>OBLN01000074.1_pt1 | contig 35072 bp, 28 predicted proteins | sample 1519301 | NCBI WGS metagenome assembly OBLN01 (sample SAMEA2452533, study PRJEB22499) | sediment metagenome | reverse complement strand
AATCTGGAAGATTTCAATGAAATTTTGCTGGAAAAAATGATTTGATATTTCTTCGAAACAAATGGCAAACAGAAATAGATAATTCCTGGGCTGCTCTCATGAATATGGCTCATTATTTGGAGACTTGTGAAGACTCCGTTCAAACTATCCTTCGGTTCAATGATCTTGCTAGGTTCAGAGGCGAGGTTCACGATGCTAATGTAAAGAGAGCAAAACTGTACGAAAATGTGTTTAAGTATATTCAGCAAGATCAGGCATACGCCGAGAGGATGTGGAAAATTCATCAGGAGATGTATAAATCCACATCGTCGGTTTCGGGAAGCTATTCAACATCACTTGATAACATTAACGTCACTCGGGAAGAAGTAAAGAAATATGTTGAGATGTACCCTCGGATAGAAATCAAAAATGATATCAAACTGATAAAAGATATGGAAACTGAAGCAGATAGAAAGAAATCGAAATATAGGCAGGACATCTCATTACTCAGATCATATTTTGAGCAGTTCAAACTTGAACTTATAAAATGTGAAAGTAAATATGATGCCTACAAAAAAATACTTGAAACGGGAGTTTCTGAATTAGATTCTTGCAAGTTCAAAAACTCAGCATTCTATTCGATCCTATCTGAGCAGCAAAAAAACGATTTAAGAATAGACGTACTAAAACACCGTGCCGATCAGGTTGAACGCACAATTGCTCATTATCGAGAGATAAAGGCAAAGGTTGAAAGGGAACTTGAAATTGAAGAAGGTAATATGAAAACAGTATTATCTGGAGAATTTGAATTTGGTGATAGTTTGGATTCGATATGAATACCTGAGAAGTATAATTTCTCAGCCTATAATCATTGGTCTGTTAGATACACTGACCCAATCGGTATAATTCTCAACCTTTAACTGCACAGAACCAGCTTGAAGAGTAAATCACCGAATGTTTTTGAGCGAATATTTTCTCCAAACTTTCAATATCAGAAAACCAGTATTCTTTCCTTTATTTTACCCTTTCAATGTGTTTTAAGAATTTATTATTTTTATTTCTTCGCTACTTACCCTCTTCTCATTATACATATTAAAACCAGAATGCTTTAGTAGGAACAAAGGTGAATTGACACATCTATTCCGCTATTGAAACATATTTTATACCAGGGACTAAGGACATATTAGGGAGCGTGTAACTGGTTTCTATAATATTTACATATTTTATTGAATTCAAAAAAGTTAAGGAAGTTTTTATACTTTTGACTATCAAAATGGAGCCAAGTGCAAAAAATAGGCAGAATCTCTGCATTTATAATGTGGGTGAATAAATGATTCCTAAGTACAGACCCGGAATCTATTTTACTGCGACTTTTATTATAACCTATGTTCTCTGGTTTGCAGGAGCATATTTAAGTTTTCAGGATGATAGCGGACTGTATATACTATTAGTGTTACTTGGAATGATGGTGCCTTTTTTTATTGCACTATTTATGATATTTACATCTAAAAATTCGGTTTTAAAAAAGGATTTTATCAACCGGCTTATCAATTTCAGGTTAATAAATCCAAAACTGCTACTGGCATTTTTTTTAATAATGCCACTCACTGTTCTGGTATCTATCTTTCTTTCCCTTCCATTCGGTGGATCGACTTCTCAATTTCAATTTGCTGAAAATTACTCTTTTTCATCAGGGTTTGTCCCTGTGTTTCTTATTTTTATCATGGCTTCAGCTTTTGAAGAGCTTGGATGGAGAGGATACGGCTTTGAAAGTTTGCAAAGCCGGTACACTTTCTTCACGGCATCAATCGTTTTCAGTATAATCTGGTCGCTCTGGCACTTCCCGCTGATCTTTGTCAATCACTTTTACCAGTACGAGATTTTCCACGAAAACATCTGGTATGCGGTGAATTTTTTTGTCAGCATCATCCCTATGGGAGTGATTATCAGCTGGCTCTACATAAAAAACGGAAAAAGTGTTCTGGCAGTGATTCTCATTCACTTTATCATCAATTACTGGCAGGAAGCTCTGCAAATGACCCAATTTGCAAAGTGCATTGAAACTGTAGTTATTACTGTCGTTGTTGCTATTATTATTGCCTCAGACAAAGAAATGTTTTTTTCAAAAGGACATCTAACTACTTAGATTAACGAAATTGCATGAGTTAACTGGATTACTGGTTAGCCGAATTAAAGTTTGGTTAATCTGATTATTATTACAATGTAGATTATTACAATGTATATTATTACAATGTGTGGTTAATTCGGTTATTACTACAATGCTTATGCTTTTTTTGGCGGATTGTTTTAGAGAAAGATTATTTTAGAGAAAAGCTCTTTTTATTTAAGTTATCTCAATGTGTTTTAAGAATATTATCACTATCATTTCTTTGCTGCTTGCCATGCCCTCTAGCATACATATCAAAACCGGAGCACTTCGGGCAGGAATGCAGGTGAACCGATACACCTTTCTCGCTATTGAAAGATTTTCCACAATAAGGGCACTGCGCCATATTTTATAATTATGATTTTTATCATTATTAACTTTTCCACACATTTAGGTTTGTAGTAAGATGAGAAAGAATCAGAATTTTACTCATTTTGCTTATATGGTAAGGCGAGAAGTGATAGAGATCAAAAACAGTATAATTAAATACAATGTAATTCCCCGTTCTGTATTCGGAATTGATCAGTGCCCATAAAGGATTACTGCCTGGAAAATTGCTTTAAGATTTCTTCCGAGCCAGAAACACTTTTATTCTCTAAACCTAAATAGAAGGCAAACTTGGGCTTACACAATTGAACTGAAAAATATCAGCCTGAGCATTTGCTGTTAAAACCATAGTATTTGAGGCAGAGTTGTTCATGCTTAATTTCGTACTATAAATGTGTAAGTTATTAAGATTAGAATTGAAAATTAGAATTAAAGATTAGAATTGAAGATTAGAATTTTGAATATCATTGAAAAGGGGTTTTTCAAATGAAAAAGATGACAGAACAGCATCTTATCAATGCATTTGGTGGGGAAAGCCAGGCACACATGCGATATTTACATTTTGGAAACCAGGCAGAGAAAGAAAACTTCACCAATGTGGCCCGCCTGTTCCGTGCAATTGCTCACGCCGAATATGTCCATGCAGGCGACCATTACAGGGCTTTAAAGCACCTCGACGGGGGATTTGTTGCAAACAGCATGGCAGCCTTTGGTCCCGGGGATACCCTGAAAAATCTTAAACTCGCAATCGACGGCGAAACCTTCGAAATCGAGGAAATGTATCCCGTATACATAGAAGTAGCAAAATTCCAGGGAGAAAAAATCGCACAGAGAAGCTTTGAATGGTCATATGCCACTGAAAAACTGCACAAACAGCTTTTCGAAAAAGCATTCGAGTCGGTTAATGCAGGAAAAGACGCTGACCTCGGACCTGTCCAGATCTGCGAAGTATGCGGATATACCCTCGAAGGAGAAGCACCGGATAGGTGTCCTGTGTGCGGTGCAGTAAAAGAGAAATTTAAAGCTTTTAGATAATTTCCAAAAAGCAGGCTTATCCTGTAACTTACTTTTTTGAGTCTCATACTTTTAGAGCATACAGGATAAGCCCAAAAGTAATCCTATAAACAGCTTTCACCTGCGGAACAGGACAAAAGCTAAAGCAAGAATTAAAATCGCGCTGGCAAAAGTAAAGGATGGAGCGGGGGCTGATGCTGGCGAGGATTCAGTTTCTGAATCGGGATGATTTTCAGATATGGGAATTTCACCTGCGTAGTATTCATTAGAGATAGTGCAGTAAGCAACAGTGAAACCACTATTCAAAATAGGCTCTGGATTTCCTTTTTCAACTAACGAATAGCGGAAGTTAATAGGTAGTGAACCACCTGCCCATCCCTCAGTTGATTTAACAGTCCATTCAAAAGTATAGGATTCATTTGGTTTTAGAATAACACTTGAGTATTTATTCATCTCAGAAGGTCCTTCAATAACTTCAAAATTACCACTACCTATCTCTGAAATTTGTCCTGATACCCTATATTCTTGATAAACTGTGATATTTACTTTTATAGTAAAAGGTTCTCCAATCTTTAAGAGAGGTTTTGCTATTTCTATATCTGGAAGGAGTTTGTCATTATAATAGACATCATATGTGTAAACTTCCCCATAAGGATTAGATGCCATTGCTAAATTAATAGTCATGGTCGATATTAATATTGATATAAGAACCAAACACTTTACTCTCATATTATGCACCATTCTCTGTAAGATCCCTATAGGCAACTGGTTCTTCAGTATGTCCACCACTCTTGTCTCCAACTCCATGTGATCTAGAACCAACTATGGAGTCGCATAGCCTTAAACTTGAAACTAATTATTTTGGTTATCTCCGAACTTTACGCTATAACCAATTCATCAGTCTTTATCGGATCACAAATTTCTGAGTATTCCTCACATACTTCTGACCCTTATTCCAAAAGGGATGTCAAGCGTTTCACCTTTACTCACTGTCACTGCACAAATACAGTTTGCAGTACCCATTCTGACATCTGTATCGACCCTGTTCAGAGTTGCTTTAAATCAAAAGTTAAAAAATAAGTTCGTCTTCCATACAGCGTTTACCGGTGGAAGATTCTGAAAAATGCAAATATAAGTGCCAAAACAGCAGCTAGTAAACTGAAAGCTGGAGTGGATACGGATTTAGGAGAAGGCTCTGTTTCTGAAACTAGATGGTCTTCAGATGTGGGAATTTCACCAGCGTAGTATTCGTTGGAGATGGTGCAGTAAGCAACGGTGAAGCCACCTTCAGCGAGAGGTTCGGAATCTCCATGAGCAAGAATTGTGTAATAGATATCTAGAGGTATTGACCCGCCTTTCCACCTTTCAGTTGGTTTTACAATCCATTCATACTCTTTAGAGGAATTTATTTCTAAAATATCCCCATTTGAATAGTCCTCTATCTTTAAAGTAGGTCCATCTACAATTTCAAAAGAACTTTTTTCCATGCAGGATAGTGAAACATAAGCATCACTTTTTTGATATACAGTTAGATTAATTTTGACCTTGAATGGTTCTCCGATATCTAAAGTTGGTTTAGCTACTTCTTTTCCAGGTAAGAGTTTTTCATTGTAGTAGACATCAATTGAACCATACTTAGATTCTGCAAAGGCTAAATTTGGAACAAGTAAAAAAACTAAAAACAGATAAGCTATTAGTTTTAATTTAGTCATGTATTTCCTCCTAATTCTTTCAAGAGAGATTCAAAATCTTCTGATTTTTCATCATCTCCTCCAGTTTTATCTCCAACTCCTTTTGGTCCCGGACCTACTATTGTTGTTGCATAACCGCTAAATTGAAAATCAATCATTGTGTTTGTTCCCAACCGTAAAGCAGTTCCACTATTATCCCTCATAAATGGATGAAATATTACTGATTTTTCTCTAATATACCTCTGTCCTTTATGCCCAAAATAAGGCTTAGGAATCACTTCATTATCGTTATCAATAACAGTAAATTCTTTATATCTACCAACTACCTCATACGTCCAAACATTCACCGTGAAGACCCAGTGAGGAGGCATTACCGGCAATCCACAAGGAACATAAGCCATTGCCCTGTTCAACCTTTTTGTAGCCTTATCTGCCACTTCCCCCGAATACCTATCTACGGTTTCATCTGCGAGATTTTTCAGCTCACCGTCGATTTTTCCAAAAAGGATGTCAAGCGTTTCACCTTTACTTACAGTCACTGCACAGATACCATTTGCAACGCCCATTCTGACGTCAGTATCTACCCTGTTCAAAGTAGCTTCAAGTTCATCAGACCCAACCGGAGGATTTGAATTTCTAATTTCTGTTTTTATGATGGCAGCAAGTTCGGCTACCAGCTGATCCGTTGTTGATTTTTCAATTAATTTTTCATCGGAGAGACTGTTAAGATAACTGGCTGTAATAGTACGGACGCGGTCTTTTTTGATCCAGCCGGAAACAACTGGGTTTGAACTTACTTCGGATACTACTTCTTCAGTAATCTGAAGCCTCATTTCCCGCGCATATATCAGTCTCAGGTTGTAGACTTCTTTATCAAGACGGGCTGTGTTTAAAGAAACTCCCTGTTCAGTGAGGTTTTTCTCCAGCAGACTAATTTCGGTGTTCAGGGTGAAAATGCTCTGGCTGATTTGTTGAGAAGTTTCGGTTTTTACGTATTCACCGCTTGAAGATATGGCATCGGCAATTTCTTCGGAGATATTGACTGTAAAAATGCAGGTATTCCGAACACCGAGCGGATAGATTGTTTTTCCACCCATGGAATCAGCCCATTCGTATTCTCCCCTGAGGTCAAAGTCCGGATCGTGGTAGAGGTAGTTCGGTTTCTGGTCAACGATGAGAGTGAGATTTTCGGTCCAGTTGTATTTGCTTTCGGGCTGACCTGTGACAGTCATTGTTGAGATGATGCCCATATCCTGCCCGAGAGCAGAGGCAGCCCTCTCCATTGCAGGGTTATTGAAAAGAGTCATTGGGCCTGAGGTTACACTGTCAAATGCGCCGGTATTGAGACCTTTTTCTTCAAGGGCATCAAGGATATAGGAGTTCAGGCTGGGGTCCAGTTTTTTGTTCTTCTGCTCGATGTCTTTAAGCAGCCGGTTGAAGGCTTCATTTCTTGCGATGTATCTTGCAGAGTCGCTTGAACTATACATCTTCCCTTTAGACGTAAGGTGCTGCCTTTTGTTTACGTAGGCTTCCCGGTCTGCTTTGAGATCAAGAATGAGTTTTTCAGCAGTATTCACCTGGAGGTCTGTGGGGTCCTGACCGGGAGATTCGAGGAGAGAGTAACTAAATGTGGGGTTATCCTTTTCAATCGAATCTAGCATTTCAAGCACTTCTTCAGCCATTATCCTGTGCAGCCATGGAGGAATATCACAGTTGACTGCGCGCTGTGGAAGATATTTTCCGTCAGGATAAGCCCAGAACGTGCTTTCGATTGCTCTCAGGTCCACATAAGCAGTACGGTATTTGTCTGCGGCATCGGCACAGCAGGGGTCAAATCTTTCTGCATCGGCTGTGTAAAGGGTTGTGTTTTTGTATTCTCTTTCGATAGGGTCGGTGTAGGTTGAGATTCCTTTGTAACCGCCTGTGGGAGGGCGCTGGTAGTAAATTATTGTAAGGTTTTCGGATTCTGCTCTGGTGTGGGAAAGAGATTCTGAGTCGGTTTTACTTACTGTTTTGGATTTCGAGCCTCTTTCTGTAGCAGAGTGTGCTTCTATGGTTGTACCGCCGTTAGGATTATGATTTACCGTATGCCAGACGTACGTGTATGTATAGTCGTAATCAACCTTCCATGTTGTCCTGATGTTGTAATAGATATCATAACGGATGCCCCAGTCAAAGGTATGGTCTTCTCTACTGAGGTAGCCGTCACTGCTCCTGTATTCGGCAACCAGTTTGTCATTAGCCCTGTACTCATAATGGGGCTCAACTCTTACATTACTTATTTCTACGGAATTCAATCTAATGGAGGCATCCGTGATATACCAGCTTTTCAGCTTCCCTCTTGGAGGGGTGATTCCGGGGTTCATGGTTTCTGAATAAAAATTTGTAGCAGATTGGTTCCAGGAGTAAGAAGGCACAAGCGACCCTGCATGCGTACCCGATGCAAAATAATTCGAGTCCCAGCTAACAGCGTGTCCGCCGTATGAAACCGAGTCCCTGTCAAAATCTGCTTTGATTGTTGAAGCAAGAGGGGCAGGAGAGTTGAAGCCGTCCCTCAGGACCTGTCCCTGGACCGGAGCCGTATAAACGCTATTCGTAACGGCGTGAATGAGATCAGGGTTTTCCTTCGTCCACACGCGATCATTAAAAACCCAGCCATCGAGTACTCCTTCTGTATAGTCCGAGGCTGAAACTTTTATCTCCGAATATTCGGAAAGCTCATTATAGGATGTATCTGCTTCCACAAGGGATTTCTCTATCCCTTCTTCCACATCAAGGGAGAAAGACCTGTTTGCTGCAAGAGAATCGTAAGTACTCGTCAGATTCACGCCTTTATCCGTTTCGTAGGAGGAAATAGAAGTATTTGAGTAAGAATTATTTGAGTAAGTTGAATTGGGTACTCTTGAATTAACAATGGTCGAATTTATCAAGCCTGAACCCCTCACCTGACTGTCGGAAGCACAAACATCTTCATACAGGACTTTGCCGTTATAATAGGTAGTATATGTGAGAGCCAGAGGATCAACGGAGTCAAAAACCTTTTTCTGTGTATAAAGTGTGGCTCCGTTGACAGAACTTGCAAGGGAAGGATTAGTCAAAATATTCAGGGGACCGTTTGCGTAGTGCTGCCACGGGCCGTAGATAAAAGTCCTGAGGTTTGTTGCTCCAAGCACGATATTGGAAGTTGAGTCGAGGCTTGATGATGTTCCGAGAGCGGTTTCATATTCCTTTACAAGTTCTTCAAGCAAAGGTTCCCGTGAAGTGATAAGTGTGGAGAGGTTCATACTCATATTGTATGTTTCTCCGGATTCGAGATTTACAAGAGTATAGTTTAAAGCAGGAATTTCAAATATATAGTAAATCGTATAGTTATTATTGGAAGGGGAAATTTCCCGCTGCAAAGTTCCTTTAACTTTTCTTATTTTAATTTGTTCGGGTTCTATGTCAGGTTCTACATTAATGGCAAATTCCCTGAATGTGTGGCTGTTACCCTGATAATTTGCCAAAAGTAGCCGTTTAAAAGCTTCTGCAGTAATATCTTTCATGGGACTTGCTTCAATCTGGAACCAGTCAGAAGCCTTGAGTTCATCTCCGTAATAAAGTTCTATGGATGCATATCCGGCCTTTGAGTTTTCCGGTATTTCCATATATTCATAAAAATAAACCTTTTGAAGAAAACCTGTAGCTTTACCGTAGTTCACACTTTTTAATTGCTGTCCTGCAGAATCTTTTACGACAAGGATGACGTCTCTATTTTTCCATAAAGATTCGATTTTACCCCATACGTCTGACGGCAGGTTTATTGAAATTTGAAGGGTATCCCCTTTCTCAAGGTTCTGGTTCTGAGGAGTTGCCATAAAGTTATCTTCAGATACCCTATTAACCGGAGAGCCTTCGGGCACGATCACAGGATGTTCTCCCTGCCATTCCAGGGCTTCCATGCCAGCATAGTTAAGGCAGCGGGCAAGGTCGGATGCCACGAGATTGATAGCTGTCTGTTCGGGGTCACTTTTCTCTGTAGTGTAGATTGTCTCTGCAACCTCGCTGTCCATTTTCAAAAGGTAAACTGAGGCAAAGGTTGCTATAAGGACAATGAAAATCCCAATTACGGCGTAAGGAATATAGGCACTGCTATCCTGAAAAAACCGGGAGTAATTAAAAAAAGAATATCTAATAGATTTTTTCCCAGCTATATGCCTCACCCCAGAATGCAAGATTGTAAAGAACTGAAAGATTTAAGTAAAAAATATAAGACAGTTATGTACATAAATGTTTGCTTTTTATTGGAAAGATAGACAAATAAAAATAAGAAGCTGAAAGATAAAAAGTGAATGAGAGGTAATCGAGTAAAAAAGTAAAGAAAAATAAAGAAAAAATTAAAAAGAAAATGAAGAAAAAATCAAAGCAGCAAAAAGGCCGGTTCTCTTCTATTTAAGTCTTCTTTATATATGCATTTTTGATTTAGATTTTCCCCGCCTTTAGCCGACGAGCTTTCCCAGGAAATATCCAGGCTTCGCGCCTGTAATTTCCACCTGAGCGTATTCACCGGGCTTGAGATTGGAACCGCTGATTACAACCGGACGGTAAGAATCCGTACGAGTGAGGACATCTCCTATTTCGGTATATTTCGAGACAAAAACCCTGCCTTTCCAGCCAATCATTTCCTTCTTGGATTTGAGCTTTATCTGCTCACATACTTTGTGCAGTTCATGTGAACGTTGTACGGAAATCCTGGAATCTAAGTTCCGGAAAGAAAAGGCTTTAGTGTGCGGGCGGGGAGAATATCTGGAAATATTGATTTTTTCCGGACGGTATTTTTTTACCCACTCTACGGTTTCTTCAAAGTCTTCGTCAGTCTCATCGCAGAAGCCGATGATTATGTCCGTAAAGAGGGAAATATCTTCGAAGCGAGTACGGAATTTAGTAATAATTTCATCCACAGCATCCATTTTATGCAGACGATTCATTTTTTTCAGGACTGAATGAGAAGCGGACTGAATCGGCAGATGTAAAAGCTTGAAAATTTTGTCTGAATCAAAGGCTTCTACCAGATCGTCAAGGATAGGGAGGACGGAAAAAGGGTTCATCATACCAACCCTGACTTTGAAATCGCCCGGAATTTCCGAGATCACCTTCAGGAGCTCAGGCAGTTTGACTCCTGTATCCATGCCGTACTGGCTGTCGTCCTGAGAAGTAAGCCAGATCTCCCTGCAACCATCTGCGACTGCAGAGCGTATATCTTTTACGATTTCTTCAGGCGGAAAAGAGCGGAGCTTGCCTCTCGCATGTTTTACGATACAATAAGAGCATGAGAAATTACAGCCCTGGGAGATCTGGCAGATATGAATGTTAGGGTTTGAACGTTCTCGCGGCACATTAAGGAAACCCAGGGGCTCGGAAGTTCGCATTTCCAGACGTTCTCCTCCGGGCAGTCCGGCATTTTTCCTCTGTTCGATCGAGGAGAGAAGTTCACCCAAGCGGGAAACCGCATTTACACCAAGAATATGGGCTTCGGGATTTGCATGCAGGATATCTTCAAGCTGGACTTCGGGCATGCAGCCTGAAACAATAACCTGTATGCCTCTCTCACCCATAGTGCGGATTTTGTAGAGAATTTTTTGTTCTGTTGTATACTTCACTGTGCAGGAGTTGCAGATATAAACTTCTGCCTGCCCGGCAGCGTCAGGACTCAATAATTCGTGCCCAAACCTTTCAACGCTTGCTTTCATAATCTCGGCTGATGCCTGACTTGCGGAACAGCCAAAACTCTCAAGATATATTTTCATATTCTGCCTTCACATTTGAACTGGTAGTCTGATTTAATATTTGATATTTAATATTCGATATTTAATATTCGATATTTAATATTCGATTTAACCTGGCTAACGTATCGAGTTATACCTTCGAGTTATACTTTCGATTTTGATTTGAAAGTTGATGTGAAAATTAATGTAGAAGTTGATGTAGAAGTTGATGTAGAAGTTAATGTAGAAGTTAATGTAGAAGTTAATGTAGAAGTTAATGTAGAAGTTACTTTAAAAGTTAATTCGAAAGTTCAATTTTATGCTCTGAACCGGTACATTGACTCGAAATCTTTAGTCTGCCCAGAGATTTATCTGATATTTATAGTTAATGTAGATAATACACATTTTTTTGATAAATTGAGAAAAGAAGTAATCTTTATTTATCCATATTCAAAAAGGAATAAAAATGAAAGTAAAAATGAAAGTAAAAAAGAAGGTAAAAAAGAAAATTAAAGATAGAGAGGAGTATCCCGTTTATCCTTAATATAGATGCTGTCTGTGAACCTGACAGCTCCGGATGCCCCCATAGAAATCGTATGCACTCTGGCATCTCCTCCGCCAAAGAGGTGGACTTCACGCAGGAAATGACCTGGAGTTACTGCTGTTGCTGAAAAAATAACATCTTTTCCAGGCACGAGCTTGTCAGTATCAAGAATGTTGTTAAGATTCTTGAGGGTAATTCCCATCTGTTCCAGCCTGGGCATTTTCTCTTCTATTTCTTCATCGATTTTGTCCTTGGTCTTTCCGTTTGCAACAGTTGGCAGGACAAGCCTTGCAAGGATCTTTCCTCCCAGGATTTTAATTGCAGCAGCTGTCAGGACAGCCTCTCCGGATCCACCTGCACCCATGACCATATGAATACCTGAGCCACGAATTGCAGTTGCAACGCCAGGCATAAGATCCCCGTCAGTGACTAACCTTACACGGGCTCCGGCTTCTCGGATCTCTGTTATTTTCTGGGCATGCCTGGGACGGTCAAGGATAACGACTACGAGCTCTTCAACGTTTCTTCCAAGCGCTTTTGCAACAATTTCCAGGTTATGCCTTACAGGGGCATCAAGATCCAGCTTTTCGTCAGGATGATCTTTTTCATAACGGACTACGTCAGGTCCGACAACTATCTTGTCCATATAAATATCAGGGCCATGGAAGATGCCGCCCCTTTCAGACATTGCCATAACCGCCACCGATCCCGGAGAACCGTCTGCAGTAAGATTCGTGCCCTCGAGGGGATCAACTGCGATATCAACCTCCAGATCCCCTATTCCTGTCCCGACTTCTTCCCCTATATAAAGCATGGGAGCTTCGTCCCTTTCTCCTTCCCCTATTTTTATTATGCCTTTCATATCAAGCTTGTTCAGCATTCTTCGCATGGAGGCAACCGCTACCTGGTCGGCAAAGTGTTTGTCTCCACGTCCCATCTGATAAGCTGCAGCAATTGCAGCTGCTTCGGTTACCTGAATGAGTTTTGGAAGTAACTCACATTCGATGGACCCTGCACACTCAATCATTTCTTCTACGGTCTTTGGATGAGGCATGATAATCGACTCTTATTTCCTGATAAATCCTGATAATAGCTTCCTGATAAATTCTGGTAATAAAAATCTTTTTTGGCTGTTTCCTTTGTCTTTTTATGTCATCTGTTGATACAATAGTATATTAATGAATCTATTGAAGGAACCATCAGATAAGCATTTAATTAAATGCTCTAATATCATCCTACCAATAACGTACTAAAACTTTATAGTATGTATAGTCATAGGAGGTATTTCAAAGTAATACCTATAATTCTTTTCGAAAAGTAAAATGTATCCCCTCTTAATCATCTTAAACTCTAAAAAATACTCTGAGATTTTTACTTAACTTATTATGTATTACAAAGGTTTTTCAGATTCAAACTTCAAAAACTTAGAAGGGAATATTAGAAAGAAAGTAGAAAGAAATTAGAAGGAAATTAGAAGGAAATATTAAAAAGAAAATTAGAAGGGAATATTAGAAAGAAAGTAGAAAGAAATTAGAAGGAAATATCAAAAAGAAATTAGAAGGAGATTAGATTATTTTTTATTAAATATGCTTTTTTTATAATAAATATTTTAAATAGAATGTAAGATTAAAGTAATAATTAATTTTAAATTAGTTTAAAATATATAAGGTTTAAAATATATAAATATATAAAGTTCTTTTCTTAGAAATATATAAATTATTTAATATATAGTGTGAGAACTTTCAATATATAAAATCAAAGTAGCTATCTATATATAATTAAGGCTGTCCATTATCACTTTAAGATATTTCTTGTTGAGAAAATTTTTGAATACTCAAGGAGAGATAAAATGGAATTACTTGGATGTTAGCCTATATTCAGCGTATTTTTGTGCTAAAGAGAGAACTTCGAAATATCAATTAATCTCACATAATAAGTCAAAAACGAAAGGAAAAAACAAAGAATGCTTTTCCTGCCTATATGCAATTATAATGGACCCTTTTTAAGTATCAGGCGCACATATGACGAATGTCCAAAATGCTGCTCGGTCGAAAGGCACAGACTTCAATTTCTTGTGTTTCAGGAATTATTCAAAAAGTATGATACTTCTAAACTGTCTATGCTCCATGTAGCCCCTGAAAAAGTCTTCAGGAGAATTTTTGAGGAGAATTTTTTAGAATATGTTACCACTGATATAAGCAAGAGAAGGAGCGTTGATTATCAGGCAGATCTCCGAAACCTTCCATTTGAAGATAATACTTATGATTTCGTATTTGCCTCGTATGTTCTGGAGCACATTAAGGAAGATGAAAAAGCTATCATAGAGATCCGGAGAATTTTAAAACCAGAGGGAGTTGCAATTCTTCCAGTCCCGATCGTATCGAAAAAAACAATAGAATATCCCGAACCTAACCCATATGAATCATATCATGTTAGAGCATCAGGACAGGATTATTTTAAGAAATATGAAAAATATTTTGAAAAAGTAGTTGTATTCAGTTCAAAGGATTTCCCGCAGGAGTACCAGATGTGCATACATGAGGACAGGAGTCTTTTCCCCAATAAAAAAGCACCTCTCCGTGAGCCAATGAAAGGGAATGAACATGATGATTTTGTCCCGGTTTGCATATTATAAAGGGTTTTTAAACAATTTTTTGTGTTTTCTGATTATTTTTTCCTAACTATTTTCTAAAATCTTTAATTTAATAATCGTACAAATTTCTCTGGCAGCATTTTATGCCTTTATTCTATGAAATTTATACCGGAAGGTGTTGAGTTTATACAACTGGTCAGGAAACCTTACCTTTAAATGCAGTAATATCCTATCCTGCCCTGAAAAAGGTGAAAAAACGTGAAAATCCATTGCCTTCAACATCTGAAAAATGAGACTCTCGGAAACATAGGGACCTGGATATCTATTAAAGGGCATACTCTTACAAAAACTCTGGTTTATGAAAAACCTGCCTTCCCCGAACCTGAAGAGTTCGATATGCTCCTGATAATGGGAGGTACAATGAGCGTTTACCAGGAAAAAGACTTCCTATGGCTAAAACCTGAAAAAGATTTTGTGAAAAAAGTAATAGACACAGGCAAACCTATGCTTGGGAGCTGTTTTGGGGCACAATTGATTGCAGAGGTTCTGGGAGGAAAAGTTACAAGAAACAGATTCAAGGAAATTGGCTGGCACAGGGTAAAAGCTCTGATAGGAGAAAATCCGAATAACGGAAAATATATGAACTCAAAGCTCCCGGCATGTTTATTTCCGGAATTCACCGCATTCATGTGGCATGGAGACACTTTTGAAATTCCGAAAAATGCAGCAAAACTTTTCAAAAGCGAAGCATGCTCTAATCAGGGTTTTATTTACGGAGAAAACGTTCTGGGGCTGCAGTTTCATCCTGAGGCTGACAGGCAGTGGATAGAAAACCTGATTAAAGATTCAGGGCACGAACTTGTCGAAGGAAGATTTATCCAGTCAAAAGAAGAGATATTCAGAAACGAACACCTTCTCAAAGATTATCAGAATATCGCATTTTCCCTGATGGACTGGCTAGAAAAAACGATAAGCTGAGAATAAACAATAAGGATAAATAAAGAGATAATATGGTTAAGGCAAACCCTGACTGACAATATATGCTTATTTTAAGAAATCTGCCAGTGCTACTCTCTCGATCACAATTTCAGGAATGTATTCCTCTCCTGAAGCTTCTATTTCTTCGTCTGTAATATTGAAAAGAGAAAGAATTCCTTTCCTTTTTAAATCTGAATAAGCAAGCAATTCGGAACATGACTTTTCTTTGAGGAGTTGCATCAGTCTGGAAAAAGCAAGGAATACATTATCTTTTTTCCCAAGAAGTACAAAAACCACATTATTCTCCCCTTCATGCAAACCTATTGAAAAACTTCTTTCAATCTGCCGTTCTCCGGCTGCATAACGCATAATCTCTATACCCGGGTCTTTTGCCACATTGTTTCCTGCTGCAATAGCCCTGAGAGCCTTCCCTACCGCAAAGTGGAGGTGCCTTTCACCCGCGATCAGGTCAGCATTCATGCCCTGGATAGTCACTTCATTTTCGGCAGCAATTGCACTTATTGTCTTTAAAAAAACGTGAAGGTCTGGGATTTTCACGGCTCCGCAAATAACCTGGATTTCCCTTTGCATTTCCATACTTCTGCCATATCACAGGCTTTACAATAAGGATTTCGGTTGAGAAGAATATGGCATAAATAAAAAAATGTTCTGAGATTAATATAAAAGCTTTTATTCTTCGAATGCATAAAATAAGTGAATAATAAAATTGATGAAGTAGTTATATATATATTATAAAAGTCTATAAGATATTTTCAATTTAATAAGTTTAGAGAAGCACGAATAATTAAGTATATCTGTTTCCGGGAAGGTGAGATATATTCTAAAAAATAAGGTCAGGTCAGAATTCTGTTTCTGTTCGACTATTCCATCCAACGGCCTTACTGCGGTATACAAGGAGACAGAGGAAAAAACAGAACTTATAGCAGCTTATATCAAAGCAGGACTACAACAAAATGAGTGCTGCATCTGGCTTGTACCTGACCCTGAGAATGCAATACTTGTAAAGGATTTAATTTCGGACTCAGAGCTGGATATCGAAAGCTGCATAAAGAAATCAAAGTTAAAGATAATCCCCCTGCAGGAAACTGCGCCCGGTACTGTCAAACCACCAGGGACCTCAAGCACCTATTTTGACTGGAAAGCAGGGACTCCGCAAAAAGAGACTATTAAATGTATCCATACAGGAAACTGGCAATACCTGCGCATCAATCTTGAGGTTGAAACCTTCGGAAACTCAGCCCCAAGCTCACTTAAGGAATTCAGGCATATTCTGGCTGAAAATATACCCGGAAAGAAAATAAGACCTCTCTTTATGATTAAAGAGGAAGACCTTTCTCCGCAAGATATCTTCGATCTTATAGAAGCCGGGGAAAAACTGGTAATTAAGAAAGACGGAAAGTGGAAGCTTCTTAGAATAAAGCAGGAAAATCGGGATAAAAAATTTAAGACATTGCTTGAGAGTTCGAATGACTCCATACTTATACATGATATGAAAGGCAGGGTCCTGGAAGCAAACCATGTAGCCTGTGAAATTTTCGGATATACGCACAGTAAAATGCTTGGAAAGCACATAAAAGATTTAAGGACAAATATCCACCTTACCGAATTCGGACAGCAGGTAGAGAAACTGAAGCAAACAGGATATTTTATTTTTGAGATGGACTCTCTAAGGAGGAACGGTACGGTTGTTCCCCAGGAGATCAATAACAGGCTGATCGAATATGAAGGAGAAACAGTCGTGCTGTCCATAGGGAGGGATATCAGTGAAAGAAGGCGGACAGAAGAAGCCCTGAATGATTCGGAAAGAAAATACAGGACGCTTTTTGAAGGATTTCCCGGGGGAATTGCCCAGTTCGATACCGATGGAGTGGTCACTCTCTGCAATGAGAGTTTTGTAAGCCTGGCTGGAAACCGTAAAAAAGAAAAAATTAACTTTAAGTTACTGAACCCTCTGGAAGAAAACAGGTCTGAAGAAAAAATTGGCATGCATCTTCCTGAAGTTTCAGTCCATTATGAAATGAAGCATACCTCCGGCAATAAAAATGAAGAAATACCCGTTTCAATAACCTATAAACCCCTTATGTCCGAAAATTCCGGACTTGCCGGAGGAATTATACTCATAGAGGACCTTACCGAGACAAAAAGGCTGGAGACTGTGAAGCTCCAGCAGGCGGAATCCCTTAGGAAATTGGTAGATTCAATACCAGTACCTGCATTTTGTAAAAATAAAAACGGAGTTTATATCGCCTGCAACAGGGCTTTTGAAACATTTTTGAGGATGAAAAAGGAAGAAGTCCTCGGAAAATCTCTTCTGAATCTTGCTTCCCCCAGTGTTGCGGAAAAGTATCATTTAATGGACATAGAACTGATAAAACAGAAAAAAACCCAGGTATATGAGACCTCTTTGAAATTTGCCGACGGCTCAATACATCAGGTAATGTTCAATAAGTTCGTATTCAGCGGCGTGACAGAAGAAGACTCAATGCTCCTTGGCATTATGATTGACATAACCGAGCGCAAACAGGCCGAAGAGAAAATGCTTCAGGCAAAAATGGCGGCTGAGACTGCAAACAGAGCAAAAACTGCTTTTATTGTCAATATGAGCCATGAACTGAGGACTCCTTTGAATGCGGTAATAGGATTCTCGGACCTTCTTTTAAGTGAGACTTTCGGCCCCTTGAATGAGAAGCAGAAAAGGTATACTGAAAATATCTCAAAAAGCGGAAATCACCTCCTTGACGTGATCAACGATGTTCTGGATATCTCAAGGCTTGAGTTGGGAAATATTGAGCTTTATTACGAGACGGTAGATATCCCTGGTGTAATTGAAGAAGTTCAAAGGATACTTTCTCCCCTGGCGGTCGAAAAAAATATCAGCATAGAATCTACCATTGAGCCCGGACTGAAAAATATAATTGCCGACAGGGTAAAACTCAAACAGATCCTTTATAATATCCTGAATAACGCTATTAAGTTCTCATCCAATGGCGGAAAAGTAAACATCACTGCAGAATTCAAGGACGATGCGCTTGAAATGAGTGTAAAGGACACTGGCATTGGCATGCATGAAGAGGACTATGAAAGGGTTTTCCAGCCATTTGTTCAGATTGATGAGTCCATATCCAGAAAACATGGTGGTGTAGGACTCGGACTTGCACTTGTCAAAAAGTTTGCTGAACTTCACGGAGGATAGGTAGGAGTTAAAGCAAGCCCTGGAAAAGGCAGCACTTTTACTTTCAGGGTTCCAAAAAAACCTGAAAACAAAATCCAGGAAAAAGAACTTGTTGACCATTTACAGTTTTCGCACAGCCCTGAAATCAAAAGGGAAGATGAAAAAATAAGAGAAGATGAAAAAATAAGAGAAGAAATAAAATTAAAAATAGCCTGAGGAAAAGAGTGGTATTTAAGAGAAAGAAAAAAATAGAAAAAATAAAAGAAAAGCCAGAATTTTTAGTATGGCCCCTGAATCACCAAACATTTAAGAACAACCTCAACCACAACCAACCCGAGCATAACCATTAAGAAAAGAATAAAAAGGTTGAGGATGATCTGGCCGACCTTGGTCCTGACCGACGCCAGTTCATACATCTGGATTCCCACATATAAATATGGAATGGACAGTATATAACCATTTGGAAATTTTCATACGTACTCAAATAATTTGTATCTGAAAAATAATCAGTATCCAAACTGGATCACATCTAAAAATCCGGATAAGAAAAATTAATGATCCAGGGATCCTGCTTGCTCGTCTTCTTCAATTACCTTGACAAAATGCCTCTCTGACAGATCTTCTTTTCCAGACCAGAAAATTGCTTTATGGTATTTCCATACATCAGGGTCAAATTCAAGGATTCCTACATGTACGATAAGCTCAAAAACAAACCAGTAACCTGCAATCAAATGTCCAAGGCGGATCAGTCCCAGAGCATCAACACCAAATAAAGGTGCAATGTACCAGGCTGCAGAGAGGATCCATTCGGAAATAGGGAGTCCTAAAGGAGCCCATGCGATGTTATAAAGAACTACCCCGGTTATGGCAACAAGGATAATTGCAGTGCTCTCTGCAATAATCAGCAGCTTGAGCATAGGATGAAGCTTCGTAAGGTAATGCCCCCTCCGCTCATCATAGACAGTAAACGCAGGATACTCCCCTTTTCCAAAAAAGTTTTTTATAATGCCAGCCAGACGCTCTGCATCATCCTCTCCGAACATATATGATTCACTGAAATGCCTTATTCTGTCCCTGACACACAACCTTTGACCTTCACAGGAAAAGACATTATACGGCACCAGAAGCCAGTTTGCAACCAGAAAAAAAGGAACCGCAATCATGTGAAGGGCCCGAGCCGTATGAAACTCCATAAAGCCCCACCCAAAGTAGATTTTGAACCCCGTAATCAGTAGGGTAAACATGGCAAGCAGATGGACCAGGTGGGTAACCCTCTCAAGCAGGGTATATCGTTCGACAACCAACCTTCTGGAAGCAGGTTTCTCAGCAGATCTTACCATATCAGGTCACCTTTAAAGTACTCTGATAGTATAATCCGGATGCTTTCCTGTTCTGTCAATAGTATGAACTGCACATGCAAGGCAGGGGTCATAGGAGCGGGCTGTGTGCAAAATCCCTACCGGATTTGCATAATCCACTCCAAGGGCGTTTTCCGCAGCCGAAATTTTAGTGCCTATAAGAGCCTGCTCAACCGGGCTTGGAATTCCCTGTGCATTCCTTGGAGCAAGGTTCCAGGTACTTGGAACCACAGCCTGATAAAGAGTAACCATGGAATCAGAATCAGTCGCAATCCAGTGCCCCAATGCCCCTCGCGGAGCTTCCCATAAGCCCATTCCTTCCGAGTCTTTTGCCATGGAAAGTTCAGTGTGCACTGCAACCCTTGCATCTGGCTCCAGATCCTGTGTAATCCATTTTATCAGTTCAGCGGCTACTACAAGAATCTCCTGCATTCTTGCGATCATTCGGGTATAGTTGTTTGCAGGAGAATATCCATTTTCTTCAAAAGCTCTTGCCAGGCCTGTAGTCAGGGGCTCTCCCATAATCAATAGGCGGGCAAGAGGCCCAACTTCACAGGGAATACCGGCATAATTGGGAGCTTTTGACCAGGAATATCGACTTTCCGATCCGCCGGTGTAATTAATTTTATCCGGGTCCTGTTCTGGAACAGTGACCCCATTCCAGGGAGGACGGTCTTCTTCCTCATCAACATAAAAGGTATGAGTAGTATTTTCCGAGATCTTCCTGTAATCGAATTCTTCAGGTTCCAGACGCCCGTTCAAGTACCCGGAAGTAATAACCCGTTCATTCGCAGGGCTTGTCGGGTCATACCCTTCACCATTTTCAGGCTTGAAGAAAAGCCCGTAAGAAAGAAAACCGATTTTATCAGGGTCGCTATAACCCCCTGCCCGGTCCATTTTCATACTGACAGGCAGGTCAAGAAGCTGTTCTCCTATCAGTTCCGAGCCGAAAGCCGCAAAAAGAGGGACATCTCCCCAGCCTGAGGAGTGCGAAAAATCGTTACTCTTAAGGGAGCTTCCTACAAGTTCCTGCAGGCGTTCCAGGACAAAATCTACAGCTTTTTGGGGGGAAGAAGCCCTGTAAGTGTTTTCAATCCATATATCCGGGGAAACACCAAGAGTGTATGTTTCAACAAACCTCAAAGTCTTTGAGATATATGCTGCAAGCTCATTAATATCTCCAATATGCGGAGAATAGACCACTCCTCCAACATGCTGCAGGACGGAATGAGGCATTTTTCCCCCGAAAAGAGAAATAGCTTCATGAAGACGGCGAAGTTCCCTTATAGCACCAAGGTAAGAAGAACCGGCAGGATAACGTATGCCATTATACTGATTCACCAGAGGAGCAAAACGTCCGGATAATTCTCCCCAAACTGCATTGCCCATATCTCCATACTGCGTCAGGATATCATGATAGGCAGGGTTTGCAAGATCCGGGCCCCAGAGCACGTATATATGGGCAGCATGGCTGGCTATAAGATTCATTCCCTGGTGGATATTCCGCATGACAAGAGCGTCTCTGGGCACCTGGTCAGTGACCCCGAAAAGGTCATCCAGGGCATTTGATGCAGCTATGCTATGGCAAACCGGACAGACCCCGCAGATTCTTTCGGTCATAAGAGCTGCGTCCCTGGGATCATGATTCTGAAGCAGCCTCTCAAAACCCCTGAAAAGCAAAGCATTACTCTGGGCATCGGTAATTACGCCGTTTCCATCAACCTCGGTATTAATTCTGTAATGCCCTTCGATCCTTGAAACAGGGTCCACGGTTACCTGCACCATTATTTCTCATCTCCTCTATTTTCAGGAGCAAATTCTTCAGAATCTTCTTTTTCCCCAGGCTTTTTCAAAACCGTCCTTCTTATTGCATGAGCACCTGCAGCAAGAAGCGCGCCTCCTATCGCCACCCCTGCGATAGTATCAAGGTCAGTGCCAACAATCCCGACATCTTCGATCTCTACATAAAAAGGCCTGGTGCTATCCGGAAAACCCGGTTGCACGCAGCCGATACACGGAGAGCCTGCCTGTGGACAGAAATTGCGGTGTCCGTTCCAGTGGCGAGTGGCACAGTCAGCATGTGAATAAGGGCCCTTGCACCCCAATTTCCAGAGGCATTTTTCTCCCCCGACAGTCAGGTCAAACTCTCCGCGGTCATAGAATCCGCGACGTGGGCAGTTATCATGCACTGTATGGTCAGGAGGGTAGAAAACTTTTGGTCGGTTCCATCTATCCAGCACTTCAGGCAAGTCATCAGGTACTTTGATCTTTCCGAGAGCAAGCGCCCCTATTGTTAGAAAAACCCAATCAGGGTGTGCAGGACAGCCATTGATATTAATAACTGGCGTATTTACGTCAAGGAGGTCCACGATCCCTTTTGAGGAATCTTCGAGAGTAAAAGCAATTCCGCGGTGGTCCAGAAGTTTGTCTACTTCGCTCTCGGCGGCATTTACTCCACTATGGGTAGCACACTGCCCGATCGCAACGATTACTGAGGCATTTCGGGCAGCCATCTCGTAAACTTCTTTATATGGTCGGCCTCCAAGGATCAGATATTTCCCTGAGCCATCAGGCCCATTCGGGACTCCGCCTTCAGAAATAAGTATATAGTCTTTTTCATTTTCAAGAATCTCTTCCAACAGGATTTCAGAGTTCAGCTCACTGGTATTTGCTGGCTTTCCATCCACGAAAATTCCCTGTTGCATCATGAGAACTTCCTGATAAAGCAAATTGAGATTAAAAGTCTGAAGCAGTTCTACAATATCCGGAGATTCTCCGTCCAGCATTGATATACTGCAACCGGTACACTCCACCCCGTGAAGCCAGACTATTTTAGTTTCCGGTAATCCGCTAAGAGCTTTTACCATGTCGGATTTATATGTCTGCAAAAATAGAGAAGCCCCAAGTACTCCAACAGTTTTTATGAAAGTTCGACGATCCATCGTCATGAAATCAAGATTTTTAAACTTTTCAAGTAAAGAATCTTTACTCATGCTGCTCTCCCCGACAATAAGAAATAATTTTTAAATAGAGATATAATAAGACATAGACCTATTGTATTAAAATACTATCGTGGCATCGAAAGCGATCTTTCGATCATTCGTGAACGTCTTTCTGCCTTTTATGATCATTTTTTGACCTTTAATGACCGTCTTTTAACCCTTCATAACCGGTTACATGTCAGAGTTATATCAGAGTTATATTTAATTTATTAAAGTAGTCTAATTACATTTAAAATAAATATGGTTTTTCTAAAGATTTATATATATTAATAACCAGTTTATATATTGAAATTTTAAATCTAGTATTTACAGCGCAGAAAGGAAAAAACATGATGCGCTGCACAGTATAAAAAGTAGAATTATGAAGAATGTGGGGGATAAAATATGACTATCGGGGATGGTCACGATTTGAAATCGTCGAGATTTGCAGGCGACGATGCTCTGGAAGCCTGCTATGATGGAGAAAGGGTGCTTCGAAGAGGAGATAGCGGCCCGGCGGTAAAGAAAATTCAGGAAGCTTTGATATTTTTGAACTTCCCTGTGCCTGAAGTTGGAGCCAGCGGCATTTTTGGTGACGAAACCGAACTGGCTGTCAGGAGCTATCAGGAAGCACGCGGGCTGAAGGTTGACGGGATAATAGGTCAGGAGACTATAGAGAGCCTGGACGGTGAATTCCCAAAGATAGTACCAGAGCCTCCGGTTCAACCGGCAACGGAACCATACGTATCTGAAGTCCCGACTCCATTGGAACCTGAGCCTCCGGTAAAACCGCCAAGAGTATCTGCGGTGAGACTGACAGGAGATTATCCTGAACCGGTAAGAGCGCCTCCTGTCCCGCCATTAGAGGAGCCCAGAGCTCCGCCGGTAGAAGCGGCTCCGGTTGTTGAGCCGGTAAGCGCTCCTGTAGTCGAACCTGTAAGGGCGCCGCCAGTTCCGCCCGTACCGGAGGTTTCGGCTCGACCGGAAAGTGCAGCAAGGCGTCTGGAAACAACACCTCTTACAACCGAGCCTTTAACCCCGTCCGTGATCCCATCAACCCTGCAGGCTGACAGCCAGGGCCGCAAATTCCATTCATCAGGGATATGGAGCGGGAATGACATCTTTGAGGTCATAGGTGGCAGCTCAATGCATTTTGAAGTAAGAAACATCCGTACCCTTACTTCGAGAATCAGGATAAAAGCCAATACTGGAGAAGCCTGGGAGGCTGTAATTCCGTCTCAAGCCATTTCCGACTTTGAATTTTCCACAACTGGTAAAGAGCCGTTTAACTGGAGATTTGAGATCATAACAGACAATGATGCAGCTTCATTTGAATGGTACCTCTATAGCACCTGGGTTCCGGGCGATCCGAAAAGCCCTTGAGCGGAAAGAGGCACTCTTTCCTTTTTTAATTTGAGCTCTCGGCACGCTCTTTAAGAGCCCGGTTCATATCGTTAAAGCTTTTCCTGGTGTCTTTAAGCAATGAAGTAAAAAACGGAATCAATAAACCGTTGAATTCTTCCCTTTGAATGAAACGCACCTGCTTTTCACTTAGCGGTTCGATAATAAAGCTGTGCTCACCGTCAAATAGTCCCTGAACATAAAGACGCCCTATCCAGCGTAGTTCTCTTTCAGGCTCAACAACAAGGACAGTTGGACGCAATGTCATGGTGAGCTTTCCTAGATGCATTTTAGCCTTCAGTTTTTCACCCGGGCTTGCAGTTCCGGCCATATTCCTAATGAAAGGGTTCCATTGAGGATATGTTTTAAAATCCAGAAGTGACTGCCATACTCTTGAAGCAGATGAGTTAATGATTACCTCAGCCTGAATATCTTTTCGCGTAATTGATTTGTTTGCAATGACAAACCTTGTTATATAAAGGATTATCACTAAAAAGAGTATTCTGAATACTAATTTAATAGTGGTTCCAGACATTATTTATCCCCCGTCATAAAATAATTAGATAAATTAAAGCCTTGAGGTAAAAAAGCAAACCAAAATAAAAATAAATAAAAATTATAGAGATAAGCTTAAAAAGTACAGCTGACCTCTTCCCTGATGAGCTTTACAGCTTCATCTACGGACCTGAGCACTTCAGGGCTTATATCCGTAGAGATTTCCGTAGCTACCTCTCCAATTTCTATTCCTATCACAATAACTTCCGGAAGGGATTGGATCTGTTCCCCGATTCTTAAAACGTCGGTAATTGTGAGATCATGTACCGATACAAGAGTATGCGGCTCACTACCTTCCAGCAGGTCCCTGCCTTTGATGCGGTGTACGGAACCTGGACGGCTTCCTGTAAGGACTGCATCGACAATTATTACTTTTCTGGCACCGTCAAGCAGGTTAAGGAGATCAAGCCCGCAAACCCCTGCATCTGCTATATCGAGCCCTTCAAGCCCTTCAAGTTCTGTTTTTTTAAGGGCTTCTATAATCCTGATGCCTATTCCGTCATTACCCATTAGAGGGCTTCCGCAGCCCAGAATTCTGACAGGAGAGTGCAATATAGACATATTTTCCCACACTATTTCGCGTTACAGATTTAATACATGTTTTCGTTTCATATTCTAAGGCACTCATATGTCTATATTACGCTTCTCCAGAAGTTAGAATTCCTGAGTTTTTAATCTTTTACAACCTCTGCAGGGGTATCGGAAGGCTCATGCCAGAGCTCCCTGTCAGGAAGGTGTTTTGGATTGGGTTTGACAATTTCTACATAATGAGGGTCGGAAAGGTCTTCTTTCCCGGACCAGAAGATAGCCTTGTGGTATTTCCAGACATGAGGGTCAAGCTCAAGGATACCCACATGCACTACCAGCTCGAAGACAAACCAGTATGTCATGAGCAGGTGAAGAAGCCTGAAGAACTGCAAAGAACTCATTCCGAATGCAGGTGCGACCATGTCTCCTGCCGAAAGGATCCAGGATCCTACGGGGAGTCCGAAGAGAGCCCAGTCAAGCCTGTAAATTACAATACCTGAAACGGCAATAACGAAAATGGCAGTACCTTCGAGCACGATAAGTATCTTCATTATAGGATGAAGCTTGGTCTTATAGTGTCCCGAAACCTCATCATAAATAGTGAATGCGGGATAATCTCCCTTTCCGAAGAAATTGAGAATTATTGCTTTCATACGCTTTGCATCTTCAGGACCGAAGACGTAATGGTCCATGAAATGTGCCAGCTTTTCCTGGATTCCACCTTCACTTACAGAGAAAATGTTGTACGGAATAAGGATCCAATTCACTGCAAGCAGAGCAGGAACCATAATCATGTGAAGGGCGCGGGCATTGTGGAAACTCATGAAGTCCCAGCCTGCGTAGATTTTTAACCCGGTAATGATGAGCACTATCATCGCCAAAGCATGGATAGTGTGGGCCGTCCTGTCAAGGACGGTATAGCGCTCGACAACTATCGGGTTGTCTTTGGATTTCATTATGGGTCATCTCCTATACTATTAAAGTATTCTTACAGTATTTGGAGCGTTTTTCCCGGTAATGTCAATGGTGTGAACTGCGCATGAAATGCATGGATCATAGGATCTGCCTATATGGAAGATACCGGTCGGATTGGCATAATCTACACCAAGAGAGTTTTCTACGGCATTGATTTTTGATCCGATAAGTGATTGTTCCATTGGGCCGGGAATGCCTTTGCTGTCTCTCGGAGACATATTCCATGTACCAGGAACAATGGCCTGGTAGTTAGTGACCTTTCCATCGCTGCCAGCAGAGACCCAGTGTCCAAGAGCTCCACGAGGCGCTTCCCATAAGCCCATTCCCTGATTATTTTTAGCTTTATTAAGGTCTATAGGTACGGAGATCTTGCCGTTAGGGTTATAGTCAATTGTTACCCACTGGAGAAGCTGGTGAGCAAGGATAGTGGTTTCCTGTATGCGAGCCATCATTCTTGTGAATACGTTAGCTGGAGAGTAGCCTTTTGCACTGAAAGCCTGAGCAAGTCCGGTTACAAGTGGCTCTTTCATTGCAAGCATGCGTGAGAGAGGGCCGACTTCAGCAGGAATTCCGTCATATCTTGGAGCTTTGTCCCAGGTGTACCTGCTCTCCGAGCCTCCGGAGTAGGTGATCTTCTCCGGGTCGGTAAACGGAATTGTCTCTCCCTTTAAGGGGTGGAGATCGCCTTTGCTGTCATCGTAGAAAGCGTGAGCAACACTTTCTGTAATCTTGTCCGCATCAAACTCTTTGTATTCAAGGTTTCCTGTGACAACACCTGAGGTTATGAAACGTTCCCCTGCCGGGCTCTTAGGGTCATAACCATCTTCGGCATTGTAGAAGCCACCATATGAAAGGAAGGATATCTTTGACGGGTCGCTGTATCCGCCGATCTTATCATGTTTCAGGCTTGCAGGAAGACCGAGAAGGGTTTCTCCTACAAGTTGGGAACCGAAAGCTGCGTATAATTCGACATCTCCCCAGCCTGCTTCTCTGCTGAAATCGTTTGAATCTACCGATTTGTCAATAAGGCCCTGGAGGTGCTCAGTCACAAAGCTTACTGCTTTCTCGGGGGAACTCGCCTTATAGGTATTTTCTATCCAGGTATCGAACGGAACCTTCAGGGTGTAATTGGAAACGAAGTCCATTACCTGGAGATAGTAAGAGGAGAGTTTGACAACATCTGCGACTGTTGGCCTGTAAGTGTACCCACCAGGGTAAGGTGTAACAGGACCGGGCATTCTGCCTGCAATAAGTGCAATGGCTTCCTGAAGGCGTTTCTTTTCAGGAATTGCTGCCATGTAGGAAGATCCTGCAGGTACGGCTGCTCCGTCGATTTTGTAGCTAATAGGGGCAAACCTTCCAACCAGTTCTTTCCAGACTGCGTTTCCGGTATCTCCAAGTGTTCCGAGGACGTTTTTGTATGCAGGGTTTGCAAGGTCAGGTCCCCAGAGCACATAAATATGGGTTGCGTGACTTGCAATGAAGTTTAGTGACTGGAAGATATTCCTTGCAATAAGGGCATCTTTCGGAACCTGTTCGGCTACACCATAGAGGTTGTCAAGAGCATTTGTAGCTGCCAGAGAGTGAGAAATAGGACAGACGCCGCAGATTCTCTGGACAAGAAGAGCTGCATCCCTTGGATCTTGCTTCTGCAGGATGCGTTCAAATCCTCTGAATATCGTACACGAGCTTTGGGCATCGGTGATGACACCGTTGGCATCCACTTCTGTAGAAACTCGAAGGTGGCCTTCAATTCTGGTTAAGGGGTCTACTGTAACATTTACCATTTCACTCACTCTCCTTTCATCCTTCTGACAGCATGTACCCCTGCGACTACGGTAGCAGCACCGACTGCAGCTTTAGATAATGTGTCAATATTTGCCCCAAGAAGCACACCTTTGTCTTCAGCTTCAACATACAGAGGTCTTGATGAATCAGGGAATCCGGGTTCTACGCAAGCTATACATGGACCGCCTGCCTGAGTACACATGCTTACTGAACCATTCCATCTGCGAATTCCGCAGTCGGCATGGGAATAAGGAGCTTTACAGCCTAATTTCCACAGGCACTTTTCTCCGCCAACCTGCTCGTCAAATTCTCCACGGTCATAGTATCCGCGGCGCGGGCAGTTTTCGTGCACGGTGTGGTCAGGGGGGAAGAAAACTTTGGGTCTGCCATAATCGTCCAGGACTGCTGGAAGGTCGTCAGGAATCTTGATCTTTCCAAGGATTACCGCACCCAGAGTAAGGAGAATCCAGTCAGGATGAGCAGGACAACCGGGAATGTTAATTACCGGCTTGTGGATGCCAAGTTCCTGAAGAATGCCTTTTGTTTTGTCAGTTTTTGAGAAAGCTACTCCCCTATAATCCGTGTCTTTGGCAATGTCGCTGTCTGCAGAAGTAATTCCTCCGTATGCGGCGCAGGCTCCTACTGCAACAATTGCAGTGGCATTCTTTGCAGCCTCCCCAAGGGTTTCTTTAAAAGTCTTGTTCCCGATCATGAGGTATTTACCTGAACCCTGAGGACCATTCGGAATTGAACCTTCAACTACCAGAATATAGTTGCCTTCTTCAATAAGCTCTTCAAGAAGGATCTCGGAGTTCAGTTCAGAGGTGTTTACAGGCTCGCCGTCGACAAATATTCCCTGCTGGGCAAGAAGAGTTTCATGGTAAGCAAGGTTGACATTGAGCTTTGTCAAAGCCTGTGCAACATCAGGGTTGCCTCCATTTAATAGGGATTCGGAACATCCGGTGCATTCGGAACCATGGAGCCAGACAAGTTTTGTCTCTGCAGATTCGAGAGCACTTACAATCTCTGTTTTATAGGTTCCCAGGAATGCAGTCGCGCCAAGCGCGCCTACAGCCTTCATAAAAGTACGCCGGTCTAGTTTCAAGAAATCTAGACTATCCAGTGTACGGGCAAGGTTTTTCATTCCAGTACTCATCTCTACCACATCTTGTTTTTTACCCAAATTTCTATATCTGAAAAAAATTTTAATATAATTTCCACATCAATTATATAAATGCGTATATAAATATACCGATAATGTTTTCAATGAGGGAATAGTATTTAAGGTTTTTTACACAATAGAATAAATATATTAATTCGGTAGATGGAATTTATTTAATAGAGATTAAAATATAATTTATAGAATAAATTAATCTTGCGGCCCAATACAGACAATAAACCTGTAAATAGCTATATGTCAGATCAGGCCAACCATAATGACCAGAGAAAAATAATTATCACTTAAAAGAGAATTCAGACCCGAAAGTCAGTACTAAAAAGCAAATACAGGCTGAAAGCTATTATTTCTACAATAAAACACATTATGTTAATATAAAATTAATAGATTGAAGGGGTAACGAAAAAACTTTTACAATGTGAAATAAAAATCTACTGCACGGTCAAAGACATAATAATAACGGTACAATAATTTCGTCCCCATCAGACAGTCAAGTGATTACATACCTCATTACCGTCTCATTTATCCTGTTCTTCTTTAAAAGGCATTAATTTTCGTTAACCTGCATATTAATAATGAATGAACCCATAGGTATACTTTCGGTTTATCGACCTTCGAGCTGAACCTTTCACCATAACCTTTTAAGATAAACCATTAAAGCCAAACCTTCGAGTCAATTAACGTTTGAATCTCACAGGTAAACCCGCTTATAACACATATAAGCTGTTTGTCCGAGAATTCGCGTCCTAATTATCCTGATCCTAACCTTTCTTATTCGGACCTTTCTTATTCGGACCTTTCTTATTTAGATAATTCTCATTCGCTCATTTTATTTATCATTCCTATTCGATAGTTCTAATTGCCACTTAAAAGCATTTAAAGAGCTGGCTCTAAAAAAGAGCAAAAACAGATACAAATATTGAAGGCAAAATTAAAAAACAAAAAGGATATAAAAAAGAACTATACAATTGCCCAAGATAAAAGTAGTCAACAGCTTACTTTTGTCAACATATTTTTGAACACGTTTTCATAAACTTGCTTTTACGAAAATGCCTTCAAGAACATACCTTTATGAACATACCTTTATGAACATAATTATATGAATGTACTTTTATGAACATACCTCATAATGATAAAGGATTAGCTGCTTATGCAATATATTATGCTACCTTTAAGTATTAACTTGCTATTTCTAATCCGAATACAGGGAATAGATAAAAATGTAAGGTAAGATACGGTTTTTTATCAGTTAATGACCTTACGATGCATATCCATCATCATTAAAAGAATAATAAATAGCAGGATATAGACGCCATAAAATAGGCACTCGGTATAAAACATAAAATAGATCGGAAAATTAATTCTACAAATATTAATTCAGATATCAGTTTAAATATCAATTAGAGTATCAATTACAGGTATCGTTTGAATATTAAAAACAAAAGCAGGGAAGAAAAACAACAGAGGTAATATGTGTATAGCTATTCCTGGAATGATCAAGGCTATCGTGAATGAGAGTACTGCTACGGTTGATATGGGCGGGATCTGCAGAGATGTGAATATGGACCTGCTCGGAGGTGCCAGTGAGGACCTGCTCGGGAAGTATGTCCTTGTCCATGTAGGGTACGCAATATCTGAAATCTCAAAAGAAGAGAGCGAAGAAACAATGCGCCTCCTCAAACAGCTTTCAGGCCTTGAAGATTCGGATTTCTTTGAAACTGGATTTTCCGGAGAAACGGACGTTGAGTGAGATGAAAAACGAGGATTTTTTAAACCCTTCTATGCCTGAACTTGAAAAAAAGCTCCTTGAAAGGATTCAAGCTTCAAAGATACCGCTTCGCATAATGCATGTTTGCGGAACGCACGAAAGGACCATATCAAAATACGGGCTTAGAAGTGTGCTTCCTCAAAACATAGAAGTAATAAGCGGTCCCGGATGCCCGGTCTGTGTTACCCCTGAAGAAGATGTTGACATTGCAATTGCCCTCGCAAAGAGAGGAGCAACAGTGGTCACTTTTGGGGATATGATGAGGGTCCCGGGTTCGGGAGAAAGCCTGCTGGATGCAAAGTCCGACGGGGCAGATGTAAGGATGGTTTACAGTATTGATGATGCCATATCTCTTGCAAACAAGAAGCCTGAACTTGAAGTAGTGTTTTTCGGGATAGGCTTCGAAACTACAGTTCCTGCTAATGCAGCTGCCCTTTTAAGAAGTACCCCGGAAAATTTCAGCCTGCTTGCCTCCCAGAAACAGACCCCTCCCGCAGTCGGGCTCCTTGCCAGGGATTCCGAAGTTGATGCTTTTATTGCTCCCGGTCATGTTGCTACCATTATAGGGACAACGCCATTCGAGCCGCTTGCGGAAAAAGGTTTTCCTGTGGTTGTTAGCGGGTTTGAGGCAAGAGATATCCTTCTCGGAATAAATCTGCTCCTTGCACAGGCAGAGAAAAGCATCTCAAAGGTAGATAACGGGTACCCAAGGGTTGTAAAACAGGAAGGGAATAAAATAGCCCTGAAAATGATGAATGAAGTATTCGAAACCTCAGGGTCGGAATGGAGAGGTATCGGAAACATAGAAAACTCGGGACTTGTGCTCAGGAAAAAATATGAAGAAAAAGACGCCTCAAAAAAGCATGAGGACCTTTATTCCGATTCCCTTGAAGAAATGAAAGCAAAAGCCGAGAAAAAGGACAAGAAACGCTGTATCTGTGCAGCTATTCTTACAGGGAAAGCAAAGCCCTCGCAGTGCCCTAATTTCGGAAAAGAATGTACCCCAAAGATGCCTTCAGGGCCCTGTATGGTCAGCCAGGAAGGCATGTGTTATAACTGGTTTAAGTATTCGCGTGAAGGAGGCAGCAGGCTTGCATGAGTATTCCCTTGCATGTGAGATCTTTGAGCAGGTAATAGCAACTGCAGAAGCTCACAGCGCTGCGGAAGTCAGGCATGTAATCCTTGAAATGGGGAGGCTTGCTCACGTGAATCCCGAGCAGTTGAGTTTTTGTTTTAAAGCTATTGCCGAAGGGAGTATTGCCGAAAATGCAGAATTCATAGTTGAGATGATTCAGCCCTCACTCGAATGCGAGTGCGGATATACGGGCACCCTGGATAAAACACAGACAGAAAAGGACAGCGAACTCCTGAGCGAGCTTCTGGAATACATCTCAGCCCTTGAATGCCCGGTATGCGGAAAAAATGCAAATATTACAGGTGGCAGAGTGCTGATCATAAAGAGCATTGACATTGAGACAGAAGTAGAAAAGTAAATCTTCGCGCAGGTAAATTTATAAATCTGGTCGAAGGTAGCAGGTCTATCAAATAAACCTGTATTAATACTAACTTAAATGCTTTATCAGAATTTTGCATGGATCAGGCAAAAATTTGCTAAAATTTCATAAAAGGCTAACTTAACTAACATATACCTTCCCTGCAGATTGGTTCGATGCCAGTAAGCGGATTTTCTTTCAAGACAACCAAATACCCCGAGTGATGTTTATGCTAATGCATGTAATCCATATGGAACACGATGTGTTCAAGGCGAATGATAAGATTGCCGAAAAAAACAGGAAAACACTTGACAAACATGGTGTCTTCTCAGTAAACGTTATGGGAGCCATAGGATCAGGGAAGACTACCCTGATTGAAGAGGCAGTTAAGCAGCTGAAAGAAAAATATAGAATCGCAGTAATTGCAGGCGATGTTATTGCAGAGATGGATGCATCTCGCTTCAGGAAACTCGGGGTACCGACAATCCCTGTAAACACTGGAAAGGAGTGTCACCTGGATGCAAAGCTAATTGAAAAAGCGCTTGGTGAAATCGACCTTGACGATACGGACCTGCTTATTATTGAAAATGTTGGCAACCTTATCTGCCCTGTAGACTTCAAGCTCGGAGAACACCTCAGGGTTGTTATGGTCAGCGTCACTGAAGGAGACGACATCATCCTGAAGCACCCCATGATATTCAAAACCTCAGAACTTGCAGTCATAAACAAAGTTGACATCGCCCACGCAGTAGATGTCGATGCAGAGAAAATGAGAGATGACATCCTTTCTTTAAATCCTGACGTCCCTGTAATCCTTACTTCAAAGCATGACTGGGAAAGCATAGAGACCTGGATAGGTTTTATTGAGCTCGGAATCATGAGAGCTCAGGAAGCTCAGAAAAAGTAAGTTATTGAAAGCTGTCAGATGCGGGAAAAACATGGAAAGAAGGCAGGATATGAAAACAAATACCATTTCCCTGGAACACGGAGCAGGCGGAGAGGTAATGCAGGCGCTTATAGGGGAGATTATCCTCAAAAATTTCCGCAACAAAAGCGCAGGCACAATAGGCCTTGATAGCCTCGATGACGGGTCCACTATCAGGCTTGAGAAATTTAACCCTTCCTCCGAACTTGTGCTGACAACGGACAGCCATGTGATAACCCCAGCTTTCTTCCCGGATACCAATATAGGCAGACTTGCAGTTTCAGGCACAATTAATGACCTTACTGTAATGGGAGCAAAACCTCTTGCCCTTACCTGCGCAGTGATCGTCCCCGAAGGTTTTCCGATCCGTGAGTTTGAAGAGATCATAAAAACGATGGACGAAACCGCTGCAGAAGTAGGAGTCCCGATCATTACGGGCGATACCAAGACCGTGGAGAAAACGGCCCTTGATTCGATTATCCTGAACACCGCAGGCGTCGGGATAACTGACAGCCCTGTCAGGGACTCAGGTCTGAGACCGGGAGACCTCCTCCTTGTCACAGGGACAATAGGCGACCACGGGATCTCTCTTATGGCTCACAGAGAAGGCTTTGACTTTGAGACCGACCTTATCTCTGACTCTGCCCCTCTATGGAAACTCATAGAACCGGCACTTAAGCTTCGGACACCTGAAGGAGAGCCTGTAATAACAGCTATGAAAGACCCGACCCGCGGAGGTCTTGCAAACGCCCTGAACGAGATGGCAGCAAAAGCCGGAGCAGGAGTCCTGCTTGAAGAAGACCTTATCCCCTTCAAGCCCGCAGTTACTGCAGCCTGCGAAATGCTGGGCCTTGACCCTCTTGAGGTTGCAAACGAAGGAAAAGCAGTAATTGGAGTTAAAGCCGGCTTTGAAGAAGAAGTCCTCTCCATCCTCAAGCAGCACCCATACGGGAAAGAAGCAGCCCTCATCGGAGAGGTCACAGAAGAAAACAAAGGCCAGGTAATCCTGAGAAACCGCTTTGGCGGAATGCGCTACGTAGACGTTCCAGCCGGAGACCCGATCCCGCGGGTCTGTTAAGAAAATAAGTTACTATAAACCAGGCACGGACCGACAATCCCGGGGACCTTCAGTCTGGAATTCCCTCATCTGCCTGAAAAATACATACTTTTTTTCCGAAATCTATTTTTTTTCAATTTGATCATTTTAGCCCTCTTCAGTAAAGCTCACTGTTACTAGCCATAAAGTAGTCCTCTTTAGCTCAGCTTAATAAAACCCAAAAATTAGTCCTCTTGAGCGAAGCGAAAAGGACACCGTCCTCCCGAGACGGGACTCGGGCGAGACGGAAATCGGGCGAGACGGAAATCGGGCGAGACGGAAATCGGGCAAGACAACTTTATTAAAGCAGTGGCCAAAAATAAGTACACAATCAAAAAACATATAGTGATGATGGAATAAGAAGCTAAAGTTTGAAACGGGATCCCATTGTGGAAGAAGAACTGTCGCGCTCAATCCCGGTATATTTTTGTTTCTTTTTTAGCCATAGGAGCACTTAACTATACAGGATATGTCTCAATAGACGGCCTTTCGAAGTTCTTCCTGACGTTTGTGTTAACAGTAATACATTTTGCACTCATGGTAAGGTACAGGAAAAAGGAATATCTGACAGACCCTTCAATCAGTTCGATAATAAATCATATATTTAAACAAGAGAAACCTGAAAAAAAGGGTACAGGATACACGGAACTTGGGACAAACTTTCGTCCTGTTTTAACAATAATGGTTATCGCGTATCTTATTTATCGTTATGCAACCTGAATCAGTAGCTATTTTTGAATTATACAAAAAGAAGAGAGAAGCTTCATGTATAGCAGACACTAAAATTAAGAAATAAC
>OBLN01000073.1_pt1 | contig 35227 bp, 31 predicted proteins | sample 1519301 | NCBI WGS metagenome assembly OBLN01 (sample SAMEA2452533, study PRJEB22499) | sediment metagenome | reverse complement strand
TACAGGACTATCGTCTGGAGCAAGGATATGGTTGGGAAGTATGATCAGGATGCTATAAAGGAATTAATTGAAGTGTTCTCTCTCCTGGGGTATATTACAACCGATATTAAAGAAATTATTGTTAGAGTTATTGAGATCCTGGGCAAAAACAACAACCTCGATAATGCAGTGGTGGACCTTTACAGGCTTTATCATATCCTTAATCCGGAAGATGCATCCCTTGACTCAAAAATGCTGGATTACATTCTGAATGAAAAATAATGTGGCATAATACGGTGAAAAACTCATGTCAAAGGAAGTGATAACATCAGCAATACTCGTAATAGTGAGTGTCATAGCTGCAGTGGCTTTTGTTAATGCCATCCTTCCTTCCGTATATGGCCTGTCTGACTCTTACAGTTCCGTTGCTCGTAACATGGAAGACCAGTTTAAAACGGATATAGATATTATTTTCATTTACCCTGACGGAGACAACGTGTATGTCTGGATAAAAAATGTCGGGTCCTCAAACATACCACTTTCGCAGCTGCAGTACTGTGATGTCTTTATTATGTCTTCTTCAGGCTATTGGAATCCGGAATTTGAATCGGTTTCAAATCCATCGTGGGAGTTCACTCTTGAAAATGGGGATGGAGATACCTGGAACCGCGGGGAGACTATTAAGGCATCAATAAAGCTTGATAATCTTCCAAGTGACATTTACAAAATCACCTTTTTCCTTTACAACGGGGTATCAACATCAGATACGTTTTCAGCGTGATACTATGGGCCTTGACACGATTATCGTGGCGTTCTTCGTAGTCGGAACGATTCTGGTTGTTGCAGGTACTCTAACAATGGGGGTCAATAATCTTGTTGAGTCTTCCTATAATGGATATGTTTCAGCCCATCAAACAATAATGGACCGGCTTCAAACCAGGGTTGAAGTCCAGAACATAGTATTCAACGTTTCAACAAATCATACCAGTTTTACAGTCACAAATACAGGTGAGACTAAATTATACAATTTCGACCACTGGGACATCATCCTCGTTAAGGACGGTCAGGCGTCTTATGTGAACAGGTCCCAGTACAGTATTACGCATAATAATGATATTATAAATCCCGGGATTCTTGACCCGCATGAAAGCATTAACATTGAGCTCTTAACCGATCTCGAATCCGGTGGCAGTTTTATTGTAAAAATTATCACGGAAAATGGTATCGTCTCTTCCGCAGAGCATGTGGTGGGTGAATAATATGGGAGAAAAAGAGGATAAAAAAAACATTATCTCAAGCGGCAATGATGAAATCGATAAAAAGCTAGGTGAGGGCATTCCTCTGGGTTCTCTTGTGCTCATCGAAGGTGAAAACGATACCGGAAAGAGTGTGCTCTGCCAGCAGATGGCTTACGGAGGACTAAACCAGCTTTACAGGATAGCGTACTACTCAACCGAGAATACCATCAAAAGCATGCTGGCTCAGATGGACAGCCTGAGCCTGGATATCTCGGACTTTTACAGCTGGGGCTATTTCAGGATTTTTCCGGTCCATCTCGAAGGTGTTGAGTGGACATCCGAGCAAATGAAAGGGACCTTGCATCTCGTTACAACTCATATCAAAAGCATTCGGGAAAAAGTCATTTTTATTGACTCTCTTACAATGTTTACTACCTATTCCGCTGAAGATAATATTCTCGAGTTTCTTACAAGTTTGAAAAATCTGTGCGACAAGGGGTATACGATCTTTATTACTCTACATCAGCATGCTTTCAAAGAAGACACTCTTGTTAGAATACGATCGGCATGCGATTGTCATCTGTTTTTAAGGAAAGAACAGCTCACTGACCGCTATATCAGCGTTATGGAAGTCTCAAAAATAAGAGGCGCCAGGAAAAGCACCGGTAATATAGTGAGTTTTGAAGTCCAGCCTGGTTTCGGTTTAAAGATTATTCCAATCTCACAGGCTAAGGTCTAAACAAACTTAAAAAATAGCTATATTTGAACGTAACTAGCCATTTATGGTGTTGACATGGACAGCATTGAGGAAAAGCTGAGTACTGAGCATGGTAATGTACTCAACTTAGGGGTATACACAAATTTTCCTTTCAAACCGAAAAAATATGGTGGACATGACCATTCAAACCTGAAAATATGTAATCTTTATAAGCTCCTCTCTCCGGAAATGAAGCAGGAAGTTGAAAAAAACCTTCACCTTCTGGAATACCTGCACATTCTGCCCATAGATACGATGGGCATACCCAGATATGTCTCCAAACTCGAATCAAAGCACGGTGATCTCGAGGATGCCAATCTGATATACAAGGTCAATGACCAGATATACGTGCATATTTATCCAAACAAAAATGATGTAAGGAACTTCTATATTCCTATTGAGCCCATACTCCTTACCGGAGTTGGGGGCCTCATTAAAGAACTGGAAACTAGGCTTGTAGACCACCTTACAGGAATCGAGTTCGATCCTGAAAATTTAGAAGAAAAAGAAAAGATACTTAGAAAGGCCCTGGATGCTATTTGTGTAATCGAAAATAAAAAGCAGGTTGACAGGCCTGCTGCTGGGGCTGGTTCCGGGATCAAAAAGTTGAGGTCAAAGTTTCTTCCGGCAAAAGAAGACCCTGACAAAAACAATATTTATGTAACAAAGGAGCAGTACGAAGCTCTGAAATACTCGGTTATAAGGGACAAAATCGGAGTTGGCTTTCTTGACCCTTATATAAATGACAACAAAATCGAAGATATTACCTGCAATGGTCTTGGACCCATTTTTATTGAACATAAAGTGTTCAAAGGCCTCAGGAGTGTCATAGAATTCAACGACAATGATGCACTTAACCAGTATATTGTCAGGCTTGCAGAAAGGATTGGAAAACCCATCACTTTCAAAAACCCTATAGTGGACTCCACACTCCCGGACGGATCAAGAATTAACATCGTTTTTGGGGACGATATAAGTAAAAACGGGAGCAATTTCACCATACGTAAGTTTGCCGACATTCCATTCAGTATCCTCCAGGTCATAAAAGGAGGGACCCTGGATTACAGAATGGCAGCTTACCTATGGATCCTGATCGGTGAAGGAATGAGCGGTTTCATCTGCGGAGAAACTGCCAGTGGTAAGACAACCACATTGAACGGAATTACAGCATTTGTAAATCCAGAGTCAAAACTGGTCTCAATCGAGGATACTCCCGAGCTGCAGATCCCTCACAGGAACTGGACCCGGGAAACAACCAGAGGTAGCACAAGGGGCGCGGGAATCGGAGAAGGCAGCGGATCGGACGTTACAATGTTTGACCTTCTCAAAGCAGCATTGAGGCAGAGACCAAACTATATCCTTGTGGGAGAAATTCGAGGAGTTGAAGGTAATGTCGCATTTCAAGCTATGCAGACCGGACACCCTGTAATGTCAACATTCCACGCTGCAACTGTTGAAAAATTGATCCAGAGGCTTACTGCTGATCCCATAAATATTCCCAAAACATATGTGGATAACCTCAACTTTGTTATTATTCAGTCTGCGGTACGGAGACCGGACGGCAAGCTTGTGAGGAGAGTTCTCAGCATAAATGAGGTTCTCGGTTTCAATCCGGATAAAGGCGGAATTTCATTTATTGAAGCTTTTTCCTGGGACCCCGTTACTGACAAACATGTTTTCAGTGCGATGGGAAGTTCGTATATCCTTGAAAATAAAATTGCCACAAGGCTTGGAATTTCAGGTAAGAAAAAGAAAGTAATTTATGATGAAATTGAAAAACGGGCAAAAATACTGGAGAGATTGGACAGCGAAGGGATCGTAAATTACTGGGACTTTTTTAACACAATCTCAAAGATTACAAAAGCCGGTATGCTGAGGATTCAGTTCTAATTGGTGGTTTAGATGGGTATCTATGAAATAAAAAACGTTTTCAGTAAAAAGCCTGATATGTCCGGTTCAGAATCCATTTCAGACCATCTCTCTCGTAAGTTCAGAGACTACCAGAAAGAACTCTATATGAGTAATGATATGCTTTTTTCCCTTACTTATATGGCGTCGATTTCAACTGCCAATCTAACAAGAGACAAGATCTTCTCAAGCATATCTGATAAGAAGGAGTATTGCCCGAGCAAATATTTTAACCTGATCAGGGAACTGGCTCAGCACTGGCATTATGATTACGCCAATGCCTGTGAACTCATATCCACAAAGGTAAAGCATGACAGGATGAGGGAACTTCTTAACAGGTTGTCGAATGCTATAGCAGCAGGAGAACCTGACAGTGAATTCCTGACCAAAGAATGGAGATTATTCAAAACTAAAAGGAAAGATGAGTTCGAAAGGGATCTTGAGACCACTAAAGAATGGTCAAACGCATACACAGCACTGCTTGTTTCCACATCCCTTGTAGCTATAATCATATTGCTTTCAGTAATTTTATACAATATTGGTGACCCTGCAGATACGCTTTATTCTACAATGTTTATTATATTTTTTATGGCTTTTTTCGGAGTAGGCTTGCTTTTTAGATGCTCTCCTAAAGATACTAAAGTCCACAGTTTAAGCATAAAATCAAAAGAGCAAATATACATCCATAAATGGGCCCCACTTACGATTTTTCTGGCAGTTGTTTCTGTTATAGTGCTTACTATTCTGCCAGCTTTTACAGGTTTAGCTGCTAATTTTTTTATTGATATCAAAGGAGTCGGAATGGTTCTTGCAGGTATTATCATGCTTCCTGTCGGGCTTGCGGCAAATAGGGATATCGAGAAAGTCAACAAAAGGGATGAAAGCTATACGACTTTCATAAGAAGCCTCGGGTCCATTATAAGCGGTTCGGGTCTGACAGTTCCAAAAGCCCTTATAAAAATCGACCCCAAGAACCTTGGAGAGCTAAAAGATATGAGCCAGGAACTCTATAAGAAACTGGCTTCCGGGCTTGACCCTGCACTTTGCTGGGGGAGGTTTGTAGGGGAGACGGGCAGCTATCTGATCTACAAATTGACAAGCGTTTTTGTAGACGCTGTTAATTTCGGGGGTAATGCGGAAGTAGTGGGCGAGCTTGTGAGCTCATCCAGCCTGGAACTGGTCCTTTTGAGAATGAAAAGGGAACGTATAGCAAGAGGATTTTCAAGTCTCGTCATACCTCTTCATGTATCAATGGTTGGCCTTCTTCTTTTCATCGGTCAGATCCTCACCATCTTTTCAACCATTATAAACTCCCTTTTTACCCAGTTTGAGATAAATGGGTCTGACCTTGAAGGCATACCGGGCGGTTTGGGCGGTATGAATATGGGCATATTCGGAGGTGTCCCTCTTGAACTGCTGGGACAATTTGTTGTGATAGTGTCCATCATTCTGACAATCGCCAATGTACTTGCAATCGTTGCTGTGAAAGGGGGACCAATGTACCTGGGACTCTACTACGGTATGTTCATGTTTATCCTTTCAGGAATTCTGATGATTATAGTCCCTCCACTGGTGGAAATGGCATTTTCATTTGACGGTGTACTTGATAGTCTCGCAGGAGGCATATGAATATGGATTTAATAGCCATATACAAATCAAACTTTACGATTTTCATAGGTATTTTTGTAACTCTGGCTGTAATGGGAACGGCAACTCTGTACGATAAACATAAAAGCAAAGGTAGAAACTCGCCTCATCTTAAAGAATCTGAGTTATTTCCGGGCCTGACCCGGAGCAATTCCAGCAAAAATTTCCTTAAAAAAGCGGAAGCAAAACTTCTGAATATAAAAAATATTCTCCAGAAGCTTTCCTTTAATTTCCGCAATAAAATTACATCCATTTCATCTCCCTTACGCCGAAGAAATAACCATGATAGAGAAGAATCCATCTCGTTATACGATCACGAAAATACAGATCCGAAGTTCAATGTAAGCTACAGGGTTAACAGTCTCGATAAAGTGGGCGAATCCAAAAAAGATGAAATGGATTTTGATGACGACCTTCTAACTAAAATGTCTATTGCAAGCAATTTTGAAGGCAATGTCCCTGAAGTTAAGGCTGCAGAACCGCCATTTGGCGAGATGTCTTTAGAAATGGATGAATCATTCGAGAATGACCTGAAATTCGATGGAAGTGAATTTACAATTAAAGTTGAAAGTCTGGACAGTGAACCTGCCGAAGCTAATTTTTCATTTAACGAAAACTCTGCAGAAATTAAGTTTGGAGAAGACAGCGACAACCTGTTAGATTCTCTAAAGAAAGAAATCGTAATTAATCATGAGAAAAAAATCAATTTCATGGACCGTATGCAGGGGGAAGACCTGGACCTGAAATCGATGAAATCCGACCTTGAAGGCATTCTTAAATATATGAAAAAATACAGACAGCTTGCAGGCCAACATAACTGACCCCATTTATTGGTCTGGTTTATTGTTCTGTTTATCGGTCTGGTTTATCGGTCAAATTTATTGGTCTGGTTTATTCTGAATATTAAATAGATTATGATAACGGATTATAGCAGTGAAATTCTCAATAGAATTTGCAACAAAATATAGCAAATAAAATTGACAAAAATTGACATTCAGAATCTAAAAGAGAAAAATTATTGTGATAAATAATTGTGAAAAATAATTGTAAAAAATATTAATAAAAATAAACAAAAAAGTAAGCGAGTGATAAAAATGGTAGAAGCAAAATATATAGGGCTTATAGTTCTGGCAGTGTTTTCAGGGTCAATGCTGGTATACACATGGCTGTCCCTGTATAACAGGTTTGACCCCAGTGTAATGTTTTATGCAGCTCTTTTGATCCTTTCTTTCTCTTTGATGCTTGTAAGAGGTAAAACATCGACAACGAATTAAAAATATTTTCTGGGGATTTCAAAATCTGTAAAAGTAAACTCGAGGAAGAACTGATATTAATTCCAGTTAAATCCAGTTAATTCCAGTTAAATCCAGTTAATTCCAGTTAAACCCAGTTACTTTCAGTGAAAATTTGCTGGACCTGCAGATCAATTGAAATCCTTTCTTATTATTTCTTCTTAGATTACCCTCAATCTTTTATTGGGATACCAAAAGAGGAGAGAATTTTTTGATTTTTCTTTTCCCTCGACGCATGCTGATAGAAACATGTCAATCAAGAAATACTATTCCTGATAATGTAAGTTCGCTGTTTTAATTCATGCAGATAAGCGCCCATACGGTCTTATACTGGCTTTATAGACTCATATCGATTTGTCCGGCAAACATTTAAAAAGAAGTTTTGAACGAAAAAAGAAGTAAAACCAGACAATAAAAAAGAAAATATGGTCAGGTAAGACCGGGCTCACCTGACAATTACAACCACTGCGCCTCTTACATCAAGAACGTCGACCTCACGGCCTCCGGAGATTACTTCTTTCTTGATCTCAACGGCTTCGGGTTCCAGTTCTATTTTTTCTCCATTTACTGTAACGGTTATTTTACCTGAAGCTGCCTGAGCTTCTACCGCAGCGGGGTCTTCTGCCTGGAGGGCTTTTACAATGGCGCCGGCATCTTTTCTGAAGCGCGGTCCGAGAAGGCCCATATTGGGTTTAACTTCCACAGGCACGTATTCAAATGAAGGAGCACCTTCCATAGGTTCAACTTCAGAGTTTGTAGCTCCTGCAATGTCTCCTGTATCGATCTTTGCATTGTAGATCTCTATTTTCTTCAGGGCAGAGTTAAGAGCCATTCCAAGGTCTGACTTGTACCTGCGGACTTCACCAGTAATATTTTTGATCATTTCGCCTGCAGCTTCGGCTTCTTCACTTACCAGGCTTTCATCAACTACTGGCCAGGCTCGAGTATGCACGCTTTCACTATCGAACCTTGAGTACATCTCTTCTGCGAAGAAAGGTATGAAGGGTGCAAGCAGAAGGGAGAGGGTCCTAGTTGTCGTATAAAGGACATACTGGGCTGCTTTTCTGCCTTCGGCATCTTCCCCGTAAAGCCTGCCTTTCACAAGTTCGAGATAGTTATCTGCAAGGACTTCCCAGGCAAAGCCGCGGATAGCTTTGAAAGTGGAGTCAAACTGGTATTCGTCGAGTTCCTTTGTGGTTGTTTCCACAAGCCTGTTAAGCTTGCTCAGGAGCCACCTGTCTATGGTGTAGAGGGACTCCAGAGGGAAGTTTTCGGCATCTGCAGGTTCAAAGTCCTTTAAGTGAGACATCGAAAACCTGTAAATGCTCCACATTTTCTGCAGGAAACGAGATGCTGAAACCACATCTTTCCAGCGGAACATTACGTCAGAGCCTGTGGAACCTCCAACAGCGCCCCACTGCCTGAAAGCGTCGGCACTGTACTGTGTGGTCACTTCTTCCGGAGATATGACATTTCCAAGGGACTTGCTCATCTTATGCCCGTCCGGTCCGAGAACCATTCCGTTAATCACTATAGAATCCCAGGGTCTTTTTCCTTCGAGTGCCAGACTTCTGAGGATTGTATAGAATGCCCAGGTCCTTATGATATCATGGCCCTGAGGACGAATCTGTGCAGGCAGGCGGAGGTCATGCTCGCTTTCCCAGCCAGATACATGCAGGGCAGTAATCGAGGAGTCCATCCAGGTATCCAGGACATCGGTTTCCGGTTCAAATTCTGTTGAGCCGCAGGCACAGGGTTTCTTTGGTACGTTTTCGTTCGGGTCGATCGGGAGCCAGCTCTCTTCGGCAATCATAACTTCGCCGCACTTTTTACAGTACCATATCGGAATTGGGGTTGCAAAGATCCTTTGCCTGGAGATGCACCAGTCCCATTCCATAGTGCCTGTCCAGTTCTGGAGCCTGACCTTCATATATTCAGGGTACCAGTTAATCTCATCTGCAGCCTTAAGAATGCCTTCATGATTGATTTTTACGAACCACTGGGGTTCGGAAAGGATTTCTATGGGAGTGTCACAGCGCCAGCAGAGTCCGACATTCTGGTCGAGGGATTTCTGGTCATAGAGGAAACCTGCGGCTTTTAAGTCGGAAATGACAGCCTGCCTGCACTCGGGGATGCTCATGCCTTCGTACTTGCCTGCGGCTTTTGTCATCTTGCCCTGCTTGTCAATTGCTTTTACAAGGGGCAGTCCGTATTTTAACCACCAGCGAACGTCCTGCTTGTCGCCGAAAGTACAGATCATCACAGCACCCGTACCGAATTCGGGCTCGACAGCTTCGTCAGCAATGAGGGTTACTTTCTGCCCGAAAATGGGGACTGTAATTTCTTTTCCAATGTACTGGTTGTAGCGTTCGTCTTTTGGGTTAACCGCAACTGCAACACAGGCTGCCATCAGTTCCGGCCTGGTGGTTGCGATGTTTACCTTATCAAAGTGGACAAAATTAAGTTTTGTCTGCCCTTCATCATACTCTACCTCTGCAAAAGCGATGGCAGTTTCACAGCGGGGGCACCAGTTTACCGGGTGGTCTTCGTGATAAATGTGCCCGTCATTGTACATCCTGACAAAAGATTTCTGGGTCTTTACGAAGTATGAGGGCTCCATGGTGACGAATTCATTGCTCCAGTCCACAGAGAAACCCAGACGCAGCATTGTCTGGCGCATCTTGTCGATATTTCCGGCAGTGAGTTCTCTGCACATCCTGCGGAATTCAGCTCTGGGGACCTGGTTTTTCGTAATCCCGTGGATTTCTTCTACCTTGACTTCAGTTGGCAGGCCGTGGCAGTCCCAGCCCTGGGGGAACATTACGTTATATCCGCGCATGCGTTTGTACCTGGCGACAAAGTCAATATAACACCAGTTAAGCGCGTTTCCGATATGGAAATTACCTGTAGGATATGGAGGTGGAGTATCAATTATATACTGGGGACGGGTATCTTCTCCCCAGTTGAAGTGGTACATGGAGAGGTTCCATTTCTCCATCCACTTTTTCTCAACCTCATTTGCATTATATTCTTTTGGAATTTCTGATTCTGTCATAAAGACAACTCCGTGATTGAGAAATGAGTGTAAGAATTTCTTGGGTTTTAGAGTGCTTGCGATTATTTAAATATATCTGGTTTCGAACAGAACATTAATCTCTAACTATTGAATGACTGTCAGGATTATAAATCTGTTATTCGTCTTTTTTTCATTGATTATTTTTTTCATCCTGAGACATTTTTGCAGGGCAATCCGAACAAAACCATCTAATATTGCCACGTAGCAGCCTGGCTGATATTTCCTGGTTTTTTCGAACCTGCAACCCTCCGCAGCTCTGCGCGCGCGGCTGAACACTCTCGCTTTAAGCAATTAAAACAAATCTGCCAGCGTTCCGGGATAAATTGAACTTCAGAAGAAGATATCCAGTAATCAGATTCCTGATTGTAAAAAAGTGAGTATTAAAGTGAGTATTAAAAAGTGAGTATTAAAAGGGAGTATTGTTGAGTCGATGTATGAGTGTTCACTATATCTTCAAAATTACGCATATTTCCATGCATCCCGGATATGCATTGCATTCATTCCAAGACTCTGGGGGGCATATATGTCGTTTTTCGGTGTGTCTCCTATGGATAACACTTCCCAGGGTTCAAGCCCGAGGCGGTCAAGAGCCATTTTGAAAAGCCTTGTATCAGGTTTTTTGATCCTGTGGTCGGAAGACATGATTACAAAGTTAAATCGGTCATATAATCCTAGAAAGCGCAGTTCCTGTTCGGTAAATACTCTCTGGGCGTTTGAGACAATGCACTTGGGCATGTTCCTGTATTTCTCAAGCAGCCTGAGGCTCTGAGGGTAAGTTTCAAGTTTTCTTAATGAAGCAGTCCTGAAGACCTTTGCAGTTTCGATACCGAGCCAGAATGGGTCAATTTCCCGGAAAGCATTTTCTGCACAGATCTCGGCAAAAATTTCTTCTATGCGGATATCCGGGTACTCCTGTCCTGAGTTTTCGAGCCTGCCTGCAACTTTCCATTTGTATTCTTCCCTTAGCCTGTCGGGTCCGATCTTCACTCCCTGGTAGAGCAGCCAGTTACTAACTCTCTCATTCGTCTCCTGGCTTTTTTCGTCAGTTTTGATATCAATAAGGGTTTTGTAACAATCAAAAATTAAACCTTTAATTTTCCCGTTCTGGAGCATAAAGAGCCCTCTATTATATTTGTATTTAATCTAATTTATATGAATTGGGTTTTGTATCTATTCTTTCTCAACAAGTATTTTGATGAATTTAATAGTATATAGATTTTATGCAAATATCAGTGGTTTAATTTGTTAAACATATTTTCTAAGCTAAATATGGTATTCTTGAAATTCCTTCCTCTTCTTTGTCCTGTTGAAAGAGTGCAACCAGTCCATCTGGCTAAATATTATACAAAAGACGAAAAATTCAACAGAAAGAAAGGAAGCGAAAAGCAAAAAGAAAGTAAGATATTGGAAGCAAAAATCTCCGGGCAACCGGGAAGATAGTAGCAGAAAAATGGAAAAATTAAAAAATTATTTTTGAGACCCATACAATTCAATGAAATTAATTTCCTGAGATTGGTTTTATTCTGGAAGACAGAAAATAAGAAATAAAAATGGTCAGCTTAATGAAATAAAAACTGCATTTACAGGGTCATTTTCCCGTGTCATTCCTTTATTCCGTAATGTCTCCAGGCTTCTTCAATAGTCATCGCCCGCATTCCAAGCTTTCTGGCTGGCAGTATCTCGTTTTCGTAAGAGTCGCCAAGGGATATGACACATTTGGGTTCAAGTTCGAGCCCCATCCGCTTGAGTGCGGTCATGAAAAGCCTCAGATCGGGTTTTTTGTACCCGACGTCGGAAGAGAATATTACAAAATCAAAATAGTCATAGAGTCCGAGGAACCTGAGTTCCAGTTCGGAAAAGACCCTCTGCCCGTTAGAAATTATACATTTGGGGGTGTTAATACAGTGCTCTATTAATTTTACGCTCTCAGGGAAGGGACGGAGCTTTCGGATAGATGCTGCCCGGAACACCTTGGAAGTCTCAATCCCGAGAGCCTTCTCATCGATTTTCCAGATAGCGTTCTCCCTGCAGATTTCGGTGAAAATATCCTCAACCCTTACTTCAGGATATATTTCTTTTGAGTCCTCCATCCTTTCGTGCACCTTAAACATATAAGTATCCCAGAGCTTTTCCGGCTTTATTTTTACTCCATGGTAAGCAAGCCATGCGCTTACGGTCTCATAAGTCTCGATCCTGTGTTCTTCGGTATGGATATCAATAAGTGTCTGGTAGCAGTCAAAAATAACCCCTTTTATCTGGCAGCTCTCAAATGCATCTTCCCCTGCCTTTATAGGATCTGTGGGAACGATTACAGTACCCTCACTCGTCTCCGGTTCGTTGCCTTCTGAAATGTTCTTGCCTCCCATATCCCCTTTATAATTGCTTTTGAACCTCTTTGATTTTAATTTTAACCTTGCCTTTGACCTTAATTTTAATTTTTAATTAAACCTTACTCTGTTTTAATTTTTACTTAAATCTGACTCTAACTGCCTTAATTTTGGCGTAATTTCCATTTCCGGTTATCTTTATTTCCTTAATTTTTTCGATTAATTGCATTTAAACATTCTCTGGCTTCCTTTATCAGATAATTCCTGTACTCGCTCTGGTGAAGCCTTGCCGAACGGAGTAGCCCTATGCTCATGAAAAAGGGCAAAACTCTGGTAATGCGGTAGAAATCTTTTTCCCCCCGGCTGTACTCCCAGAGGAAGTTACCTATATACGGTTCGGCTTTCCAGCCTCCTCCTTTGTGCAGTTCAAACTCATTCTTAAGCTCTGCAGTAAGGACCCCAAGGTCTCTGACAGGATGTGCTTCAAACCATGAACTCTCAAAATCAAGGGCATAAGGCTTTCCTCTGCAGAAGATATAATTTGAAGGAGTAACATCCCTGTGGACCATACAGCCGTACTCCCGGTCAAGCCAGGAACTGTACCACCACTCTCCAAGGAGTTTATTAAAAGTTTCTCTTGTGTTGTAATCAAGTTTAAGATGGTTCAATACGTCGTGAAAGTTTCTAAACTCGTTTTCTTTATTATAGGATGACTGTGTATTGTCATGGAGCTTCCTGAGCATATGGGCCACAGCAGCGAGCCTTTCATACAAGTTTTCTTCGCGTTTAAGATACCAGCCAAGAGATTTTCCGGGTATGTGTTCGGTTACAAGGACACAGTTAAAGTCTTTCCTTATTGCGAGGGGCTTTGCAACATTTATTATTGAAGCTGCCTTTTTCAGGTTCCTGTACTCATTCATCATCCCTTTATAGGGATTGTAAGCTTTTTGCTCCCCTGTAGGCTCTGCAAAAAATTTTGCCATTACGCTGAAATGTTCCCCTTTAAACTGATACCTGCAAACGGTGTGAGAGGAATTGTACTTAAAAACATTTACACAGCACTGTTTATTGTGAATCCTATTCCCAACAACTTCTTCTACAAGCCAGTCCCTGAACGGGTCTCCAGGGTTTAAAGTATTAATATGGCAGTTTGCCACCTCAAATTACCCCCATTTTTCCAGACACAATCTCAATAAGCTTTGCCTCACAATTATTTCTCTTAAATTAAACGGCTATCTGTCCTGCGCAGGAGGCTATATTTCCTGGCCTAACGGCTGTAATTCCTATATTGACAGGTCTCAGAAAACCAGGATTTCCTGAATCAGACAGTTAATGAAGTTTGAATATGAAATTTAAATTTGAGATTTGAATTTGAAGTTTGAATTTGAAGTTTGAATATGAAATTTGAATTTGAAGTTTGAATACGAAATTCAGGCAGGTTATGAAACCTGGACAGACACAAATTTTAGCTATCTTAAAAGATAGTGTGATAAAAGGTAATGATCAAACCCTGTAATAATCAAACGCAGTAATCTCAGGACTTGATTTATATCTTTGAATCTTCAATACTGCCAACAGTATACTATGACTCGGGTGTCTTATATTATTATTGGTGTTTCGATAAGGACTTTTACCTTCTCCTCTCAAAAGCAGGTCCACCGACATCAGCCGTATTATTAAACCCGCGTTCCTCCCAGAAGCCTTTATATGGCGAATCGGTGAGTTCAATCCTTACTATCCATTTAGCCCATTTGTACCCGTACTTATCCTCAGCAACAAGCTGCAAAGGGAATCCTCTTTCAGGCGGCAGGGTTACATCATTCAATCTATACGCAAGTATGATGTCGTTTTCTAACAGATAATCCTTATCAAGAGAAGTGGAATATCCATCAGCACTGTAAAAAATAACAGTTGCTGCATTTTCCATAGCCCCTGTTTCTTCAAAAATCTCAGCTATCCTGACTCCTGTCCATTTTGCATTAAAGCTCCAGCCTTCCACACAGTTAAGCTCAACAACTTTCGAGGTTTGAGGCAGCCCAATTATTTCTTCATACGTAAAATTTCGAGGATTTTCCACAAGCCCGTCAACCTGCAGCCTGTAATCTCCTCTATCAATATACTGGGTACCCTGAATAGCATTGTTACGTTGCTGTGCAATAGGGGTTAGCTGTTCTCCACGATAAGAAAGAGTTTCCGTCTCGTTGTTATATACTCCCGGTTCTCCTCTGTCAGATACGCAGCCTGAAAAGGCTGCAAAAGAGGCCGTTAAAGCAATTGAAAAAACCAGAAGTAAATGAATTGGTTTCATGTATTTTCCCCTGCATCACTCAACTCTTTTTCTGATATTCCTGCTCTAAGAATATGTATGTGACACGAATAAATGACTATTCATTAAAGACATTTTTAGCATCCCGAATTGCTTTTCAGCACCCGAGTTCCGCTTAGGGGGCATTATATGGATTTGTGTAAAAAATAGAGTTATAGATTGACTTATTACAAAGATGATTCTTATTTATATTCAATTGTATTTCACCTAATAAATCGAGAAGATAATACAAAAATCATTATTATCATAATTAATATAATATGCAAGATATCACAATAGTTTTAGCTTAGATGCTACTAACTTGGCGATTCTGATTAATATGTTTTCAGTGCGCTTCTCAGGTTGTACCTTGCTTATTTGTTTCCCTTCTTTAATCTGCTTAACTATTGTGCTTAATTTCAGTGGCTTGTATTTTGTGAGTTCCACTGACACGTTTACTGTTTTCTTATCGTAGTTTATGTAAGGATATTTTTTTCGCATATCGTAATCATGGGAGTTATTATGAACGTGCCCATGAATGACCCAACCATTCCAACTGTTTGGAACATCTGTAGGGTTATGTGTGAGGTAGAATTTGAAACCATTAAATTCAATTATCATATGGTCTAACAGCTCTAAAGAGTTAGATTCGTCATGGTTTCCTTTTATGAATGTAATCTTTCCATTTAGCTTACGTATCCAACTATCAGTATATGAATTTCTGTCATATGAAAAATCGCCTAAGAAATAAACAATATCATCTTTACGTATAGTGGAATTCCAATTATAAACGAGAGTTCTATTCATGTCGTAAACATCTTTGAACGGTCTATTGCAGTATTTTATTATATTGGCGTTACCGAGGTGTAAATCAGATGTAATAAATACCTGCTGCGACTTTTGTTCACTAGCACATTTTTCAAATGTTTCGCTCAGTATTCGTTTACTCAGGGCGTTCTCTCTATCAAGCATCCTTTCCAAGCAGAAGTCATACTCTGAAAGTATTTTTCCATTCTTTAACAGAGTTGCACGAAGCATACGATGACTGTATCGCTTATCATGGTTTATACTTCTCTTAATTTCTTCCGCTTTATCGCGATTTAAATGCATTGCAATTGTTGAATGAAACTCGAAAGGCTCTTTTTTGTCGTATTGGCATAAACTACAATATCCTTGTAGCCTGTCCCTCAATTCCCTTCGATAAGCTACAAGCTCTGGACTCGGTTGCACGTCCAGATATACAACTCCTGCGTTGGGAAAAGTGTCAATTCCTTCGATAACATAACGAACAAATTCATATCCTCTACTCACTGATTCGAAGTCGTGTATCAACTTTGTTTCGTCATTAGTACCGAATCCACCGACTAATGTAATGTGTGGAACAGGTCTGGATATTCGAAAGTCATAGTCCCGACCAGGTTGATAAATTAGCTCGCGAGTCTCGAATTTCGCTTTTCCGAATAACCTAATCTCTATCAAATAAGAGTCTACCATCTTTGACCTTGTTTCCACTTCATTGAGTTATTCATTATTTTTAATCCCAAATTATCTACTGCAGATTTTAATTGCCTGCCATTTTTCATCTCATTTTCGAAATATTTCAATTCGTGCAAATCAGTCATGAACCCCTTATATGGCTCAAAAAATTTTACAATATACATAAAAAGACTGCATTAAAAAAGCGATAACCATATCGACGATCTTATTTTATTTGCTTATGAAGTTGTTCACATTGTGCTTTAAGCCATTTGTGAAACTTCACTTTTGCTACTTTCTCAAAGCCTATCGATAATGGAGTCATGCAACACGTCTTATTGTCACTTATCAAAGTCGTCATTGCTGCAATAGCCTCTTAAATTGATTCGGATTCAACAATGTAAAAAACATATTCATTCAACCAAAATTAAACTTTTGATTTATTTACATTCTGACGATCATTTAGAGTCTATATGAAAAGTCGTTAATACATGTTGAAAAGTTGTAATAGGTCTATGTAACATCCTAATATCCGTTTTTCCCCGCTCGACGCAGGAGAGCGGCCTTTCCCGTAATAAAAAAGAAGAAAAAAAGAAAGCTAAAATTTACCACAGAAAGTCAAAAGATAAATGAAGCGATAGAAACCAGCTAAGAGCTAGATAATCTAACAATTAAAAGAACCTTGCCTGAAAGGGCTAGATGAAACAGTATTTGACTGCATTATTTAACCGCATCTCAAAAATACTCTTACATCTTTGTTTTGTTATTCTGCTAATTTTCAAATCTCTTCTCTCTGCTTTATGGGCAGCGCCGCCAGACAAGCTGGCGGAATTTTTCGATTTTATCCGAATTAAAGCCATTTCTGGGGTGGATGATATTTATTTTGACTTATGAAGCGTCATTAGCTATATTGAGTCTTTCTTTCTGTAAAAGGACGCCAGAAATGCTGGTGGGGGAGCTTATGTTTATATGTGGACTTAAATGCGGTTTAGAGGGTAAAAGAAAGTTTTCTCAGGCTAAACGGAGGTTTTTGACGATATTCTGTTCAGCATATGAAAGCCAGAAATTAAAAATAAAGAAAAACCCGGAAAGCTGCAGATGGAAGAGAAAAGCTAATAAAAAATAAGCCTGAAAATAATTCAGGCTTCATTGTATCCGATTTCTTCTTTTGTAAGGTAGCAGGCGGGGTCATCTGCCCAGACGTTTCCGTATACTGCTTCTGCCCGCACTCTGAAATTCCCATTGCAGACGTCAAACCATTTGCATTTTGCACATCGGTCTCCGTTAGCCTGGATAAGGGGCTTTCTGTGCTTGAGCCCTGCCATAAGTTCGTTACTCAGGTCGGTCCAGATCTCGCTGAAGGGCCTTTCCCGCACATTTCCGAAGGAGTAATGTCTCCAGAACTGGTCGGCATGCACAGAGCCGTCCCAGGACACGCATCCTATTCCTATGCCTGAGGAGTTGCCCTGGTTCATGGAAAGAAGCTCAAAGATCTCGGCAGCCCTTTCCGGGTTTTCTTTCAGCATTTTCAGGTAGATGTAGGGGCCGTCGCAGTGGTTATCCACGGTAAGGACTTCTGCGGGAAAACCTTTTTCGTGCAGTTTCCTCGTCCTTTCCATAATCAGGTCCACAGCCTGCCTGGACTCTTCAAGAGAGAGGTCTTCGTCTACCATTTTTGAGCCCCTGCCTGCATAGACAAGGTGATAGAAGCAGATCCTCGGAATGTTTTCTTCTTCAAGCAGGTCAAAGATCGCAGGGATATCCTTTACGTTTTGCTTGTTGATGGTAAAACGGAGACCTACTTTTATTCCTTCTTCCTGGCAGTTGTGCAGACCCCTGAGAGCTGCATCAAAAGCCCCCTGCATGCCCCTGAATTTGTCGTTTGTTTCTCTTATGCCGTCAAGGGAAATCCCCACATAAGAAAGTCCTACCTCTTTCAGCTTCTTTGCAAGGGGTTTGTCTATAAGGGTCCCATTTGTTGAGATTACAGCCCTCATCCCTTTTTCCCGTGCATAGGCTGCAAGTTCGGGAAGGTCTTTCCGCATTGTGGGCTCGCCCCCGGAAAAGAGCATAACAGGAGACCCAAAAGCTGCAAGGTCATCGATAAGAGCTTTTCCTTCCTCTGTTGATAGCTCGTCTTTAAACTCAATGTCCTTTGCCTGGGCATAGCAGTGAACACATTTCAGGTTGCATCGGCGGGTCATGTTCCAGACTACTACCGGCTTTTTATCTTTCGAAAACTGCAGAAGGTGAGAAGGAAGCTTCTTTGAGTCTCTCCCATAACGGAGGGCATCGGAAGGCTCAACGGTTCCACAGTAAAGTTTTGAAATGCCTATCATGTCAATCGTCTAGAATGAAATTGTTTTCTGCAATTTTAAGTATTGTTTTTTGAATCGCTTTCTGAGTCAGTTTTGTGAGTTTATTTCTTAATGAATCTTTTAGCCTCTGGACCTGACTTCCTGCGACTCTCTTATTGTCCTATCATCACAGTTCTTTTTTCATAGCCTTTAACAGGGCTTCGAAAGTGAACTCGTTAGGAATCACGTCAGCCTCGACTCCGTGTTTTTTCAGAGTGTTTCCGGTAGGGGTTCCGATTGCACCCACAACAGCTTTGCTGAGGGTTTCTTTTATAGTTTCTTCTGCCCCAAGCTTTTCCGCATGTCTCATGAAACCCTTAACCATCATAGAGCTTGTAAAGGCAAAGGCGTCGACCTCTCCTGCAAGTGTGCGCTCTATGAGCTCTTTCTGGTTTGCTCCTTCCGGAATACTGAGGGTATATACATGAGTCTCATAAACCGTTGCTCCACACTTCTCAAGGCCTTCTATCAAGACTTTTGCTCCAAAAGCGCTTCTTGCAAGGTCCACAATTTTTCCTTTTACTTCGGGGCAGAGGGCTTCTACTATCCCTTCGGAACTGTAGTCTGCAGGAAGGAAGGAGTTTTCAATTCCTATTTTTACAAGCTCTTTTTCAGTATTAGGGCCGATTGCTATTACTTTGCTTTTTTTCAGGGCTGAAATGAAGTTTTCTTTTTCGGCGTCAGAGAGCTTATCCAGTGTGAAAGTTATCCCGTTTGCGCTTGTGAAGACAACATAATCCGAAACCCCGTCAATGACCCTTTGCACAAAAGGCTCGAATCCGTCATCTTTTATGCCTTCCAGCTTTATCATCGGGGCATATATGGGTTCAAATCCATGTTCTCTGGCAATTGCTTCGGATTTTTCACGGTAGCTTTCCGGCCTCATGATTGCAAGCACTGGAGCTTTAACTGCTTCCGGTTCTTCTGCCATGTTATCTTCTCCTCCCAATTAAGAGAATTAAAACTCCGCTCCTGTAATTTGCTCACCAAGGATATCGTGCAGGTTGACGACATCCCCTACAACCGTGATAGCAGGAGCTTTTACTTTTCTCTCCTCTGCCAGGTCAGCAATATTCTCAAGGGTTCCTACGGTCACTCTCTGGTCAGGCCGGGTTCCTCTTTCTATTACTGCAACAGGGGTCTTCGGGTCCTTGCCGTGCTTTATGAGCTCTTGAGTATTTCGCCTGAGCATTTTTACGCCCATAAAGATTACAATGGTCCCGTTAAACTTTGCCAGGGTCTTCCAGTCGAGCCCGCTTTCTTCTTTTGTAGGGTCTTCATGCCCTGTAATGAAAGTAACCATCGAAGTGCTGTCCCTGTGAGTCACAGGAATTCCGGCATAGGCAGGCACTGCGATTGCAGATGTAATCCCGGGAACAACTTCAAATTCTATACCTTCTGCTACGAGCACTTCGGCTTCTTCTCCTCCCCTTCCGAAAACATACGGGTCTCCTCCTTTCAGCCGGACTACCATTTTGCCTTCCTTTGCTTTTTGCACAAGCACCTCATTGATTTCGGACTGGGTCATGGTGTGGTTGCCCGCATATTTTCCCACATCAATCTTCTCTGAACTTTCCGGCATTGAGCCCAAAATTGCTTTTCCCGGAAGCTGGTCATAAATAATGACTTCAGCACTATCAATCAGCCGGCGGGCTTTCAGGGTAAGGAGCTCAGGGTCACCTGGACCAGAACCCACAAGATAGACTTTTCCGTAATTTCCTGACATATGACGACGGTTCCTCTTTTTTCCTTTAAGATTGCTGATAACCTTCTGATACCTTATAATTGGGATAAATGATTCTCTTCCTTCATACTCTGAAAGATGGTCCGATACCTGAACGGAGAAATTCCGTAGCAGGACAGTTTCTTTCGGGGGAAGCCATCTTCTGAAAAGGAAAAGTTTGACGGGATGTAAATCTGTAGGGTTTAAAGAGCTTTTATAATAAATAGTATACCATCTTTATGCAGTTTTATTGAATAACTTCTATATATTAAGCATTATATTTCTATTCTTGAACTTTCCGACCATACTTGCCTGCCTTATGGCTTTAATGAGATTCGGATAGAGTGAGTAGTAATCAATAAATACTTCTGATGTAATTAGTGAGTTCTTTATAATCATAGTCCATCATAAACCAGTGAGTTCATTATGCTTCGTATTATTTTTCTTGGCACTGGAGGCTCTCTCCCGACCCGCAATAGAAATCCTTCTGCAGTAATTGTTAATCTTAAAGGGGAACTCCTTCTTTTTGACTGCGGAGAAGGTACCCAGCAGCAGATGATGCGTGCAAAGACGGGAATGATGAGCCTGTCTTCTATTTTTGTCAGCCACTTCCATGCCGATCATTTTCTTGGTATACCGGGTCTTATTCAGACCATGTCCTTCCTGGGAAGGAAAGAGCCGCTGACGATTTACGGACCAGAAGGGGCGCGAGAATTTACCGAATTTTTTAAGGTTATGGGCTACTGCAATCTTAAATATGAAGTCAGAGGCGTTGAATTGAAACCCGGGGACATAGTGGAAGGAAAAGATTATGTTGTCCGAGCACTCAAGACCGAGCACAGCACGCCAAGCCTTGGATATGCCCTTATTGAAAACCCACGTCCGGGACGTTTTAACAGGGAAAGGGCAGTCGAGCTTGGAGTCCCTCCCGGCCCCCTTTTTGCAAAACTACAAAAAGGCAGTCCTGTAGAGATTAACGGAAAGATCGTAAAGCCCGAAGAAGTTGTGGGAGCTCCGAGACCCGGGAGGACGATCATATACACCGGCGACACCAGACCCTGTGAAGCCGTGCTTGAAGCCAGCAGGGATGTCGATATCCTGATTCATGACGGAAGCTTTGCCGATGAGATGGCAGACTGGGCAGAAGAGTCCATGCATTCGACGGCAGGAGAGGTTGCAGCTCTTGCCAGGAAAGCCGGCGTCAGGAAACTTGTCCTTACCCATATCAGCTCACGCTATACCGACGATGTGGGCCCTATCCTGATAGATTCAAAAAAATTATTTGAAAATGTTATCGTAGCCGAAGACCTTATGGAACTTGAAGTGCCTTACCGGCCTGAATAAGTCTTCGGATACCGACTATTCATAAATATTTTTTTAAAACGGTATTAAAAAGTAGGTTAAGCCTATCCTCAGGAAACAAACCCGTGGAAATAATCTTTATCCTAGCAAGATTTCAGACCAGATTTCAGACCAGACTTCAATATAATCAGGATTTTTCAATACAATCAGGTTTATTCAGGTTTTTTAAACAAGTGTCCAGTCAAGCGGTTTGTTTTCCGCGTTATAGAGTGTAACTCTCATACTCTTATCTTCGATCTCATAAATCGGTTTGATTCCGATATAGAATGTATCCCCAGGGTTGATTATAATTTCCTCTCTAACCCTTCCAAAGTATACCCTTCCCTTTGTATTTTTTTCTTCAACTGTGACACCTTTCCAGGCCAGGTTCCTGATCACAGTTACAACCCTGCATTCAAAGCGGTCGACTTCACGTATTTCATCCATGAGAATCCCTTTTAAGTCTTGTTTCAGGTATGGTTGAGACTTCAATTGAACATGATTTTTGATAAAGAATAATGATTTTTATACATAAAACTATCCCAGAGACTTTAACAGAAAAATTTTCTTTAATTTTTTTAAAGCCTTTTTGCAAACCATAAATCTAAAAAAAACTCCTGTGGCTAAAAAATTGGTTTATGGTAGATGATGTAAATTCTATATGAACTAAATCATAAAATCAGCTCTTGAATTCAGCTGCTTTGTTATATTCAGTTGTTTTGCTTTGTTATCAGCTCTTGAAATCTCATTTCTGGACATTTATATTCAGTCGAAGGTAAACTGGCTGATGACAAAATAAAGAATGCAATAAACACTGAATATAACAAAACAACTGATAATAAAACAACTGATAATAAAACAACTGATAACAAAGCAAAACAACTGAATATAACAAAGCAGCTGAATCTAATAAATACACTGAATCTAACAAAATAACTGATAATAAAACAATGCATAAGAGGAGTGCCTGGAACGTTAAATAGAAAGAGAGTATAAAGGCACTTCCCCTTTAAATCTCCGTTTTTCTTTTAATCCTTTGTTTTCAATTATACATACAGATGAGTCGGGTCCGGAATAGGATCTTTCCTTCCCAGTCTTGCAAGGGATTTTTCGAAGTCTTTGCCGGTGACGACTTCCCTATCTTCAATAATTGCCTGATGCAGGGCTGTTTTAAGGATTTTCTCGACAATATCCCTGCCAGAAAGCCCTTTTGACTTCTTTGCAAGCGTCTGAAAATCGCATTCTTCCACGCTCAGGGGGAAAGTCTTCACGTTAGATTCCAGTATATGAACAATCTCTTCTTCAGCTGGAAGGATAAACTCGATTTCCTCTTCGAACCTGCTTCTTACGGCAGAGTCCAGGGAGTTGACCCGGTTTGTGGAACAGATGGTGCAGACTCCTTCACGTTCAACTATCCCGTCCATTTCTGTCAGAAGGGCGTTTACTATTTCGCTTACATCTCCCCTTAGCTCCTGGAATCTTCTATCAAGTGCTATGGCATCCAGCTCGTCAATGAAGATTATGCAGGGAGCCATCTCTTCTGCGCGGTCATAGAGCTGGTGGATCTGGCGAGCTCCATCTCCTACGTATTCCCCTATTAACTGGGTAGCCTTGACCGGAATGATTGGAACGTCGGTCTTGTTTGCAAGGGCTTTTGCAAGCATGGTTTTTCCTGTGCCTGAGGGTCCGAAGAATAAAATGTTCCTCGGTGCCCATTTCCCGAAACGTTCGGGCTCTTCCAGAAAGCGTTCGATCAGCCTGCACTTCTGCTTTGCAAGGTCCTGTCCTATAACATCTTCGAATCTGACATCGCTTTTTATCTCCGAAGAAGAAGGAATACCGGTTTCCTCTTCGGTTACGATAATGGACGTTGAATTTCCGATCATTGATTCTGCAGGTTCCACATCTATAATGCGGTATGCAAAGTCAGGAAACATTCTCCTGTCAAAAAGGTATTCTCCCTTGCGGGCAACATAGCCGTTCCACTGTTCCCGTGCATAGTATTCAAAAACATCTCTGTTTTCAATAACGGGATACTCTTCCATCATGCCGCTCAGAGGATATCCTTCGGGCTTCAGGATGAGAAGTTCGGACGTGGATTTCCCGAACTCGGTATTGTTCTCGTGAGTTTTTTTTGCGTTCACTCTTTGTGAGACTGGTCGCACTTTGTTATCAACTCGAATACTTTTCTATACCCTATAGTGATTTGAAGAGCTAATAAAACTAACCCATGATTCCGATAGGTGAGTCTGTCAAATTCGCTTGCGAAAGCCTGACCTTTTACTCTCTGAAAGACTTGCTGCCGAAAAATACTTTATTCTTGTATTTATTCCGGAGCTACTTTTCCTGAAGTCATTTCGGTGTTACTTCTCCTGAAATTGCTGTTTTCCTGCAATGTGCTGTTCTTCTGTAGCTTACTGTTTTCTTCTCTTTACCGCTTTACTATGAACTTATCGTACTGACTTCAGATAACCATTATATATCCAGATATTTAATTTACAGATATGTATCTTGAAAGATCTTCTAAGATACAGAAGGTCTTTGATGTATGTAAAATATTTATAGGAGTAAGAGATAAAGAGGTTATTGTTTAAAATTTACTTAAACAATTACGCAGGCTTCAATCATTTCTTAAAGAGGCTTCTATAAAGTTTGCTCCGGTATATCTTTCATGTCTTCATGTTTAAATGATAAGAGTTTAAATATTGATGAAACTCTGTCAAAAGGGAAGACTAATATATTAGGGCAATAATATAAATATTTTAATTATCAAATCGAAACTATTTTAAGAATAGTTTAAACGCAGCAATAATTACCAGCCTGTTATCTGATTGAATATCTGTATGGTAATTCTGTGTACCTGATTAGACATCAAAAAATGTGAAAAATCTTAAGCATCTAAACAAGTTAGTTTCAGAGCATGATTTATATGTTTACTATGGAGAATACTGAAGGTTTTGACCAGAAAACTCTTGATAAAATGAACGCTGAAGTCAAAAAGACTATGAGCAAGCACGATCCAAAGTCAAAGGATTATAAAAAAATCTGCGAACAGGTTGAAGACCAGGTTTTCGACAAATACTGTTCTGAGGTATTCAGACCCTCTCTTAAACTTTAAATCTTACCGACGGATAACTTTATCCCGGTAATTTTTAATTTTTTGCTGAATTTTTATTCTTGTTTTCCCTTTTTTCACTTTCCTGTTTCAACCTTGATTCTTCCTATCTCGACTTTAATCCTTTCCGTTTCAACTTTAATCTTTTCGGTTTCAACTTTGATTTTAACTTTGGTTTTGGATTTGACTTTGGTTTTAGATTTAACTTTGGTTTTGACATTTACTTTCTTACTCAAGTAATATATTCTATAAACTCTAATTTATATTGAGAACTTTTTTATATCCTCATTCCTTATTTTCATTTATGACTTCTTACAGTAAAAATAGAATTCTGGGTTTGTTCTTAATTGTGATCTTGCTTGTTCCAATTACAGGTTCGGCTTCAGATGCTGGAGATATCACACCGGTTGAGCTATTTACGATTTCTGCTAATTCCAGTACCGACACCGACCTTTTTTCCGAATTAAGTGCACAGGTAGATCTTTATAACGAAAACTTCGATAAAGTGCCCTCACTCGTTAAAAGACTTGTGGCAAGCGAGGAGATTGCCGGGAGAATCGAGCTTGATAATGGTGAAATGCTCTACGTGACTCTGCTTATGAGAGGCGGGCAAGTAGGAGAGTTTTACAGGTACGATACTCCGAATGATCCTAACTCAAGGTTCGGGCCTTCCATAATCGTTGAATCCGATGAAGATACGATAAGAGAAATACTTGATTCGGACGATACTTTAAGGAAAGCTGTGGAAAAGATGAACGAAGGGTCTCTTAAGGTAGAGGTAAAAGGGTTCTTCAGAAAGACAGTGCTCTGGAGCATACAGCAACTTTACTCATAAAGGATTTAAAATATAATAACAGCTTCAAACAGTTTTCCCCTCCCTGTCCCGGCAGGAGGAAAGGAGGGGCTTAAAATTTTTTCGAATTAATCCGTTATTTAATCCTGTTATTTAATCCTGTTATTTAATCCAGATTAATGCTTGACTATTTCTCCGGGAAGTGTGATTCTACCTTTTGCCATTGTCACACCTATATTTATACTCGTATTGATGCCTGTATGTACGTCGTCTCCCATTATCACACCGAGTTTTCTTCTGCCCGAGTCTATAATCCTGCCTTTTAGCATTACCTTTATGTTCTTCCCGTCGTGACGAAGGTTCGCAATTTTAGTACCGGCTCCAAAGTTACATCGGCGTCCTATTACGCTATCTCCTACGTAACTGAGGTGCCCTATATGGGTGCCTTCCATAACAATTGTGTTTTTTACTTCCACAGCGTTTCCTATCCTCACCCGATTCCCTATTGCTGTTGAAGGGCGGATAAAACAGTTAGGCCCTATATCACAGTTCTCGCCTATTACCACAGGTCCTTCAATATAAGCCCCGCTTCGGATAAGAGAGCCCTTTCCGATTACAACCTCTCCTTTTAAAGTGACATTTGGCTCAACAGTCCCTTCACAGCTCCTTTTAAGGTCTTTTAAGAGGTGCTCGTTTGCTTTCAGAAGGTCCCAGGGGTATCCTACATCAATCCAGCTATCTTCAAGAGGGTTGTAACCTACAGGTGCTCCACTGTCGATCAGCATTTGAATTGAGTCGGTAATCTCAAATTCGTTTCTTATGGAGGGCTTGGTTTTGTCTATGAAGTCAAAAATAGACTCTCTGAAAAGGTAGATTCCGGCATTTGCAAGGTTTGTAGGAGGGTTTTTCGGCTTTTCAATTATCCTTACTACTTTTCCATTTTCAGTTTCGAGTACTCCGAAATCCGAAGGGTTTTCCACCTCTTTGACGCAAATGACAGCTTCTTCCTTTCTTGAAACCAGGGTTTTTAAGTCCTGCTTCCCGATGAGCATATCTCCGTTAAGTACAAGGAATGCCCCTTCAACATGTCCTTTTGCATAACCTATAGCATTTGCAGTCCCTAATTGCTCCTTTTGCTGCACATAATCAATGCTTACTCCCCATTTGCTTCCGTCCCCGAAATAAGCTTTTATCTGCTCTTCAAGGTATCCCGTAATGAGGACAAAGCCCTCGATGCCTGCTTCTATAGCTGCGTCCAGAATGTGCTCAATTACCGGTTTATTTGCTACCTGAAGCATTACTTTCGGGCAGTCGGAAGTGAGAGGTTCCATCCTTGTGCCTTTGCCTGCCACAAGGACAACAGCTTTCATTTAAGTGCCTCCCTGACTATTTTCTCTGCCATTTCATATATCCCATCCACATTTTCGCGGGCTTCTGCAGTAATCCTGACTTTTGCTTCCGTGCCTGAAGGGCGGACAAGAACCCAGCCGTTCTCAAGTTCCACCCGGATGCCGTCAATATCAAGGACTGTTCCAAGGGGTTCAAGGGTTGCTTTCGCCTTTTCCATAAATTCTGCTTTCTTTTCGTTTGGGCATGGCAAAGCTCCCCTTTTTGTGGCGTAGACCGGAAGTTCCGCCCTGAGCTCGCTTAACTTCTTTTCCCTTACAATCTCAACAAGCTTTGCAGCCGCATAGATCCCGTCAGGGCAGTAAGAGATCTTCGGGAAAATCCAGCTTCCGGAAGGCTCCCCTCCGTAGATTGCCCCGCACTGTTTTATGCCCTCGGCAACATAAACATCCCCTACCCTTGTCCTTATGATTTTCGAGCCCTCCAGATAGTCGCCTACCATCATCGAGGTATCTACAGGCACAACCACAGCTCCTTTTTCGCCTCCGCATTCAAAACGCCCGAATATCGCAAGCAGTTCATCTCCGGAAACGAAATCACCTTTCTCGTCTACTGCCATCATCCTGTCCGCATCCCCGTCATGAGCTATTCCGAGGTCGGCTTCGAATGCCACAACTGCTTTTTTAAGCAGGGACAGGTTCTGGTCATTAGGTTCGGGATTCCTTGCCGGGAAATGTCCGTCAGGCTGGGAATTCAGAGTTATTATCTGACAGCCAAGTTCCTGCAGGAGATAAGGAGTTATCGTGCTCCCTGCTCCGCAACCACAGTCAAGGACCACGCGCAGCTTTGAATTCCCTACCAGCCCTTTAATCATATCCATGTGGTCCCGAATGGCGTTCTGGTCTTCGGTAATTTTTCCTATGAGGTCCCAGGTAACCCGTGAAAAATTTTCTTTTTCTATGGCTTCTTCAATTTCTTCCTGCTGGGCGGAATCAAAAGCCATCCCGTCAGGGTTCCAAAGCTTTATTCCAACATACTCAGAAGGGTTATGAGAAGCTGTAACCATTACTCCGCATTCGTATTTCCTGGCTGCATATGCAAGGGTGGGAGTGGTTACCATTCCCACTTTAGTCACGTCGCAGCCTGCTGCGGTCAGCCCGGCAACAAGGGCATGCTCTATCATTGGTGCCGAAACTCTGGGGTCTCTCCCTATTACCGCAGTTTTTTTCCGGCTTCCGAGCACAAGCCCTACCTGCAGTGCAAGTTCGGGCGTAACTTCTTTATTTACTATGCCTCTAATTCCTGAAGATCCGAAGAGTTTCATAAATCCCACTCCATTTTAGTGAAATCCAGTTCTTTAACGAAGTTCTGCTTTTTTTCTGAAAGTTAAGTTATGTTCCGCTTCATTCGATTTCCGAATACTTCCAAACAGTTAACAATCTGGCTTTAAGTTTCAAATCCTGGAATTTCCGGTCCTTACCATTATTCGACAGATGAACTCATTCGACAGTAACGCTCTTTGCAAGGTTACGGGGTTTGTCAATAGAGCAGTCCTTGGCAAGAGCTGTGTAGTACGCAAGCAACTGGAGCACGACAACACTCAAGAGAGGAGCGAGCAGCTCGTTGCTCTGCGGGACTCTGAGGATAATATCCGCATATTTTCCTATTTCCATATCCTTGCTGTCGGCAACTGCAATCACAAAAGCATCCCTGGCTTTTACTTCTTTTATATTGCTGAGCATCTTCTCATATGTCTGCCCTCTTGTAGCAATTGCAACTACCGGAGTTCCTTCGTCAAGAAGGGCGATTGGGCCGTGTTTCAATTCTCCCGCAGCAAAGCCTTCGGCGTGCACGTATGAGATCTCCTTGAGCTTCAGGGCTCCTTCCAGTGCTATCGGGTAGTTCAGGTGCCTTCCGAGGAAGAAATAGCTTTTTGAGCGGGCAAAGTCCTCAGCGCATTCCTTTATTGCTTCTTTCTGATTGAGGATCTGCTGGATTTCTCCCGGGACTTTCCGGAGTTCCGTAATGAAGCTCTTTACATAATCAGGGCTCAGCCTGCCTCTTACAAGAGCGAACTTTACAGCAAGGAGATAAAGAAGGATGAGCTGGGTGCTGAATGTCTTTGTAGCAGCGACTCCTATTTCTGGACCTGCCCGCGTATAGAGCACGCTGTTTGCTTCTCTTGTAATCGTGCTTCCCACAACGTTCGTAATTGCAAGTGTGGGACAGTTATAAGACATAATTTCTCTTACGGCTGCAAGGGTGTCTGCAGTTTCTCCCGACTGAGTAATTGCAATAGCAAGAGTCCCTTCGTGCATAACAGGGTTCCTGTACCTGTACTCAGAGCAGATATCAATATCACAATGAATTCCTGCCAGCTGTTCAAACAGGTATTTTCCGAGCAGGCCTGCATGCCATGAGGTTCCGCAGGCAAGAATCTGTACCCTTGCGAGCTTCTTTATTTCATCCTCGCTCAAATTTAGTTCTTTTAAGTATATGGCTCCTTCAAGCTCTGAGACCTTGCCTGCAAGAGTATTGTGTATTGCAGTAACCTGCTCGTGAATCTCTTTTAGCATGAAGTGTTCGTAGCCTGCTTTTTCCGCAGCCTCAAAGTCCCATTCGATTTTTTCTATCTTCTTATTTACAGGGTTTCCTTCCCTGTTAAATACTTCAACACCTGCAGGGGTAAGGACTGCTGTTTCGTAATCATCCACAAAGATAACGTCTCTTGTATAGTTTAGAAAAGCAGTTACATCGGATGCAGCAAAGTTTTCGCCCTTTCCGAGCCCTATAACAAGAGGGCTGTCTTTTCGGGCAAGCACGAGTTTTCCCTGCTCATCGGCAGAGATTATTGCAAGAGCATAAGACCCTTCAATCTCTTTTAACGCTGCTCTGAGTCCGGTAAGAAGTTCGCATTGAGCTTTCTTTCCTTCCGGGCTTCCATAGATGTGCTTATGCAGGAGATGTGCAACCACTTCTGTGTCTGTTTCGGACTTAAATTCGTAGCCTTCTCCGATAAGCCGCTCTTTTAATGCCATATAATTTTCGATAATCCCGTTGTGTACCAGCGAAATTTTTCCGGGATTTACCCCTGAATTATGCGGGTGGGCATTTTCCGTACTTGGGCGTCCGTGGGTTGCCCAGCGGGTGTGCCCTATTCCGACAGTTCCTGCAAGGTTTTTCGGGATTTCGGATTCAAGATTTATGATTTTTCCTACTGCTTTATAAGTCTCAATCCCACTGCCAAGAACAGTAATCCCTGCGGAGTCGTATCCTCTGTATTCAAGTTTTTTAAGAGATTCTATAAGGACAGGTGCAGCAGCATTTCGCCCTGCGTATCCGACAATTCCACACATTTTTTTATCTCCTTTTTAAGAGCTTAGAGAACTACCGAATCACTTGGCAAGTCTCTGTAAATGGTGTTTCCAGATTCAACCTGACAGTTGACAGCAATCATTACTCCGGCTTTTACAAGCACTCTGCCGCCTATCCGGTTGTCATCCCCAAGTATAGTGCCGAGTTTTGGGGCTTTATGGATCTTACAATTAATGTTTATCTCGAGGTTTTCCTTTTCTTCTGCAGTAAAACCGGGACCAAGGGTGTTATTGCTTCCTATTATTGAGTTTGAGATCTGTCCGTGGGAAGAAATCCTGCAGTCGTTCATTATAATACTGTTCTGAATTTCGGTAAAAGACCTTATGGACACATTGTTCCCTATGGTCGTAGAGGGCAAAATTACTACGTTAGGTCCTATATCACAGTTTTCCCCAATTACTACAGGACCTACAATATAGGTTCCCGAGCGAATTCTCGTGTTTTTCCCGATAGCAACCTTTCCGCGCGTTATTACTCCTTCTTCAAGTTCTCCTTCCTGCTTCAGGTTTCTTGAGGAGTTTAATACAATTGAGTTTGCTCTCAGGAGGTCCCAGGCATGGACCGCATCCAGCCACTTCGATTCTGTCGGGATTGAAGTAACCACTTTCCCCTCATCAATCATAAGCTGGAGAGTATCGGTTATTGCATATTCTCCATTTTCGGATATCGGAGTCTTTTCAATGGTCTCGAATATCTGTGGCGTAAAAATATAGATTCCCGTGTTTACAAGACGACTTAAGCCTCCGGGCCTTTTTTCAAGAATCTGGGTAATTCTTTTCTTCTCTTTGATTACTACTCCATAACCTGCCGTATCTTCCATTCTTACAGTCAGAAGGCTTGCATCGCCTTCATAGTTGTTAAGTAGATCAGCTATGGTTTTTGGTTCTACCAGGTTATCCCCATTAAGGACAAGGAACTCGGAGTCCTCTGGACTTATCAGTTTTTTTGCCTGCTCGATTGCGTGTGCTGTTCCGAGCTGGGATTTTTGCTCCACATATGTTATATTGACCCCAAAATTCAGTCCGTCTTCAAAATAGTTCATTATCCGCTCTTTTTCATACCCGACAACCAGGATAATTTCAGTGATTCCGTTTTTCTCAAGCGAAGATATGACATGTTCCAGTATGGGCCTGTTTGCTACAGGCAGCATTACTTTAGAACGAGTAAGAGTAAGAGGCCTGCAGCGCAGTCCTTCCCCTGCTGCGAGGATAATAGCTTTCATACAGTTAAAGAACATTTTTTAGAATTTATACATTCCCTTCAAAACCTGATTGATAAATATATAGTCATGTGTTTATAATAAAAGAATGTTCAAAGACACTCTATAAAATATACTAGTGATTATCTGATCCATAATGAGAGAAAAATATATATAAGAAGTACTTTTACTTCTTTTAAAAATTGAACTAAGTTGGGATGTCGGATTTAAGACCGGGATGCAAGTTTACCGGTAGAATATGAATAGTCCTGCCACATAAGCGAGATATGCCACGAGAATAATGCCCCCTTCCCATCTTTCCAGCTTTTTTCCGGTAATTCCGAAGACTATAAGGGCAAGAGATATCAGGAACATGAAAGGGAAGTCGTATCCTGCAAGCTGTTCCGAAACAGGCAGTACCCTGATCTGCGATGAAGCTCCGAGTATGAGGGCAATATCCATTGTGTTCGCCCCGAGGATATTGCCTATGGAAAGGTCCTGATGTCCTTTCCTGAGCGAGGCAATAGCAGTTGCAAGTTCGGGCAGGGAAGTCCCTATTGCAACCGCTGTCAGGGCTATAATGACTTCAGGGATGCCTATCCATTCGGCTATTTTTATCCCGGAATCTACCAGGATCCGGCTTCCTATAACTACAGACAGGGAGCCAAGGACAAAGTAGGCTATATCTTTTTGAATATCTTTAAGTTTCATTTTTTGCTTTTCTGTTTCATTGTCCCCGAACAGCACGCGCTGGGTTCTTGAAGCGTGGTACATGAAAGCAAAGAAAACCAGTAAAAGTAAAATTCCATCAAGCCTGTTTATGTTTCCATCCCGACTGAGTATAATTAGGACAACCCCGGCAAGGAGCATAAGCCCGCTCTTAATGTGAAAAGTGTCATCTCTCATGGGAATTGCTTTTATGACTATGATAGAGCCCAGTATAAGCCCTGTATTGCAGATTACGGAGCCCACCGCATTTCCGATTGTTACGTCCGTATGCCCGATATAAGCTGCTGTTGCAGAGACTGCAAATTCCGGCGCTGTGGTTGCAAAACTCACAATCGTAGCCCCTATAATTACCTTGGGGATGCCGCTTTTGTTCGAGATTGTAACTGCAGCTTCAATAAACCAGTCCGAACCTTTGCTTATCATGGCAAGGCTGAGCAGAAAAAGAAAGATTAAAAGCAAGTCCATGCGTCCTTTAAAGTAAACAAAGAATATAACTCAAACGCTCTGTTACCGGGTTTTATAATCCAAACGCTCCTGTTTTTTCGTAGATGTCTTAATTTTATTATAATGCCCTTTCTAAGCACTTAAGGAAATTTTCGGTCATAAGAAGTTATAACTACTATTGACAGTAAATTTATAAAATAAATCATATGCTTTATTAAAGGGGAAAAGGATACCGAATAAATTATCGGATAGTGAGGGGGAAATTGAATGAAATTTCGATTTATTGCAGTCCTGCTGCTCACAGCTTCGCTTCTCGTCAGCGGCTGCGCGGAAAATAATCAGGACGAAGAGAATGGTGCACAGCCTGCGGGAAGGGTTGTAATAGGGACAAAGCTTTTCCAGGAATCCTATATTACTGCCCACATGGTTTCGCTTTTACTTGAAGAGCAGGGATATGAAACCGAAGTTAAAGAAAACCTTGGGGGCACTCTTGTAAATTATGAGGCTCTGAAAAAAGGGGACATCCAGTCCTATATTGAATATACGGGAACAATTTACAGCCAGATCCTGAAAAAGCCTCCGCTTGAAGAATGGGACCCTTCGGTAGTGTATAATGAGTCCGAGCAGGGCATTCTTGAGAGCGATGGTATAGTAATTGCAGCCCGCCTTGGTTTTGAGGACGCTTATGCGATAGCTGTTGACAGGGAATGGGCTGAAAGCCGGGGTATATCCAGGATCAGCGACCTTGAACCCTATGCTTCTGAAATGTCGGTAGGTACGGACCCTGAATTTTCCACCAGGGAAGACGGACTTCCTCAGCTTGCTCGCGTTTACGGGTTCTCGTTCAAAAACTATAATTCAATGGCTCCGGGCATAATGTATGAAGCAATAAAGAACGAAGAAGTGGATGCCATAAGTGCTTATACTACGGATACCCGAAATGACCTGTACGAACTAAAAGTGCTTGAAGATGATAAGCACGCCCTTCCTCCGTATGATGCCGTGGTGCTCGTTACGGAAACCTTTGCAGAGGAAAACCCTGAGGCTATGGAGACACTCTCACAGCTTAACGGCAGAATTGACCAGGATACTATGAGACGCCTTAACGGAGAATATGATATTGAGGGCAGGAAAGCAAGAGAAATTGCAAGGGATTTCCTGATAGATGAAGGCCTGATATCTGCCTGATATTCACACTCTGAATATTTTGCCTATGCCACTAAAAAAGCTTTTTAACCGGATTGAATCAGTCCGGCTTGAGAATATTACAAAAAAGTACGGGGAGCAGTTTGCCGTAAAGGACCTTAACCTCGAGATCCGGGGAGGTGAACTTCTTATCCTTATAGGGAGGAGCGGCTCCGGAAAAACCACGGCTATGAGAACTATAAACCGCCTGATAGAGCCTGACTCAGGTGCCGTGTTTATAAATGGGACCGATGTCAAAGAGTTTGATCCTGTTAGACTCAGGCGGAACATAGGTTATGTGATCCAGAACATTGGTCTTCTTCCTCACCTCAGAATCTCGGAGAATATCGGGCTCCTCCTTAAAATTGAGGGCTTAAAAGAAGAAGAAATTCGGGAAAGGGTAAGAGACCTGCTGAACCGTGTATCTCTTCCTCCAGAGAGTTTTATGGGCCGTTACCCTCACGAACTGAGCGGAGGCCAGCAGCAAAGGGTCGGTCTTGCCAGAGCCATGGCTCTGGATCCTCCCCTTTTCCTTATGGACGAGCCTTTCGGAGCTCTTGACCCGCTCCTCCGGGCTCAATTGCAGGATGAGTTTTCCAGGATTAAAAAAGAACTTGGGAGAACCATTGTTTTCGTTACGCATGATATTAATGAAGCTTTCAGACTTGGTGACAGGATTGCAGTTATGAACAATGCAGAACTTATCCAGATCGGAACCCCGGAAGAGCTGATTTTCTCTCCAGTAAATGACCTTGTTGCAGAGATTGTGGACTCAAAAAGAAAATACAGGCATATCGATACCCTGAAAGTTGGAGACATGATGCAACCTATTGCAAGGGAATATACCCTGAACCCCGGGCTTTCTCTGGAGTCTGCCCTTGATATTATGGTCAGGAAAGGACTTGAAATTGCTTTTGTCACGGAAGAAGCGGAAACATCAGGACGGGTTCATTTAAATGATATCCTTAAAGCCAGAGGCAAAAGTAAAACACTTAAAGAAATTACAAGGCCTTTGCCTTTCTTCTCCTCTGAAACTCTTCTCCTTGAAGCCCTTGCAAAACTCAAATCAGATGGAGAATCAATGGGACTTGTGCTCGAAAACAATAAACTTGCCGGGGCCCTGTTTTCTGATCGGATTATCCAGAACCTTATTTGAGTCTGAATTGTGCCTCTCAGCGCCGCTTGCTGGCCGAATCCGCCTGCATAACGGAAAAAAGCGAATCATTGAAACATCCGGAAATGAAATCTCGGGTTATTACGCGTAACCTTGTATTTCACCGGTAACCTTGGATTGTGTAACTTTGCATTATTATTGTGATTTCCGGTTATTCACCGTAATCTCATCTTTGCGGTGATTTTATACTATTAAACTATAAGCGTACAACAAGGAAAGTGATTTTTTGGTAACCGAAGGCATCAATGAGCTCAGCACGGAGGTGATAAGGGTCTGGAACACTCAATTGTTATCCCTGCGTACATTTGAGCACCTCTATATGTTTCTCATTGCCCTCCTTTTTTCTATTCTTATTGGTGTGTTTATAGGGGCTCTGGTCTACAGAAGCCCAAAACTTGCAGAGCCTGTCCTGAACGGCTTAAATATAGTAGAAACAATCCC
>OBLN01000072.1_pt1 | contig 35289 bp, 37 predicted proteins | sample 1519301 | NCBI WGS metagenome assembly OBLN01 (sample SAMEA2452533, study PRJEB22499) | sediment metagenome | reverse complement strand
TGTTGCCAGCCTGAGACGGTACCGGCGACGGTGATGGCTGCACTGCCGCCACGATAGGGAATACTCTGGTGACCGGCCTGGAGGAAAGCCTCGCGGTCCACGGTAGCGGCACTGCGACCGCAGCCTAGGATCGACTGTACCGGTTTACCTGGCTGGTGCAGCAACCAGAAGCTATCGCCGCCAAGGCCGGTCATGTGCGGATAGACCGCAGCGAGGGTCGCGGCCATCGCCACGCACGCCTCGATGGCATTGCCTCCCTCGGCCATCACCGCTGCCGCGGCCTCGGCCGCCTGGGCATGGGGGGCGACGGCCATACCGCCGCCCCGGATTTCACTGTACAGAGTCATGATGCGCTCTTTTTCGTCCTTACCAACCGATGGCCTTTGGCAGCCAGGTGGCAATTGCAGGGAAGATCATTACCAGCACCAGCCCGAAGGCCTGAATACCGATATAGGGCAGCACGCCGCGGTAGATATCGCCGGTGGTGATCTGTGGCGGCGCCACCCCCTTGAGGTAGAACAGCGACCAGCCGAAGGGGGGCGTGAGGAACGATGTCTGCAGGTTCATCGCCACCAGCATGCACAGCCAGATGATATCGGTACCCTGCTCAAGGAAGAAGGGCAACATCAGCGGCAACACGATGTAGCTGATCTCGATCCAGTCGAGGAAAAAGCCGAGCACGAACAGCAGCAACATCATGAAGATGAGGCCACCCCACATGCCGCCGGGCAGGAACTCGAACAGCTGGTCGATGAGATCGTCACCGCCGAGACCGCGGAAGCTCAGGCTGAAAACCTGGGCGCACATCAGCACAAACAGAGTCATGCCGGTGATTTTGAAGGTGCTGTCCATCGTCTCGCGCAGCACTTTGAACGACATGCGGCCAGTGAGCGTCACCAGCAGCAGCGCGCCGAGTGCACCCATCGAGGCCGCCTCGGTCGGCGCGGCCACGCCGCCGATGATCGACCCGAGCACCGCCACCACCAGCAACAGCGGCGGCGCCACCACCTTGACCAGGTCAAACAGCAGTTGGAGCTTGCTGACGCCCTCACGCTCCTCCAGCGGGATCGGCGGCATGCTGGCCGGACGGCGCAATGCCGTGATAATGATATAGGCGAAATACATCAGCCCCAGCATCAGCCCGGGCACCAGCGCGGCGGCAAACAGGGTGCCGACCGACTCGCCAGTGATGTCCGCCAGCAGGATCAGTACCAGGCTGGGCGGGATGATCTGCCCAAGGGTGCCCGAGGCGCAGATAGTGCCACAGGCGATGCGCGGGTCGTAGTTACGCTGTAACAGGGTCGGCAGGGTAATAAGACCCACCGTGACCACCGTCGCCGCGACGATGCCGGTGGAAGCACCCATCAGCACGCCGACGAAGACAATCGCCATGGCCATGCCGCCGGCGCGCTTGCCGGCCAGGTGGCCGATGACATCAAGCATGCGCTCGGCCATGCGCGACTTTTCCAGCAGCACGCCCATGAAGACGAACAGCGGGATCGCCAGCAACGAGTAATTGGTGGCCACGCCGAACAGGCGCAGCGGCAACAGGTTGAACAGGTCGGTGCCAAAACCGGCGATACCAAAAACGATACCGCTGGCAGCCAGGGCAAAGGGCACAGGGATGCCGCCGAGAATCATCCCGAAAAGGGCCACCACCATCATGATGGCAATCATCTCCTCAGCCATCTTGCGGCTCCTCCGGTGTAAGGACGCCCCTGATGATTCTGAGCACAGCAGATTGGGTATCCAAATTCGTCCCGGCAAGGCACGAATCGCCGGCAATAGTCACCCTATTGCCAAGATTTGTAACACAGCCGGGGTGAATTTGAGGGTCAAGATGCATGTTCATGAATTATCAGGGTCGCCCTTGAGTTGGGTGATGCCGTACAGGGTCATGGCAATGCCCTGCACCGCGACGAGAAAGAAGCCCAGCGGCACAAACGCCTTGATCAAATAACGACCGGGCAGGCCGCCGGGATCGGGTGAGGCCTCGGAAAACTCCCAGGACATGCTCACGAAGTCGAGTGACTGCCAGGCGATGAACAGCATGGTGGGTACCACCACGAATGCGGGCAGGATGATATCCATCCAGCGTTTCACCCGCACGCTGTAGCGCTGATAGAAAATATCCACCCGCACATGCTCACCCTGCTGCAGCGTGTAGCTGGCACCGAACAGCGCGATCACCGCCAGCACATGCCACTCGAACTCCTGCTCCGCCACCGAGCTGACGTGCCACACGTAGCGGAACAGCACATCCCCCGCCACCAGCAGCACCAGTATCAGGGTCAACCACGAGGTGGCCCGCCCGAGACGGCCCACCAGGTGGTCGAGAAAACCTGCGACACCTGTGACGTCCGGCATCTGGGCTACCCGGTTGGGGGCGAGCCAGCGTGGCTCGGACCATTTTTCCTGAAAGTTATCCATGAGGGCTCATTACAGCTTCTTGTTGAGTACCACCGCTTCACTGCTATTGAGCCAGACATCTGACCTGTCCTTGAAGGCGAAGTAGTGGTCATGCACCTTCTTCGCCAGCGGGTCCTTGGTGGTCAGCTCATCCAGGGTCTCGAAGGTCAGCTTGCGCAGGGTTTCGATGATTTCGTCGGACAGCTCGCCGACCTTCACACCGTGGTTCTTCACCAGGTCATCCAGCGCCTCGGCGTTATTGGCATTGGACCAGGCAAAACCGGCCTGGTTGGTGGCCGCGGCCGCGTTTTCGATCACCGCCTGCAGATCCGGCGGCAGGCTCTCCCACATCTTCTTGTTCATCAGCAATTCGCTGACATTGGATGGCTCGTGCCAACCGGTCATGTAGTAATACTTGGCGGCGTTCATCAGGCCCAGCTTACGGTCCTGGAACGGGCCAACGAACTCGGCGGCATCGATTACACCGCGTTGCAGCGCCGGGAAGATCTCACCGCCGGGAAGCAGCTTCACGCTGACGCCCAACTTTTCATACACCTTGCCGGCTAGACCGGGAATGCGCATGCGCAAGCCCTTGAAGTCCTCAACCTTTTCGATCGGCTTGCGGAACCAGCCGGTCATCTGCATGCCGGTGTTGCCACCCGCCAGCGCCTTTAGGCCAAACGGCGCATACACCTCGTCCCACAACGCCTGGCCGCCACCCTCGTAGAGCCAGGCATTCATGGAAAGCGCATCCATGCCGAACGGCACGGCGGTGAAATACTGGGCGGCGAAAGACTTCCCGGACCAGAAATAGGCATTACCCCAGTTCATGTCCACGGTGCCCTGGCGCACCGCATCGAAACCGCCCAGCGCCGGGATCAACTCGCCCGCGGCGTAAAACTTGATCTTGATACGGCCGCCGGACATCGCCTCGACCCGCTTGATGAAATCGGTGGCACTACCGGGGCCGGTGGAATAAAACGGTGCCCCGCCCGGATAGGCGCAGGTCATCTTGAACTTGTAGGTCTCTTTGCTCGCAGCTTTAGCCAGCGAGGGGGCGATCAGGGAACCCGCAGCGGCGGCAGCACCGGCACCGGCGGTAAGGAACTTGCGACGATTCATACTCATGAGGTTCTCCCCATTTGTTGCTTCAAGGTTTAAGGAGCGTTAGCTACCGAATGTTCAGTAATGGCTGCAAACGCGCTAACAAACCTAAGGCAACCATCGTGCCAGGGAGCAAGAAATAATTCTAACACCATGATAAACATATAAATAATCACAAGATCCCGACAGGTACCAACAGCTGACAAGCGGAACCCTGCACCCTCCTGGCGCAGTGGCCAAAGGGTGTACATGTGACAACATCCAGCCTCTTCAACCTGCCAAACGAAACAGATGGCAGGTAAACTTCCGGATAAATGCCTGCCATATGTTCTTCATGCGTACTGTTTCTTTACAAATGGCAGCTCAAGGCCAGTCGCTGCGCACTGAAATGGTGCCATAAGCACTTACCTGCACAGTGCAGGCAACGGCCGAATGCCAGATGTATGGTGAAAGTGCTCATTCGGCAGGGGTTGGCACTGAGTGGTATGTAAATTGCTCTTGAAATACCAAGCGAATCACCGACCCAGGGAGCCTACCGTGTCACCACTTGATACCAAGATACTCGGACTGTTAATCAAGGATGGCAGGGCAACCTTTGCCGATATTGCGCGAGACCTGAACGTCTCCCGAGCCCATGTGCGCGAGCGGGTGAACAAACTCATCGACGAGGGCGTGATCGAGCAGTTCACGGCGGTGGTCAACCCGGAGAAGCTGGGCAAGGCCGTGTCGGCATTTTTCGACGTAAAGGTCTCCCCTGCAGGCATCCAAAAGGTCGCGCAGGAGCTGGCCGAGCAGCCGGAGGTCGTCAGCCTATACATCATGAACGACATGCAAAGCCTGCACATGCACACCCTCACCGAGGACATGGCACAGCTGGAGCAGTTCAGCGCCAACCACCTGTTCGGCAAGGAGGCAGTGCGCAGCGTGGACTGCAAGACCCTGATGAGCCGGCTGAAGAACCGCCGGGGTGGTCCGAGGCTTTGACGGCAGCATGGCTGCCAGCGTCTTCTGCGTGTGACCGATCGGAAGGGATTGCTTCAATATTTCTGACCGTGCAGTCCAACAAACACCTTCACTTGTGGCGAGTTTCATCATAACTCAGGGTCCATGAGCCGCAGAGTGAAGACTAATCGGCAATTCAACCGGAAATTAAACCGGCATATTTGTCAACCAATAACCACCTAAACATCTTGTAACCAACTGTATATACAGCTATATTTACCGTAACACAAACCGGCATATATGGCGCAATATGACTTTTCCGACCCAGATCACCGCCTATACCCCTACTCTCCCCCAGATCCAGGGCGAGATACCTGGGGACCTGCGCGATATGGCCATTGAGCTTGGCCAGGCATCAGCGCGTCTGGCAGGGAGGATCCCGGCTGGGACGCAGGAGGGGATCATTGAGCTGCTGCGCTCGGTGAACAGTTACTACTCCAACCTCATCGAGGGGCATCAGACCCGCCTTGCCGATGCGGAGAGAGCGCTCCGCAATGACTATGACGTAGATGACGAGAAGCGCTTTTTACAGATGGAGGCGGTCGCCCACATCCATACTGAGCAGGCCTTGGAGCAGCGGCTCCAAGAGGAGCCAGATCTGGATGTCACCTCGCTAGAGTTTATCCAATGGCTCCACGCTCATTTCTATGAGCAGATGCCCGAGGAGTTCCGGGTGGTAACCAGTGAGTCTGGCCGCAAACGTAAAGTGGTCCCCGGTGAGTTTCGCGATGAAGAGGTAGAGGTGGGTCGTCACCTCCCCCCTCACCACGACAGCATTACCCGATTCCTGCAGCACTTTCAGCAGAGCTACCGGCATGATTGGCAGCATGGGGACACGAAGTTCATCGCTGCTGCCGCCAGCCACCAGCGGTTGGCCTGGATACACCCCTTCTTCGATGGCAACGGCAGGACTGCCCGCTTGTTCTCACATGCCTACTTCAGCCGCATCACAGATGGCTACCGCCTGTGGTCTATCTCGCGAGGACTGGCACGACGCCGCAGCGACTATATGGCAATGCTTGCTGCCGCAGATTCCCCGCGCCGCAATGACCTGGACGGCAGAGGCTCCCTCTCAGCAGAGGGTCTGGCCAACTTCTGCCGCTTCTTCCTTGAGGTGGGCATCGACCAGGCAACCTTCATGGATGACCTGCTGAGACTCGACAAGCTCCGTGCACGTATCGAAGACTATGCCGAGCGCCGCACACGCGGGCTCATCCCCCAGCAGGAGCCTATCCGCAAGGAGGCAGTAGCAATATTGGTGGAGGTTGGGATGCGAGGTCATGTCGCTCGTGGAGAGGTACAGAAGATCACCGGCTTGGGGGAGCGTGTCGCACGGAGTCTGGTATCTGATCTGTTGAAAAAGAACCTACTCTTATCCCCCACCCATAAAGCGCCATTGCGTCTGGCATTCAGCTCTGAAACGACAGAGTACTATCTACCCTCTCTTTATACGGGGGAAATAGAGTAAGATTATCACCAGAAGTTATCTATTCCGCTGAATACCAGCGACTCCTTTTAGTGCCCACACGGGTAAGATCCGTCTAAAAGGAGGACCTCATGTCTCGAAAAAAAACTAGCTGCTTCCGCCTAGACTACTGTATGTCGAAACGAGATGCAGCCGCGGCCCCTTCCATATGCATCTGCGATCTTTTTGCGCTTATGGATGAGTGTGAAGATTCTCTCAGTGATGATTGGAAACCTGATAGGCAGCGTGTGGAGGAAATCGCTGCAGAGCGTGAAGGCAGGAAGCCCAGAAAGATAAGGTAGGTAATTACCTGAATATGTGGTGGTCAAATGACCACCACATATCAGTAGTTAATCATACTCACAGTCTGCCCCACCAAACTCCCGGCCTACAGCTCCAATTGGTAGACTCTCGACCTCAACGGGAGTGAAAGCGCCGTTTGCAAAGGTTCCAACAAATCTCTCGCCTGAGTCTTCATTAATCTGCTCGATATAGTCTGGGTGGCTTACAGAGGCCTGATAGGTAACCTTCGCTGTTGTCACGTTCTTCGATAGTTCACCACTGGCACGATATAGCGCCCGCCATCACCGGCGTCAGAACCGCAGCAAAGCGGAGGTTTTGATATCCGGAGCATGGCATGGTTATGCCGCATGTAGCGGCTTGATCCGATCCACTTCTTCCTTGATCGATTGAGCGGCCGTCCAAAGATCAACAGACCGCTGCGCATTCAGCCAGAACTCTGGCGAGTTACTAAACAACCGAGCAAGTCGGAGCGCCATTTCAGGACTGACAGCACGACGTTCGCGCAGTAATTCGTTAACTGATTGGCGAGAAACACCTAGAGATTCAGCCAACCCGGCAACGGACAGGCCATAGTCCGGAAGGAAATCCTCCCTTAGCATCTCGCCAGGATGAGTCGGCTTGCGTTGTATGCCGGCGGTATTAGGAATAGCCATAGTCATCACCTCACTCAGTGGTAGTCACACACTTCGACTTCATACGCATCGCCATCTTCAAAACGAAAACAGATACGCCACTGGTCATTGATTGAAATTGCGTGCTGCCCCTGCCTGTTTCCTGACAACGGGTGAAGGCGGTTGTCGGGCGGCACTTTCAAATCCTCCAGCTGTAAGGCCAGATCCACGTATTCAAGTTTTCTAGCGGCTCTCGATGAAACATCCGCAGGAAATTTCTTTGACCTGCCCTTGGAGTAAAGCTCTTGGGTTCGTTTGTCGGCGAAGGATTTGATCATGCGAAGAAGTGTAGCGTGTCACGTGACGCTTGTCAGCGAGACTTAAGGAAGACTACATAACGCCCAAGATCACCGCGTGGCAGTTGCGACAATGTTGTTGCTGGGCTGTAAATATACGGGATCCTATGTCTGCTCCCAGCCTATGAGCGTCTGTCGGTCATTCCAGCCATTCGTTCCGCTCCTGGCTGCCTCCTGTCTAAATCAGCCTCAAGGCTCCTGCCACGGCACCAACGACTCCTCAGCGACCGAAGGTGACGTTAGCCAGCTTTGCCCAATGAGTCCGCAGTCATCCCACCAGCAGACCCGCAACGGTAAAATCAACTGCGCCGTTTTGCGGTGGGATATAAATGTGGTTCTCAGCCCCTGAGCAGCCGAGTGTCGAAGATATAGGATTCAACAGGGCTGATGATGATTTTGTCGAAGTCCTCATGCTGAGGATTGATGATGATGTTCCGCTCCTGCGGGACTACTGCGCTCGGTACAATCAGGACAGCACTTGAGCCTCTGGCGATCCACTCCGCACCAACTTGCTGCAGCTCGCTGTCCTCAAACCGGCTCTGCCAGTCACCAGGCAAGTCAGCCAGGGATACCTCATCCATAGATATAGTGTCGGGAATCTCAGCCTTTATGGAGACGAAATTGTTGCTGAAATGATTGGGATCGATGTGTACCAACATCTCCAGCACCGCTGTTGAAAGATATTCTGAGGTATAAACAGCCAGCAGACCTTCAGGTACCCAGCGGCTGCCTACCTTTCGATTCCCGATACCCGAGAAGGCGGTCGTCGCATACTTCCTTGTCGTCAGCCGCCACACCTGCACTAGCTGTAGACTCCATGCTCAATACGTGTCAGTACGCGCTCTACCATGTCAGTTCCGGCCTCGGTATCAAGCAACATAAGCGGAACATCGCCCAGTGCCCGATTCTTAGACTTCAGCCAGTCTAGTGCCACCGCCTCATCCTCAAAGACCTCGATGGCACGAGCATAAATCTTGGCCAAGCGGTACAGACGATCTGATTCCACCGGGTCAAACGGCTTTTTTTCTTTCCGGCGACGCTGCCATGTACGGTCGGAAATTCCAACAATTGGCAACAGGTAATTCTCCGTGGTGTGCAAACTCTTGACCAGATAGCCAAAACTGCTTGCCGGTAGCCCCTTGCGTATGTCCTTGACCGCTTTGTAATCCTTCTTGGTACGTCCATATAGCGCATGGGTAACCAAGTCAGTATAACTCTTGGTAACTGCTTTATTCAGTCGGACACGGTGTACCTTCGCCGCCTTCCCCTTCTGGAGTGTTTTGACCAGTATTTTGGGGGCATCAGGGCTCTGAGTTGCTGTCTCATTATCAGCATTCTTTGCTGTACTCATTGTCTCTTCTCTTCGTCATCTGTCGTAAATATAGCGACAATTGACATATTTCGCAACCGGCTACGGCTGTCGAACTACCCCCTCATAGGCCAGCACACTAAGCAGGCCTAGATGTCTCAACACCATGCCCGCCACCTTTTTGCTGTTCCTGACAGAGCGTTTAGCTATTTCATGCTTTGTGGAATGAGCGCCTTCAGCCGCATAGCGGCTTGCTCTATCTCCATCCCCGCTCATGGCCGTTAGGCCCCATCAGAGAGAGGTCTAAATGCGCCATTGCGCCAAGTGCCAAGAGTACGCTCACCTGTTTCTCGGTTTATCCGCTCAATAACACCAGGCTGGACAGAGGCTTGGTAGACGATAGTGGCAGTCGTCACGTTCTCTGACAGTTCACCACCAGCGCGGTCAGCTTCCACCTGTTCAAACACCTTCTCTGGGTCGACTCTCATCACTTGCCCCTCGAATGTCAGCCACTAACTGATGATTTCCCCCGTTAGCGGATTTTGTCTTAGTCATACTCACAATCAGGCCCACCGAATTCTTTTCCTACAGCACCCTGTCCTCTTTTCACGGAATATGCCTCGGCAATATTACGCAAAGCCATTTCAATAACAGATTTATCTCCGCCCTCTAGTGCATCCTTGAGGTACTCGGACGCAACCTCTGGTTCACTGAGCGCTTTATTATGTGTATCGCGCACGTTTCTATCACTCATAACACTCTGTCACCGCATGGCCATTTCAGGACTTCTCCTCATCAGATACGACCCGCGTATCATGACGCGCCCTGGCCTTGCCGATAGCCTCTGGCACGGGCCGAGCTGGACGGTCTAAAGCTGCGAGGAAGCGATCACGGTCTCGCTCTGAGAGCGGTGGTATCGGTTGCTCCCACGGGGCGTACCTTGACAGGAGTCCCCGAAGCTTTTCATTCAGCTCCGGTTCACTCTCTAGCATTTTGCGTAATCTATCGTACTGCTTTGGGTTTAGCGTAATTTCCTCAGGCTCAGCGCTTAGGAAGAAATCCAATAAATCCTTGTCTTCACCTGTCATGTTTTCCCTCCAATGTCTGTTACTTCGGCCTTGGCGCCCAGCATCACTCAACACATCCGACACCCACTTATGCGCGAATGGAGTCACAACAACATCATGCCCCTGCGCATGAGTCCATGGCCCTGTCTGTTAACTTGGCCTTTACGGACATCACCCCACCACCTGACCTCCACAATCACACAAGTATCCACCATGACCGTCGCGTTGAATATCGCCTCGACATCTGGCGCAATATCTCATGTGACATTCCACGCAGTAGGAGACATTCTCCACCTTGTAGCTCTCGCCACAGACCGTACAGCGATCGCGTTGGCGTAAATACCGCTCGTAGGACTCACCGCCATAGGCATCACGACAGGCCGCCATGAACTCTGCCACCTCAGGCAGCGCTTTGAGTTCACTCCCCGCATGGGTCGCCAACCAGCACGTCGTCTTCAGGTAGTCCTGGTCCCGTAACAGGCCGTGACTCCCCTTGCCGTTGATCTGCCAGTAGTACACGTAGGCCAGCAATCGCTCACGCATCATAACGGCGCCCCCTTGTCACGCGTATCCATCAGGTGCGCTCCTCCGCTGTCACCTTCTGCCGGATCGCACGCACCAGTTCACGAATGTAATCCATCTCCCCTTCCTCCTCCGGGTCCTCGCCAAAGTGCCGCCAGCGCCGCTGCTCAAAGAACAGGCAGGCACGAAGCTCGGACAAGGTATAGTGTTTCCGAGCGTTGGCAATTTCGGCACAGCGATCGAAGGAGCCAAACGCTTCATAGCCATCGAAGGTCAGCGCAAACTCACCGATCTCTGACCAATCCGCTCCTTCGTCAGGTATCCTATCCAAGGTCAGATCCGTGTTGCTCAATTCGCTCATATGCCCTCCTTCCTTGCCAGCTGCTTACTTCACCACGGGATAGCAGGGATCGCCCCATACCACCCCGGCGTTTTCCATCATGATGTGGATGATTGCCGGCACCAGCTTGTGCATGATATTGGCCCCATCTCGGATCTGGTTACGGTTAACACTACTGTTCCAGGTCGCCCCACCATGGACCAGTTGGTTGCGCAGGGTATAGAGCCGCTCGAAGACGATAACCAGTACGCGTGCCGTATCCATTTTCGCCAGTGCCACATTGGCCGCTTTGTTTGACCGGGCAAACGCCTCCTGCCATGCCTCCTCCGTCAGCTTGCCGTTTTGGTGGTCCCAGAAGGGCTGGTAAATATACGGGTTGTTGTTCAGCAGGCGGATGGATTTCGTAAATTCCTGCCATACCGTGTGGTACAGGCGTTTATCCTGGTCCAGTTCGACCAGACGCTGGATGAAATTGGAGAAGATCCCCTTTTCACTGAAGTTGGCCCGGTCGGAGATCTCGTTGGCATAGGCCGCGTTGAAGGCGATCCAGAGGAAGATAAAGCGGGCATCCTGGTCCTCGGCTTCTTGTTCGGCACGGTCGAGCCAGCTCAGCGCCCGGTGAACCCGTAGGCCCAATGCCTCGGAAAAGCCCTCTCGGATCTCCCGTTGCCGCTCTTTAAGTGGTGCATAGGTCATTTCCACTGACGCATCCCTCCTTCGTTATTGTGATTTTCCGCCTTTCGCCCAGCAAGCATCCCCTATGCCGAATATACCTTATCGCCCAGTCCTGACATACGCTCGACCCGTCTGTGGATGCAATGGGTGACGATTTCGGCGCTGCCCCACACCTCCACCTCGCGCTTTGCCCGGGTGATCCCGGTATAGAGCAGCTCCCGGGTGAGTACCGGATTGACCTCAAAAGGCAGGAGCATGAGCACACGCTCGAATTCCGACCCCTGCGATTTATGTACCGTCATGGCATAGGCCGTCTCATGCTCAGGCAAGCGACTGGGCAACACCCGCTTCACGGAGTCATCCGGCAGGATGAACCAGGCCCGCAGCGCTCCCCCTGCCTCGGGGTCCGGCCAGAGGATCCCCACATCCCCATTGAACAGGCCCAGCCCGGGGTCGTTACGTGTGACCATGATGGGCCGGCCCGGGTAGTGCTCGCCCTTTGACCTAATCAGCCCCCTGGCGCGAAGGATGTCCTCGACCACCTGGTTGATCGGCTCAACCCCCATCGGTCCACGGCGCACGGCACATAGGATACGAAAGGCGTTGAAGCGCTCCAGGGCTTCGCGGGGTGAGGCCGAGGCAAAGGAGCTGACAAAGGCACTTTCTACCTGCTCAACCAGCTGGGCATGGACTGCTGAATCGGCAACGGTCTTGACACTCACCCCGTCCTGGCCCGCGTTGAGCAGAGCAATGGCCTCCTCGCTGTCACCGGCATTGATGGCCCGGGCCAGCGGGCCAATCCCCTTTTCCCCGGTAAAGCGATAGCTCTTACGCAGCAAGGCCACGCTATCGCCAAAGCCAGTCCCTTCCCCCTTGAGCGGCAATGCCTGCCCTGTCACGTCCTTGAGTTGCTCCAGGAATTCGGCACTGTAATCGCCCCCCGCATTGGCCCCCGAGATATCGGCAAAGACACTCCCCGCCTCCACCGAGGCAAGTTGGTCCTTATCGCCGAGCAGGATGAGCGGGGCATGTTCCGGCAGTGCCGCCAGCAGACGCGCCATCAGCGGCAGATCGATCATTGATGCCTCATCGACGACCAGCAGATCGATCGGCAGGGGATTTTCCGCATGGTATTTCGGTTCGAGCCTCCCCGGCCTTACTCCGATCAGGCGGTGGATGGTGGTGGCCTCCTCGGGGATCCGCTGCCGTACTTCCTCGTTGCAGGCAATTGTCGGTTTGGCCTGCCGGATCGACTCGGTCAAGCGTGCAGCCGCCTTGCCGGTCGGTGCTGTCAGCGCGATACGCAGCGGCTGCTCTCCTGCCTGCTCCAGCAGCAGGGCAAGGATACTGGTGACGGTGCGCGTCTTACCGGTACCCGGCCCCCCCGAGATCACGGCAAACCGGCGCAGAACCGCCATCGCCGCGGCGACCCGTTGCCAATCTGTCTCACCGTCGGACTCGAGGAACATGTGCTGCAGGGAATCGCGCAGGCCATCCCGGTCCACTGCTGCAGTCTCTATGGCCTCTGCTCTTGTCAGTAGCGCATCGGCCACCTGCTGTTCATACCACCAGTACCGACCGAGATAGAGTCGGTCGGCCTCATCCAGGATCAGGGGGGCCTCCTCGCCCGGGCCCCCAACCTCACGACTCTTTCTGAGCGCACTGATCAGATCTTTTAGCGCAGGAACCTCGATCCCCCCTGAACCTTCCTCGTCGGCCAGGGCGGATTTCCCCGCAATGGCCTTGAGGTCAAGGCAGGTATTACCATCACCGATGGTGCGACTGACCAACGCCGCAACCAGAGGGAGTATTGGCTCCCTCGCCCCCGCCATGACGGCGAGATGTTCGGCGAAGAAGTAATCGATATGTCGCAGGGATCCCTGTTCTACCGATTGCTTTAAACGCTCAAGCACACTTCACCTCCTGTCCCAGCACATCAAAACATTGCTCCAGCGATTCAATCAGCGCCCGTGAAGGCCGATCCACATAGACACCGGTGTGATGGCCATTTTCCGGACACATACCCCGCAGGAAGAGGTAATAGACCCCTCCGATGTGCTGCTCATAGTCATAATCGGGGACACGGGTTTTTAGATAACGATGCAAGGCCAGTGTGTAGATCAGATACTGCAGATCATAGTAATGGCCGTCTATCGCCTGAGTGAGCTGCGCAACCTGATAGTCCTCGTAACGGGATCCAAGGTGATTGCTCTTGTAGTCCAGGACATAGAAACGTCCCTCATGCTCGACGATGAGATCGATAAACCCTTTCATCATGCCCGTGATGGAGGCAAAATCCAGCGAGGCGCTCTGCCTGCCCTCCCCGCGATGCTCGGTAAGCAAGGCATTGATACCGTGAGCATCCAGCCCGGCAACCGGAAACTGGAACTCCAGCTCCACCAGGCGTTTGTGATCAGGGATCTCGCGAAGTCGCAACACGCCCTGTTCCTCCAGTGGGGTATCCAGGATCTTCGCGACCCATTCCAGCACCACAGGCTGCCATTTCTCATCGATGCCATATTGGCCCATGGCCCTCACGATAACGCTCGATAATGCCTCGTCACTGGTCTCGGGAAAGGAGATGTTTTCAAACAGGTGATGAAGGAAAAGTCCGGCCTGGGCACCTCGCGGGAAACCAAAGGGCGAGAGGGTGGTTGCCTGCTCTTTCTCTTCGACGCGGCGCTCCATCACCTGATCGTGATCGGGCAACTCCACCCGGTGCTCCATGGCATGTCCACGTCCGAGGGTCAGGCCGCTGAAGCTGCTCACCTGCCAGGCTTGGCGGGTATCGCCGGAGAAGATCCGAGCCTCGGGTTGGCTGGCCTGTTCCGCGAGTACCGTGAAGGACTCGTTGCTGCTCGGTAGCGCTTCGATGCTGAAATGGCTTTCGCCATTTTCGTTCAATCGCTCAAGGTCACGCCGTATCGCCTCATCATCCAGTGCTGCCATGTTGCAAACCACCTTGCCGGTCTCGGCTTCTTCTTCCTGATGAAGCAGGTAGGCCAGAGCCGAGTCGGTTGCGCCGTTGAACTGCCCCCAGGAGAAGTAGCAACGGTATTTCGCACGAGTCAGCGCGACATAGAGCAGGCGAAGGTCCTCGGCCAGGCGCTCTTTCTCGGCCAGTTCTACAGCTGTCGCACGGTCGTCCGAGCCGAGGTCAGCGCAAAGCGTGCGTGTCGCTTCATCGTGGTATTTCAGCACTGCAGCATTTTTCTTGAGTGGCTTACTTGCATAGATAAAGGGCAGAAATACCACCCCGTACTCCAGTCCCTTGCTCTTGTGGATAGTGACGATTTTCACCAGGTCCTCGTCGCTTTCCATTCGCAGTTGCTGCTCCTCGGCATCCCCGTTGGCGGCATTGCGCTCATCGGCAAGCCAGCGCAACAGGTTTTCGATCCCAATATGGTGTGCCGAAGCCAGCTGCGACAATTCTGCCAACTGCAGGAGATTGGTCATTCGCCGCTCACCATCGTCATGGGACAATAAGCGCACTATCACGCCCTCTTTTCGCAGCAGGGTGTGGAACATGGGCATGAAGCCGTAACGGTTCCATATCCTGTGGTACTCCTGGAAGGCCAGCACCTTCTCTTCCCAGCGGATTTCATCGTTGTTGAGGGAATGGATGTCCCGGGCGGTGTAGCCAAGCAGACGCGTCGCCAGTGCCGTGCGCAGCAGGACAGCGTGGGTAGGTTCGGCGACGGCGCGCAGCAGGTGCGTCAGGTCCCTGGCCTCTTCGGTTTTGAAGACGCTGTCGCGACTGATATAGACACTGGCTATCCCTCGTTCCAGGAGGGCATTGCGGATATGCGCCGCCTCGAATCGGTCGCGGACCAGAACCGCGATATCGTGGGCCGTGAGGTTTCGTTCATCTATGATTGCTTCACCGCGCTGGCCGAGATTGAGCAAATGTGCGATCTCGGCAGCACAGCCTCTGGCTACATTCCGGGAAGACCAGGTTTTAGGGATCGTCTTCCCATGCCGATTTTCATCTGTGACAGGCACGTGCCAACAGACGAGCGGCATGGGGGTGTCTCCGTGAATAAGCAGTGGATTCTTATCTGCCCTGCCCGCTGCAGCAACGGGATGAAAATCGATCTCCCCCTCATAGAGAAACGGTGCACGAGCCTTATCGAACAAGGCATTGACACCATTGACCAGCGAGGAATGCGAACGTTGATTGGTGTCCAGGGTGAAATGGGCACTGTTGGCATCCGTATCGTGCCTGGCCTGCATGTAGGTGAAGATATCGGCACCGCGGAAGCTGTATATCGCCTGCTTGGGATCGCCGATCATGAACAGGCCGCACTCCGGTTGTCCCTGATAGATACGGTTGAAGATGCGGTACTGGGTCGGGTCGGTATCCTGGAATTCGTCGATCATCGCCACGGGATACTGCCCACGGATGCGTGATGCCAGAGCCGCACCCTCCTGCCCTGCCAGGGCGCCATCGAGTTTACACAGCAAGTCATCAAAGAACATGACCCGGCTTCGCTCCTTGCGCTTGGCTAGCTCCTCTTGCATGTACGCAGCGGCTTGTCGCATAAAGCTCGTCACACGGCCCTGATTCACCTGCGCATATACCCTGGAGAGCTCATCAGCCAGTGCAAAGAGCGGGTGCTCGGGAGGCGTGACGCCCTTCTTGGCAACGGTGGCCTTGTGTGAGGCGGGGTCGTTGATTTTCGAGATGGTCAAGAGTTCGAAATGGGTGGGTAGCTTCGCGGGCACCTCACCACTGTTGGCAAGTTTGGACATTGCTGCAAATAGCGCATCGAGCTTGTTCTGGCGGAAGGTGTTTGCCGCTCGCCCAAGCAGTGGGGAGTCAGTCAGTAGCGCCATGATGGCGTCCTGCTCGGAACGCCAGTTCTCGATGACATCTGCGAATAACGCCTGCGTGCGGCATCGCAGGTTTTCGAGCTTGGCGACATCGATATCGGGGATAACTCCGATCTGCGGGTTAACGACCAGTGTCTTGACAGCATCGAACAAGGCTTTGGGAGTTTCCCACTGTTCGAGGACCCACGCCGCCTGCGCCTCATTCCTTTCGGCGACATGCGTGCGCCAGAAATCATTGGCAATTTGCCCCCGGATCTCCGACTCATCGGTGACAAACTCGACATCGAACAGCACCCCGCTTTCGAAGGCGCTATCGGTCAGTGTACGCTGGCAGAATCCATGAATGGTGAAGACCGCCGCCTCATCCATGCGAGTGACCGCATCACGCAACTGGTTTATCACGTCACTGTCTCCACGATACGGTTCAAGCATCGCCTTGAAGTCGTCTTCCTCGCTCTTACCTTCAATGAATCGCAGGGCGTCATAAATCCGCTGGCGGATACGTCCACGCAACTCCTGGGTGGCGGCCTCGGTGAAGGTCACTACCAGGATTTGCGTGACGGTCAATTTCTTCTCCAGCAGGAGCCGGAGATAAAGACCGGAAATGGTGTAGGTCTTGCCGGTTCCGGCACTCGCCTCAATCAGGCGCTGACCAGAAAGGGGAAAGGTCTCGATAGCCAACTTCTGCATCATCTGTCTCCTTACACCGTTGGTCCGAGGATGGGTTCCCACACAGCCATAGCCACCTCCACGAAATGCGCATCAAAGGGGTCAACGTCACGGAACGCCTGTGCCACCCAGGGGTCGTCTGAATCTCCCTTGGCGTAATCGCTCCCTTCCCACCTCCCCTTCGCTGCAGAAATCGCGGCTTGCTCATCGCCGTCCTTCAATAACTTTTCGACATAAGCGACTGAGGCATTCAGGAAAAGCGGTAACGGGCTGTCCTTACCCTCGCAATATAGGGTCACAAGGGCACCCAGCTGCGATATGGCCGTGTCCGCATCTAGTGGTTCCAGTGTCACGGTGCGATCTGTCGCGAGATGCATGCTCTCGCCAGGGTTGCCACAGGCACAGCGTGCAAGGTGAGCTAGCCAAAGCATGAGTCTGTCTTTGGCCTTGAGTTTGGCGGAACGATAGCGAACGAGGCGGCCATTGACCACATTGCCTAGCCGTCCGGTAAGCAGGACGCTATCGAATGTCAGTTCAATATCGATAGCCTCAACGTTACCCTGTAACTTTTGAGCCACATCCTCGGCGAATTCACTCACGCCCTCGGCAAGCGTGTCAAAGCAATACCTGCCGAGTGCGCCGTGTGGTAACTCTCCCTCTGCCGCCAACCGTTCGTAGTGCGATTCGACCGACGTTTGCTTGGCAAGAAGCTCGGCGATCATCTCGTCCTTGATGAAGTAGGCGTCCAGATGATTGAGCTCGAACCGTTCGACCTCAACCAGTGCCTCATCGTATTCCGCACAGTGAATTCCCAGGCTGTGCTGGAGAAAATGGCGGCTGGGATTGGCAAGAAAGCGGGACAGCTCTTCGAGCGTCAGTACGGAAGGGGCTTCGCTCTGTTCAGTTTCCGGGAGAGGAAGGGCGGAAAATACCGCTGGTTCAGATGCGCGCACCAACCATTCTGCCGCATAACTCCCTGCGGTGAAGTTACGCCAACTGAAGGGTTGCAACGGGTGCTCAATATGAAGCGCCTGGCGAAGTTTTCCCTCTGCCAGGTTATATCCTTGCTCGACATAGTCGAGCAGCTCTGTCACGACCACCGAAGGTAACCGCTCGCTGTCATCCTGTTGGCTACGGCCAACATAGCTGATGTGTAACACCTCGCGTGCTGAAAGCAGCGATTCAAGGAACACATAACGGTCATCTTCCCGCAAGGAACGGTCGCCATTTTGCGGATGTTGTGCGATTAAATCAAAACCCAGAGGACGCTGGTTACGCGGGAACTCCCCATCGTTCATGCCCAGCAGACACACTACCCGGAAGGGAACGGACCGCACAGGGATCAGACTGGAGAAGGTCACCCGCCCATTGAGTAGACGATAGGAGGCAGCCGAGTCCGCCAGCTGACCGGCAAGATGTTGTTGCACGAGATTGCCACTCACCGTTGCAGTGAAGCCCGCGCTCTCGGCACTGCTTACCAGACGTGCAAGCTGCTCACACAGCTTTTCCAGGTAAAGCACTTCCTCCTCGTCGGGCAGGAAAAACTGCTCGATGATTCGGTTGATCCGTCCCTGCCACTCAGCGAGGGTAGCAGGCTTTGCGAGTTCCTCGCGCCAGGCAGCCAATTGCGCGATAAAGGCTCGAAGTTGCCCCAACCAAATGGCTTCACTACCCTCGATATTGCTGTAAGGGGCGATCCCCTCAAAGAGTTCAACCTCACGGGACATGGCATAACCAAGAAACAGGCGGTCGAACCCGAACCCCCAGGTGTTTTGGCCATTCGCCGGCAAGCCAAGTTCGGCTTTGTGCTGTGCATGGAGGCCCCAACGAATCCCGCTCTCGGCGACCCATTGGCGGATCCGCTCCAGCCCTTCGTGGTCCAGTCCTAACCGCGCCTGGATCGCCGGGATTTCCAGCCAACCCATCACGGTCGGGGCGGCAAAGCGCTCTTCGGGTAGCTGTAGCCAGGACAGCAGGGTTTCGATGAGGGGCTGCTGTGTGAGTGAAAGCGCCGCCACGCTATATGGAATCGTACGCTCTGGCGGGATCGCACCAAAGACGGACTCGATGTAGGGGGCATACTTGGCCATGTCCGGCGCCATGACCACGATCTCATGGGGCTTGAGCTCGGGCCGGCTCTCGAACAGGTTGAGTAACCGGTCGTGAAGGACCTGGACCTCTCGCATCGGGCTGTGACAGGCGTGCACTTGAATCGAATCATCCAGCGAGACCATCTGTTGCGGTATCCCTTCCCCGCCCCTCTCTTGCAGGTTGAGGATATCGCCCTGGACGTGTGACAACAGCGATACCTCCTCAGGCTCAATAAAGTATTCATGCTCATGTACTGGATAGTCATGCCAGGCATCCAGAAACTCACGACCCGGTTTCCCCATCGAGGCAAGAAGTGGATTACCCACGGTATAGAGCTTCGAGACGTCTGGCCGCCCAGTGGCTCGCCACCTGTCACGCAGCCGCGCCAAATCCTGCTCCGAAACGATATCGCCCCAGTAGTTGATGCTGGGATTGAGGAGATAGAGGTGGACATCGATATGCTCGGCAACCAGTGCCAGCAACTCGATGTACCCGGGGGACAGTGCCGACATAGCAAAGAGCGATACCCGCTCCGGGAGGTCCTCTGCCCTGAAGCCCTCGGAAGCGATGCTCCGTTTGAACGCCTCCAGTAAACCGGCCCAATGGGATTCAGCGGATAGCTTGCGCATGGCGCGCCACAGCTGCGCCTGCCAGTGTGTCTCCTCTCCTGCTTCCCAGCGCAGTACCTGCTCGGGCCGATAGACCAGGTACTGGTCAAACAGATCGGCGATCTGGCGGCTGAGCTGATAGGTCTTGGTTTCCGCCTCGGCACCGGAAAGATAATGTTTGATGGGCTCGAAACCTGGCTTGTCCTTGAGCCCAGGCAACAGTGCCATGCTGTACCACAGGAGCGAGCCTTTACTGAAGCCGGCCTCCGCGACGCTTCCCTGCAGTTGCCCTTGCAGCAGGCGCCAGACAAAACCAGCCGGCAGGGGGAATTCGATATTGGCGGCGATCCCCTGCTGCGTGGCGAGCTGATGGGAGAGCCAGCGGGCCATACCGATCTCCTCGACCACGATGATCTCGGGCTGAAAGACATCCCGAATGGGGGTTGCCATCACACCGGTAAGGGCCTGAAAGAGGTTTTCGGTACGGTTACTCAAATGAAGATGCAACATGTCGCTCCTTGTCTCATTATTACTAGACTACGGCCCGTGTGATGACGTGAGTAAAGGATACACGCGCAGTGGCTCATAGCGTGAGCCACCACCCTCTTCCTCCCACTAAACAAAGCCGATGGATCGACGGTTTGGCATCTCCCTTCAGCTGGCACTCCTCGTCTAGTACCCGAATGATACTCGCACCGCCTGAGAACGACTGAAAACGGTGCCGCCGTGCGATGACAGCAAAGTCCCCCGGCGTCAAGAACTCCAGCCGATCAAACACGTGCTGACAACCTGCACCAATGTCGAGACCAAGCGAGTCACAGAGACTCACGAACAATGTCCATGCCTGCTCAGGCATCAGAAAGCCGAATTTTGTCTTGATATCGAAGCGCCGTAAAGCCGCCTGATCCAATTCTTCCATCAGGTTGGTAGAGGCGATACCCCCCGAATACCCTTCCATAGAATTTGTCGCAACAAATGGGTAGTGTGTTAACTCATTGATGCGTGGTCAATCGCAGTTTTTGAGCGACAGTTTCTGTCGTTAGCTGGGTTTTCCCACGCAGGATGGTTTGTGTTGATAGAATCCGTTAGTTTACCCTTTACGGCCTAAGCCATTGGTCTTTCTTTATCAGCGGCCACGCCTCTGGGCATGGATACCACCACACCCCGCCCCCTTGAACCGATGCCAACAAACAGGACAACATTTTTACCCATGGCAGCAGGTGATGATCCAAGGTGTACCCCGGCCTGAAGCAATCCCCATAATTAAGCCATTTTTGGCGAAACCACCGATATCTCCAGTATATCTGTGCTGCATCAGCGCCCTCACAAGCACAGCAACATCTCTCGCCAAAAATATAAAGCAAGCGACTCAAACCATATACTTTTCAGTTCAATGTTTTCGACTTTTTCCTAAGCCGTAAGCCCCACCACTATATTTTACACACCTATCGTAAATATCATCACCTCTTTCTCCACCCCCATCATTCATATCGTTCCTAGCCAGCACCACCTCATCGGATAGGTGCACCTTCATATAATGCCTTTTAATGTTTTTCCTTTTTAAACTTTCGCCACAATATTCGCAAACGACAAAATCGGAAACGTTTCCATCCACAGCTACCAATGATGATTTTATTTCTAGCTCACTTTTAGATCTTTTCACGACACCAATACTGTCGGCATTGACGACAGCACACCCACCCCCTTCCTTATCACGCTTTTTGTACTTTCTAACAAACTCAACCGTGACACGCCGAAAGAAGTATTCAGCAACCACATCATCCGCAAATCTATCTGAAGGAACAAAATCATGTTTATTCTTCAAATGCTGCCTAAGCAAAGCTAACGGGATTTTTTTCCTACACTGCTTACACTGATACATCAACTTACTTATCAATACATTTTTTTCATCAGAACAATCAACACAACCTAAGACAACCTTAGCCTTATTAATTTCATCCACATCCGCCTTCTTCAAACCCCTTTCATGAGTACGCAAAAAGTGTTTGTGTAGATTTTTATTCTTCACCTGCTCAACACACAGAGGACATGACACATACTTATTTAACACTTCAGCCCCATGTACTTTCCTTACATGAGCATTAAGCAAACCATTATTAGTCTCAGCACCACACACCTGACACACACACAATTCGACCAACTCTTCGCTCATGCCAATAACCACACATTTCTAATATTTACATTAACTTGGTTTTTATAAACGATAAACCCGCTATTCGCACTCGTCCTCATCCCGTTCAAACAACGCCTCGAACGGTAATTTAGGACCAGGATGCTCGTATAGTTGACGTATGCATCTGTTCACGTTCGTGTTTGTCCCGGCTCTCATCATCTCTTTCAATGCCGCACGCAATTCCCCGGCAAATTCTGGCGTCATACCATAGCCATCGGTGAGGACAAGGGGGGCATCGAGCGGAAACAAATCAGCTTGATCATCGATGGCGACCCAGGGAATATCTTCATACCCTGTATCCGTCAGGTATTTTTTGACCTCATCGAAGCGCCGCCGATAATTTAGCTTGGGTGTTTGACCAATAACCCGCTCCCCTATGGGCCCCAGCGCTTGACGAAGCGTATCGAGGCTGCCATTGAGTCGCCAGTGACTGCTTATAACAACACCGACACCTGGGAAGTCCCTCAATACGTTATCGATGAGTGACAGATGCGCTGGAATGAAGTACGGCGGGTCAAACCGGTCGTGAACAACACCGTCAAAATCCAGAAAAACCAGGGCTTTTGGCCTCACCCGTATGTCAGACATTTTCCACCACACCTCATTAGGTGAAAAGCACCTTCTAATGGTCTTCAAATAGACAACATCGCTATCAAACTCCCTGACAGCCCAGGAACGGGTCCCACCCGCCCACGGACCGTTTAGGGCTTCTCTAAATATCCCTTTTCCCTCTTGCTCACCTCCACAGGCCCGATTTCCGTAACGGGCTTATTATTACGCAACACGACAAACCGGTGGCCGTAGCGCGTAATACGACGCTGGTATTGGTTCCATTCGCGGCGCAGGCGTGACAGCCGCACCGCGCGGCGCAGTACCAGGGTGTCATCCGCGAGCGTTTCGCTAATAAAGAGATCGCCCGGGCGAAAGTCCTTGTCCAGGACAACCTCAGCCGGCATGGGGATCAGGCCATCTCCTGAGTGGTGTGCCTGAACTGTGGTTTGCCATGTTGTCATATTCGTCTGCTCTGTCCCATCCGGTGCTTAATACTTACGCATCTGACCGATGAGAACCCCCTGAATGATCACCTCATCCGGTGGGTAGCTCATCGGCGCCATTGCGGCATTGGCCGGGTGGAGGATGACCTTGCCGGGTTGCTGCTCGATGCGTTTGAGGGTCGCCTCCTCGCCGTGGACCAGGGCCACGACGATCTCACCGTCACGGGCATGCGTGCGCTGTTCGATAATGACAAAATCGCCATCGACGATCCCCGCCTCGATCATAGACTCCCCCTGCACCTGCAGGACATAACAGGGCCGGTCCCCGCGAAGGAAATCAGGCACCTCTATCACCTCGGGCTGAGGCAACGCCTCAATCGGCCGGCCCGCAGCGATGGTGCCAAGAAACGGCACCCCCTCCTCCTCGTCATGCTCCACTCGGGACACCAGGCGGATCCCGCGCCGTCTGCCCTCCAGCGGTTCGACCAGGCCGGCCTCGATGAGGGCCTGAATGTGCTTGTGCAGTGAGCCGCGTGAAGCGAGGCCAAGCCGCTGACACAGCTCATCCAGGGTGGGCGGATGGTCAAATTCCCCCTGATTGTCACGCAGGTAGTCGTAAATCGCTTGTTGGCGTCGGGTCAGTCGCATTGTGCTTGATCTGTTTTCCATTTGTTCTCTATTATAGCACAGGAAAACCAATAGAGAACCAATATGAGTAGAGCCGCCGAACATCGCTCAATGAGCGCCCCCGATCCGGTCGAGGCACTGGCCGCACTGCTGCGTGGCAAATACCGTGCGCAGATCACCGGCGAGTTGGTGATCCCGCAAAAGAAGGGAGCCTATGTCCCCTTCCCCGCTGGCCTGGCGCCACCACTGCAGCGAGCGATGCGAAGCCGCGGCATCGAGCAGCTCTATACCCACCAGGCGCAGAGCTGGGAGAGTGTGCAGGGCGGCAACCACACCGTGGTGGTCACGCCGACCGCCTCGGGCAAGACCGCCTGTTACAACCTGCCAGTGTTACAAGCAGCCCTTGAGCGCAAGGCCAAGGCCCTCTACATGTTCCCCACCAAGGCACTTGCCCAGGACCAGGTGGCGGAGCTGATGGCGCTCAACCAGGCCGGTGAGCTTGGGCTAAGGGCCTTTACCTTCGATGGCGATACCCCAGGGGATGCGCGAAAGGCCGTACGCACCAAGGGCGATATCGTGGTCACCAACCCCGATATGCTCCACCAGGGGATCCTCCCCCACCACACCAAGTGGGCCCAGTTTTTCGAGGCGCTCGAGTACGTGGTGATCGACGAGATGCACACCTACCGCGGGGTGTTTGGCTCTCACACGGCTAACGTGATCCGCCGCTTGCGGCGGATCTGTCGTTTCTATGGCAGTGATCCGCGCTTTATCCTCTGCTCGGCCACCATTGCCAATCCGGCAGAGCTGGCCTCTGAGCTTATCGGTGACACCGTCCAGGCGATAACTGAAAGCGGTGCCCCACAAGGGGCAAAGCACCTATTGCTGTGGAACCCCCCGGTGGTCAATGCGGATCTTGGGATCCGTGCCTCGGCCCGCTCACAGACCACCCGGATCGCCCGCGCCGCGGTCAAGCAGGGACTCAAGAGCATTCTCTTTGCACAGTCCCGGCTGATGGTGGAGGTGCTGACCAAGTACCTCAAGGACACTTTTGACAAAGATCCGAGAAAACCTGCCCGGATCGCTGCCTACCGCGGGGGCTACCTGCCCACCGAGCGCCGGGCCATGGAGAAGAAGCTGCGTGATGGCAGCATCGACTGCGTGATCAGTACCTCGGCCCTGGAACTTGGCGTGGACATCGGCAGCCTCGATGTCTGTGTCCTGAACGGTTATCCCGGCACCATTGCCGGGACCTGGCAGCGCCTCGGACGTGCCGGTCGACGCCAGCGTACTGCCCTCGGTGTACTGGTGGCCAGCTCGTTACCGCTCGATCAGTACATCATCCGCAACCCCGAGTTCTTCCTCGGCGCCTCGCCCGAGGAGGCACGCATCGACCCCGATCAGTTGCTGATCCTGCTCGACCATGTGCGCTGTGCCGCTTTCGAGTTGCCTTTCAAACAGGGTGAAACCTTCGGTGGTGAGGACCTTGGCGAGCTGCTGGCCTATCTCGAGGAGAACGGGGTGCTGCACCGTGAGGGGGGGCAATGGCACTGGATGGCCGACAGTTATCCGGCCAATAGCGTGTCACTGCGCTCGGTCGCCGAGGGCAACTTCGTGGTGATCGATACCACTGGGGGGGCGCAGAGGGTGATCGCCGAGGTCGATTTTAGCTCCGCACCGATGACGATCTACGAGGGGGCGATCTACATGATCCAGTCTGTCCCCTACCAGGTGGAGCGGCTCGACTGGGAGGGACGCAAGGCCTTTGTCACCCGCACACGTGCCGACTATTACACCGATGCCATCGACTATACGCGGCTGAAGATCCTCGACAGTTTCGATGAGACGCCCCTGGCTCAGGCCCGGATCGCCCACGGTGAGGTGCACCTGGTCCGTCGTATCGCCGGCTACAAGAAGATCCGTTATTACACTCACGAGAACATCGGTTTTGGCAATATCGACCTGCCCGATCAGGAAATGCACACCACGTCTGTTTGGTGGCAGATCGCACCGAACGTGCTGGAGGAGCAGTTTGCCTCCCGTCAGCAGGCACTGGATGGTTTTCTCGGTGCCAGTTACGCCATGCATCACGTCGCTGCCATGCAGATGCTCTCCGAACCACGGGATCTCGGGCGGGCCGTGGGGGATGGTAACGCCAAGTGGTTTGCCACCGTCGGCAGTAACGGGCGCGGCACACTGCGCGACAAGTCCGGTCAGGCCGTTGAAACACACATGCTACAACAATTCACCCCGACCCTATTCCTCTACGATAACTACCCAGGCGGCATTGGGATCTCAGAACCGCTCTATGCCAAGCAACAGGCGGTGGTGGAGCATGCCTACCAACTGGTCAGCGCGTGTGAATGCGAACACGGCTGTCCAAGCTGTATTGGCCCTATCCTCGCCAGTGACGAGGTCCGCGGTTACTCGCCGAAACAAACGGCGTTAACGGTTCTGTCCTTGTTGGTGCACCATGAGTCTTAAAACCCGCCTTTCCCGGTTGCAGTCCCAGGCCGGCGTCAGCCCGACTCCGATACCCACGCAGCCCTCGGAATCTCCGCTGCTAAGTCGCCTTTCACGCCTGCGTCCGGAGCGCATCAGGGGGCGAGCTCCCACCCCGCGAACCGCTCAGATGTCCGATGAGCGGCTGGCCGACGCCGTAAAAGGTGAGGTCATCGCTGAAGGACTCATTCGCATCAGTGCAACCGTGCCCTTAGACCACTCCATAGGAAACCGTACATTGGAGGGACTGAGTCATTCACCTCTCCTTCCCGGCGAATCATCTCCCCTCCCGGCTATCTATATCGATACAGAGACCACCGGACTGTCAGGGGGCAGTGGTACTGTCGCCTTTCTAGTCGGCATCGCCCAAGTCACTGGTACTTCGCTAAAGCTTACACAGCTATTGATGACCCGCTATGGCGCTGAAGCAACCCTGCTGTCTGAGCTGGCCAGTTTACTGCCGGATACACACCGCTTGGTCACTTACAACGGTAAGAGTTATGACCTGCCGTTACTGATCACGCGTTTCCGCATGCAGGGGATGCGTCCAGACTTTTCTGCAAGGGAGCATCTTGACCTGCTACACCCCGTACGGCGGCTCTTTAATAAGCAGTGGCCCGATTGCCGTCTCACCACCGTCGAGCAGAAGTTGTTGGGATTTTCCCGCGAGGGGGATCTCCCCGGCTCGGAAGCTCCGGAAGCGTGGTTTGCTTATGTGCGCGCCGGTTTCGGGGAACAGCTTGTCAGGGTGGTGGCGCACAATCGGCAGGATATTCTCTCCCTGGCGGCGATACATCAGCGACTCAGCCAGATAATAATGGCCCCTGGCTCGCATGACATCGCCCCTTACCCCTTGGGCCGTTGGTGGGCAGACATTGATGAACAACGTGCCATCTCATACCTGAGGGCACACAAAGCAACGCTCTGTGCTGATGGCATCCGACTGCTTGCTAACCTATTACGACGCCAGGGCGAGTGGGCCGCGGCCGCAGCGCTGTGGGAGAAATTAGCGTGCGATGGCTGTATCGAGTCTACCGAAAGGCTGGCGAAGTATCATGAGCATGTCACCAAGGATATCCACACCGCACTGAAATACTGTGAAAAACTCCCAGGAACTCCTGAGGACACTCATCGATATAAGCGGTTAATCAACAAGTTACGATAACAACTTAGAGGCTGATCACTTATTTTAGTATTCGCGAATTCATAAATAAGTGCAACGCTTGGATAAAAGCAGAGAGTGCCAGTTGCCGGTAAATTCGAAGCTCTCACACAAACGATTCAAGTGCGGCAGTTATCCTATGAATTTGCGCACTCAGTGGATACCGCGCGCTATTAATAATACCGTAAAAGACTCCTGAACTATCCCCTTGATTATTAGAGAAAACGCAGTCATCAGCCCTCATACTAGGATGATGCATTTTCCCTGCAGTCGACTAGTATAAATGTTGAGTTGAAAAGGAGGTTAGTCATGGGTATGAAAGAAGCCTACGAAAAGAAACTGCAGAGCCATTTGGATGAATGGAGTGCAGAAATCGACAAGCTCAAGGCGAAGGCAGACTCCGCAGAAGCCGACGCCCAGCTGGAGTATTACAAGAAAATTGAAGAGCTGAGATCGATGCAAGAATCGGCCCATAAAAAGCTTGCTGAACTGAAGGAAGCCAGCGACGACGCTTGGGAAGATCTCAAGGCAGGTCTGGACAGCGCGTGGGATTCCCTCAGCATCGCTGTCAAATCCGCCAAGTCTCGTTTTAAATGAGACGATGGCTGGCGAGGCTGTTATTGGCTGCCGGCGCAGGGTCGCTTCTCCTGGTGACCTGGTTATGGTTCACCCTGCTCAGTCCATGGGGGTACACCCCGCCTCCAGATCTGCCGCCGATCGCGCAAGAACAGACTCACCGGGTGTTCGCCTATGGCACCCTGCGCCACCCTGGCGTGCGATGGCTAGTCACTGGAGATTCAGTCACTGCACAACCAGCGGCGTTAAACGGTTTTCGCAAGCAAGGCCTTAACCTGGTGCCGCAGGATGGCGCACAAACCCAGGGCGAGGTGTTCGAGGTAGACGCCGATACACTGCGCCGACTCGATCGTTATGAGCGTCTGGGTGTACGCTATCAGCGTAGTAGGCTGACCTTGGTTTCGGGAGCGACGGCCTGGGTCTACCTCCGCCTCGACAGTGACTGACACATCACGGAACAGGATCACCAGATGCAAGCAACAAACACTGAGCTCAAGCAGCCACCCTGGTTTGAAAATGCCGAGGGCAAGACGCGACACGTCGGAGTCGAACTTGAGATGAGTGGCCTCGCGCTCGATTCATTGGCCGCGCAGGTAGCGGGATTTTTCAGCCTCGAAACCACGTCGCGAGGTCGCTACGAGCGCATGCTGCAAGGCGATCCGGCGGGTGACTGGGTGGTCGAGCTGGACTATGACCTGCTCAAGCAGCTTGGCCGAGAGGAGCGCGGGGGTAAGAGCCTCGCGGACGAGATCAGTCGCTCAGCCGAAGATGTGCTTGCCTGGGCCGCCGAGGCACTCGTGCCGGTGGAGATCATCAGCCCGCCACTCCCACTCGACCGGCTTGGTGATGTGGAGGCGCTGATTGCACACCTGAGAAAAGCAGGTGCCAAGGGCACCTCTGACAGCACGGTATACGCCTTCGGCATGCAGTTAAATCCCGAGCTTCCGAGCCACGATCCCAACACGATCACCGCCTGCCTCAAGTCCTTTTTATGTCTCTACGAATGGCTCTTCGTGCGCGCCGACATCGACCTTTCGCGTCGGGTAACCAGCTACGTCAATCCGTTTCCAACGGACTATGTAAAAAAACTCCTCGCAGCGGATTACCGACCTGATCTTTCGACCCTCATCGACGACTACCTCACCGACAACCCTACCCGTAACCGTGCGCTCGACATGCTTCCGTTGTTCATGTACCTGGATGAGAATCGCGTGCGTGCCAAGGTGGATGACGCGCTGATCAAGGCGCGCCCTACTTTTCATTACCGCCTGCCGGATTGCAAAATCGACAAGAGCGACTGGGGGCTTTATGTGGCATGGAACGACTGGGTGGAGGTCGAACGCCTGGCTGCAGATGAAAACCGCCTGAACGCCTGCTGTGAAGCATACCTGGAGTTTCTTAACAGTCCGTTCAAACGGTTGTTCAGCAAATGGGCCACAATCGTGGAGAACGAATGGCTCAACCGGTAATCGCCATCACAGGACCGAAGCGTGGCGCTTTTGGACCCCGCATGCTGGTGGCATTGGCGGTACGCCTGTACGGCGGCCACCCATTACATCTGCGTCCGGGAGATGAGCATCAGGATCATGAGTATGATGGCGTAGTGGTCACCGGGGGGCACGATGTCGAGCCGGTTCTCTATGCGGCCGAACCCGAGGTTGAGCCGAACTATGACACTGCACGCGATGCACTGGAAACTGCGGTCATCACGGACGCCCTTACACGGGGACTCCCCCTGCTCGGCATCTGCCGCGGCGCACAGCTGCTGAATGTCTGCCGGGGTGGCTCGCTGCATCAGGAACTGCGCTCTCAGCGCCGGAAAACATCCAACCGCTGGACCGTGCTGCCACTTAAGACACTGTGCATCGTTGATGAGCCAGAAACCCGAGAAAGTCGGTTAGCTCGCCTCTTTGGGCACGGGCACTCACGTATCAACAGCCTGCACAATCAGGGCATCTATCATGTTGGTGACGGGTTGATAGTCACTGGACGTGATCTGGACGGTATCGTGCAGGCCATTGAAGATCCCTCCCAGGATTTCCTGCTCGGCGTGCAGTGGCATCCCGAGTTTCTTCTCTACTTGAGAGGGCAACGCGGCCTGTTTCGAGAGTTCGTGCATTGCGCGCAACGGCATCTCCCTGATGATAAATAATAACCCAGCCGGGTCATCACCCTGTGACCTGATGGTAGCAGCACTGGAGTGGCATAATAGACAAGGTCGCATGCCTTCATCCCGTTGCCCTTGATACATACTTAAAACCGGAGACCCCATGCACACCGCCACCCTTATGCTGATCATGTTAAGCGCCGGGCTTGCCAGCCAATGGATCGCCTGGCGGCTACGTCTGCCGGCGATCGTCGTCCTGATCACTGCAGGCCTATTGCTGGGTCCTGTGAGCGGAATCATCGAATTAGGTCTATCTCAGACCGAGCTGACAGAGCTCATTGGTATGGGTGTTGCCATTATCTTGTTTGAAGGGGGCATGGACCTGAAGCTTGGCGAAATCCGGCGCGTTGGTCATGGTGTCGTCCGCCTGACAACTCTTGGCCCTCCCCTGGTCTGGGTTTTTGGCGCGCTGGCGGCACATCTGGTTGCCGGGTTGAGTTGGCCGGTCGCCTGGGTGCTGGGCGCCATCCTGGTGGTCACAGGACCAACCGTGATCCTGCCTCTGCTACGCCAGGCCCGTCTCAACAGAGAGTCGGCATCACTGCTCAAGTGGGAGGGGATCATCAACGACCCGGTGGGTGTTCTGCTGGCGGTACTGACCTTTCAATACTTTACCCTCGCCGGCAGCGATTGGTCACAGGTGGTCATGGGACTGGGGGCCGCAATCGCTATAGCTGCTTTACTCGGAGGGCTCGGGGGCTGGCTCATCGGCGAGCTCTACCGGCGCGGAGCGGTGCCCCCCCACCTCAAGGCGCCGCTGCTGATGGTGCTGGTACTGGCGGTTTACTGGGCCAGCAATCTCGTCCAGCACGAGGCAGGCCTGTTAACTGTGACCGTAATGGGCCTTGTCATCGGCAATATGAAACTGGTTGAGCGTGAACCACTGCACCATTTCAAGGAAAATCTCACCGTCCTGCTGTTATCGGTGCTCTTCATTGTGATCCCTTCGCAACTCAAAATCGAACAGCTGGAGTTAATGAACTGGCGGGTGGTAGCCTTCGTGCTGGCCGTCCTGCTGCTGGTACGCCCGTTAGCCATCGCTCTGGCAACCCTGGGCGCTCCCATGCGGGGGAAAGACAAACTGCTGCTGGCGTGGATCGCGCCGCGGGGCATCGTAGCAGCAGCCACAGCAGGAATTTTTGGCCCTGAGCTGGTCGCCGCCGCCTATCAGGACGCCGAAGCGCTTCTACCGATCGTATTCCTGATCATTATTGTGACTGTCCTTGCACATGGACTCTCCCTGGGGCCAATAGCGCGAAAAATGTCCCTGGCGGCAGAGGAAGCGAACGGCCTGCTGATCGTCGGTGCCTCTCCCTGGACGCAGGCCCTGGCACAGAAACTGAAAAGCCTTGATGTGGACGTCGTGGTGGCCGACGGCTCTTATCAACGCCTTAAACCGTTCCGCATGGACGGGATCAAGGTCTATTTCGGAGAGCTCCTCTCTGAACATGCCGAGCATGAGCTGGAGGATGAACACCTGAGCTTTCTGCTGTGCGCGACCGACAACCATTTTTACAACGCGCTGGTTTGCAAGGCTCAGGGAAGCGAATTCGGCCATCACCGCACCTTCCAGCTGGCGCCCCACCAGGAGTCACAAGAGGAACAAAAACGCCTGACTTTACAGCAACGAGGCTATTTCGCCTTTGAACCGCCTACGGATTATTGCACCCTGGAGCAACGACTGAACGAGGGCTGGACGGTGCAGACTACCCGGTTGAGTAAGGATTTTGATCTTGAGCGCCTGAAAAACCGACTTGGTGAGCTCGGGAAGGAATGGCTATTGATAGGAAGCGTATCACCCAAGGGAGAGTTGAAGATTTATTCCAGTGAGCAACCCTTCAAATGTACCGCAGGCTGGACCCTGCTCTACTTTTCACAAGTGAAAGAAAGTATGCATCAAACCGATGCTGAAACGTTGACAGACGAAGACGAATGAGTCTTGAATCATCAGGCATAATACGTTTTTTTATTACCACCCCAAATTCTAACCTTGAATAAAGATTAAGTAGGTGCTTGGCGGAAAGTCATGGTGGCGAGACGAGTAGTTAAGCAGAAGTGATGCCCTCAGCGCTCACCGCCCCTCCTCTTCTTATAATCAGATAAGTGAACAACGTTATCTTTGGCAGCAGAAGACGTCGAAGACTTTGACATCTTCCCACGGTAGGGTGAAGGGAAATCTCCCTTTGGCGTATCAGGGTGTGTGAAGCGACTCATGCCCTTGGCAAAGCGGAACAGGCCGTCATCAACAAGTCGCGTGATTGAAAAGAAAGGTGCACTGCGCTGGCGATTTACCTTCATCCGCTTAGGGATATGATTGATGTGCATCTCCAGGCCCATGGCATCATTTTCGCTAAGGTGGTCAATTCCGAACTCATCCCGGGTCTGTTTTACCCATTGCTCGGCGTCGGATACGTGGCCGTTGACACTAAGATCGGTATTCCGATACCACTGATACTCAACAGGAAGTGTACTGAAGCGCCGAATGATCTCAGGTATCGCCTCCTCGGCGATCGCCCCGCTTTCCAGAGAAAAATGAAGGAAGGCATTGCCCCAGCACCGTCTTAGCTCATTCTCAAACGCTTCCACTGTGGGTGGCGCATTAAACGGCATCAGGACGGTATAACGGCTTTGCGCCTCAACGGCGATAACAACACCTTTTTTCGCGCGAGAGTGCAACCGCATCACATGACATTGCCACGCCAGGGTCATCTCATCAGAAACCAACGGCTGAACACCCACCTGTTTTCCATCGGGACTTGGTATGCGCACCAGCTCCAGCCCCATCCACTTTGCCAGAGCATTACTTGCTGAGATAATCAGTTTCATTTGATTTTATTATTTTTTGGTATCAGCCCTTCAACCAGCTCGCGCAAAACTCTTCAACGGCCTTCCTTCTCAAGCGCCTGAAGGTGGCCGATCACCTTCTGCGACATCTCGAGAAAGCGCGCCTCCGCCTCGATCGCCTCTGCCTCCTCCCCGCGCTCAAGCACCGCGAGCAGCTCCCCTGCCAGTCGATGAAATTCCGCGTGACTGTCGATGAGCGCCTGGAATTCCGCAAATCCTTGATAGGCTATAGAGTCCTCCGCGCTCAACCACCGGCCAAGCTCGCATTTGTCATGTTGTGTGAGTTCATCAATCTTTTCTTGCGTGACCTCTTCAGTGCCAAGGAGGGAAGCAATTCTTTCGATCCACTCAATGTGCTGGTTGATTTCTTGCTTAATATCCATGCTTATCTCCCAGGTAGGGCTGTTCAGTTAGCGTAACTATTGTTCATACCCGGCGGACCGTTACTCAACATGTGGTCTGTCTTGACGTGATCGCTCAATCGGGTCGCCCCCGCGCTGAGGATTTTGGGTCTTTTATGCCTAGCACAATAGCTACTGTGCGGGACCCAAAACACGTCACACAGCTGTTATAATATCACTTCTACTTATGCGTCCAAATTAACTATGCCATTACAGAGCGTACGACGCACAAGCTCACACCCCTCTAAGCTTCCGATATAAAGCGATACAGAGTAGCGTCAAATTGCTGATTTTAAATCAGTTTACAGCATCCCTCCCCCTGATCGCCAGGACGCCCTTTGTCGAAACGCAGTTTTTACCCGACAGATCGACCTATATTCCAGGGGCGTACGCATGGTCGTCTGCTTTGTGCTCTCTATAACAGTTCCGTAATTTTGTGAACACGACCATTGACAAACCTATCCCCCCCCATAGGATAATCGCTCATGATTTGATTATGAGGAATACCCATATGGGGCATGCACACCACTCCCACCCCGATATCATCAAACGGCTGAAGCGCGCAGACGGTCACCTGAAGAAGATCATTGACATGATTGAAGATGGCCAGCCCTGCCTCGATGTCGCCCAACAGCTTCAGGCGGTCTACAAGGCCATCGGCAACGCCAAGGGGGTATTTGTGCAGGACCATATCGAAGGTTGCCTCACCGGGGAGGAGGACACCCCTACCGAATTGAAACAAAAGATGAGAGAGATCAAAGAGATCTCCAAATACCTGTAAGCGCAAATACCACCAACCCGGAAACAGTGTGATGAGAAAATATCTGATCGGCCTCTTCGGTCTGCTCCTTAGCTCAAACGTCCTGGCACACGGTATGTCTGCCGCCGACAAACAGCGTATCCTTGATGCCGGTTTCATGGATTATATCGAGTTGGGTGCCTCGCACATGCTCACGGGCTATGATCACCTGCTCTTCCTTTTCGGCGTGATCTTCTTCCTCACTCGCTTCAACGACATCATCAAGTTTATTACGGCCTTCACCATCGGTCATTCCATCACCCTCATTTTCGCCACTCTCTATGGCATTCAGGCCAATTACTATCTGATTGATGCGGTGATCGCCCTGACGGTCTGCTACAAGGCCTTTGAAAACCTCGACGGTTTTAAACGCTATCTTAACAGCCGCTCTCCCAACCTCACCTGGATGGTCTTCGGCTTTGGCCTCATCCACGGCTTCGGCCTCTCCACTCGGCTGCAACAGCTACCGCTGGGTGATGAGGGGATCGTTCTCAAGATCATTGCCTTCAACGTAGGGGTCGAGGTCGGACAGGTGGTGGCCTTGGCTGTCATGCTGTTCCTGCTCTCCGGCTGGAGAAAAAGAGAGTCCTTCAAGCGATTTAGCAATGCCTCAAACGTTGCATTGATGCTGGTGGGAGGCCTGCTACTTTTAATGCAACTGCACGGTTACCAGCACTCGGCCTACACGGACAGCTTCCCGCTTAACAAGGATGATCACTCACACGTTCACGAAGACATGGCCGCCGCCAAGGCACCGGCCGCACTGGAGGGTTATCAGAAGCCACTTACCCTGGCACCACCGGTCGAAACCACACCAGACCCCGTCGAACCCGAACCATCAGGCCATTCTCATGGTAACGGCGACTACCACTCACATTAATTTTGAGGAATGAATCATGATTAAAAAACTTCTCTCTGCCGTTGTAATGCTTCTGATGGTTCAAGCACACAGTGTTATGGCGCACGGTGGCGGGCATGGCCCCATCAACCCTGAAATGGCAACAAGCATCGCCCTGGATGCTGCACAGCAGTTTTCTGTCAATGATCCAGGTCTTGGTTTCGGCAAACTCCCTCCTAGCTGGAAAACGCTGACCAAATCATCCACCAAGATCGAGACCAAGGGGGAAGGCTATTACATCGTGAGTGTCACTAATCAAGGTGAGGGGAAAACCCTCTATGTACTGATGTCCGCCACGGGAAGCGTTTATGATGCTAACTTCACTGGCGAATTTCCTAAGGTGAAATAATGGTACTGGCGCTTCCATTCCTTAAGGTCATCGCAGCGGCACTGGTTATCGCCTTTGCCTCCTGGCTGGCGGGGAAAAAGCCCGAAATGGCAGGGTTCATTGTAGCCCTTCCTATCGCCTCGCTATTGGCACTCGTTTTCTCCTACCTGGAACATAAGGACGCCGAAGCCAGCATCACCTTCGCCAAGAGCATCCTGGTCGGTGTGCCGGTCTCTTATCTTTTCTTCCTGCCATTTTTCTTTGCTGATAGGCTGGGGAACAGCTTCTGGCTAAGCTACATGACAGGGTTGATACTGTTGGTAGCAGGCTTCTTCCTGCACCGGTACATCATGTCAGTCATCGGCTGACTTTTATTACGCGGATTCAACCTCGAAGTGCATAACGCCTATGCGGCCTGTGCCGCGAGGTAAT
>OBLN01000071.1_pt1 | contig 35565 bp, 29 predicted proteins | sample 1519301 | NCBI WGS metagenome assembly OBLN01 (sample SAMEA2452533, study PRJEB22499) | sediment metagenome | reverse complement strand
CCGTTGACAGGCGTTGAGCCGCCGCTTCCACCGCGCCCTGCAGGCGCGTGGTCAGGACCGCGACCGGAAAGCCCGCCGCGGCAGCCTGCATACAGCCGGCTTCCAGGGCGGTGCGGTTGTCGCCGACAAGATGGTAACCACCGGGAGGAAACGGACCGTCATCAACGGGCGGATGGGGGTTGTTCAGCAGGGACAGGTCGCATGAAAGGCCGTAATGCCGGCAGATCGCGCGGGCCTGCATGAGATCGGGTGTGGCCGCGGCGACCGTGGGAGCTGATCCGATGGTCCCGGGGCTGGATCCGATCACATCCGATATGGCCAGGGTCCACAGGGCCGCCGGGAAGATGCGGCGCGCCAGTCGTCCGCCTTTGACTTGCGAGTACACGGCACGGACGCGATTGACTTCCGCAATGGGAGCACCGCAAAAGAGCAGTTGCCGGTTCAGGCGATGCCATCTCCGCTTGGAGATTCCGCCCAGGGGAGCGGCCAGCAGGGAAGAAGCTCCGCCGCTGAGCAGGAAGAAAACCAGGTCCCTGGAGCCGATGTGTTGATCCACGTAGCGCAGCAAAGCGCGGGTGGCTGCCCGGCTGCGGTGTCCGGGCAAGGGATGGTCGCCGTTAAGGAGGCTGACTGGAGCGATATCCGCAGTCACGCCGCGGGGAGTGATCACGACCCCGCCGTACACCCGGTCGTGGATTCGGGGCAAAAGGCCGGCGGCCATGGCAGCCGCGGCTTTGCCCGCACCCAGGCAATGCAGTTGGTGATAATGCGCCAGATCGATGCGGGTTCCGTTCAGGTTCAGTTGATCGCCGTTTCGATGCACGGCGCGCCGGACAAGAATTTGCGGATCGACCGCCGCCACCATCGCGGCCAGGATCCTGCGGGCAATCTGCGGCAGGGAACCATTTGCTTGTGAGCCATTGAAAGAAAGCTCAGTCAATGGCGTAATTGGATATCTTCAAGTGCAGCAGGGTGGAGAGTTTGCGCAAATACTGAATGCCGTCGTTGAGATCCTTGGTGAATTTGGTCAGGTACCTGACGAAACTGGCTTCTTCACGCTGGCGCAGGAGGGTGTCGAATTCACGGGTAAAATCACGCAGTTCCAGCAGCAGGTTCTGGATGTAAAGGATATGGTCCAGGGTATCCACGGCTTTGACTTTGGAGATCTGTTTCAAACTGGTTTCGGGAATCAGCTTCATCCGCTCCATGGCATCGCTTACCGTGTCGTCCGTCAGGTAACCGATTTCATCCAGGTAGGGTTTTTTGTATTCCTGGAAATAACGCAGTTTGTGTTTGGCCCTTTCCTGCATTTTCTGGTTCTGTTCCACCAGGGAGAGAAAGTATTTTTTCAAGCCCAGGAAGCGTCGGTTGAACTTGCTCAGGTTGATGAAATCCCGGCCCAGGTAGATTTTGTCGTTGTAAGCGCTCAAGAGCTCTTCCTGGTAATGACTGTAGAACTTGATTTCGAAGCGTTGCTCCTTTTGATGCAGCATGCGGCAGATCATGATGCTCTGGGGGTTGTTGAGGATGTAGGCGTTTTCTTCGATCAGGGCGGAGTAGACAAATAACGAACTGAGGATGAAACGGCGCAGGGAATTAAGAAACTCCTCGTTGCGCGAGATGAATTCGTCGAGCTCGGCGACGGGTTCGCCCCGCAGGCGGGAATAAAGCGAGGAAAACAAATGGTTTTCTCCCAGGCAGCGGAACTCGAAATAGCAATTTGCCAGCACCCGTTTGTAGAGGTTGGAAAACACGGGTTGAGGGAATTCGCTCAACTCTTTGCGGTTACACTCGCTGAACGCCTCCAGGATCTGCAATTTTTTTCTCCACGGAAATTATAGGAGAGCGAAAATGAAATGTCAAAGAGACTCCGCAGGCCATGACTTGATTTAGAGGGGGAAAGAAAGTACACTAGGGAAAGCCGGTATGCGGGCGAATTCAATCCCCAGGGGGAGATGTGAACAGCATCCTGCGCAAACACAAAGTGCCGCCTCCGCTGGTGGCGCTGGTGGCGTATACGTTGTTGATCCTGGCCGTGGTCCTCGCGTTGAAACACCTGACGCTGCTGGCGGTTCCGCTTTTCTTCTCCCTGGTGATCGCTTACCTTTTCAATCCCCTGGTCCGTTTCGTGGAGACCCGCACCCCATTGCGCCGGCCGCTGATCGCGTCGATTCTCATGGTCTTGCTGGTCTTTCTGCTGATTTTCCTGATTATCAATCTCCTGCCTTATGTCATCAACCAGGCTGAGCGGGCCGCGACCCGGCTGCCCGAGTTGCTGCAGGTTTTTTCGCAGAAAGCCCAGGTGTTGAGCAACTACCTGACCAAGAATTTTCCCGATTATCTGGGATCCGTTGACATCATGGAACGGATCGAACGCATGATCAACCTGATGCTGACGGACCTGAGCAAGATTCTCGGTGGCATTTTCACCAGCCTGTACAACTTTTTAACCATGATGGTGTACCTGGTGTTTATTCCGCTGTTTTCCTATTACATCATCAAGGATTACAACCAGATCCGTTGCAGCATCATGGACCTGGTACCGGTCCGCTCCCGTCAGCGGGCAATGGACAAGATGAGGCAGATGAACCGCATCCTTTCCTCGTTTATCCGCGGCCAGGCCATTGTGGTGCTGATCCTGGCCCTGTTGTACTCAACCGGCCTCAGCCTGCTCGGGTTGCCGTTTGCCATCCTGATCGGTATTTTTTCGGGGTTCGGCGACATCATTCCCTATGTGGGAACGATCCTGGGCCTGATGATCTCGATCGTGATCGGTTTCGCCCATTTTCAGGACGTGGAGAGGTTGCTGTTGATCGTGCTGGTCTTTGCGCTGGTCAAAGGTTTCGAAAACTGGTATTTCTATCCCAAAATCGTGGGGCATGAGGTGGGGCTGCACTTTGTGTTCGTGTTGATGTCGATCATTATTTTCGGCCAGTTGTTCGGTTTCTGGGGACTGCTGGTGTCGATTCCGGCGGCGGCGGGTTTCAAGGTGTTTATCGCCGACCTGGTGGCTTATTATCGATCTTCCAATTATTACCGCCAATGCGACGAATAGGGTTGATCGCGTTTGCAGCCGCTTTGTTCTGCGGGTGCCTGTTCTCTCCCGTAGTGGAAGCGCAGGATCCCGTGGTGGTCGTGAAGGTGTCTGTGCCGCCCACCCTGCTCAGCCCGGACGCGCTTTCCGAAATTGAATCGGCGTGCCGGCTGATTGCCTCGGGAGAATCCCCCCGGGCCGCGGCGGCCCTGCAGAAAGCGGTTACCGGGACGCGATCGACGGCTCTGGCCGCGGACCTTTCCGTCGCCGCGGCCAGGCTGCTTTCCACCCAGAACCCACCGCCGCCGCCTTCTTTGACCGGCGACCATGACGTGGACGCGTATTTCTTTCTGGTCACAACAAAAGCAGACGCGGCGCCCAAGGCGTTTTTCTGCCTGCCGCTGAACCAGGCGGACGTGTGGCTCACTCCCTACCTGAAAGAGCCGCTCCGCCTGCGGCCCGATCTGCCGGAAAACCTTTCCGGCATCACTGCGGATATATCGGCGTTGCCCGCGGTTATCCCCGTCGACCTGGTTGCCGCATCGGCTCCGGGTGCCCTGAGCGCCTGGATTCCCGATCACGGCGGCTCCGGCAAGGTCGTGGTTTTCCGCAACCTGATTGCCGCATACGCCCGGGATCACCTTCAGAAGGCGGCAGTGAAGGTTTTGCCCGCCGCCTGGAGCCGTTGCGTGGACGGGAAGGCCCTGGAGTGGCTGGTGGCCATGCGCCGGCTGGCGCATGGACTGGGTCCGGTGGCGGTGCAGAAGGGCGCCGGCGCGGGAATCATATCCGTGACGGAGAGCCTGAAAGATACGGCCCGCGCGCTGGAAATCATCAAGGCGGATGGACTGGCCCTGCTGTCGGGAGTTCGACTGGCCCGGGAACAGGACGAATTCGGGGTTTCTGCCGAAAAGATCATTGCCACTTTCGTGATCTATCTCCTGGATCGCGCCTTGCATGGAAGCGGTGATCCGGCCCGAGCGTTCGGCATTATCCTGACCCAGCTGGTGACGGACGGCGGTATCCGCATGGATCTGAAGAGCGGCCGACTGATTCCCGATTCCCGCCTCATCACGGAGAGTATGCGGAAACTCGTGCAACGCGTGGTCCGCATCCAGGGAAGCGGTACGGAAGCTGAAGCGCGGGAATTGCTCGAAGGCAAACTCAACCGCGCGACCGCGCAGGACCATTTCGTCGCCTTGTTTCCCCTGGGATTGAAAGCATTCAATCTGCAAGCGGAAGTAAAGGCTGCGGAAAAAAAGCCATGAACGAAGAAAGCCGGCCGCATCCCGGCGGCCGCTGGCTTTATGATCTGGATCGAACCACGCTGAACCGGATCGTGGTTGACCTGGGCATGCCGCGTTATACCGCAGACCAGGTGTTTGGCTGGTTGTATCAGCGCCGCAACCCGGATATGGCTTCCTGGACCGATATCTCCCAGGCGCATCGCCGCATCCTGGCCGCGCATTTTTCCGCCGTCCTGCCGCCGATCGACCGCGAATTCAGAGACAGCACCGGCACGCGCAAGATCCTGTTGCGGCTTCATGACGGTAAAGGTGTGGAAGCGGTCTGGATTCCCGAAGCCGGGCGATCCACTTTGTGTATTTCCACCCAGGTGGGATGTGTCATGGGTTGCGCATTCTGCGCCACCGGAAGCATGGGGTTCCAACGCAACCTGAGTTCCGGAGAGATCATCGCCCAGGTGCTGGTGTTGCTGCGGTTCCGGTCCCGCCCGGATGAGCGGATCAACATCGTGCTCATGGGGATGGGTGAGCCGCTGTTGAACCTGCAGGCAACCCTGGAAGCGCTGGCGGTGATAACCGGGAACCCGGGCATGGGGATTTCTTCCCGCCATATCACCGTTTCCACCGTGGGCCTGCTGGAGCCGCTGGCTGAGCTCGAACGGCGTTTTCCCAGGGTAAAAATCAGCCTCTCGCTTCATGCCGCGGACGATGACACGCGCAGGCGATTGATGCCCCGGGCGGCGGCTTTTCATGACATCAGCGAATTGCTGCAATATTTCCGCCGCCCCAGGCATTATGCGGTGACTTTTGAATATGTACTGATCAGCGGGATCAACGCCTCGGTTGAACACGCGCGCCGCCTGGCGGCGCGTTTACAGCGGGTCCCGGGAAAAATCAACCTGATTCCCCTGAATCCGGTGTCCGGGTTTCCCTTTAAAGCGCCGACTGCGCGCGAAGAAAACGAGTTCCTGCGCATCCTGGTTGACGCCGGGCTGTCCGTCACCATCCGGCGGTCCCGGGGCAGGGATATCGGCTCCGCCTGCGGCCAGCTGGCCGGAGATGCGACGGGTGATGCGCGGTGACCCAAACCGATGTCTTTCCGCATTACGATTTTGCGCTGGACGCGTTTCAGATCCAGGCCATGGATGCCGTTGAGGCGGGACACTCGGTCCTGGTCAGCGCTCCGACCGGCGCGGGCAAGACCCTGATTGCCGAGTACGTCATGGCCCGCTGCCTGAACCGGGGGCGGAACGTGATTTATACGGCGCCCATCAAAGCCCTTTCCAACCAGAAGTTCAGGGAATTCCAGGCGTTGTTCCCCAATCGCGTGGGCATCGTCACCGGTGATGTGAGCATCAATCCGGACGCGCCCCTGACCATCATGACCACCGAGATCTACCGCAACCGATTACTGGAACGCCGGGATGATTTCAATGCATACGCCTGGGTGATCTACGATGAGATTCATTACCTGGACGACCCGGAGCGGGGAACCGTCTGGGAGGAATCCCTGATTCTCAAGCCGGACCACATGCGCCTGTTGGGCCTTTCGGCCACGATTCCCAACATCGATGCACTGGCGGCCTGGATGCGGGAGATTTTTTCCTCGGAGGTCGTAGTGATCCGCGAAGATCACCGCCCGGTTCCCCAGCACCTTTTTTTCCAGGTCAAAGGAGAGATCACGGACAATCTGGACCAGGTGCGCCGCTGGATCCGCCGCCGCAATCGGCACGAAGCTGCGTACCGGTCCAGGTCCGGCCCGGGAGCGGTCAGCCGGCCGGAACCGCTGCTCGTTCACCTGGCACAGACCGATCGCGTGCCGCTGATCTATTTCTCTTTCAGTCGCAAGCGTTGTGAATGGCTGGCCGACCTGGCCGTGCGCGTGGTTCCTGCGGAAAAAAACCATCAGGAGGTTGCGCTGGAGCGCTATGACGTTTTGTGCGAACGTTTCGGCATCGCTGATTCCGAGCGCGCGGCACAGATGCGCCGCCTGGTGTCCTGCGGAATTGCTTATCATCACGCCGGGTTGCATCCCATGCTGAAAGAAGTTGTGGAACGGCTGTTTTCCGACCGCAGCCTGCGCATGATCTTTACCACGGAGACGTTCGCGCTGGGAATCAATATGCCGGCGCGCACGGTTGTCATCGATGAAATCCGCAAGCGTTACGGGCGTTTTTTCCGTACGTTGAAAAACCGGGATTTTTCCCAGATGGCGGGACGTTCGGGGCGGCGGGGTATTGATCGTGAAGGGTTTATCTATTGTCGCCTTGCAATCGGCGAGTTATTGCCGACCGATCTGGACAAGCTGTTTCGCGGCGAACCTGAGCCGGTCAACAGCCGCCTGAACACCTCTTATGCCACCATTCTGAACCTGTATGAGGTCTACGGTGAAGCCTTTATCGATATTTACAGGCGTTCATTTCACTGCTTCGCCCACAAAGGCCGCGCTTCCCGTCAGCAGGAAAAACTCATGCGGGACCGTTTGCAGGTCCTGACGGAATTGGGGTGTGTCCACAACGGCCGGCTCACGCCCAGGGGACATTTCGCGCGGCGCATGTACGGATATGAACTCAGCCTGTCGCAATTGTACGCGTCCGGAACGTTGGAGCGCCTGTCCGTGGAGCAACTGGCCGCGATTTGCCTGGCGGTTGTTTTCGAACCGCGTCCCGGTACGCGGCGCGTGGCCGTTCCCAGGGAATTCCGCCGCCTGCGGGCTGAAGTCTCGGCGTTGTTGCGCCCGGTTCACCTGGCGGAGCGTCGTCTCGGGATTCCGGACCTGAGCAAGAGTTTCGCCTTTGACCTGACGGCGCTCCTGTTGAGCTGGATGCGGGAGCCTTCTTTTGAACGCCTGATTCAGCAATCGGAACACGATGAGGGTGAGATCATCCGCTATTTCCGCATGACGGTCCAGGTGTTGCGGGAGATGCGTGACGCGCCCCTGTCTGCGGCTTTGCGTCGTCGTCTTGAAGAGGCGGTGTCACGAATCAACCAGGGTTTTATCGACGCGGAAAACCAGCTGCGGCTTGGCCTGGAAGCGGATGCCGCCGAGCAGGTTCCCGGCGCGGAAGCGGATAGCCCGTTTCGGGGTTTTCCTACTTGACAAATCCCTGCGGATCGCCTATATAGATGTGGATGCCGAAGTGGTGGAATTGGTAGACACGCAAGTTTCAGGTACTTGTGGGAGCAATCCTGTGGGGGTTCGAGTCCCCCCTTCGGCACTCCCCACCCCGCCTGAGTTCCCCGACTTTCACGTTTAGTCGATCATGGATGAAAAAAAAGCCGGTCGCGTAGCGGTTCTGCTTTCGGGGCGGGGCAGCAATTTCCAGGCTTTGTACCAGGACTCCCTGGCGATCGATTCAAACTACCGCATTGTCCTGGTCGTCTCGGACAACGCGGATGCGCCGGGCCTCAGCTTTGCCCGGGAGTACGGATTGCAAACGCTGCTTCTCGAGCCGGGCGCGTTTCCGGATCGCCGCTCCTTCAACCAGCGCCTGCTGGGAGAACTGGCGGCCGTGAATACGGAATTGATCTGTCTTGCCGGCTTCATGCGCATCCTGGGCCGCCGCGTCGTGGGCGCCTATGCCGGTCGCATTTTGAACATCCACCCGGCGTTGTTGCCGGCTTTCCCCGGTCTGCATGCCCAGCGCCAGGCCCTGGATTACGGAGTAAAGTACTCGGGATGCACCGTGCATTTCGTGGACCGGGGGATGGATTCCGGACCCATAGTCCTGCAGCAATGCGTGGAAGTTTTCGACAATGACGACGAGGATTCCCTGAGCCGGCGTATCCTGGAACAGGAGCATCGCCTCTTTCCCCGGGCCGTACGCCTGTTCTTCTCGGGATCACTGGCGCTGGACGGGCGCCGTGTGAGGATCAGATGAAAAAACCACTCATGATATTCCTGGCCGTGATGGTTCTGGGCGCGTCGATACCGGCGACGTCTCATTCCATGGAAGACGCCGCGAAGATCGAGCGTTTCCTGATGCGGATCGCCATGAATGAACGCGAGCAGGTGGTGTTGCGCTCCGCCGAGTTTTCCCAGGCGGAGTTGAATGCCTACCTGAACTTGATCTACCTGCCGAAATACGCCCCTGAAGTCGAATACGTGGACCTGATGCTGGAGAACGACAACATCGTTTCCGGAGCAATGGCCGTCAAGCTGGAAGGGGAGAATTACCGGAATCTGCCATCTTTTCTGCGTGATTTCGAAGTTCAGTTTTCCGGCCGCCTCGAATCGGAGAACAAGCGCATTCGATATATCTTCAGCGACATCCGCATCAACGGCACGCGTTTTGCACCGGAGGTTCTGGACGAGGCGTTTTCCACCACCCAGGCGGGCGTCAAGATCAAGCAGTCGATTTTTGATTGGTTCACCCTGCTGCCGGGACTGGTCAAGGTGGCGATCGCCAGCGGCCGGATCACCCTTTTTTTCTAGGTTGGGCCTGAAACTCAGTGACCCGGTATCCAGCCTGAAAGGGGTTGGCGCGGCATATTCCGCCGCTCTCGCGTCAGCCGGCATCCATACGATCCGGGAATTGCTGCTGCAGTTTCCCGTTGATTACCTGGACTGCCGCCGTGAGGCGGAGCGATTTGTTCCCGGGGCGGCCGCGTTTTATGCGGCAGAGGTGGTGTCCCTGTCTTTATCGCGCAATTATCGTCGCCGGCTTTCCACCATTCACCTGCAATTGCGGACTGCGGGGGGGAGGGTACGAGCACGCGTTTTCAACCAGCCCTGGCTGTCGCGGCAACTGCATCGGGGGCGGCGGATCTGGGTTTACGGACATGTCGACACCGCCGGAGAAATCCCCGAACTGACGGCGCCACGGATCTTTTTGCAGGCTCCGGAGACCATGGTGCCGGTTTACCGCGAAACCGGGGGCATCTCACGCGGCCGCCTGGGACGATTGATCCATTCCGCGCTGGCCGTGGTGGAATGGCCGGAGGAAGTCCTGCCGGCCTGGATCCTGGAGCAGCGCCGCCTGCGCGGATTGCGGGAGAGCCTGGAAGGTATTCACCTGGCCCGGGGTCCGGTCGAAGGCGCCCCTGAGTCCTTTCTGGACCGTTTCCGCTATATGGAGTTTTTCATGTTTCACCTGGAACTGCGACTGGTGCGCAAACTGCTGGGCAATATCCCCCGCCGTTTCACGTACCTCGACGCGGCCGGCCTGAGAGGGGAGATGGAAGATCGCCTTGGTTTTCCCCTGACTCCCGGCCAGGCGGCCGCCCTGAGAGATATCGAGGGGGATACGGCAAAGCCGACGGCCATGCAGCGCCTGGTGCAGGGGGATGTGGGCAGCGGCAAAACCGCCGTCGCTTTCGCGGCCCTTTTGCTGGCGGCCCGGAACGGGTTCCAGTCCGTTTTCCTGGCGCCCACGGAGATGCTGGCGGTGCAACACGCGGAAAAGGCGCAACGCGTTCTGGCACCGGTTCCGATCTGCCTGTTGACCGGATCGACTCCCGCTCCGGAGCGCAGGCAGATCGAACAGCGCATCCACAACCAGGAAGCGCTGGTGGTTTTCGGCACGCACGCCTTGCTGAACCGCCGTTTGACATTTCCGCGCCTGGCCATGGTGGTCATCGATGAACAGCAGCGTTTCGGCGTGTCACAGCGGGCGGCGTTGTACGGAAAGAGTCGCGGCGCGGATCTGCTGGTAACAACGGCAACGCCGATTCCACGCACGCTCATGCTGGCCCTGTTTCAGGACCTGTCCACGTCCACGATCCGTGATCGCCCCCCTGGAAGAGAAGGCGTGGCTACCCGCGTTCTGGACGCGAGTCGACGCGATGCTTTCTACACATGGCTGTCGGCCCGGTTGGGAAAACACGCCGGCGAAAGGGGTGACCCGGAGCGTGTGTTCGTGGTGCTTCCCCGCATCCGGCCCACGGAACCGGCGCCGGAAACCGCCAGCCTGGAAGTGGAGGGCGTCGAACTGCAGAAACGCCTGAAAAATGTCGGGGCCGCCTTGATCTCCGGAGAAACACCGGTTCCGGAGCGCAAGCGCCTGCTGGGGGATTTTCGTTCCGGCCGCCTTCGCGTCCTCATCGCGACTACTGTCGTGGAACTGGGAATCGATGTGCCTGAAGCCACGATCATGGTGATTGAAAACGCCGATCGTTTCGGCCTGGCCCAGTTGCATCAACTGCGCGGCCGTGTCGGCCGCGGTCAATCCCCGGGTCAATGCTACCTGATCCGTTCGCCGTCCGCTTCAGAAAAAGGGCGCCAACGCCTGAAAATCATGGCGCAGGAGCAGGACGGGTTTCGCCTGGCGGAAAAGGACCTGGAAATGCGCGGCGGGGGTGAAGTGGCTGGAGAACGCCAGGCGGGGAGCCTGGATTTCCGTTACGGGGACCCGGCCGGCGATGCGGCCGTGTTTCTCCAGGCGCGTGAGGACGCCGGGAGGATACTCGATTCCTCTGTCATGTCGACTCCCTGGCTGGAAGGCATTATCAACTCCATTCGCGCCCGCATTCATCGCATTCATTTCAGTTGATTGTCCATGCTTGAGTTTTCATGTATTGATCCGTTATGATGGGCTCGGAGGTGAGCGGATGAACAAGCGTTGGCTGGCCTGGATGCTGGTGTTGATCATGGTCGCCGCCTTGGCGGCTTGCGCGGTTTCTCCCCGGACGGCTCCACCCCCACTCCGCCGGGAAATGCGCAACGCCCCCCCCGGATCCGGTTATTTCTGGGTCCCCGGGCATTGGGAATGGCGTTCCCGTGACTGGTATTGGGTTCGCGGACAATGGGTGCGTGAACGGCCGGGCCGGGTGTGGGTCCCCGGCCATTGGGAGCATCGCGGCAAGCGTCATGTATGGGTGCGCGGACATTGGCGTCGCGCCCGCGTACGCCATCGTTGAGCCAGGCTCACAAGCGTTTTTCCGATTTCGACCTTCTGATTTTTTCTGCGGCGCCACGGCACCGGCGGATGCATGCCGCCGCGGGGTTTCGTGACCCGGGGTGACGCACTTTTCACTTGTGGTTTACAGCCGGGCCCGATTCGTGTATATTGGGCCCCTGATCCTCCTTGAAGCGGGGATATCGCGTTTTCCCGGGAGAAAGGCCGTGAAGAAATCTCTGATAATCCTCTTGCCCGCGGTTGTTCTGATCCTTGCCGCCTGCGGCGGACCGAAAACGGTTGTCACTGAACCGGAACCGGCAACCGTTCCTGAAGCCCCACCGCCGCCCTCCGCCTCTCCGGATCCACAGATTGGCCGGGTTCATGTGGTTTTGCGCCACTTCGGGCGCCTTACCCGCAAATACATGAGTTACGAAGAATACAGCCGCAACCATCGCGCGGGCGATGAGGTGGCGTCCGTGAGCCCGGACTGGTTTTACGATACCTACAGCCTGGATCTCAACCAGGACGGGTATTGGGCCAAGGTTCATTACCAGACAGCGGAGAGGGCGATCACACGTGATCCGCGGATCGAGTCCCTGCTGGGTACCGCACCGCGCAACGCGATTGACATGTCGGTGGAAACCCCGGCTGGCCGGAAATACGTGTTCAGCGACGCTGAGGCGGACGGTGTGCTTGACTATGCCGCGTTACAGGGCAGAAAGGCAGGTGATTCCGGATTCGACTGGGAACTCAGGGATCGCATGCAGGCTACCTATTCGCGATTGCTGGCCGTGATCAAAGGCTATTACGCCCAGGTTCCGCGCGCAGAACGTTGATCGAGACCAGGCCCGTCCGGCTCATGGGGCGAAGCAACCGGGCCGGGGAATTGCTGATCCGCATGCGGGCGGGGGAAACCGTCCCGCTCCAGGATACCAATCCGTACGTACGCGAAGCCTGCGCCATGAAAGAAGTGATTCTGACGGCGCCGGAATTGCAGAAAGGATTCCCGCGGATTTTCCCGCACGCCGCTTCGCCGGTCTGGGCGGACGTGGGATGTTATTTCGGCGAAACCATCGCCGAAATGGCGGGGAATGTTCCCGGCTTCAACTTTCTGGGCGTGGACATCCGCTACAAACGCGTGGTGAAAAGCGGCCGGCGTGCGCGCCGCCTGGGGCTTTCGAATCTATGTATTGTTCTCTGCGACGCGGAGATGTTCCTGGAAACGCTTCCGCCGGGGGTGCTGGCGGGAATCAGCGTGTTTTTCCCCGACCCCTGGCCGCGGGCGAAGCACCGCAAACATCGCTTTGTCAACCGGGATTTTCTCAGCCTGGCGGCGTCTCGTTGCCGCCCCGGCGGATTGTTCTGGTTCAAGACCGACCAACAGGAGTACTTCGACGAAGTTGAAGAGACGGCCGCCGAATGCGGTTTTCACCCGGACCGGGTTCCACCCGCGATCCTCGGCGGCCGCGATTACGACTCCGTGTTCCAGCGCCTGTTCAATCAGGAGCCGGGGGGGGTGTTCCAGGCGGTATGGAAGGCCGGAGAGTTGAAGAGTTGAAAAGTTGAAGAGTTGAAAAGTTGAAGAGTTGAAGAGGGAAGAAGTTGAAAAAAGGTGACAGGTGGCAGGAAGACAGGAGGCAGGAGACAATAGCCCTTCGCCTCTGGCCCCTCGCTTCTCGCCATTAGCCCCTGGCCCCTTGCCATTATCAAACCACGGAACACACGGAACACACGGAAGGAAAACCGCAAAAAGTCTCTGAATAAGGAATAACGAAGAAGGAATAAGAGTCCCCCCCCTCGCCACTGGCCTCTCGCCAAGGGCCTCCAGCCTCTCGCCGAGACGTTGCTAATTACTGCGCCTTGGGAACCAGGGGATGAGCTTGTTCGTGGCGCGAACGTAGTCCTGCCAGTCCGGATCTTGCGCGTATTTTTCGCGCGCTTTTTTTTCCAGGATGGGGATTCCGCTGACAAACAGCAGCAGCAATGTGATGAAAACCGGCCCGGCGATTCCCAGATGCGCCCAGCCATGCAAGCGCGGCAGCGCGGTGAGCCATACTCCCCACCAGACCAGCATTTCGCCGAAGTAATTGGGATGGCGTGAATAGCGCCACAGTCCGGAACGAATGAATCTGCCCCGGTTCCCGGGCTGGTTGCGGAAGCGGAATTTCTGCCAGTCACTCACGGTTTCAATTGTCAGCCCCAGGGCCCAGGCCAACACCCCGATCCAGAGCCAGCCCGGCGGATCGGCGGGAAGGGGGCGGGCCAGGGCCAGAACGACCGGCATGGAGATGATCCATACGCTGAGCGCCTGTAGGCTCCAGAAGCGCAACAGCCACAGCAGTCGCTCGCGGCGGCCGTCAAAACGTTCGTCTCGGCCCGTCCTGAGGATGCGGACCAGCAGGTAGGCGCCGAGACGCACGGCCCATAAGGTTACCATCGCGACCAGAAGAACGGAATGCCATGATGCGGCGGGGCGGGCCATCAATCCGGTCAGGGCAACGGCCAGGAAGGTCAAGGCGTAACTGATGTCCGTGTAACGGTCGCTGCGCTGGGCCAGGGCCAGCAGGAATCCCAGGGCGTTGATGGCCAGACAGATTGCAAGCGCGATCCAGATCGTCATTTCGACTGGTCTCCGTTTTCCGGTGACGCCGCGATGTTTTCCTTGGGCAGCGGGGGTTCGGAGGGGGAGGCGGGCCGGGCCTGGGCCTGGGGACGGGAATAAAACGCGTAAGACAGGGCGAAAATCAGCAGTCCCACTACGCATACGCCTCCAGCGACTTCAATCACCGGTTGCACGATATGTTCTCCGACCACGGACCACAGCCGGCCCAGGCGGTCGATCATCATGCTTTCGAGCGGCGTGAAGCGGTGGTCTGCGAATTGAAAATGGGGAATCCAGCCGCTCCAGTCAGCGGCGTTACGCGCCGCCATGGCGGAGGTCAGGGCCAGGCCGCCGCCGATCAGGGTGGTGATACCGGCCCAGCGGAAAAAACTGCTCTTGGAACTCGCGCCCAGCAGTGATGCCAGCAATATGGCCAGTGCGGGGATCAGAAAGAGAATAAATGTAACGGTTGAGACGGAGCGCACGATGTCCACTCCACGGGGGTGGATATCGACTTTTTCCATTAATTCCACTTGCTCGGGGATGCCGGCGATGGCCCGATCCAGGGACAGGGCCACGACGTTGTCTGAAATCTCCGTTCCGGGTCGGCATGGCGGCAGGTCATGCGCCCCGCGGGGAGATTCCACAAAGCGTCGCCACGCCGCGATTCCCTGCTCTCCGCATTCCGGCAGGTTGGAAAACACACCCTGTAACCAGTTTTGCATCGCCGGGCTCTGGAGCGCCCGTTTCAGGGGCGCCATGTTTAATTCCACCGGCACGGGGGCGGTCTCACCCCTGAGAATGGAGCTGATCTTTTTAAGCGACTGGTCCAATTCACCTTCAAGCCACGTGGTAATGCCGGATTCATCCAGCACTTCTCCCGGAGTTCGGTCGACAGCGGCCATGGCACGCAGCCATGCCCGGGAATCTTCATCCAGGGAAGGATCATCGGTTTTTCCCAGGCGCACCATCTCGTCCATGATGTTTCGGGTTTCACTGATGATCTCGTTGGGCATCTCGGAAATGAAGTCCGGTGAGACTATGGCACGGGTCAGCCCGACCGCCCAGGTCATGCCGAATAACAGCGGCAGTGCGATCAATACAATAATCAAAACGGCAAAAAAAGTTCGAATCGGCTTCATGCCCCCTCCTGGCCGCGGAGTCCGGACCATCCCATCCCGGCAAAGCCGGCTGGAACCGGCCGGGTTTCCGCGCCTGATTCTACTCTACGCGTCAATCAAGTGCAATCCGGCCCGCATGGATTGGTCTCCATCCATTTTTTTCGCTGCAACCTCCCATGCTTATCCCGGTCATCCTGAAAAAGCAGGCCGGCCGGGCACCCGGGCTGCATCTACAGATATTACGCAGGGCGCGCTTTGGAGGTTCCAGACTATTTTTGCGTTGTTCTGCCCGGGTCCGGATCCGGGGCGGCAGAAAAAGCCTGTTTGCCCTGGAGGCCGGTTTCCAGTAAAATGGTCGCGCTCCCATGTTGACCGATATCTTTCCCTTGATGCTGCGACTGGTCCTGCCCATGGTCCTGGGCCTGATGAGCCGCCAGTTGCGCCTGCTGCCGGAAAACGGCGCTGAAGTGTTGCGCACCTTCGTGGTTCGCATCTGCCTGCCGTTGCTGGTGTTTCAGAATCTCTTTTCCGCCCGGGTGGACAGCCTGCCGCAGTTTTTCCCCGCAGCTACGGCTTTTGTCCTGCTGAGTCTTTTGTACACCTTGAGCGGAGCGTGGGTGGCGCGCCTGGCTTTTGAGAGTGCCCGGCAGAGAAACGCTTACTTCATTGCCGTGTTCATGGGCAACTACGGGTTTTTGGGCTGGGGCGTGATGCACTCTTTTTACGGCCCCGAAGCGTTTACCCGCGCGGTTTTCTTTTCCATGATTTTCTGGCCGGTTTTTCTTCTGGCCGGATTCTTTTTCCTGCTGCGCATGAATCATCACGGCAGCGGCGCTTCTCCCTCCATGGGTCGAATGATACTGGTCAATGCGACCGGTCCGGTTGCCGGTGCGGTTCTCGGCGTGGCGGCCAGCCTGGGGGGTGTTTCTCTTCCCGGGCCGCTGGCCGAGCTGATCAAATCATTCGCTGCCATGTCGATTCCATTGATTCTGTTTACGGTCGGACTGGGAGTGACGTTGAACATGCGCCCCGGAAACTGGAAGGCCCTGGTCATGGCGGCCGTCCACCGTCTTGCGCTCGGGTTTGTCCTCGGTTGGGTCGCCTGGCGCCTGGTAACGCTCTTTTTCCAGGTGGATGATCTGACCAGCCGGGTGATCCTGCTGGAGGCGGTGATGCCGACCGCGGCCATGTCCCCGTTTTTTACCCTTTACTTTGATACCGACCGGGAATTGGTGGACGGCGTAATCGCGTTTACCACGCTTTTGTCCATGGTCACGCTGGTTTTGTGGTACGGCGTGGTGGAGTGGATGGTATGATTATCCGCCGGCTGCGGGTTGCAGGCGACTGAAGTTGGATTCCAGTAGATGGATGATGGCGTCCCGCGCATCGTCGCTCAGTTCATGGATGTGACAACGCATGAAGAAAACCATCCCGCCGCTGAATTGCCGTATGGTTTCCGTATCCGGGCAGCCGGCCTGTGATTCGCTGATTTCCACCGCGAGGGGAGTACTGCCCCCGGGGGACGGAAGAGACAGGATGGCCTTTCCACCTACAGGCGGTGAATAGGTGGACACCACCCGCAGGCTGTGGAAATCGATCTGATTGATCAGGCATTCCCCGTAACCGCCGAAATTTGCGTGTACAGGCGGATCCAGCCGGAATTGGATCTCCTGGCTTTTCATGACATTCCTGCCTCTGCCGCGGCAAGCGCGCGCAAGTCAGGTAAAGCAATTCAACTGCCAGGTTGAGATCGGATTGCATTCAGGCGAAGATCCTGAATTGATGGGGATCTTCCGCACGGATGAAAGATGAATGGCGCCGGGAGTTTATAAACCGGTCGATAGCAAATGTCATGCCGGTTTCTATTGAAGGGCGCGCCGGCAGGGTGGAATCATTTCTGAACGGGGGAACGGCTTTACTTTCCGGGAACTCCCCTGAACAGCGGGGCGTCTGGATTTTCGAAAGTGTCTTTTCCCCACTCGAACTCGTTTCCCAGAAATAGTTTTCGTGTCTGTTCTTCACGGACCACCTGGCCGGGGGATCCGCTGCTCAGGATCTGGCCCCGGTGAATCACGTAGACGCGGTTGGTAATGTTGAATGTATCTTTGACATTGTGGTCCGTAATGATGACGCCGATTCCCCGTTCCCGCAGCTTGACGATGGTTGCCTGGATATCCACAATGGTGATGGGGTCGATCCCGGTAAAGGGTTCGTCCAGAAAAAGAAACCGCGGGTTCATGATCATGGCGCGCGCGATTTCCAGGCGGCGTTTTTCGCCTCCCGACAACTGGTGAGCCGGGGAGTCCTTGACGTACTCCAGCCCGAACTCAGCCAGCAGTTCCTCTGTCCGCGCGCGCGCTTCCGTGACGGGCAGGCGCAGTTCCAGAATCTGGAAAAGATTTTTGAATACCGATGCTTTCATGAACACCGAATGCTGCTGCGGAAGATAAACCAGGCCTTTCTGCGCGCGCACGTGCGAGGGATCGCTGTTCACGTTTTCCTTGTTCAACCGGACTTCACCCCGATCCGGCTTGATGATTCCGGCCAGCATCAGGAAAGTCGTGGTTTTTCCCGCGCCGTTGGGCCCGAGCAGCCCGAGAATTTCACCGCCCTGCGCCCACAGGCTCAGGGAATTGACCACGGCCACGCCATCGTAGATTTTGGTCAGTTGATTCGCTTCCAGGCGGTTCATGTCGCTGTCGCAAGGGTCACGCAAACCGGCCGCATCGTTTTCGTGTGCCTGCGGAAAGAATCCTATCATATCCGGGCGGCTTTGGAAAGCGGATCCGCCCCCGCCGCCGAACCCTCCCGGGTTTGCATTGAACGCGTCATTCCGCTATAATTCTGTCTCCCCGAGATCGATACGGAACGACAAACATGCATTCATCCGCACGAAGGGCAAAAGGCGGGATAGTTCCGCCGCCGGACTGGGCGGCATTTCTGTTGAACGCCTCTTTTCACTCCCACGCTGAGCGTAACGAGTGGGCCCGGGACCTGTTGCTGCGGGAAGCGGGGTTTGCGGGCCTGGCGCAAAGTGCGCTGTGCAGTGAATGGCATGGCGGTGATCCGGGGACGAACCCGGACGCAGAGGCATTGCTGCACGGGCTGGGAACGGGATCTTTGCTGCGGCTGGCGGCCCGCCTGTCCATGACCCGGTGGTTCCAGAAGCATTTGCCGCAGAAAGTTTCCGCGCGTGACCGCGACCGGGTCCTCGCCACGGCCCTGCTGACCGCCGCTTTGACCGAAGGGTTCGCAGGGGCGGTTTCGGGCCGCGTCCGCGTGGAAGCCGGGATATGCGGTTTGATGACCATGGCGGCGGATTGGCTGGCACCAGGTGAAACCGGAAATGTTTCGCGGGGGGATACGCGGCGCCTGTCACGCATGCTTTCTTCCTGGGCGCTTGAAGTCGACAATCTGCCTGACTGGCAATGGGCGACGGCCTTGAAGCCGGTGGCCCGGGACATGCTGTCCGATCGATTCACCGGTGTGGACACGATTGTCGATGCCCTGGATCGGGCTTTGCCCGGGACGGGCATGATCCCGCAGGACTGGGCCGAGGTAGTCGCCGCACTCCCCTGGATGATGCTGGCTGACTGGGTGCACATTACCCCTCCGCGGGGTTGGCCGGTCGGTGTCACCGCTGTCGCCCGGCGGTTGCACCGCAGGCTGAAGGCATTCAGCGGCGACGGGTTGCCGGTTCCGCTCCTCAGGTGTTTGCCGCGCGGCATGGATCGGCCGGGCTCACCGGCGGATTGCGCGCGCAGGATCCTCAGGTTTACCGCCGCTTTCCTGCCGGGACTGGTTGTCGGCGTGGCGTGGAGCGGAGATGAGAATGATCCGGGTTCATCCTGGTGGCGCCTGAATTCCAACTCGTCGCGCCCGCTCCCCCAATGCGTCGCCTGCCAGGCCTGGAATGATGTCGCCGACGAACCGGTGGATATGCGCCTGCCCAAAGAGGTTTTCCCGGCCCGGGGCATGGCGCGGGTTTTCCCATTGCGGGGGCATGAACAAAGCGGTGGGTGGATCGTTGTCGCCCGCCGGAATGGTAAAAACCTCTCTCCAACGCAGTCCGCCCTGTTCGAAGCATTGGCCGCGCGCATGAGCGGCGCGGTCAAGGCGCACGGCTGGAAAGAGAGGTATCGTGCTGAATCGAGCAAGAACCATCTGCTGAAACGCGAATTGCTTATTGCGGATGAGCGTTTGAGCAGAGCGACGGAGGCGGGCCGGATTCTGGAACGGGCCGTCGCCTTTCAAGAGATGCTTCCCGGAGTATTCCATAATCTGAAAAACAAGCTGACCCCGGTCATGGGTTACGCGCAGATGTTGAGAACCCGCATTCACGATGAATTCGCGGATAAGCGCCTGGAAAAGATCGAAAACGGCGCTGATTCACTGGCACAGTTGCTGGGCCGTCTGCGCAGGCATTGCGGCCCGGTCGTCTATCCGTTGGTTCCGGGAAACATCAACCGCGTCATCCGGCGTGTGCGTTCCCGGCTGGAAGAAGCCGCGCGACAGAGCCGCGTCCGGCTCGACTGGGATCTGGATGCCGGACTCGAAGAATTTCCCATGGCCGAAGGCCAGCTGGAGACCCTGGTCGAGGAACTGGTCGGCAACGCGTTCCGGTCCCTGGACGGGGCGGACCAGGCTGATCCCGTGGTGCTGGTGCGGACCCGACAACTCGATTCGGGGGCCTGCGAACTCCGGGTTCGGGATAATGGTCCGGGAATCTCCAGCGAGAATATCGACCGCATCTGGGCACCTTTCTGGAGCTCTTTTCCCGACGGCGACGGGCTCGGTCTTTCTGTCGCCGATCAGATCCTGCAACGGCACGGGGCGTCCTGCCAGGTGGAGAGCCGGCCCCGGGACTTTACCGAATTTGTCTGCGTGTTTCCGGGTGTGCAGCCCCAGGATGATGTGCAGGCCGCGACGGAACCGCAGCGCTTGAGCGGCCGGGTGCTGATCCTGGATGATGAGATCTATATGCTGGAGTTGATGCGGGATCTGCTGCAGGAATTGGGAGAACTGGATATCCATGTGACCACCAGCGGTACCCGGGCATTGCGTTGGCTGCGCGAGCAGATCTACGATCTGGTGATCGCCGATATCTACCTCCCCGATGTCAACGGCCTGGATATTTACCGCACCCTGAACGAGCGCAAGATGTCCGACCGCCTGATCCTGATCAGCGCCGAGCCGGCCGGCGAGGATGTGCGGGAGTTTCTTGAATCCCGGCAGATTGTGTTTTTAGAAAAACCATTGGAATTGATTCTTTTCAAAGAGAAAGTAACCGAAAAACTTTCCCAAAAGGAGGCATAAATGGCCAAGAAATACGTGTACTTTTTTTCCCAACAGGAAACGGAAGGCAAAAAAGAGATGAAGCAATTGCTGGGCGGCAAAGGTGCCAACCTGGCTGAGATGTGCAACCTGGGCCTGCCCATTCCTCCCGGTTTTACCATTTCCACGGAGGCTTGCGCGGAGTTCTATTCGCACGGCAATACATATCCCGAAGGTCTGCGTGAAGAAGTGGAAGCCCAACTGGGGAAACTGGAAAAGCTGATGGGCAAGAAACTGGGTGACGCGGCAGATCCGTTGCTGGTTTCCGTGCGTTCCGGCGCGGCGGTTTCCATGCCCGGCATGATGGATACGGTTCTCAACCTGGGATTGAACGACCGCTCGGTCACCGGCCTGGCCGCCCGTTCGGGCAACGAACGTTTTGCCTGGGATTCCTATCGCCGATTCATCCAGATGTTCGGCGACGTTGTGCTGGGAATCGCCCACCATCGCTTCGAGGAAATCCTGGACGAACGCAAACAGCGCGCCGGGGCGGCCACGGATGTGGAGCTCGACGTGGCGCAACTGAAAATCGTGGTTGAGGGATTCAAGCAGCTGGTCAAAGAGGGAACGGGAAAAGATTTCCCCCAGGATCCCGAAGAACAACTCTGGAAAGCCATTGATGCGGTTTTCGGCTCCTGGAACAACGAACGCGCCATCAAGTACCGCGCCATCAACAAGATTTCCGGCCTGCAGGGTACCGCTGTCAATGTTCAGTCAATGGTCTACGGCAACCTGGGCGACACGTCCGGTACGGGAGTGGCATTTTCGCGTGACGCGGCCACGGGCGAGAACGTCTTTTACGGTGAATACCTGATGAACGCCCAGGGTGAGGATGTGGTGGCGGGCATTCGCACGCCGCTGCCCTTGCGTGCCCTGCATGAGCAGCAGCCCGGGATTTACCGCCAGCTGGATGAGTACAAAAACCAGCTGGAGCGGCATTACCGGGATATGCAGGACATGGAGTTCACCATCCAGGAGGGCAAACTGTATGTTCTCCAGACGCGCAACGGCAAACGCACGGCTTTCGCCGCGGTGAAAATAGCCGCGGATATGGTCAAGGAAGGCCTGATCACCAACCGCGAAGCCGTGATGCGCATTTCTCCGCGCGAACTCGATATGCTGCTTCATCCCAATATCGATCCCAAGCAGGAGTACGAAGTGATCGGCAAGGGCCTGCCGGCCTCACCGGGAGCCGCGGTCGGAAAGATCGTGTTTACGGCCGAGAAGGCCGAAGAAATGGCCGCCGCGGGCGAGAAAGTCATCCTGGTGCGCAAGGAGACCTCTCCGGAAGATATCGGCGGTATGGATGCCGCCCAGGGGATTCTGACCGCCACCGGCGGATTGACCTCACACGCCGCCGTGGTGGCGCGGGGCATGGGCAAATGCTGCGTGGCCGGTTGCGGGGCGCTCTCAATCAAGAACGACGGCACCTGTACCATATCGGGGCGTAACTTCCGCGAAGGTGATGTGATCACCCTCAACGGCAGCACGGGCGAAGTGATTCCCGGCCCCCTGCCCCTGATCCAGCCGGAAATTTCCGGCGCTTTCGAGGATTTCATGCGCCTCGTGGACAAGGAACGTACCATGGGCGTACGTACCAACGCCGACACCCCCAAAGACAGTCGCCAGGCGCGTGCGTTCGGTGCCGAAGGCATCGGGCTCTGCCGAACCGAACACATGTTTTTTGAAGGCGACCGCATCGACGCCGTGCGTGAAATGATCCTGGCCGAGGATACCGCCGGCCGCCGCAGGGCGCTGGCCAAAATCCTGCCGATGCAGGAAGAGGACTTCGTGGGGATTTTCAAAGCCATGGACGGGTTCCCCGTCACCATCCGCCTGCTGGATCCACCCCTGCATGAATTCCTGCCCCACACCGACGAAGAGCTGCGGGAACTGGCTGGAATCATGAATGTCGATTTCCAGGTCTTGAAGCGCAAAACCGAGAGCCTGAAGGAATTCAACCCCATGCTGGGACATCGCGGCTGCCGCCTGGCCATTACTTTTCCGGAAATCGCCGAGATGCAGGCCGAAGCCATTATTCGCGCCGCCGTAACCGTCGATCGTGAAGGCGTCAAGGTGTTGCCGGAGATCATGATCCCCCTGACCGGCACTTACCAGGAATACGAGTTCCTCAAACCCGTTATCGAGAAAAAAATTGCCGAGGTGTTCGCCCAGGAAAACCATCGCGTCGAGTATAAGATCGGTACCATGATTGAAATTCCCCGCGCCTGCGTCGTGGCGGACCGCATCGCGGAAACGGCGGAATTCTTTTCTTTCGGTACCAATGACCTGACCCAGATGACTTTCGGTTACTCGCGCGACGACGCCGGCGTGTTTCTGCCGGAGTACGTGGGGAAAGGTATCCTGCCGCAGGATCCCTTCCAGGTGTTGGACCGGGAGGGCGTGGGAGAACTCGTCAAGATGGGAATCGAGAAGGGCCGCCGCGCCCGCCCGGACTTGAAAGTGGGCATCTGCGGTGAACACGGCGGTGAGCCGGGTTCGGTCGAGTTCTGCTATCAGGTGGGGATGAATTACGTTTCCTGCTCGCCTTACCGCGTACCCATCGCCCGCCTGGCCGCGGCGCAGGCCCGGATCAGGTCCGAGGAGAAATAGAACCCATGACGGCATGGCTGCAACGCTTTTTCCGTATTGAAGAGAACGGTTCCACCCTGCGCAGGGAGATTTCCGGCGGGGTGGTGACCTTTCTTACCATGTCCTATATCGTGTTCGTTCAGCCCGCCATTCTTTCCCAGGCGGGCATGGATTTCGGGGCCGTCATGATGGCCACCTGCCTCTCGGCGGCCCTGGCTTCCATCCTCATGGGCGTGCTGGCCAACTACCCCGTGGCCCTGGCCCCCGGAATGGGAGAGAACTTTTTTTTCACCTTCACGGTGGTGCTGATGCTGGGCATTCCCTGGCAACAGGCACTGGGCATGGTGTTTATCTCCGGGGTGCTGTTTGTGGTGCTGACCCTGTTGCGCGTGCGTGAAAAGTTCATCAACGCCGTTCCCGCTTCACTCAAGCACGCCATCGCCGCCGGAATCGGGCTTCTGATCGGTTTTATCGGCCTGGTGGACGCGGGCATCATCGTGCGCAACAACAGCGGCCTGATGCCGCTGACCGCCGCGGAAGGCGACCTGGCGGCCGGACTGCAGCGCTTTGAGTACGCTTCCGGGGCGTTGAAACTGGGGGATTTTTCTCTGCCCGCCACCCAGTTGGCGCTGGTCGGGCTGCTGCTTGTTTCGCTGTTGCTGGTTCGCCGCGTGAAAGGCGCCATCTTGTGGGGCATCCTGGCCACGACACTGGTGGGCATCCTCATGGGCGTGGTGCAATGGAAGGGCCTGGTGGCGGCGCCGCCATCGATCGCGCCCACGTTTCTCAAGCTTTCTTTTAAAGGCCTGTTCACCTTCCAGGTCATTCCCGTGGTGATCGTGTTTTTCATCATGGATTTCTTTGACACGATCGGAACCTTGATCGGGGTTTCTTCGCGGGCCGGTTTGCTCGAGAACAATCAGCTGCCGCGGGCTTCACGGGCGCTGATGGCCGACGCGGTGGGCACCGTGGCCGGCGCGGCGTTGGGTACATCAACGGTTTCATCCTACATCGAGAGTGCGTCCGGTGTCGAAGAGGGCAGCCGTACCGGACTTTCCGCCGTTGTGGCGGGCCTGCTTTTCCTGCTGGCGATTTTTTTCTCGCCCCTTGTGGCCATGGTGGGCGGCGGGGTCGCTTTTTCGGCTGCTGACGGCCTCTTCCTGTACCCCGTAACCGCGCCGGTACTGATCGTGGTGGCGGTACTGATGCTCCGCGAGATGGTTCATGTGAAGTGGGACGATCATTCCGAGGCCATCCCCGCGGCGCTCACCCTGGTGGGAATGCCGCTGACCTACAGTATCGCGGATGGGCTGGCCCTGGGGTTTGTATCGTATACGGCCATCAAACTGCTGGCCGGGCGCTGGCGCGACTTGAATTGGATCATGGTTCTGGTTACCATTGTATTTGTGTTGAGGTTTGTCCTGATCCGGTTCTGATGATGGCGGCCATCGAGATAAAGGAACTCGAGAAATCGTATCCGTCGACTTTCGGCACCCGGCGCATCCCCGTGTTGCGGGGTATCGACCTGTCCGTGGAACCGGGGATGGTGTACGGATTCCTGGGACCGAACGGCGCGGGAAAAACCACGACCATCAAGTGCATGGTGGGGCTGTTGCGTCCGGATGGCGGTCAAATCCGGCTGCTGGGCAGGGATGCCGACACGTTGGAATGCCGCAGGCACCTCGGCTTCCTGCCGGAAAACCCCTATTTCTACGATTACCTGACCATTCGGGAACTGCTGAACCTGAGCGGACGCCTGTTCGGGATGGCGCCGGCGGAACGCAGGCGCCGCGTGGATGAAGTGATCCGCCTGGTGGGGTTGTGGGGACGTGAAGATACCCGCCTGCGCAAGTGTTCCAAGGGTATGCTGCAGCGCACCGGACTGGCCCAGGCGCTGGTCGGGGATCCCGAGATCCTGATCCTGGACGAACCCTTTTCCGGTCTGGACCCCGTGGGCCGCAAAGAGTTGCGCGACCTGGTATTGTCGCTGAAAGACTCGGGACGCACCATCTTTTTTTCTTCCCACATCCTTCAGGACATGGAATTGATGGTGGACCGGGTGGCGATCATCATCAATGGACGCATTGTCCGCGAAGGCCACCTCGATGACCTGATATCAGCAACGGTTCGTCATTACGAACTGGTGTATGCGGGCGTGGATGAAACCGCTGCCGCACGCATCGGTCCGGGTACGGAACGTCGTGACAGCCATTTTATCCTGCGTGCGCAAACCCTCGAAGAGATCAACGGCAAGATCCGCGAGATCCAGTCGATGGGGGGGCGCGTGGAAGCGCTGGTCCCGGTCAAGCTGACCCTCGAGGATATTTTCATGCACGAGGTGGGCAAATGAAGGTCCTGTCCATCGCGCGCAACACGTTTCGCGAAGCGGTGCGCCATAAAGTCTTTTATCTGTTGCTGTTTTTCGGCGTTTTTTTTGTTTTCAGTTCGCGTTTTGTCAGCATGTTGAGCGTGGGAGACCAGGAAAAAGTGCTGATGGATGTGGGGCTGGCGTCGATCCATTTCTTCAGCGTGCTGGTGGCGATTTTCACCGGCATCAACCTGGTGTACAAGGAAATTGAGAAAAAAACCATCTACAACATCCTCAGCAAGCCCATCACGCGTACACAATTCGTGCTGGGAAAATTCGCGGGCCTGGCGCTGACGTTGCTGGCGGCACTGGCCGGCATGGCGGTGTTGTTTTTTCTGTTTTTGTTTATCACTACCGGGTCTTTCGCACCCCGCTGCCTGATCTTTTTCGCCCTGCTCTACATTGAACTGCTGATCATCACCTCGCTGAGCCTGGTTTTTTCGTCGTTTTCAACCCCCATCCTGTCTTCCATCTTTACCGTTGTCCTTTACCTGGTTGGCCAGGTGTTGTGGACGTTCCAGGAATTCAAGACGCGTCTGCACGAACCTTTTTCCCGCTACGTGGCCACGGCGTTGTACTACCTGCTTCCCAACCTGGACAAGTTCAATGTCAAGAACGAGATCGTGATGCAGATGCCCCTTGCCCCCGACCGGCTGCTGGCGGCGGCGGCCTACGGCATCGTCTACGTGGCCGCGCTGCTGACCTTGGCCGTGGTGATTTTCCGCCGCCGGGAGTTCAACTAGCGATGCAGGCAAAAGGACTGGCCCTGTTTGTGGCGTTGACATTGACCGCCGGCGCGCTGCAGTTTCATTACGACACCCGGGTCGAGTACTTCGCCGATCGGGAAGCTTTTCTGGCCCTGCCGGACGGGAATACCCTGAAGGTGCTCTCTTTCGGATACCGCAACCTGGTGGCCGATGTCCTGTTTATCTGGGCCATCCAGTTTTACTCCGCCACCCACCTGACCAACCGCTTCGACTATGTGGAAAACATCTTTAACGTGATCACCGACCTGAACCCGCGCTTCAAGGCGCCGTACCTGGTCGGTTCCTGGATCATGGGCCTGGAAGGGGGGCGGTATCGCATGGCCATCCGCCTGTTGGAAAAGGGCGCGCGCAACAACCCGGAAGAGTGGATATTCGAATACGATGCCGGATTCTATGCCTATCGGGACCTCAAGGACCTGGAGCTGGCCGAGAAATTATTCAGACAGGCCTCCGAGCGCCCCAACGCCCCGCCGCTGATCCGGCGCAAATGGGCGCACATGGTGTATATGCAGGACAACCTGGATTACGCTTTTCAGCTCTGGAAAGAATTCGAGCGCACGGCGAAAGATCAGCTGGCCAGAGACTCCGCATTTCATCACCTTTACCAGATCGATTTTGAGCGTGACCGGCAACAGGTGGAAAAGGCGGTCCGCGAGTATCGCCGCCGTTTCGGCCGTACCCCCGCGGATCTGGAGGAATTGCGCCTGCGGGGCCTCCTGCGGGAGATTCCCCGTGATTACCAGGGCCGGGAATACCGCTATCAGCGGGAAAGCGGAACCATCCGGGCCAGGCGGAATTACAAATGGAAATCATCGTACTGATTGTAGCCGGACTGAGCGTGGGCAGTTTTTTCAACGTGGTGATTTACCGCCTGCCGCGGGGGGAAAACCTGGCTTATCCGCGTTCACGCTGCCCCTCCTGCAACAAGCCGCTGCGCTGGTTTCACAATATCCCGGTTGTCAGTTTTCTGGTTTTGCGGGGGCGCTGTGCGTACTGCCGCGCACCGATTTCCTGCCGCTATCCGCTGGTGGAAATCGCCACCGCCGGGATGTTCTGGCTGTGCTGGTCCCGTTTCCACAGCCAGCCGGTACATGCTTTGTTCTGCGCCGTCTTTCTTTCGATCCTGCTGGTTCTGGCGTTGATCGACCTGGAGCACATGATCCTGCCCGATGAGCTGACCCTGGGCGGGGCCGTCGTATTCCTGGTATACGCCTTTTTTCATCCCGGCTTTGCGTCACCCTGGAACGGTGTGGCCACCGCCTTTGGCGCGGCCGCGCTCTTTGCCGGCATCTATTTTTTCTACGTCAAGGTGCGCGGCATGGAAGGACTCGGTTTCGGTGATGTCAAGCTCATGCTCATGCTGGGGGCTTTTCTCGGCCTGGAAGGGCTGGTGGTGGCATTGCTGCTGGCATCTTTTTTCGGGTTGCTCGTGGGCGGATTCATGATCCTGTTCCGCGGCAAAACCCTGAAACTGGCCCTGCCTTTCGGGCCGTTTCTCTCGTTGGGGGCGTTTTTTTCCCTGTTCTGGGCGGAACAGATCCTGGCCGCAATCCGCTCCTGGTTTGCCGTGGAGTGAAGGGGATCCATGAACAAGAGTACGACCATCCTGTTGCTGGTGGTTGAAATTCTGTTGATCTTCGTGTTCGCCAACCTGTCCTCCCTGTTTCAGAGCATGCAGGAGCGTGAGGCCCGTTCATACATCGATGTAGCCGAATCCGTGGCGGACGTGATGATGAAGAGCGGTCTGGCGGAGGCCCCGGCCCAAACCGCTGAAAGCGCTTTTTTCCCCATTGTGAAACGGGTGAAGGCGGCCGGGCGCGAGTCCGTATACGATCCGGAAAGCGGCACGCTGCAACTGGTGCGCCCGCTGGAAGACGGTCATGCCCTGCTGTTTGTGCGCCACGCCCGTACACCGGCCCTGGAGGCGTTGCGCCGGGTATCGCGCCTGTTTACGGTGCTGATCATCCTGACCGTGTTTTTCCTCTTGATTACGGGATTCTACCTGGTCTACCGTTTCCGCGCGGACCGGGGCAAAGAGCAGCCTGCGCCCATCGACCCCATCAGCAACTACCTGTCCCGGCTGGAGAGCAGCGAGACCAGCCTGCGTACCGCCGTAGAGGAGCAACAGCAGGCGGTGTCGCGCCAGCAGGAGTTGAACCGCAGCATCATCCGCCACATCAACGCTGCCATCGTGCTGCTCAATGCCCGCAATCAGGTGGAGATCTTTAATCATCAGGCGGAAAAGCTTTTCGGGCGCAGCGCCGCCTCGGCTCTGCACCATCAGGCCGCGGTGGCGCTGGACCACCTTCCCGAGGTGGCCGCGGCCGTTGCGGTTGATTCTCCCGCTGAACAATCCCTGGTCATGTCTTCCGGCGGCCGTGATTTCCGTGTTGATGTTTCCCCCATCGGCCAGGCCCGGCTCGTGGTGGTGCGGGAGATCACCCGCGAGCGGCGCCGCGCCGAAATCCGCCGCCGCCACGGGGGATTCGCCATGCTGGGGGAGATGGCCGCCTACCTGACCCACGAGATGCGCAACTCACTGGGCGCGGTGTACGGTTACACCAAGAGTCTGAAAGCCGACAAGGAACGGGTCGAGCGCATCAACCGCGAGATCACCTACCTGACCGGCATGCTGGACAATTTCCTCAATTTCGCCAAGCCCCTGTCCCCCGGGGAACGGGTTCCGGTTGACCTGAAAGCGATCCTGGAAACGGAATGCCGCGAAGCCGGACTAAAGCTGGATGCCCCCGCGGACGGCGTGATTGTCCAGGGTGATCCCGACCTGGTGCGGGTGCTCTGTTCCAACCTGGCGCGCAACGCGGTTGAAGCCGGCGCCACGCGCATGGAACTGGCCCCGGCAGGTGAAGACCCCCTGGAACTGTGTTTGCGCGACAACGGCAGCGGTATTCCCGAAGACCAGCGCGAAAAAATCTGGCTGCCTTTTTTTACCACCAAGGAAAAGGGCACGGGCATGGGCCTGGCCCTGGTTCGCAAGGTCATGAACGCCCTGGATGGAGATATTCGATTGGAAGATTCACTCGAAAAAGGCACCGAATTCAGATTAACCTTTTTCTCGTGAGAAAGTTGAAAAGTTGAAAAGTTGGAGAGTTGGAGAGGAATCCCCCCAACCGAACGCCTGAATAAAAATCAAGAAAACATCATTTCCAAATCCCTGACACCCAATCCTGACCGTAGGGGCGTATCGCATACACCCATCAAAAGAGCATAACCATATAAAAGGGGAACCGACAGACCGCCCTTGAACTGGAAAAACATTCCAACCACATAACACACGGAACATACGGAAAGGGAAAAATGCAGAAATGCCGGAATAAAGAATACCGAAGAGAGGATACACTCCCCCATCCGTCTCCATTGTTTCCCCACGGACGGGGTGTTTTTTGCTTTTTTGGGAAATGCGATAATGTTACCGATGTGAAAAGGGGAAGCATGAGCGCTCCGGACCTGTATGCCGTGCACGCGAAGATGACATTCCTGGCCTGGAAAGTCGATTCCAAACTGCCTATTGAAGTGTTGAATAGAATCATCTACCACTTCAATGAAGAATCCATCCTGTATCAATTCATTTATGCCCGGGAAGACGGCACACTGATTTTACAGAGAAGCGAAAAATCAGCACCCCTGGTGGACGGGACGTTCGTGGTCCTGACCCACAACAAGAAACTGCGCGCCCTGAGTGACAAGGAATTTCACGCCGAATACGCCATCGACGGCGCAGCCTCCCTGGTAGAACTAACCAAGCCAGAGCAATAACCCGTCATCTCCAGATTGGGTAAGCGACAAAGAGGGCGGATGAAGCTAAAATTGTCAAATTGTCAAGAACCAATCCCTTTGTACAGGTGATCCAGCGGGCTGGTTATGCCCAACATATTCAGATTCGTCACGTGGGTGTAAATCATGGTGGTGTCTAGGTTCTTATGCCCCAGTAGTTTTTGAATGGTCCGGATGTCCGTTCCCTTCTCCAGCAGGTGCGTGGCGAAACTATGACGGAGTGAGTGGACGGTCGCGTGTTTTGGGATGTCAGCCTGACGAACCGCCTTCTTGAATGCCCGTTGAAATGGGGTGGGGTGAATGTGATGTCGCCGAACAGTGTCCGATCTCGGATCAACCGAAATGCTTCTTGATGGGAAAAGCCAGAACCATCGCCATTCAGTTCCGGCGTTTGGATATTTTCTACTCAATGAAAGCGGCAGTTCAACACCGGGTAGCTCCATTTTCCTGTCCTCTTCGTGCAGCCGCTTCGAATGGGGAAGATGCTCCTTCAAATCAGATATGATTGTCTGGGGTAATACGGTTGAACGGTCCTTGTTACCTTTCCCGCTACGGATCACCAGAACACCTTTTTGAAGATCCACGTCCTGAACACGGAGCCGCAGCGCTTCCATCAAACGCAGACCCGAACCATTAATCAATCTGGCCAGTAAACGGTGAGTGCCGGTCATATGATCAAATATGGACGCGACTTCTTCGGATGTCAGTACAACCGGCAGCCGGCGACTGGTCGCGGCACGCACTGTCTTTAGTTGGTCATCCAGATTGATCTCCAATACGAAACGGAAGACAAAAACCAGTGCGTTCAACGCCTGATTTTGTGTTGATGCAGATACCTTGCGATCCACCGCCAGATGCGTCAGAAATGACGAAACATCCTCAGCGGTCCACGCCTCCGGACGGTTTTTCTGTGTGAAGTATGCAAACCGCCGCAGCCATGACAGGTAGGTACGTTCCGTGCTGAGGGAACGGTGCTTCAGCCTGAGTATTCCGCGTGTTCGTTTCAGAATCGCCTCAAGATTGAGGGAATCCTTCTGTTGGGAACCAATCGAAGAATGCCGTTCCCTGGAAAGATAATAGTTGTAAAGCTTCAATGCCTGTTCCGCTTGCAGCACCTGCCAATCGTCGTGGCGGTTATTCAGGCTCTTTAGAAATGCCATACCGGCAGACCGCGGAATTGGATCACCGGTCACAAGGGAGAATTCACTGATGCACGTTTCAACCCAACGTCGGAACCAGGGAATACTCTTTGGCGGCACATGTTTTGTTTTTGCCAGCCAGGACTCAAACGGTTCCATCATAATTAAAACACCTATTACACGAACATGATGATATCAATGCAATAGAAAGAATTATACTGCACAAAAGTTCAAAATTCCATGAAATTGGTGTAAAATTCGTTTGCGGATGAGATAAAATCAAACCAAATGAAACAGTTTGTTAATAAATATGTTAGACGTATCGGAGAGGCATGGCAGAGCTGACGCGAGATGACTTGGTGGAGGCAGCCAAGAGCGCTGATGCCGGCGCTCAGGGCCCGCTGTCGCGCCCGGACTTCGAGCGGATCACAGGCATCAGCCAGTACCACATCTATCGCCTCTTCCCCGAAGGTGGCTGGTCCGAACTGAAGCGCCTCGCTGGAATCGACAGGCACCCCAAGGACAATCAGCCTCTCGCGGACGATGACCTGCTCGAAGAGTTCCACCGGGTGGCTACGAAGCTCGGCCGCATCCCGACATGGACCCTGTTCGGTCACAACGCACGCATCTCCGCTGATGTCGTCCGTCGGCGATTCGGTGGCCTGCAGGGCACTTTGAAGCAGTACCGGGTGTGGCTCGAGGAGAATCAGCCCGACTCGCCGTTGCTGACTGAACTCCGTGCCCAGTCCAGGCATGAAGTGCCACCGCCCCCGCTGGACGCCACCGTTGATAGCTCCGACCCGCCGATCTCAACTGGCTCGTGGGCGAAGGTGGACGGTCCACAGTACGGCCCGCCCATCGACTTTCGCGGCCTACGCCACGCCCCCATTAATGAGCAGGGCGTTGTCTTCCTCTTTGGCATGGTCAGCTACGAACTCGGCTTCATCGTCGAAGCCGTGCATGCCTCCTTCCCCGACTGTGAAGCGAAACGGTGCATCGATCGGCGGAACGAGCGCTGGCAGCGTGTGCGAATCGAGTTCGAGTTCCGATCGCGCACGTTCAGAGATCACGGGCACGATCCCGCCGGATGCGATCTCATCGTGTGCTGGGAGCACAACTGGCCCGAGTGCCCGCTTGAGGTTGTGGAACTCCGGAAGGTCATCGATGAACTGGAAGGCTGAACGTCTAACAACCGGTTGCAGCGGACGGTCCGCTGCGCGGCCCGCCGCTGAACCGGAGCGTTACATGGCAATTTAAAAATACAGGCGTTCGCAAATCATGAAGAATGATATCGAAAAAATAATGGAGGAACTTGCTAAAGGCTCTGACAGAATAATTGTCAATCCAGAAACGCTTGAAGAGTTAAAAAACCAAGGGATTCCATTTGATGTTGTTCCCTCTCCAACAATAGATGAATTGTTTGAACAACGAAGAATAAAAGCCAAAGAAAATGCCCCTCGGCTGCCGACGCTTCCTGAAGGTTTGCCACCATCTATCCAAGCGCTGTATCAAGAAATAAGAGAATGTATATTTTTCGGATTAAATGGTGCCGCTATCACGATGTCCTCAATTTTAATCGAATACGCAATTAAATATGCAACACATATCAAGGAGTCCGGCGGACATAGCGGTGCTGGGCCTGATAAATGGGATGAATTTGAGGAAATGGAACTTTCGCCAGCCATCAACCGTGCAAAAAGGGCTGGTTTGTTGGATTCAAGATTGGCTAACAGGCTCCACTCATTTAGAACGACAATCCGTAACCCTTACAATCATTTCAATATTAAAAAGATTACTAAAAACGTGGTGGCACAGAAAGTAAAACGGCTTAATGTGAAGACTGGCCAAGTTGAGGAGGTTGATATTGAGGCGGAAAATAGCCCCATGATCCAAACCCAAGCAAAGCCGTTTATGGATGAGCATCATGTGATACCAGTATTTCATTTTGCTGATGAGGTTGTTAAGCATCTTCTACAAAAAATTAGATAGGACCATGTAACCATGCCTTTCACTCGGATGGCAATTCCGCTGTGCTACATTGCCACCGGTGAAGGCAACGTTAGGCAACCGAGTTACCCATGAACTGTATTCGTAGTCTATTTAAGCGAAAGAATGCCGACAGTGTGAACGTCGAAAAGGTGCCGTCACCCCCATCCCAATTTGATCAGGAAATGGTTTGTCTTAGTGCAGACAATCCGATCACAAAACCGGAAGATGATGCTCTTGGACGCCTTAAGCCTGCTTCTTCATTTGCCACGCAAATTTTATCCCTAGACGCAAGTGAAGGGGTAGTGGTTGGTGTCTTGGGGGCGTGGGGGTCAGGAAAGACTTCATTTGTCAATCTAGCTCAAGGCCTACTTGAAAAATCAGGTGTAACCGTACTTGAGTTCAATCCGTGGATGTTTAGCGGCGCAGATCAACTTGTGCAGTCGTTTTTTATAGAACTATCTGCGCAGCTGAAAATTCATCCCGGAATGGCTGAAATCGGCGAACGAATCGAGGAGTATGGAGAAACCTTCTCAGGTCTTGGATGGTTGCCGCTCGTAGGACCATGGATCGAACGAGGGCGAGTGGTGACTGATATTCTTGCTAAGTCTCTTCAGCGTAAAAAAGAGGGCGTGAAAGCGAGCCAATCTAGAGTTCGAGACGCTCTCAAGAAGTTAAATGATCCGATAGTTGTTGTTTTGGATGATATCGACCGACTGTCTACGCAAGAAATACGGGACATATTCAAACTAGTGAGACTGACTGCAAACTTTCCGAACATCATTTATTTATTAGCTTTCGATCGCTACCGCGTAGAGCAAGCCTTGGGTGAACAGGGAATTCCTGGGCGTGACTATCTTGAGAAGATATTGCAAATAGGAGTCGATCTCCCTGCAGTCCCTGACCACGTCTTAAATTCACAAATCTTCAAGGCAATCGATGGCGCGCTCAACGACGTAAAAAATCCAGGTCACTTCGATTCTGAACTTTGGCCTGATGTGTTTATGGAGGTCATTCGGCCCCTCATAAGAAACATGAGGGATGTTCGACGTTATGCCGCTTCTATTCATGGAACGGTTCGGGATTTAGAAGGGCGGGTCGCATTGGTTGATGTATTGGCATTAGAAGCGATTCGTGTGTTCCTTCCCGACGTATTCCACAGATTGCGTCTGACGGTGGATGGCCTTACGACAACAGAGAATGGTTTCGGAGCCCGTGATGAGCCGCCGCAATTAAAGGAACAGGTCGAGAGCTTGGTGGAGGCTGGTGGTGATCAAAGGGAGTGTGTTCGGAATTTGATTCGCCGATTATTTCCTGGTGGCGAGCGACACTTAGGAGGGATGCACTATGGAGGAGATTGGAAGAACAGGTGGCTGCGTGAAAGGCGTGTAGCCCATGAGGATGTTCTCCGCTACTACTTAGAGCGTTTCATCGGAAAACAGCTACAGGCCTTTTCGGATGCAGAGAGCGCATGGACAACAATAACTGACAAAGCCGCATTCGCGAGCTATCTCGAGTCGCTGCCAATAGAACGAGTACAGGATGTGATCTCGTCACTTGAAGCATACGAGGATGAGTTCGGTACAGAGCATGTAATTCCTGGGACGGTAGTACTACTTAATATCCTTCCCAAGCTTCCGGATCGACAGCGTGGAATGTTTGATCTAGACACAGGGCTTACTGTTGGAAGGGTCGTATACCGTCTGGTCCGTGCGCTGAAGGAGCCTGAAGCCATCGAAGAAGCAGTAAAAGAAATATTGCCTGAGGTTAAGCCTCTGTCTTCGAAGCAGCGACTAGTTACTATCGTTGGATATCGGGAAGGAGCCGGCCACAAGCTAGTTTCTGAGTCGGCTGCGGAGAGATTTGAAGCTGAATTGCGCTCGGAGGTTAGGAATGCTAGTCCTGAAGATCTGGCAAGAGAAACAGACCTACTTAGAACGCTTTTGCTAACTAAAAGGGAAGCCGGCCCTGATGAGCCGGAGCTGATAGTGCCCGATTCGCCTCAAGTGACATACGCGCTACTAAAAAGTGCGAGGAGTGAAGTAAGAAGTCAATCAATGGGCAGTCGTGCTGTTCGTCGGAAGCCACGACTCGCATGGGATGTATTGACCGAGGTTTACGGCGGTGAGGATAAACTGCGAGAGCAGATCGAAGTGTTGAAAGCTTCTCCACCTGAGGACATAGGTGATTTGCTTGAGCTGGCGGACAAGTATCTTTCTGGATGGAGACCAAAAGAGTTCGATGATGACTAGTAGCCGTGATGGTTTGCCTAACAATGCCATGCACCGGATGCCGAAAAGGAAGGGGGACGCCCATTAGAAGGTGCGTGTCAAGCGGGTAGAGAAGTTCATTGAATTTTTTCTAGGCGGTCCTTGGAACGCAATAGTCAGCGTTCCGCACTCGGCGACTTCGGATTACGGTTTACGGAGCCTTAATGCTCCGCACCAGACACCCATCAGGATCAAGCCCGGGTCCGGCATAGAGCCGGTTGAGCCCTGGCAAACGTGCGTTGCCCCAGAAATCGTACGGTGCCGTGACATGTCCATCTGCTGAGACAGTGCAGTGGTAAATGGCTCTAAGTCCGTCCCATATGGCTCATGCCCCGGGCGGAAACATCTTGACTGTTGCAAAAGCTGTATAATGAGTTTAGTATTTTATCGGGCGGCTGGGAAGCATCGGGGTCAGGTCTCAACGGGCTGTTGCCCAAATCGAATAAATCACAGTCATTGGTACTATTGACGGATAAT
>OBLN01000070.1_pt1 | contig 35629 bp, 34 predicted proteins | sample 1519301 | NCBI WGS metagenome assembly OBLN01 (sample SAMEA2452533, study PRJEB22499) | sediment metagenome | reverse complement strand
ATAAGCTACACCTCTAGGTGAAACATGTCCTCTTATATCTGCTGCTCCACCCTGAAGTGCATTTATAAGAAGAGTGGTAAATACACCATGCCCCTTGAATTCTATCGATGGTTCACCATCAAGACATGCGGTTAAAATAGTCACACCTTCTTTCAACTGTGCTGTTCCTCCACCAATAGATGGCGTTCCAAAAGCACCTGAATGGCAACAATCGAGAATAATAATTTTGTCTTTAGATTTTGATTGATTGGCTAAAACCAATATTTCATCCATTGATATGCCTTCATCATATTTCGCATAGTCAGGTGTAACTAAATAACCTCCAATTTCATTTAAGAAAACGTGCCCCGAAAAGTACAATAAAACAGTGTTCACTTAATATGCCCAACCCACAGCATCAGAACAGATATACTGAAATATTTCCCATTACACTTTAAGCTGACCACCGAACCATCTGCATCGGGACGATCAAGGGTGGGTATTAAAGTGGAGCAAAAGACGAAACCCCAGATGCTATTAAACGTCAGCAAATATATGGACAGGCAACCCTGGATATTTGATAATATTCGATTGCTACCCTTTCTATATAGAATGGAGGAGTTACCCAAGATGATTCCATACAAAAGCAATGATTATTCTGGGCTATATCTTTAATTTTTGTATTTTGTTAATTGAACTTTGCTACAAGGCATAATTCATAATGAGACGTTTTGAATTTTAAGAATATAAGAAAGTGACATAAAAATATCAACCATAAGGTTAATATTCTTTTTCCAAATGACCCTCTTTGGTCTTGCAGTATATCCTTTGCATCAAAGAAAGCTTTCAATGTGTTTTCGATTTTTTCAGAATCATCACCCGGATGCTCAGAAAGCTCTACCCATATTGGTGCAGTTTTTGTGTTTCTATCATTATCTGGAATTGAATTATTTTCAATCAGATCCGTTTCATTACGCTCTGAGATCTTCCATTTGACACGAAACTGCATTTTCTCCTTTGCTTCCTTTGCTCTGCGAAGGTATTCACTGACAGTCCCCAGAGTTCTGGAAGCGTTTTTCATTATTTGTGGGGCAACGTGTGATGGTACGCCCGCTAGGTTTCCACTAAAAAGTTCAGAATCAATTTGTTTGTGATTATATCGGGAAACTGCCTCTATTTCTTGCATGCACTCTCCTATTTATATTAATTTAATTTATATATGTCGAATAAATAGAAAATGTGGATAATCCACATTTTCATTTCTTGTTTTTAGCTGCTGCAGATTGTGCTCGTGATTTAAAACCCTGGTTGCTGCTGGTCTTGTCAGCATGTGCCTGAATTCTTGAAGCCGCTGATGATGTCATCTTGCTTGTCGTGTTCTCACCTCCGTTGTTTGACAATTCATAATAGTCTTGTATAAAGTACATAAGTTAAGGTTGATATTCAACTTTTAATGGCTAATATTCATATTTTCATATCAGGAGATGGTAATTATGTTACCTTCAAAAAAACAATAAAGCACTACCCTGTTTCAAAGATAATCATTCTCAAAGGCGATAAGAATGTACCCCAAGGTGCAAAGGAAGCCCACAAACAAATTAAAAACGATTGTCAGAGTTTGGAAATTCATTTTGAAGAACTGAGTTACGAAGACGACAACGTGGAAGATGAAATTACAACAATAACAAACCTCAAAAAAAGGAATCCGGAAGCAAACTTTTATTTCAACGTCACAGGTGGTAAAAAACCAGAAGCTTTAATGGCTGCAATGGCATCATTGTGGATTGGTGGAATGGCATATTATTGGCCGAAGTTCAGTGGGTTGCCTTTAGAATTTCCAATAACCAAGGTTTCTGTCAATGATCTCGCAAAAAACAAGTTACATCTAAAAATACTTGAGTATCTAATGGTTAATGACTCTCCGAGTCAAAGTAAGATCAGGACAGCAATAAAGGAACATCCTGGTAAAAGTAAAGAACTATCACCGCAGGCTCTTTCTAAATCTATCAAAGCATTAGAGGATTATGGTTTGGTTATCAAAAAAATAGAAGGCAGAGAAACCTTGGTCTCAATCACACTTTCTGGAAAAATTGCGTATTCCATGGTAAAAAAATAAGCTAAAATTTGTGAAATTACTTGCAGCCAGATAATCTCTTATCTAATAAAGAGATTGTTGCTCTGGAGAAATTCTCGATATTCTAATGGATATCAATTTAACAATAAATCACAAAGTACTATGTGTTATTGAATATATTTTTCAATTTCAATCGATTGCTATTGATTTTGATAGCTTTTATTCAGAGCCGAAATTAGTTTCACTGATTATCTCAATGAAACGCACTTTTGTAGCCTCACAACTCATAATGTGTATTAGTAACTCATTCTGCAATTTTGTTTCCTTTTTTTCCATCGCTAGTTGCAACCGAATATGTTGAAGCTCACCAAAAGCATCACGATATTCATTTGAGACATCTATTTGCTCTTTCAATAAATCTCTTACAGATTCAAGTTCATCTTCTTTGTTTTTGTATGCAAGAGAGTTTTCAACGTCATCACCATCATTAACTAACAAATATGGTAGGTATTTCTGGTATGTTTCTTCAAGGTAAGATATCTGATATTTAAAATATGCATCAACTGTATCGTTATTTTTGTGCCCCAAATAATGATTAATGATATTGAAATCGCACCCTGCATTCAATAAAGTAGACGTAAAATACTTTCTCATAGTATGACTTCTAAAAATACTGAATACTCCGGGTGTCTTACTCTCAACACCTAAAATTTTACTTATTTCTTTATATAGTTCTCCAATGTTTTTTGCTGTTAATGCTCTATTTTTCTCTATACCAGTTTCGAGATAATATTCTAACTTCTTGCATAGAATAAAGAGTGGACTATTTTCTGTAATTCTCACCTTTTGATACTCACGCAAATCATTGTTATTCATTGCAGTAGTGTCTTTTTCTCTTGTTTTTAGATATGTAGATATGGCTTGAGATGTCTCTGGCGAAAAAAATGTTGTAAACACAAATCCTGTTTTTTGTCTTGCGATATGAATAGTCACTATGCCAGTTTTGGAATTTAATCCCTCATAAAACTGCTTTACAGTTAGATTACAAATATCAATGGCAGATAATCCTGAAGTAGCTCCAACCAAAATGATGGCACGATCTCTAACGCCAGCAACTTTCAGCGCCTTTCTTATAAGTTTCTTATCTGGTATCAGTTGATTCTCAGGCCGTGAAGAGACTCTTTTTTGTTGTACAAGTGCTTTTGGAGGGACAGGAAAATGGTATGTTTTGAAGAATGATGTAATGGCATTCAAGTACTTTCCAATCGTACTTATTGCATAGGGAATTCCACTCTTGTTTGTCCTCTTCGAAAGATCATTTCTGAATGAAATAATAAGAGAATAATGCGTCATTTCCTCTGGTTCAATACCACGTTTGCGCTCTTCAACTGCAGTTTCTATGATAGTTGAAGGACTTTGTTCTGCATATTGACAGAATAAGCGTAAGGCAGTAGCATATCCTGATATTGTGCTCTCGTTATGAATTCCTTTTAGATCCAAGACGTATGCTACTTTTTTATCGTCTAGGATGTTGTCGTAAGTTATGGTAAATCCTCCAAGGGAATCTTATCAGTGACAATTTCAAAAACAATTTGTGCGAGAACATGCTGAATAATATTGTCACTTGATTTCCATGCCTTTAGAATTTCCGGATAATTGGCATACATCTCAACAACAAATTCTTTAAGGAGCAAATATTTCGCAGTATTATCAATATCATCTGTTGAATCAAATTCATGGTTCAGAATTTATCCTCCCAATTTTTGCGTTTCTATTCCATAATTGTTTTCAAAGCTGTTCTTGATCAGTTTATACTAGTCATATGTTATATTTCCCAATCTGTTCATAATAGGTCTGTTACATTGTGATTTTGCTGTGTTATTAGGATTACAAGCTTGATTCGCATGAGTATTATTATGTTACCCAAACATATAAATTTATCTAAATACTCAATAAATATTATTTCTTATTAAATTATTCATAGCTCACGCGATATGCTTAATGATACGGAAAATACATAATGAAATAACACATAATCATTAAAAATAAAAAACACAATATTTAATCCACCATGCATAATAAAACATTAAAGAACAAATTTGAAGATGAATCCTTTGAAGGGCTTCTGTATCTTGCAACAATGAATGAGAAAACAGCAGAAGAGACGCTTCACTTTATGTATCATAAAAAAACACTGAGTACATCAACATTTCAACGAGCAAGAAAATTTTTGATGGAAAACAATGCACTCGAAATCAAAAGTGTACTCGGAAAAAAAGGGCTTATTTCTGTATTACGTGCAAAACCCGAGCCATACCTTGATTATTTAAAAGATCGAGTTAAAGAATGCAATGAATACAAAAAAACAAATCTAATACTTTCAGACATTGAAATTCGTTACTTAAAATTTATTTTTAATTCTACACTGTTCAAGGAAACATTTTTTAATACAAATCTATTTGGAAAAGCTGAGTATGCATATAACGTTTCAATGTTTCTTGATAGTAAAGGAAAGACACATGCTTATGATATATTTCGATGGATTGATGAGATTTTTATATCAATGATTCCCTATCTAAGAGAATTCTACAACAATGGTTTTGAGGATTTATTCCTAGATGATATTCGTACTTTTTTAGAATATGAATACCCAGATGATTTTGTCAAAGCACGAATATCTGCGGTCCCTGGCGAGAAGGCAGAGCAAATTAGTTCATATTGTAATGATTTCCTTTTAAGTACTTTTGGGAAATATCCTCATGTACAATACATGATAAAAAATTCAATAGCCAATAATTTATTTACAGTTTTTAATTACGAATTTTTAGCAAAAATTTACGTTATTATGGCTTTTGATAAAGGCATAAATCTTACTGATACATTCATCAACGATTTATAATATATTGAGTATAAAAATTAGTTACTAAAGAATTACTTTCGTATTATGTCTCTATATACAGTCACTATAACTGATGGTTAATCGAAATTGATATATATGTTACAATAATAAGGAAAGTGTTAGTCTAAAAAACTGGCATATAACTATAAATTAAGATGTAAAAACATCTGGTATATTCCTGATTTTCCAGCTGGAAGAATGAGTATATACCCATTCTTCTTCGTGTAATGGAGTGTACCCTTAGAAAATCCCATTTTCTTCCAGTCATAGCAAGATATGCTCAATATCTTTTGTCTTATATCATCTGAATCCTGCCTTCCAACACTATAAGCCGGTTTACTGAAATCAAGAGTTTTCCTTTTACCAACAAGATACTGAGCAAGCTCCCTGGTTTTCAACAAAATATTTTTATGGATATAAAAGCAACTAATTTACTATGGTGCTAACACCAAAACCAAGTATGCAATCATCCAAAGTCACTGAACGTATAAATGCAAAAGCATTTGAATTACTCGAGAAGCATCCAGAAGGTCTGCGCTGGTCAGAACTGCTCTCTAATATTATTGCATCTGATTCTACTTTTCATCCGAAAACTGTCAATGGATGTATTTGGAAACTTGTCGATAAATTTCCGGACAGGATTTACAAACCATCTAAAGGACTTTTCCGTTTACTGAAATACAAATAGCACCTCTAAGCATTAATCCCTTGCTTGTTGATGAATTCCTGAGCCTTCTTAACTTCAAGAGCCTGCTCATCAATATTGTTAGCTTCCTTGCCGATATAGATGACAGAATCAGCCTGAACATGCTTACTTTATAATACTCCTACATAACGCCATCAAACGTAGCTTAAAAACAGGCTATTGACATCGTTTTAAAAGATAAATAAAAACTACAAGTCAGTTCGAAGCTTAAGAAGGGACTAAATAACAACAATTCATAGTGGAATACAAGGAGCAAAAACCTATGCGAAATACAAGGAAAATACTTACTTTACTTTTCATATGCGTTTTAGCCACAGCCACTCTTTTAGTATCCGGCTGTACTGAAACTGTTGACGATTCGGAAGATGTGAACAACGACGAAATGGAAACTGAAACCATTTCCATAAATGATATAGTTGACATTGAATGGCAATGGTCGGGACTTATTGAAACAGAACCTGCCAGTCAGTCCGTAGTCCATGATCCTGAATACTACACAATTGTCTTCAACCCGGATGATACATACTCAATTAAAGCAGACTGCAACGTTGGAAGTGGAGGTTACACACTGGAAGGAAGCAATCTTACATTATCACCAGGACCAATGACACTTGCATACTGTGGTCCCGATTCGTTGGATACTCAGTATCTTGCACTATTAAACAATGTGACAACTGTCTCAATGGAAAATGAACAGCTTGTTCTTGGTATTGGAGAGAATGGTGACAAAATGCTATTTGTTAAAAAGGGAATATCATCAGAAAGCAATGAAGAATCCGAACCTCTTAGCAGCTTCAATGGAACTATATCTTCACTCGAAGATGGGGGTTCTTATCCAATGTTCCTGCTTGAAAGTGAGGAAATAAGCAGCTCAGGATATACAGAAGGAATTAAATTTGTGATATCTGAAGAAACTGCCATAGTGGATCCAAATGGAGGACTTTTTGATTCAGAGAATCTAAAAGAAGGAATGAACGTTAGAGTTTTCTTTGGTCCGGCATTGACCAGGAGCATTCCACCTATTGGGCAGGCTGAATTAATTCAACTGAAGTAAAATTATTTTTTTCTTTTTTTATTTATTAAACGACCTCAAATTCCATCCCCCGCAACATCCACATGTTCCTCAAGAACGCTCTCCTGAATGAACACATTATCATACAACAATGCTGCAACAATGCCACCTATAATAGGACCGATCCAGTAGACCAGATGATCTGTCCAGTAACCTGCGATAAGAGCAGGACCAAATGACCTTGCGGGATTCATTGATGCACCGGTGACCGGACCTCCGAAAAAAATGGCCAGAAGAACAAACGCACCAATGGCAAAACCTGCCATATCCGGCGGGGATCTGGTATCAACTGCAACACCGAATATCGTGAAAACGAGCAAAAAAGTGAGGATTGCCTCAATGAGTATTCCCATTTCAGGTGCGATATTCGCTCCAAGACTTGTTGCTCCGAGATTCACACTGCTTAATTCAGAAGGGAATATCTCCATAAGCATTATACTGGCTGCACAGGCTCCTGATATCTGGGATATAATGTAGGCAAGACCATCCCTTAATCCTATATTCCGGGTTGCTGCCATTGCTATGGTGACAGCAGGATTAATATGGGCACCTGAGATGTGTCCGATGGCATATATCATCACCATAACAATAATTCCAGTGACTACAGCCATACCGGTCAGACCCAGGTAACCGTGTGACAGATGGTCAATTGCATTCGAGCCTGCAGCTATGAACACTAGAACAAAAGTCCCTGCAAATTCAGCTACATATTTGTGGAACGGACCTGACATGTTTCAACCTTAGTTACCGGTCCACCTTTCGATGTCACTTATCCTCTGGTCCACACATGAACCACAGCTACATGGCTCATCGATAATGGAAGTTATGTCCCTTGTCCTGTAACGGATAAGGGGCATACATTTTCTTCTCAGGGTGGTAACAACAAGTTCACCTTTCTCACCAGGTGGCAGGATTTTTCCGGTTTTGGGGTCTATGACCTCCACAAGGAAATCAGGATTATTCAGGTGGAATCCGTCCTGGTGTTCACATTCTATGGCATTGGCAAGTCCCAGCTCTGTCATTCCCCATTGCCTGAGGGTCTTGCATCCCCACACGCTTTCTATTTCTTCTCGCATTTCTTCGGTCAGGGGCTCGGATGAACAGATTATCCTTTTAATTCCCAATTCCCCGGGTTTTATAAGATCACGGGCCTGTTTTGAGAGATCATAAAGGAAAGATGAGGTTCCTATAATGAAAGTCGTACCGGCTTCTCTCATGGTATTTATCTGGTCATGCGCATCAAGAGAATCATTGATTACAGAATTGAATCCTGAAAGAGCACATGCTTTGCTCAGTACAAGACCGGGGTCCCATGTTGCTGTTATTGTCGGATACATTATCTGCAATGTATCGTTCCTCGAATCCATGCCAGCCATCTTCAGACCGGATATAACTGAATCCACGATCTCAAGCAATTCATCCTGGGTGTATGCCATCCTTTTCAACATATTAGTAGTGCCTGAGCTTGTAAACTCACGGGCAATATTCTTTCTTGAAACACAAAGGAAATGATAGGGCTTATTGGCAAGTTCATCCTGCTCTGTGAGGGGAAGCATCCCGAGGTCCTCATAGCTTCTTATCATTGAGGGATCTATTCCCGTATTTTCATACAGGTCCTTATAGTAAGGACTGTTTTCCAATACGTATGACAGTAATTCCCTGAATTTGATAAGCTTGTACTGTTTGATATCCTCCCTGTCAGGTTCCTTCTGGCCGAACAGTGCTTTCAGTTCCTTACTGTTTTTGATATCATTTTTGATCTTGACCAGACCCCACTGCTCAAGTGGGTTACCGTTCTGAAGGTATATCTTTCTGGATTCGAGCTTTCTTTTTGCCACATTCATACGAATAGATGTGTTTATCCTTGAAGGAAGACTCAAGTTCATGCCTCCGTATTTTTCTGTTATTCAGTATATGGGATTAAAAAATAAAAGAGAGTTTTCAGGCAGCGTTTCGGTACAGGAAATTCCCGTTGCAATCGGTCATATTATAATTACAGAAGGGAATGAACCTGCCTTCCTGTGTTACTACATGTATGCAGCAATTTTCAACACGGTCCTGTTCATATGACCATACATCCTGGAATGCCATGGTTGAGATGGTGAGATAATTGTTCTTGCTCATTTCAATGAAATCTGCCCATCCACCAGCCAGTCCTGAGCCTGAATTCTTAGGAAGGATATCCACAAGCGGCTTTTCGCAGCATGAGCCCTTCACTGTAATATCACTAAGGGATTTTTCACAACATGAGCTCTTGATAAGCAGATCTCCGCAGGAAGAAGTGGATTTCTCATCTTTTTCCAGGCCCTTCCAGCGACCCATTATTGATTTTTTGGTCTTGCTTGCTACATCAAAAGCAGATTTTGCGGCTCCCAGCGAAACATTCGTCAATGGAAGGAATCCATCGCCTTCGACCAATGTAAGACATGTGGCTCCGCAGTGAGCATGTGGCATGAGAGATGGTGTGAAATTCTTTACTTTCAGCTGTCCGTTCGTTTGCTTCTCTATTTCCTCAAGAAGTTCCAGTATGGTTACCTTATCCGTCCTGTCCGAAGGTGATCTTCCTGAATGGAACACTGGCTGGAAGTGTACACCTCTGACCGCCGGAACCTTGCTGGCTGCAAATTTTATGATCTTGCCAACCTCATGCAGGTTGTAACCATTTGCAACCAATGGAACAAGAACTACTCCTATTCCGGCCTTTTCACATCTGTTGATGACTTCGGTTTTGACGTCCAGCATTTTTCGTCCTGTTCTCTGTATATAAACGTCATCAGATACACCATCAAATCCAAGGTAAATTGCATCCACACCTGCAGCTGCTATTCTGTCAAAGTATTCCTGATCCTTTGATATTCTGACACCATTGGTGTTAAGTTCAATATGGGTAATTCCTATTTCCTTCCCCATTCTGATTATTTCCGGAAGGTCGTCCCTTAGTGTTGGTTCACCGCCGGATATCTGGATGCATGTCGGATCGTTCTGGCATTTCCTGACCGTCTCGAACATCTTCCTTATTGTTTCCATATCCGGGTCAAGACTGGCATCCATAGATGAATTGGCGAAACAATAAGTACAGCCCATATTGCACCTGTCCGTCACTTCGACAATTGCCAGGCAGGTATCCTGTTTATGAGAAGGACACAGGCCACAGTCAAAGGGACAGCCTCTTTCTACATCTGTCAATGGTGCCCTGGCTTTTGCCCTGTCAACATCGAAACATTCTTCCATTTGCCGATAATGGTTCACGTCCTCAGAGACAAGGGTTATAAAATTACCGTGATCAACACAGTTCTTCATGATGTATACTTTTCCATCTTCAACATACTTGATGCCTTCAATCTTAGCAAGGCACTGCGGACACAGACTATGGACTGTTCCTATTTGTTCCATAATATCCCTCTCAAAAGTTTGTTTTTTTAATTCTCAGAGATTTGAGAGCCGGTTAAGCTCTCTTTTCTTCCAGAATTGATTCTGCAGTCTTCAGGGTCTTTGCGACACCATCGGAAACGTAGAATTCATTACATTTTGGACATACAAGGCCTGGTCCCGGTCTTGTAACACCCATATATGTCATGTCCACATTCCTCTCCAGTGCGATCTCACCACATTTTGCACATGTCCAGTCGCTTGCATCGTCATAGTCGATGTCATTGAGCTCTCCGCCTGTGAGACCGAGAATACTCATTTTGTGAGCATACACATCAAGCAGTTCAGAAGGTGAATAAACTGCATACATGGTCAGGTTATCTGAAACACCTTTTGCAATTGAAACATCCCTATCCCGGGCTTTCAGCTTTATACCACTGGATTCTGCGTTGTCGATCAGTTCCTGGATCTCTTCCTTCTTGAAACCGTTGTCCTTCAGTGTGTTGTCAAGTTCCTCAGTTATTTTAATATCCATAATGAAACACTCCTTAATTTTTACTTATGTTGCTGCGATCTCCATCCTTAGAACTTCTCATACTTTCCGTGGTCTTTTGCAGCCTTTACCAGTGCATGGACATTTACAGGTGGTGCGTTGGTCGGACATTCACATGCAGTTCCCAGAATGAATCCTCTCGGACTGTCCTTTCCGGCAAGTACCTGCTCTTTGGCCTGTTCATAGACCTGTGCAGGGGTTCCACGGTCGACCAGCTTTGTGTCGACTGTACCAAAACAGGTACATCTGTCACCGAAGTGTTCTACCAGTTTGGAGGTCGGGAAGATGTTCTGTCCGTCATATCCGATCTGGACGATGGTGAAAGGACTCATAGGAGCATTCTTCCACATCTGGAAGTCATCGGTATGGTTTCCACAAAGGTGGTAGTATACACCTGGACCTGCTCCTGCATTCAGGACTTTCCTTACTGCACGGGAAACTGGCTGGAAGCCGAACCTCTTGATCTGTTCGGTGTCCATGAGATCACCACTGGCGATAACTGAACCCGTGATCATTACGTTTGCGCCGTATCTCTCGGATGTTGCCTTACAGGCATTCACCATATGGTCACCGGCCTTTACACAGAGTTTGTCAACGAGTTCAGGTTCTGTGATCATCCACATGAATACGTCTTCAATAGCAGCCCAGTTGGTTGCTACTTCCATCGTACCGCCTAACTGAGTGATAGGAGCAAACATGTGAGGGAATTCTTCAAGACATGTATCAAGTGCTTTGTAATGTGTGGTAAGAGTCGGACCCTTTACCAGTTCTTCAGTACTAAGGACTTCGAAGCTGTCTACATCTTCTGCAGTCTTGATAGGACGCTTTGTAATGCCGGGTGGAGAATTGGTCTGGACCTTTATTTCAGCCCCATAGTCCTGACCCCAATAATCAGCGTATAAGTAATGGCCAACAGGAGTGACATCATAAAGTTCACAGGCGTGGCACACCATTCTTATTGCTTCATCAGGGTTCTGATAAAAGTATCCTGCATTTTTCCTAAACAAGCTTGCAGCATGGGACAGAATAATCGGGTCTACAATAACTCTTTCTGATGGTTTGTCAACCCAAGGTGTTGTCCACAAACTTCCTGCATCTTCGAGCCAATTTTGATCTATTGGTGCATAATCTTTTGCTGGCATGATTTGATCACCCATTTTCTTATTTGGTTGCCAGGAATGGGGAAAGAATTCTCAATCTTTTCCGTTCCTGTTATCTAATTCATATTAATATTTTGCAGATCAACAGAACAAATTCCGCTTAAACGAATTCGTTATTGTTGACCATAACAAAATAGCGGAGTAGAATTATATATAATAACTTCAGGTAATTAATCGACAGTTAGATTATTATCAATATAGTATTCTTTGTTCAAATAATGATTAAAACAAATGTTGTACTCCAGATTGATGACGTGCAGGAAAACACTAGTACAAAAAAAGAAAAGGGCATCGATAATATCAAGAGCATGAATAAAATCAGGGATTAAAGCATAAACACAATTTAGACTGTTTTTCTCTTGTACATTATATTCGCATTAAATTCATAACGTATAAACTATACGAATAACTGTGCAATGAATAAAACAAGATTTTGCAAAGTTCCTTCAGTATCAAATTCATGCTTATTTTCAGGCAACAAAAAGGTATCCTATATGAGCATCAAATGTTCTTCAGGAAGTTTGATAATATCTTGTTCATCCACATCTTTCTCCATAATAAATAGATGATATTGGCAAATGAACTAGCTATCTCATTTGATCGGCTATTTTTTGTGCCAAAATTCTAAAGTCTTTTTCTGCATCATGCACGGCATTTGCATGGCTGCCAATTGCACCATCAGCTGAAGTGAGATTAAAAATTGGCTTACGATGTTCTTGTGCCATAGGAATCAAACTGCGGTAATGCTTGATAGTAGCCAGACAATAAGGATCATCTTCTTGTTTTACAGATGTATCTGAATCTTCCTCTAAAACATATTCCCGATAAACCTTTGGTATGCGCTGAGCCCATTTATCATAGGCTTTTACCGGACGATCCAACCGAACACTATGTTGCTGGCATAGATAACCAATAGGCTTCATTTGTCCTTGTGGTAGTCGGAAATCCAGATAATCTTTTTTTTCTTTACTGTTATTCCAGTTGTCCAACCTTTTCTGCCAGAGACTTTTCCATTCCCTTAAAGTTGGACCCAGATTTTTTAGCCCCTGTAACGAAAATAGATCTGCTCCAAGTGGAATAGCTACGTAATCTGTTGCCACCAATATTGAGCGGTTAATTGCACCTAAATTAGGCCCAATATCCACCAAGATAATGTCTGCCTCTACTTTGCTGGCGGCCATTTGCATGACCTGCCAGAAAGAGCTAAGTATTCGCATGGGTCTGTATAAGTTGTGATCTCCCATACTGTTGGGCCATTCGTTGGATAATGCATCTTCAAAGCTGGAAAGTTCAACATCGCCAGGAATCAGGTAAAGATCTTTAGTAATATCTTGCAACTTGGGTTCAATAATATCACCAACTCCTGTGAGTGGTTTCACACAATGATAAATGGTTGTCCCTAATTTTTGCTCATTCCAGAGTTTTTCAATTTCGTCTTCGTTGAGAAATGCAGCTGTTAGATTAGCCTGAGGGTCCAAGTCAACAACAACCACTTTTTTTCCCATTTTGGCATACATCCACGACAAATGATAAACAAGCGAAGTTTTTCCTACACCACCCTTATTGTTAAAGAATGTTAAAACAGTAGTACTCATAACTTCCTCCTAATAATGCACATAACTGCACTCTGATTTACTTCAAATTCAATTTCTGGATTACCATTATCCTGAAGCATTTTACGTGCTATTGCAATTCCTCTGCCAAATGCCTGAATGTATCCAAACGTTTTGAGGACATCAGCAATATTTGGATTTCTATAGTCTGTTATTCCAGGCGTTCCAAAATTTTCTGCGGTTACGTTCCCATATGGTCCACCGGGACTGATTATTTCGATGCGATCATTGAACCAATAAACACGAATGGGTGCGTTCGTTTTTTCATAGGTTCGATGCAATACAGCATTATATAAGATTTGCTGAATTGCTGCCATTGGATATGGTTGTTCAATATGATGAGTGGCTGAAGATGTGACATCGACAGCAGCACGATTGTGGGACTTCAATTTTTCTTCTGTTCGACGTAATAGTTCAACAATAGCTCCGCCTATATTTTCTTCATCGATGACTTGATCTGCAAGTTCTATTCCGTCAATACGAAGAAACTGAACACATGCACCCGGCAAAAAATCCTGGGGATTTTTTCCAATGCCAATTAATCCGAGAATTGTTGGAGTGGTATCTTCTGGTGATACAATCATTTTGCATGAAGCAAGACGTTCTTCATATGTACGTCCATTGCTTTCAAGTATGTCACTTGCAAAAGCTGCCGGTAGGTATTCACTCTCAAATATCATTCGAGATAGGTCCGTAACCTTAGCTGATGGAACGGGATATATATCAAAAGGGATATTTTTGTATCTTCGTTTTTCATTCAGTATTCTTTCTTCCTGTTCATTTGCAATAGAACGACGAGGTCCGGTCCGTATCCAGATCCTTCCTTCGTATTTTACAGGTGGCATATCTGAAGGCATGACCATAACCACTGCCATCTCAGCATTTTTTAATATTCGCTTTTCGACTGTCAAAACAGGTAGTGGAAGAATATTTCCATCTGTTTTCATATGGGCAAGAGAAAGCAACAACTGGTCATCTACTTTTAATCCAGATGGTGTGCCATTATCATTAGCTCCAATAAATAATACACCTGGCAGATTGTATCCGGGTAAATCATTTGCAAACGCGCAGACGGCTTGACGTGCTTTTTTTGGCACATCACCTTTAAAACTTTCCTTGCGCTCTACTCGATCAGATTCAATATCTTCTAAAAGAGTTATCAGTTCCTCATCACTAAATTGTTCCATAAAAAGATTCATCTACAAATAGAATATGTGAAAGTTCTATTAACGATTTTCGGATTATTTCATTATATGTCTGTTCTATCATCCTTTTTTAGAATATCTTACATTGGTAGAGGTTATTCACACCTTTTCATTTTGTTTTATCCTGAATTTGACAGCTTTTATAGTTTAATGCAAATTTGCAAAAACCCTATTTCACTTTTTCTGAATTATCCCTGTAATATAAAAAGAGGTCTTTTCCCCACTGGCGTGCACTTTCTTCAAAACTGATAACTTTTTTGTGATCGAACACCCCTTCTTTGTTGAAAAAAGCTATTAACATTAGATCATCTGTGATAGAAAGAGCACCTAGTTTCAATGTATCATCGTTACATATGTACAGATGTGCATTTTCTGATTCCATCATTGCATTATACTGATCAGTATACTCTTCCTTCAGCCTATTATATACTGGAAGGGTTAAGATCAGATGAAAGTTCACCTCTTTATTTGCGAGTTCCGAATAATTACAAGGACATGTCGGGCAGAAATATGAATAAAAAGTGTATACGCTTGTTGTTTGATAAAGACTTTGAAGCAATTGATCAGGCGGCTCAAAAAGATGATTCAGATCAGGCTCATGAACCAGAATATCTCCCAGTTCACCAATTCTGTCAAGTAAATATTCAGGGATCGAACCCAGGTTCCTGCTATCCCAGTAATCTTTGTTTTCCTGTACCACATCCAGTGCTTCGACCAGTGGTTTTATTTTTGTCATTATGATCTTGCCGATATGGGTTAATCTGTATCCATCCTCTTTTTGCTCGATGAGTCCCTGTTCAAGAAGTATTTTTACCTGAGCCATAATCGCACTGGTAGTACCTGTGAGAGAATCTTTTATCTCATCAACTGTGGCTGGTCCGTCCATTAACATAAGTAGAGCATTTTTTCTCTTTTCAGACAGAAATACTGTGCTTATTAATTCAGCCTTCATTGCAATTTCCCTTCTATAGTTAGTATGATTTGATAGTATAAGATTTTGTGCATGTTACGATTTAAATCGTTGTTTTTTACAAAAGCACGTAGATAGTTATCCGATATCTACTTAATTTTTATCAACATGTTTACTTCATGTGCAAACTCTATGATTTCCGTATATTCACACTCCCTTTCAGGAATTCATCTATATTGCATGTGAACCCAACAATATTATTTGAAACGAGTTCAATCGTCCAATCGTGTTCTTTCTTACATAAAATGATGAAATTGTGTTGCATCGTACTTTTTTAAGATGTTAACGGCGTTAACTTTTAATTTCTAAAATAATTTATAAGGGATAAATCCATTCCATTTCTAATAGGGGTTTTACCTTACGATATATAGCATTTGCTCTATAACACAGCTACAATTATACTTTTTAATATGTTTATACGCATTCTTTAGTAAATTCAAAAAAAAAGATGCTCATTTGAATGCAATATCGAAACTGGTAAATAGAGGGAAGAAAAAGAGCTAATTTTAAAATATTATTTTTCAATTTGTTACCTTTAATGTCTTTATTGTATCATTAACCTAAAACCTATTAATGTCCTAACACCTGCTGGGGAAAATATTTGTGGGAATTCCATCTCACCACTCACCCAAACAGGACTGACATTCACCACTAACACGGTCTTCCAGAATTTCAGTATTCTTCAATACCTGTTTTTCAGAGAAATCTCTCTCGCCGACAAGAAAATCAAACAGTGCACATGATGTCGGTTTTTTCCATTTAATGCTATAATCCGTAGTTACAGGTGGATTCAAAAAGAATTCCCTGATCCCTTCCACTGAAGTGCAGGCACGGATATCTTTATTTTCCTTACTGATAACAGTACTGATGTCTTTGTGTTTGCGAATTAGTTTGAGCGCGGTCTTAGCACCCACACGATGAATTCCTTCATTGAAATCCGTGCCTGTGCAGATGGCAATATCAATAAGCTGTTCGCGGGTGATATTCAATTGCTCAAGAGACTCTGTAAGGGAGATATGTTCCGGCGTTTTTACAACATACTCCTTCTTTCCCGGAACCTTTCTTTTTCCAGTGCTTCCAAGATTACGGATGACGTTCTCGGCTCCGAAAAGGAAAACATCATAGTCCTGTGAACCTACAAGGTCGGCATCCCCACGGGAGACCATGAATGCAGCCTGTGCTTCTGCTTCAGATTCAGCTTGCATCCATGGGATACCCATGAGATCAAGGAGCTTTTTTGATTCTTCAAGTATCTGTGGGGTTATTCTGGAAGTACCCTGAGCAAACTTTTTCATTTCCTCAAGGTTACCTTCATCCTTTGCAATCTCATAATTACGGGCTGCATTCTCCTTGCACTCCTTGCGTTTTTCCAGTGTTTCTTTCTTCATCTCAGGAGGTTTGCCATCAAAGATGAAGACTGGTTTGATGTTTGAATCCCTCAGTTTACTGGTCCTTGAAAACAGGCCGGTGAGATGAGATGTTGGATTTCCGGAGGAATCTGTAAGAAGTGAACCATCCCTCTGGCGAATGGCACTAAGGAACTGGTAAATTGTGTTGTATGCATCAATAGCTATCACTTTTCCTGAGAGTTCTTCGTAAGTGATAGGGGTTTTTGTGAGTAAGGTTCCTATTTGTGTGCCCATGATGATTTTCCTTTTTGTATCCTTTTATCCATTGGTATTTTGCTCCCAATGGTCATTCTGGTTTATAGCGGTATTCCAAAATACATGATTATTTGATCTTACTTTCATGACTAATGTCTTATGTACTATGGAACTCAAATAATTATTATTCGTTTAAAGGGGGAGTAAATATCGCAGACAAAAATAGCAAAGTATCGGAAAATGTCCCGGGTCCATATTATGTCGATGAAAGTTGTATCTCATGTCAAATATGCACAGATGAAGCTCCAGACCACTTTAAAATGGCTGATAACAATTCAACTTCTTATGTTTTCAAACAGCCGGAAAATGATGAGGAAAAAAAGCTTTGCGAAAAAGCTTTGAGTATCTGCCCGGTTGATGCTATTGGAAACGATGGTTAAAACCGATATTTAATTACATAATTATTAAATGACAAATGGAGTGGGTCCATGACAGAAAATAACAAGTATATCCGATGGTTTGAGGAAATAACTATAGATGATGTGCCTTCAGTGGGAGGTAAGAACGCATCTCTTGGAGAAATGTACAGAGAGCTGACAGATAAGGAGATCAAAATTCCAAATGGTTTTGCGATTACTGCAGATGCCTACTGGTATGTGCTGAAGTCTGCTGGCGTGGTGGAAGAACTCAAAGCAACGCTTGAAGGACTGGACATCAATGATATAACCGATCTTGCAAAGAGAGGAAAGAAAGCGAGAAATGTCGTACTCGATGCAGGCATTCCTGATGACCTCTGGGAAGAGGTTAAAGAAGCTTATGACAAACTCTGCGAGCAGTATGGTGAGGATACAGATGTGGCAGTTCGCAGTTCAGCAACTGCTGAGGACCTGCCGAATGCTTCTTTTGCAGGTCAGCAGGAGACATACCTGAACGTACACGGCTACCACTCATTAAAAGATGCCTGCAACAGGTGTTTTGCATCACTTTTCACAGACAGGGCTATCTCATACAGGGTGAACAACGGATTCGATCACTTCGTCGTCGGCCTTTCTATCGGCGTAATGAAAATGGTGCGCTCGGACCTTGCATCCAGTGGTGTGATATTCACCATTGACACTGAATCAGGTTTTGAAAATGTGGTTTTCATAACCGGAGCCTACGGTCTTGGAGAGAATGTGGTTCAGGGACTTGTCAATCCCGATGAGTTCTATGTGTTCAAACCTACTCTGAAAGAAGGTTACAGGCCTATTATCACGAAAAAGAGAGGCAGTAAAGAGATCAAGATGATCTACGGCCGTGGTGATTCCCGTGTGCTGACCCGTAATGTGGATGTGCCGGAAGCAGAAAGGAGGCAGTACTGTATCACTGATGACGAAGCTCTGACGCTGGCAAAATTCGCAGTGACCATCGAGGACCACTATTCCAAAAAGAGAGGGAAGCATGTACCCATGGATGTAGAGTGGGCCAAGGATGGCGAAACCGGTGAGCTGTTCATAGTACAGGCAAGACCGGAAACCGTTCAATCGCTGAAGAGGAAGGATGTGCTTGAGACATATTACCTTGATGAGAGTGCAGATGTCATTGTAACAGGAAGAAGTGTAGGTTCGAAGATAGCTGCCGGAAAGATCCATGTTATCTCAGATGTTTCGTTCCTTGCGGATTTTAAAACCGGAGAAATACTTGTAGCCGATACTACAACCCCTGACTGGGAGCCTGTGATGAAACGGGCTGCTGCCATCATAACCAATAAAGGTGGAAGGACATGCCACGCTGCCATTGTGAGTCGTGAACTCGGCATCCCGGCGGTTGTAGGTGCAGGGGATGCCACGGAAAAACTGAGAGATGGCATGGATGTCACGGTGAATTGCGCAGAAGGGGATGCAGGCAAAGTGCATGAAGGCATCCTTCCGTTCCACATTGAGACTGTTGACCTTAAAGGACTGGAGAAGACAAAAACTGAGATTATGATGAATCTGGGCAATCCAGAGGAGGCTTTTGCAATGTCCATGATACCAAATGACGGTATAGGACTTGCAAGACTTGAGTTCATCATTACCAGTTATATCAAAGTGCATCCCATGGCACTTGTGCATCCTGAAAAGGTGGAGGATCCGGAAGTGCTGGAAGAGATTGACAAACTCACAGGCAGGTACGAGAACAAGGCGGACTTTTTCGTGGAGAAGCTGGCTCAGGGTGTTGCAACGATCACTGCTTCATTCCACCCGAAACCAGTGGTTGTCCGTATGAGCGATTTCAAGTCCAATGAGTATGCGACCCTTCTGGGCGGTCAGTACTTCGAATTAGAGGAAAGCAACCCCATGCTGGGTTTCAGGGGAGCATCCCGCTACTACGATGAACGCTACAGGGAAGGCTTCGCCCTTGAGTGCAAAGCCATGAAAAAAGTGAGAGATGAAATGGGCCTGACAAATCTCATACTTATGATCCCATTCTGCCGCCGTGTAGAAGAAGCAAAAAAGGTCCTTGAGGAAATGAAAATGAATGGTCTCGTCAGAGGAGAGAACGGCCTCCAGGTCTACATGATGACCGAGATTCCAAGCAATGTCCTGATGATAGACGAGTTCAGCAAGTATTTCGATGGCTTCTCCATCGGCTCGAACGACCTGACACAATTGACATTGGGTGTTGACAGAGATTCCGAGATTCTTGCATCCTCTTTCGATGAACGCGATGAGGCTGTGAAGAGAATTGTATCGATGGCTGTGCAGGGAGCTAAACGTAACAATAAGCACAGCGGACTATGTGGTCAGGCTCCCAGCGATTATCCTGAGTTCGCGGAGTTTCTGGTGAAGGAAGGGATTGATTCTATTTCGCTGAATCCTGATTCGGTGATGAAGATCGCGTTGAAGGTAGTTGAGGTTGAGAAAAGGATGGGGAGGTAAAGGGAAGACCTTCGGTCTTCTTTGATTTAGTGCTGGAAACAGCAGTTCAAATCAGTCCCTTTTAATCTGGTTTTTTTTGGACATAGGCAACATTAATAAACCGGACTTTTAAACTTAAATATGATTTATGCACGATTAATGATTTAGTGATAGAAAAGACGGCAATGACAATAATTATTGATATAGTGGGGTTTTGAGAGAGGGGTGGGATCGAGCTAATCAATTTATTTTGGTTTGTTATCAACAACAATTATCAGTGCCGTAGATAATCATAATAATGATATGTAGCAGACTTGTTGTTAATGGTATATAGCGACTGCGAAACAGTATTTCGTAAAAATGATCAGAAGATACAAAGGAGAAGCACCAGGTCATTTGCTAGTGTTTTATAAGTCAGCATCTATCCTTACTCCCACTGATCCTACGTATGCTTACTATATAGAATAACCATTTGTTAATTTTCTATGCCAATATTGATTTCAATATCATTACAATTTGATAGCTACAAATAGGAAGCTGATCTGTGTTGAAAGATTGCCTGAAACCATTAAAAGCGGGATTGGAAAAAGTTGGAATGACACCGGAAATCCCACTCCCCAGTGCCTTATATAGACCCCACTATCATTAGTAATCTACATTAGTAAGTCTCTTCCTTAAGCTATATAAATTAATAAGAAATATTGTTTCTTAAAAATGAATAGAAATAGAAATTAGGAACACCAGCATTATGCTGGTGTTTTATGAGGTTCCACCCCTACTTTTAGTTTCCCCATATAGAATGATACCTGGAGAATGGTATCAATCCCATACATCTGCACTGAATTATACTGTCACCCAATTAGTTTTTCAGTATAACACTTATACATGTTTATTCTATTTATTTCTGTTGCAATGAAATTACATTTACTTATCATAAAGATTTTTTAATGACTTGTTATTTCGCAACACCATTTGCTTTCTTTAAACATCCAATAAACACATCATCCTTAATACCGGAGTATTCAAATTCAAATTCAAATTCCCAATTTTCCTTATCTGTATCCCTACCTTCATCAAAATCAAATAAAAACCCAAACACCTTCTCCAAATTTCAACCCACCATAGATGAGCTTTTATACCTCACCAACAGAATTCACTATACTATCGAGGAGGTTTTAGTGATGGTAACAAGACATATCAATAAAGTAGGGGTATTTTCACTTGGAAAGATCCTTGCGGCGGTTTATGGAATACTGGGGCTCATATTCGGGGCTCTGATAACTCTTATGTCCATGGGAATGGGATCCATAATATCAAACCAGGGAGCATTTGCAGGTATGCTGTTTGGAGCAGGAGCGATTATAGCATTACCCATCTTTTACGGAATCATGGGATTTATCGGCGGTGTGATCGTGGCTTTGATATTCAATGCTGCAACAGGAATAATAGGCGGTCTGGAGATAGACGTTGAATAAATCATTCGGCCGAGAACGATAATTCCTTTTATTTTTATTTGTACATCATTAATCAAATGACTGGCTAACTGTCAATATTTTTGTATCCAATATCAACATTTTTGTATTTGTATAGGAGAATGATACAAAAATGCCAACTATGCATATTACAAAAATTAACCCCGTATCACTGGGAAAGTTAGTTGCGATTATCTCAGGAGTGATAGGCCTTTTCTTTGGAATCTTCGGGATACTATTTATGGGAGCTCAATCAATTGGACCCATGGAAATAATGATAATAGTTAAAAGACAGGAATAGATTAAGATAAGCGTTTCAAGCAGATTTTCCAGCTCTTGATCGTGCTGTCAGTGGTGGCTTCCTGTTTGATCGTGCTGTACTTCGTCCATAGCCTGCTGCAACTGTTGAGCTTCGCCGCCATTGTCAGTTTTGTCACCTCGCCAATTCTGGCCTACATCAACTACAGGGTGATGAACGGCAGCAACGTACCTATCAAAGACAGGCCAGGTCCCATTCTCAAGTTACTAAGCTGGGCTGGATTGCTGTTTTTCCTGCTGATGACCGCAGGATTTGTCTACGTGACATTTATCCGGGTCTGAAAGCAGGGTTTTTCTAAAAGCAGGATTCGGGAAGCAGAAACAAACAGAACTTATTCTCACTGCTTCCTGTATCAACAAATTACAGGTTCAACATATTGAACCATTTTGATTTTATCCCGACAAAAGGCTTGGTACATCAAACTTTTTTAAATCAATAACTTAGCCAGTACCGGAGCAAGGAATACAGTCACCAGCCCGGCAATACCGATAGCCAGACCGCTCATGGCTCCCTCAGTTTCTCCCAGCTCAACAGCCTTGGTCGTACCGAGGGCATGGGATGAAGTGCCAATGGCCACACCTATTGCAACCTTGTCATCAATTTTGAACAGCTTGCAGACCATAGGACCAAGCAGGACACCAGCTATTCCTGTAAATACTATGGCTGCCACAGTAATCGATGGCAGACCTCCAAGCTGGTTTGATATCTCGATCCCGATTGGAGTTGTAACTGACTTGGGTATCATGGAGATGCTTATAAGCTCATCAAGTCCGAACATCTTGCACATGACAATAATGCTTGCAATGCCTGCTGCAGAGCCAATACTGATTCCGGCAAGAATGGGAACTACATTCTCCTTCAGCAGGCTTATTTTCTTATACAGGGGCACGGCCAGAATAACGGTAGCAGGACCCAGGAAGAATGATATGAACTGCCCGCCCCTGTTGTAGTCTTCAAAACTGATGTGAAAACTCAGAAGAAGAGCTATGATCATCAGCATGCTCAGTACAAGCGGATTCATGAGGGGCGAACCCGTCTTCTTGTATAAAAGACCACCTGCATAGAATGTCAGAAGTGATATTCCAATACCAAATACAGGAGACTCAACAAACTGTGTGATAAGCTCACTCAACGGACTGCCTCCTTTTCATCAGTATCTGGACCGTCATACCGGTAACTATTGCAATGATGAAGGTCGAGACCACGGAAATGAACATAAGTGCAGTCCATTTTCCTTCAAGTATCGTAAAACATGTTATCAATCCTACTGCTGCCGGGATGAAGAAAAATGAGAGATGCTTAAGCATGAAATTGCTTACATCCTCTATCATGGTCAACTTGATGACCCCTGTCAGCAGAAGAATTAAAAGCATCACCATTCCCAGGACATTTCCGGGGATTGGCAGATTAAAGTAATTATGGATCAGGTCACCCATGAAGCATATAGCAAGAATAATAGCGAACTGTATGGCATACCTCATTTGGGATCACTTTCGTTTTTGCGGGACAGGACCAAAGTCCTGAGTATGAGGTAAATGTAATGTCAGTATCAGGTATTGTATAACATTTGTAATTATACACCCTTTAAAGAGACGATGCAAATTTCAAGAGTGGTTTCAAACTTTGAACCCTACACCTAACACCATACACAATTACCTACGATCTTTTCAAACTTTTACGGAATGGATAGATAAAACTCCTAGCGAGTTACTCATCGAAGCGGAGGAAGAGATACGCGCAGGGAAGCTTATGCGAGAGCGCAGTATCAAGAAGTACTTAATTGGATTTAGGCAGTACCTTCATGATAATAGCTTTGCTCCAGTGAGCGTGAAGAACTACCTGACCGGAGTTAAATCTTTCTATCACTGTTTCGATATCGAGTTGCCAACACTTCCTGGGGCAGGCAATGTTCGGACATCCCTGGAAGATTGTTGAGGGTTTTGGTAATTAGAGTTGAGTGAACCACCACCAGGATATAAAATTTCACGACCTCTTGTCCCGGTTTATCTTTTTTGTATTTTAATGGTTTCCCATTAAACCGATTAAAATAAAATGTAAAGTTGGTATTCTACAGAGCTGAAATCAGAGATACTCAAATTGAGTTTACCTTTTTGAAGATAAACATGAAAATTTATTAATAGCTCTCTTCAATATATGCGTGGACCGAATTTCTTGGCAAGCAGAACGGCCCTTAAATATGTTTAAGTACATCTTCCAGTTATTTTCTCCTGCTTTATGTGATATTTACCGAAGGAGGAAAATATTGTGATCTGCTTTATCATCAAATCTTTCTTCGGATGGTGGATAAGCTATTATAAGATTACCATTAAAAAATGAAGTAATACGTCTTGGTAGCACTTGTAATATCGAATGCCACCCCGGAGTATCCCGGCGAGCACTTGCAATTATTATTAGCTCATTTTTAGATTCACCTCTTGCATACAGAGACTTTACAAGAGCTCCCCATCCTTCAATACATTCAAATGTGATGGAACTATCAGAACCTGATCCATTGAAAAATTCCTTATATTTTTCGGGTTTATCATCCACCACTATAGCTGTCACTGATGCTGATGTCTGTTCAGCAATTCTTTTTATGGAATCCACTACAGAACAAAAACCCGAATTATGATCCATACCAGGTGGGATTATAAGAGTGATTCCCTGCGTATTGCACAAAGGATTCCTTATCATTGAAACAAGCACAAGTTCCTTAGTTCCTCTTAGTACCTGGTCAATGACCGAACCTATGATACTTTCCTTTAGAAAATGGATACCATCCCAGCCTATTACGGTGGTTGAGATTCTGTTCTCAAGAATCGCTCCCATTATACCGGAAGCTACGTTGTAGCCAAGACGTACATGAGTTTTTACAGGAACTTCAGTACATGCAGCATAATTAGTGGTTTCCATAAGCATTTTCTCAGCTTCAACAACCTTTTTTTCAGAATTATCACTATCATATTTTACAACAGAAAGTACATGCAACGGTTCACTTGATCTTTTCTCCCGAATCATCAGGGCTAAGTCCATTAAAAGTTGCTTGTAAGCAGATTGCGTCGAAAATGAAACCAGTATGCGGGAGTCTGTTTCCTGAAGATGGCATGTGATACTCTCTGCAAGAGAGACCCTATGACCATACATCTCAACAATCTGAGGACTTATTATCCCGACGATAAGTATCATTATCACTACGGCGTTTACCAGACCTTCATTGAAAAGCCCGGCTTCAAAACCGACTAGCACAATTGCAAGTGCTGCTGCAGCATGGCCAATAGACAAACCGAACATGCTCATTATCTGATCCTTGTTATAGTGGTATATTTTCCCTGTAAACCATGCAGCTCCAAATTTGCCAATGAACATAGCACCTATCATCCAGAGTGCCACACTAAGCTGGTTCCCTCCTTCAAAGAAAGAATGGATATTTGTAAGCATTCCTACTGAAAAAAGGAAGAAAGGTATGAACAAAACATTTCCAGCGAACTCTATCCTGTTCATGAGTGGACTGGTATTTGGAATTATACGGTTAAGCAAAAGGCCGGCCAGAAAAGACCCAATAATAGGTTCAACTCCGGCAATTTCTGCAAGATATGCAAGTATAAATGCCATAGCTAGCACAAAAAGAAATTCAAAATAACTCTCATCTGTAAATTTACTGAAAAACAATCGTGCAATGCGAGGTACAATAAACAACGAGCCTGCAAAGAAAACGGTCAGCCCGAAAAGCAACCTGATCCAGAAGAATAAATCAAGGCTCCCCTCCAGAGAAGAAATAACAACAGCAAGAACCATCAGGGTCATTGTATCAGTAAGTAAAGTAGCTCCAATCGCTGCAGTGATGGCCTCATTGTTGACGATGCCAAGCTTCTTGATAACGGGATATGCAAGTAAGGTTTGTGAAGCAAACACGGAAGCAAAAAGGAAGGCTTCAATGAAGGGCAGACCCAATGCATAATATCCTGCAGCAGTGCCTGCAACCTGTGGAATTAAAAATGATAATGCACCAAAGACAAGGCTCCTATCTATCTTCTCAATGAACTTATTAATATTTATCTCCAGTCCCGCTATGAACATCAGGTAAACAAGACCAATCTCACCAAGAAGCACTATGGTCTCATCCCTCTCCAATATATGCAACGCATTGGGGCCGATCAATGCACCGGCAAGGATCACACCAATCATCCCAGGTAATCTAAATGATTTGAATAGAAGAGGTGCAATAAGGAACACAAGCATAGACAACGCAAAAATCAGCACGGGTTCATGTAGAGGGATCGATGGGAACATGTCCATTCTCCATAGTTATCAACGCATATTTGAATGCAAAAAGTCTCATAGTAGTGATTACACAACTAATATCTATGTATAGGTGAGCTTCATAATATAAAGTAGTAATGATGTTACCACTGTCTATTAATCTCAATGACTGATAGAGAGTAAACAAAAAACTATCACTGAAATTACAAAATTCACTAAATACTATCAGAATCTTTGTTTTTGCATGAAGAAATCAGAACAAAAAAGTATTGGACTCAAGCATAGGTCAAATTAAAGTTATTAGTGCATAACCTTGACAGGTATTTCAAGGTTATTATTACTACATTACAACAACTAAAAAATATATAGTTACAAAAAAGTAAAAATACTATCAGGTATTACGATTTCGGCCCATGTACAGAACCCAACCCGGATACCTGAATAGTGAAACATTCTTTTAATAGAACTACTGGCGGCCTCTCGATGGACCTGAGCTTCGGGAAGCAGAGTGGTTCTTAGTAGTTGTCTTACTACCACCCCTATTGCTCTTATTGCCAGTGCTGCTACCAACCTTGTTTACACTTTTACCCTGGCTTGGTCTTACGCCTGTGGATTGCATAGGCTTGGCCTTATTAGCTTTGCCTTCACCCTTTTTACCCCTGCCCTGACTTCTTTTAGGTCCGGGGCTTCCCTTTGGTTTCCCTTGTTGTCTTGGGGCTGGTTTCGCTGCATCACCAATGGCGTTTCTTGCCTTTTCGGAATGATAGTTATGCTCAGCAATTTCAATATCCAGTCTGGTGAGCTTCTCTATACTCCTGAGGAAATCACGTTCATCTGCAGAACAGAAAGAGAATGCAGTTCCATCGGCTCCTGCTCTTGCAGTACGTCCTATACGGTGCACGTAGCTCTCTGAGACATTTGGAAGGTCATAATTTATGACGTGGGATATATCAGGAATATCGATTCCACGGGCTGCGATATCTGTTGCAACCAGTACACGAAGATGTCCTGACCTGAAATCCTGAAGTGCCTTTGTACGATGGGTCTGGGACTTGTTACCATGAATTGCATCAGCCGGGATCTTGTTTTTGTTAAGCGTCTGAGCAACCTTGTTAGCACGGTGCTTTGTACGTGTGAACACAAGAACACATTCCAGATGTTTGCCCCTCAGAAGCTGCAAAAGCAATTCGTTCTTATCCTCAGAATCAACGAAAAAGACGAACTGATCTATGCGCTCTACTGTTGTTGCCTGCGGGGTTACCTCTACTGTGACAGGATTGGTAAGCAATTTCCTGGCAAGCGCAGATATCTCCGGTGACATGGTGGCTGAATAGAAAAGTGATTGACGTTTGTTTGGAAGTAATTCAACGATGTTGTACACATCATTGACAAAGCCCATGTCAAGCATCCTGTCCGCCTCATCAAGGACAAAATACTCCACACCAGACAATCTGACGTGTCCCTGGTCTATCAGGTCTAACAGCCTGCCGGGAGTCGCCACAAGGATATCTACGCCCCTGGAGAGGGCTCTGACCTGAGGACCCTGACCAACGCCACCAAAAACGACTGCATGCTTGAAACGTGTGAACTGGCCATACGTTGCAAAACTATCTCCGATCTGCGCTGCAAGCTCCCTGGTGGGTGCAAGTACAAGAACACGTGGTTTTCCCGGACGTGGTGCTTTGTATGATGCAGACATTCTTTGCAGGATCGGTAATGAGAAGGCAGCAGTCTTGCCTGTACCTGTCTGAGCGATACCGATCATATCCTTACCGCTTAACAAATGTGGAATGGATAGATTCTGTATCGGAGTAGGAGTAGTATACCCTTTTTCGGACAAAGCCCGCTTAAGCGGGTCTATTAAATTAAGATTATCAAATGACACGTATACCTCGGAATTACAGTGCAAAACTCATTGAAAATTGAATTCGACCAATCTTTCCCGGAGAGAATATCCCACCAGGATAAAAGCCGAGCTTTTTAAATGATTCCGCACAGTAAAAAATCTATAAATTGAATTTTAATTGAATATTACAAAAAGCGACATCGACACAGTTAAAAATTATTGTTTTTTAAGAAAGCATGTAATTTTAACTTCACAATATTACTTGATAATTTGTATGGTGCTCCGGCCGGGATTCGAACCCGAGTCTTCGGCTCGAAAGGCCGGAATGATTGGCCGGACTACACTACCGGAGCACGTTGATTTCGCTTTAGTGAAGCGACTCCAACATGGCACATATAGTTATTAAACCTTTCGCTTGCTAATTAATTTCGCACGCTAAAATATCTATGAATTATAATTGAGTATTACAAAAAGTGACATCGATACAGTTAAACAGCTGTTGTTTTTAAAAAAGCATGAATGTTAACTTCAAAGTATTATTTGAAAATTGTATGGTGCTCCGGCCGGGATTCGAACCCGAGTCTTCGGCTCGAAAGGCCGGAATGATTGGCCGGACTACACTACCGGAGCACGTTGATTTCGCTTTAGTGAAGCGACTCCAACATGGCACATATAGTTATTAAACCTTTCGCTTGCTAATTAATTTCGCACGCTAAAATATCTATGAATTATAATTGAGTATTACAAAAAGTGACATCGATACAGTTAAACAGCTGTTGTTTTTAAAAAAGCATGAATGTTAACTTCAAAGTATTATTTGAAAATTGTATGGTGCTCCGGCCGGGATTCGAACCCGAGTCTTCGGCTCGAAAGGCCGGAATGATTGGCCGGACTACACTACCGGAGCACGTTGATTTCGCTTTAGTGAAGCGACTCCAACATGGCACATATGGTCATAAACCTTTCGCTTGGGTCAGCATTTTTCCCCTGTTTCCTCAGAGTCATTGAGGTTTGCTACCCATGCAGTGAGCTTCCCACATGCCTCTGGCTGACATGCATCCCTGCAACCGGCACAAGGTGAGAACATATCCCCGGATAACAGGAGATCAAAACAAGGAATTTCTTCCTCCTTGACTTTAAGAAGATAGGTCCGGGCTCCGTTAGAGACAGCTTGCTCCCGGATAATAAGCTCATCATCCAAAAGCTTCGACACAACTCTGGAGCATTTACGACTGTCTATATCAAGCATTTTCCAGAGTTCATTCTGGAAAACGCCTTCCTTGCTGTCTCGAATAATATTTAATGCATCTTCTTCGACACTCATGTTAGTTTCCACTGGGTGTTTATTCTTCCATCGGAACAACAAGAATTATATTATTTCCACGCAATACGACAGAACCAAGGGATCGCAGACGCTCGCCGTTTGCTATCTCTACAGTATCTACCATATGCAGGTTCATGTAATCATCAGCACTTTTTAAAGTTCCTTCGAGCAGGTGAAGGTCACCTTTCATCTCTACCTGGACTTTAGATCCAACTAATTTCTGGACTTTCTTACTAGGGAACAAAATTAATCCTCGCTTTCATTTAAAAGAATAATACTTATCTGTATGCCATTCTATATTCAGGCTAATTAAAATAGCCAATATCATATTTATTCTTGGCGATTTGCACATAAATACTTGATGCAGGTCACATATAACCCTGTAATTCAGTGCTATCCTGCACAGCATCCGGCTTTTTCGCCTTTATGCCGACCTGTGGTTTTGTAATAGGACCAAATGTGGCTTCATAATTCTGTATATGCTGATTGAGCCAGCGTACAAGTTCAACTGTCGCCAGAGGTGAAAGTATAACCTCGGTCTCAAGTCTTCTCTGAATAACCTGCTCATCACCTTTCTTACTTACAGCCATAGGCATATCGTTATAAAAGCCGATCCTGAAATCATAGGGACTGTGTCCTCCCACTGCACCAATGGAGTAGACCTGCTTAAAATCATCCGGTTTATGCAATTCAATTCTGACATTCTTCTTTTTCCTTATCTCTTCAGGTTTATCGGTCATCTTGTCACCTTCGTTTTTTTCTGAGTCCATATAATCACATCCTCAATAGGCTTCTATCTGCAGACATAACTATTATAATTTTTGATGCTGAAAATTGTTGCCTGAATGACCGCAGGATATGTATCAGCCCTCAACAATTTTCCTAAGGCTTCTGGCTCTTGCAGAGACTTCCCTTTTAGAATGTGCCGCAGCTATCAGTTCAACGGCCTCAAGGTTACGTACCACATTATCGAGATAGCCAAGCACATCGCCAGGATAAGCAGTTATTCCATAAAGGCTCTCAAGTTTTCTTACAATTCCATCCGGCTCATAACCTTCAGCCCTGATAGAAATGATCTTCTCAGAGAACTTGCGTTCAGCACAGCCACAATAAGGAGAATCCCGACAATTGCATGTCAGAAAATCAGCGGCAAATTCGAACAACTGGTCACGCAGCGTGATATCCAGTTTATCCATATTTTCCCCTTCAAACAATATATCCAGAGAAGCTCCCTGAAACACTCTTGACGGAAGATTCACATTAAGGGCAGCAGATATGCGAGCAGCATACTTGTAATAGACCGAATCAAAGAACTCCAGATTGGAAACCGTCACCAGAGGATCCTGTTCCACCAGAACGGAGTCACGTATAAGAAACGCCTTTGAAACTGAAAGAAAATGCCCTGCTGCTATCTTTCCGAATCTTGTAAGCGAAATAAGGTCATCCTTTTTGTGAAGGAACTTATTTCTTGCAAGTTTGTTAAGCAAGAAATCTACGTTATAGTCAGCCAGCATATTGGAGTGTATCTTTTCAAGATCCTTCTTTGAGGAAGTCACAGCAGCTGTCGCGAGAACTTCTTCCAGTTGTTCATCATCACCATACTGGACCTTGCTATGCTGCATCTCACCTTTAAGCAGTTTCAGGGCAACGGCATCCTCAGTATCGCCCTTGTCACCTGAATATTTCTTGTTAGGAACAGCAAGCACGATCACCTCACCACGATCATGGTAATCAGGTCTTCCTGCACGTCCCAGCATCTGGAGAAAATCCTGCATAGTAAGCCATTCGATACCCATTGCCAGAGATTCGAATATGACCTGTGATGCCGGAAAATCCACTCCGGCTGCAAGGGCTGCCGTTGTCACAACAACGGGGAGTTTACCTTTGACAAAAGCGATCTCGACTTTTTTGCGCTCCTGACTTGTAAGACCCGCATGATACGGAGCAGCAGATATTGGCAACGCTTCAGCAATGCTATGACAATTACGCCTTGAATTCGTGAATATTATTGTCTGACCCTTATGACCTTTTGAAGATGTCATGGCAAACTCTTCCCTTACAAGCCTGGTCATTATCTTTACCTTGGAGTATTCAGGACAGAGTATCAGATGTCTTTCAATAGGCACCGGGCGATACTCATACTCAATGAGCTTCGCTCCCAGCTGTTTTGCACGCAACTGGGGTTTGGCCACGGTTGCAGAAAGGTAAATGAACTGGGCATCAGGTGCAATGTATTTCAACCTTGCAATAACACCATCCAGGCGGTGACCTCTTTCAGAATCCTCTATCGTATGAACCTCATCTATTACCACTGTTCCGACATGTCCCAGCATATCAGCGCCACCTGTCCTGAGGACATAATCAAGACCTTCGTATGTCCCTATTATTATATCCGAATCCAGGGTTCTTGTCATGGATTCATTCTTTGAGGTCTTGATACGTGCACTGCCCACCCTGATAGATGTTTTGATGCCAATTGGAGAATATCGTTTTGTGAACTGGTCATATTTCTGGTTCGCAAGTGCTACCAGTGGCACAAGATAGAGCATTTTGCCCTTCTTCCTTAAAATATTCTCAATACCTGCAAGCTCGGCTATCAGGGTCTTACCTGTCGCAGTCACAGATGTGACAAGCTGATTCTGTCCTTTGAGAAGACCGTTTTCAACTGACAGGGATTGCACCGGCAGAAGAGTATCGGATTTTTCGAGCAGTATTTTTTTAAAACTCTTATGCAAAGGCAGGTCCTTTATCAGTTCCTTTGGAACTGAAGTGTTTGCAGCAATGGAATCGAATTTAGTAAGCTCACGGTCCAGGTCATCAGGACTTATCATAGCCATCGTCCTGTCAAGATCCTTTGTCTTGAGCATTATATCCTCAAATCTCTGACATACCTCATCCCCATAGTTTACATGGGAACTTTTGAGCATTCTGAAAAGTTCTTCCCGTGCACAGTCCTCACACACTTTATCCCGATGATATTTTATAGAACGCCTGTTCAGGAAATTGAACCTGTTCTTTAACAGGCAGAATTTGCATGCATTTACAACATCTGCGCTGAGCTGAAATCCCTGGAGCATATCTACAAATCTGGCAGTCTGTTCAGCATCACCGTCCCTGGCTATCATTATACGGTCAGCTATCCTTATAAGATCGATAAATTCCGATGGCGGCCTGTATTCACCTTTGCCTTCGGTTTTGACCTTGAATTTATGCGGACGCGGGCCGGCATCAGTCTGCCTCAGAAGAAGCTCACCGACAAAAAGAGGTTTTTTCTTTTTATCCCGTATCGGCAGGATAATAATTTTGGACCTTTCGGCGCTTGCAAGTATCCAGAGAGTCATTGATGCTCTTTGATGACTTATAGTCTATAAATACTATTGTATATACTCAAAACAAGTGTTTTATAATATTAGAGATTATATAATTATTGAATATTATTGGGGATGAAAAATGCTGGAATCTATACACATGATGGAGACTGAAACCATTAGTCCTGAGGCTGAATTCAGGGATGGGGGAGAAACTTCCCTTTATGAAAGTCTTAAAAAACAGGAACAAAATATGGTAGTTGAAGATGGATTCCGTCTGAGTTCAACCGGAATTTTAGTTCTTGACAGGACATTAGGAGGAGGGTTGCCAGCCGGATCACTTACATACTTTTCAGCCGACCCACGTTCAATGTCTGAAGTTTTCCTTTACCAATTCACTCAATCACGCAAAACGTACTATTTTACAACGAGCAGAAAACCAAGATTTGTGCTCAACGATGTGATCAACCTTGGATTTGATCCCAGTAACATCATTTTTGTAGACATATACAGTGAATACTATTGTACGACATGTGGAGACAAGTCAGATAACATAGGTAACGAATTCATAGATTCCAAGATCATAGATTTCACTGAGTTCAACTTGCGCAACATTGCAAACGATTCAAGCGGTGAAGAAGTGAACATTATCTTCGATTCCTTCTCGTTCTTTATGGAACTCACCGTTAACAAAGGACACATTAAACAACTTGTTAACGTACTCTATGAAACAACAAAGGATCTTGGATGCCTGACCTACCTGTATGGAGTTAATAACAATAAAGCCAAGGACATTGAGAACTTCACTTTTAACATATGCGATGTTATTTTTGAGTCGATCCTTGACAAAGGAGCTGACAAGGTAATAAGTAAACTTGCAATTCCAAAGATCAGGGGAATGGTGCCCAGTGCAGACATCATAAAATTCAAGATCGGAGAAGGCATACAGATCGACACATCCAAGGATATTGCATAATATCCAAGAATCCTTTTCTTTAAAATTCCGCATCTGAAGTTGCAAGCGAACAGGTACAGGAATATTGTTCCGGAAGTGACCGTATAACATCCGAGAGTACTCCTCTCAATTTATCATTTATATTTGTGAGAGTATCAAGCACTTCAGTAACTGTCATTTTTCCCGTTCCCGTCCCACATGCGTCATTTGTAATAGTACAGATGGATGCATAGCACATGTTCAGTTCTTTTGCGAGCACGATTTCAGGAAGGCCGGTCATACCTACAACATCCCCGAATTGCCGCATCATTCGTATTTCAGCTTTTGTTTCAAACCTTGGACCTTCAGCGCAGATATAAACACCTTCTGAAAAGCCAATGTTCCTGCCAGCAAGAGAAGCACTCATAAGCTGTCTTGTATGAGGACAGTATGGTTCACTTACATCTACATGCACTGTCCTTTCATTAAAAAAAGTCGAAGGTCTGCTCTTAGTAAGATCAATAAAATCATTGGGTAAAAAGAAACTTCCAACAGGATGATTCTTCATAGTACCTACGGAATTTGTGGATATTATCCTCTTTATACCCAATTCATGTATGGCACAGATATTGGCCCGATAATTTAGCATATGAGGTGGAACATGCCTGTTACCATCTGCATGTCTGGGTATCAATGCAACATTTCTGCCCCCTATCTTCAGAATATGAACGAGGACATCACCATAAAGAGTACTTACCAGCACTTCCCTATCAGAACCTTCTGAAGTGAAAGCAACCCCGCCTATTAAAGCAACCTGCAGATCCAGATCAGGATAAATGTTCTCTTTTTCCTGCATTGTTTCACCTCTTAGACTTTTTTCCTGTTGCTTGCGGACGATTTGAAACCTTGATCCCTGCCAGTGCGAGGATGATAGCAAATACTATAGAATATACGAATTGTTCTATTCCTGCACGTGGATCGCCAATATCGCTTCCAATCACAGGGCTCATTGACATGAGGTAACTGGTGGCTCCCCAGAAAAGGAAACCTATGGACAACACAAAGAAAGCAGGTATCAGATATTTTCCATAAGACTCACCACGTTGTTTGCAATCTATTATCTTTCCTGCGTCTGCAAAGAGTATTGCCAGAACATATACCCAGATGGTCTTGTGAATGAAAGCTGTGAACAGCGGGATAACTCCATAATACCACAGTCCTTCTGCTGTGTAAAACGCCCATACATCCATGAGTCCTGCCAGAGTGGCCACTATTATTAAGAAAAACGCTGTTGCATAAGTGAAGAATGTCATTCTGCCCGAGTGGAAAGAATCTTTAAGTTTTTCCCAGTAGAAAGCAACTGTATCGCTGAATCCACGGTAAAGCATGTAAAGACCAACTGCCGCCAGAATGCCTATAATAGCACCCTGGGAATAGTTAATAAGCAGGAAAAATGCGTATATGAGAGCCGTAAGTCCCAGCGGAACGAAAAATGTCTGGGATATTTTAGGATCATTGAAAGCATGTTTGATTATGTAATAGGTACTTTCCAGATTGGCACTCTGCATTACTACAATGCGCCTTACGGAATCGATCTTGACCCTGGACTGTACGATGGGAAGCAGGGTTTCATCTTCAGCACCATCAGATACGAATATAACTGATTCTGCCGGGAATTTCTTCAAAAGCATATCAAGCTGATTGGCTATCCTCTGGTCAGAGATGATACCAATGTTCCTGTCACCTGCAAGGGTAAAGATTTCCGCATCAACTCCCTTTGCAAGCAACTCGTCAAGTATCTTGACGCCTCCGAAGATAGTGTTTGTATCGGAATCTTCAGGGTCTGCTAATGCAAGCTTGACCGCTGCCTCTATATTTGCTTCTTTGCCTATCAGAGGGCCCTGGACGTTCGCTTTGTCTCCAAGGTCATTATCCCTGTCTATGCAGATTACCAGTGTTTGCATGAAACTCCTGTAGATATTTATAACGAAAATATAAATAGATTCTCATAAATCAGCATCTGTAAAGAGAGATTATCAAATTAGGTCATAATTCACCCCATTCTAATTTGATGAGCATTTTT
>OBLN01000069.1_pt1 | contig 35774 bp, 36 predicted proteins | sample 1519301 | NCBI WGS metagenome assembly OBLN01 (sample SAMEA2452533, study PRJEB22499) | sediment metagenome | reverse complement strand
ATTTGCATCAAAATCCACTTTGTAGAACTGTGGAACAGAAAACGATTGTACTGGATTTTTCCTTGACTTGAAATGAGGAAATCCTTTTTTCTCCCTGAAAAACTTAGTAAATGCGTTTTCAAGATTGAGAGTAGCACCTTGTAACGACTGAGAATTAATATCCTTGAGCCATTCGTGTTCTTTCTTCAATACAGTTATTCCAGTGTTCAATGTGAATCTGGATGCGGATTTACCGTTCTGTTCATAAGTCTTAATTTTCTGTTCTAACGCCCAATTATAGACAAACCTACATGCACCAAAATGCTGAAAGAACTGCTCTCGCTGTTCTGTTGTAGGATACATTCTATACTTGTAGGCTTTTAACATACAAAGTTATATATGTGCTTACCACAATATATAGTTTTTGTTAAGTTAAACTACCGTGTTGTTTTCGAGAATAGACGTAATTCATCCACCTGTTCCAGTTCGAAGAACTAGAACTCCCATTAAATCTTTGATTTTATGTGAGTTTGAAAACGGTGGTCTTCTTACTTCAACGTGATAAACATTTCAAAGGCTGATCTAATAATAGTGCATAGGAAAGTTATGATGCTCACATCCAAAACTGCCATACCCAAAACAGTCTCCGAGGAATGAATCAATGGATACAGATTATGACGCTTTTGTAATAGGTACGGGAGTTGCAGGCTCTTCACTTGCATACAAACTCAACAACTCCGGAATGAAAGTTGCTATAGCAGACAAAGACAGGTACGGAGGTATTTGTGCATTCCACGGATGCATTCCTAAAAAAATACTAAGCGGTGCTGCTGAGATAGTAGCTGCCAGCAACAGGATGAGTGACAAAGGAGTAAAATGCAATGATCATCTTGAATGGTCTTCACTCATTGAATTTAAGGATGAACTGGTGCATTCCTTAACAGGCCCTAAAGAAAACGCGTTCAAGAATGCAGGGATAGATACCTATCACGGCAAAGTGAGTTTCCATGACAGGAATACACTTGTGATAGGAGACAAGCTCATATCTGCAAAATATATCCTTGTAACTGTTGGAGCGACATCAAGGACCATCGATATACCCGGTGCAGGATTTCTTACGACCAGCGATGAGTTCCTTGACCTGAAAGCACTTCCAAAGAGGATAATTCTTGCAGGTGGTGGATATATTTCATTCGAATTTGCACACATAGCTGCCAGGGCAGGCGCAGATGTCACTATAATCCACAGAGGCAGGAATCTTCTCAAAACCTTTGATCAGGACCTTGTGAATATGCTGGCAGAAGCATCAGAAAAAGCAGGTATTAAAATCCTTACTGGTCAGGAACTTCTAAGAATAGAAAAGAAGAATGATTCTCTCGAACTTATTACCCATGACAGCAAAAAACAGGAAGAGATCATACATCAATGTGATATGATAGTACACGGCCTTGGAAGAGTTCCTGCCATAGATGGACTTGAACCTGAAAAAGGAGATGTGAAAATTGAGCATGGTGCCATTGCAGTCAATGAATATCTGCAAAGCGTATCGAATCCTTCAGTATATGCAGCAGGAGACTGCATCCTTCCCGGACCGGCACTTACCCCCACTGCAAGTCTTCAGGCAAATGTGATTGCATCCAATATACTGGAGGGAAATAAGCATACGACAGATTACACCAAAATTGCCTCTGCCGTATTTACCATACCCACACTCGCCTCGATAGGACTTATGGAAAAGGATGCCACCTACAAACATCGAGTCATATACAATGATATGAGTAATTTCTATTCTGCCAGGAAAACAAATCTTGGATATGCTGCTTCCAAGATCATTATCGAAAAGGATACCGGTAAAATTGTTGGAGCTCATGTTATAGGCCCTAATGCCGAAGATACGATCAATCTTTTTACCCTGGCCATAACCACAGGACTCACAGCAGAACAGGTAAGAGAAGCACTGTATGCATATCCTGCAAGCAGTTATGATGTAAAGTATATGCTCAAATGATCTCATCTTTGTTTTTGCAAATTCATTCAGTTGAAACATCAAAGGAACGAAGACGCAGAGAGAGTGCAAACACAAGATAAATAATAAGTGCGGATACGATGAAGGCGTTTCTTCCCATAAGTTCATAGATAAATCCGCCACCAATGAGTCCCAGAATACTGGCGATACTTACAAAACTGCCAGAGACTCCCTGAACAAGACCTTGATTATCTTTTCCTGCAAGCTTTGATAACATAGACTGTATTGAAGGCCACATGAAACCGTTGCCAACTGCAAAAAGTATGGCTGCCACATATGTAAGTAATGTACTGCCAAAAGCCAGAAGCAAAAAGTTGCTTCCAAGTATCAGACTACCTGAGATTATAAGGAATGGATCGGAGTATCTTTTGGAAACATATGTAAGCACAGGACCTTCAACTATGACAAGCATGATACTCAGGAAAGAAAAATAGAAACCCAGCTCTGCAATGCTCCACTGAAGGTCATTCGCTGCGTGTACAGGAAAAGCCGTATAGAATGTATTGAATCCAAGGAAGATGAGGAAGTATATCAGGAACATGTAAGGTATGTGCTTCAATTCCAGCACATCCCTGAACTTTTGCTTTTGTATTGGTGTGGTATCAGCACAACCACCTGGTTTATCAGAAGTTATTGATAACTCCGAAGGAAACTTGTCCTTTGGGACACACCTGCGTGATTCAGGAACATAGAGAGCTATCAATATAGTACCTGCCAGTGATATTAAAATAGCTGCAAGTACCGGGAGAGCTTCACCATATATTGTCACACTGAGAATACCGGCAAGTGCAGGCCCTACTATGAAACCAAGGTTTGTGGATACGGACATTTTGCCGAAATTCTTACTCCTATCCTTATCCTCGGTAATATCGGCAATGTAGGCATTTGAAACGGAAACGTTACCCCCGGTAAGTCCGTCAAATCCCCTTGCAATGAAAAGAAGGACGAGTGGAACCGTTATTAAGAAACTTCCCAATATCCCTGAACTCACAGGCATCAGCACAGTTACCGGCACAAAGAGAGCAATGAAGAAAATTATCCATGACAGGAGAGTACCTGCCTGGCTTAGAAAAAGAACCTTCTTTCTGCCGTAGATATCCGACCATCGTCCCAAAAGTGGAGAACCTATCAACTGGAAAATTGGATACATTGAGGACATGATACCGTATATCAGTGCATTGCCACCGAACCTTGCAACAAGAAAAATAAGGAAAGGAAGAACTAAACTAAGCCCCATTGTACCGATAAAATTCACAAGAAGAAGAGGATAGATCGATATCTCTTTTGTTCCTTTGTCAACCATTTTCTCAATAATTTTAGGGTGCAGCTAATATATGATGTTTTTGTGACACAGGAATATGCAAAAAATTAATCATGAAAAGGACCTTTACCTGTATCTATGAAAGAACTGTACCTTACTGACTGCTACATGAAAGAATTCGATGCAACTGTTGAGAGCGTTAAGGACGACAAATTTGTGGTGCTTGACAATACGGCATTCTACCCAAATTCCGGTGGCCAGCCCCATGACACAGGAATGTTAGTAAGAGAGGATGGAACTGAGTTCCCGGTGAGCTATGTTGCAAAATTCGAGAGTAACATCAGCCATGAAGTCACGACATCAGGATTGAAAGCAGGAGATAAAGTAAAGGGAATCATTGACTGGGACAGAAGGTACCTGTTCATGCAATACCACACAGCATGTCACATATTAAGTGCCATAATCCATAATGATACGGGAGCAAAGATATCAGGGAACCAGCTTGGGGAAGACAAGACACGTGTGGATTTCAATCTGGAGGATTTTGACCGGGACCAGATAAAATCCTATGAAGGCAAGGTCAATGAGATAATAGACCGCAAGATACCGGTGAGTATTGATATTATGCCAAGGGAAGAAGCGTTCAAGATCCCTTCTGTGATCAAACTTAAGGATGCATTCCCTCCTGAAATAGAGGATATAAGGGTTATCAGCATTCCAGATGTCGATACACAGGCCTGTGGCGGAACCCATATTGCCAACACCGGAGACATACCCCATATTGAGATCATAAAAGCAGAGAACAAGGGAAAGAACAACAGGAGAGTATATTTCAAATTCAGGGAAAACTAAGGGAATTTAATTTTTCCTAATCGTGAATATCAGAATTATACAGAGGAATGGAAACATGGACAACTGTGCCAACTCCTTCCTCACTTTCAACTTCAATTGTTCCGGAATGCAGTTCCACTATGTTTTTCGCAAGATAGAGGCCCAGTCCGTTTCCCCCGTGCATACGGGTGGCTGAACCATCCACCTGATAGAAACGGTCAAATATTCTGTCCATGCAAATTTTGGGAATACCCGTCCCATGATCACTAATGTCCACATAAATGCTAGTATCATCTTCATTAATAGAAACAGATACTACGGAGCCCCTGGAAGAGAATTTTATCGCATTGTCCAGAAGATAGACAAAAAGATATTTAAGAAATTCGCAGTTACCATATACCAGATTCATATCAAATGAATAATCTGTGTTTAACTGGATCTTCTTATCCTCTATTCTCGTAGAGAGGGTGCTTATAGCATTGTCAAGCACGTCCTTGAGATGAATGGGTGACAATACATGGTATTTTTCAAAATAAAGGGAGTTCATGTTGAGCAGGGATTCTATTAACTGCTCCAGGCGTTCTGAATTCGAAACAACTATTTTCATACATTGTCTTTGTTTTTCATCAAGCTCACCAAGGAGACCGTCGTAAATAGCCTCACTATACCCCTTAATAGAGATAAGAGGTGTTTTGAGCTCATGGGTGATATTAGCTACAAATTCATCTTTCATCCGGTCAAGGGATTTGAGCTCTTCATAGGCTTTCCGTGTTTCATCCACAAGACGGATGTTCTCTACAGCTATGCCAACCTGATGACCCACATTGCCGAGTATGTCAAGGTCAGTGTTTGAGATATTGGTCCCATGACCCGGGAACAACAATACAATACCAACAAGATCCTCTCTGGAAATAACAGGAATGAAAACAAGCCTTCCGACATTTTCATTCATGACGATCTTTTTCAAGCTACCTGAAATATTAGTTAATTCGTCTGTATCCCAGGTGTTTTTTATATCAGGCACTATCCGGAACAGAGGATCATCGAAGCTGATACAGTTTATTTCATTTTTCAGTTCATCTTTGATCCCATTTGACGAGCAAATCCTGAAATTTTTGTCGTGAGAAGAGAAAAGGCAAACTATGCCCGAATTACAGCCTGCATAAGAAAGTATTTCCATAAGAATATCATCCAGAAAATCCTGCATTTCCAGCGAACTTGCAGCAATCAGAGCCGTAGACTGTAGTATGAGAAGGTTGCGATTCTTTCTTTGAAGGTCTTCTTCGACAAGTGATAGGTCAGTGATATCCTGGGTGGTTCCCTGAAAAAGCACCTGTCTACCTTCACTATCCCAGGTTACTTCACCAAGGGAATGAAGAATGCAAGCTGAGCCGTTCTTCTTTATTACCCTGGTTTTTACATCAAATTTATACCCGGGTATTGAAAGCGCTTTGTCCACACATGAATGGAATAAACTCCGGTCATTGGGATGTATGAGGCCGGGATAGATTTCCTTGTTAATTGGTATTTCGTCTGGTAAAAATCCCATGATACGATACATTTCCTCTGACCAGAAATGTTTTTTAGTACGCAGATCAATCTCCCAGCTTCCCGTGTGGGATATTTCCTGTGCCCTTGCAAGCCTTTCTTTGTGTTTTAGAACCGATTCTTCAGCTTTCTTTCTTTCTATGCTGTCTACAAAGATGTCGCCAACTACCCTCATCAATTTAATGTAATTTGCTGACCAGACTTTTTTCTTGCTGAAGGAATCAAATCCCATAAAACCAAGCAACCGACCATTGGATTGAAGTGGAATGGAAAGTACAGATGTGATACCTGCTTTTTGCAAAGCATCTTTTTCTTTAATTGCTTCAGATGGCAATTTTGATACATCTGATATGTGGACTATCTCGGGATTTTGTAGCTTTTCCATCCACCATGGAAAATGCCTGGCAGAGACATAATGTATATTAGTATCATCTACATGCTCTGCATTCCACTTGTAGATAGTATCATTTTCGCCCCGGTAATTAGAAAAAAGTATTAAATAGCTACGATCAGCATCTGAGAATTCAGCTATCTTTTTAAGAGAAAGACGTATACCCTCATCGATATGATATGATTTTTTCCCAATGAAATTAGAGGAGATCTCTGCAACAATATTCTCAAATTTTAACTGAGAAAGTAGTTCACTCTCTGCACATTCGCACTTTTGCGCCATTTTAGAAACGGTCATGCCAAATAAAAGGAAAGTGATGGCAACAAATGACCTGAAATAGAGGTGGTGAATAAATTCCTTTTCTGCTATATAAGCTGGTAATACGTTTGCAGTAAATAATAGTTCCACCAGATAAGCATCGGCTAGCAAGAATACAAGACAAAATGATATTGACAACAATAATATTTTTACGTCTTTTTTCATATCCAACCCTGCTATGAAAAGAAAACATCATTTTGGCATTTTAAATGCCAGAATTTGTTTTTACTGCTATTTAAAGCTAATATAGAGGCATTTATAAATATGTTCCTATTTATTCCTGTAAAAAGCCAAAATAAATTTGGACTTAAATTCAGTGATAGTATGTATTTAAGACGGTAAAGAGACAAGTATATGTAAAATGGCGCATTTTCAAAATAGATTAAAATAGCTTGAAAAGAACTAGGGAAGCACAGGACTATATGTGGAAAAAGATATAATTCCATTAGTCCTTAAACCTATAGAATCAAAATACGCAATTATCTATATTGCATTTATCTGCGGAGACATACAAAATGAAAGTACTAGTTAGTGATCCATTATCAGAACAGGGATTAACAATACTCCAACAGCATTTCACAGTTGATGTCCTTACCGGACTTTCCGAAGAGGAACTCGTTGAGAAGATACCGGAATATGACGCGCTTGTCATCAGAAGTGGAACACAGGTTACAAGAAAGGTCATAGAGGCAGCCGACAAGCTGAAGATAGTCGGCAGGGCAGGAGTCGGAGTCGATAATGTAGATGTAGAGGCAGCTACGGAAAAGGGAATAATAGTTGTCAATGCACCTGAAGGAAATATGCTCTCCGCAGCAGAGCACACTATTGCAATGATGATGGCTCTGGCAAGAAATGTGGCACAGGCCAATGAGTCACTCAAATCCAAAAAATGGGAACGCAGCAAGTTCATGGGTGTAGAGGTCAATGGAAAGACCCTTGGTGTTATCGGACTGGGGCGCATTGGAGCAGAAGTCGCAAAAAGGGCACAGGGACTTAACATGAATATCCTGGCATACGATCCTTTTGTTTCAGAGGAGAGGGCAAAGGAGATGGGCGTAACTATGATGTCCGTACAGGAGATCGTGAAACTGGCTGACTTCATCACTGTCCATACACCACTCACTAAAGAGACAAGGAACATAATCGATGCTGAAGAGTTCGCCTTGATGAAAAGCAATGCAAGGATCATCAATTGTGCACGTGGCGGGATCATCAATGAGGAAGCACTTGCAGATGCATTGAACAGTAATAAAATAGCAGGTGCCGCAATTGATGTATTTGTGAATGAGCCACCTTTTGACAGTCCCCTTATTGATTGCAAGACCCTGATAGCCACTCCGCATCTTGGTGCTTCTACCGAGGAAGCGCAGATAAATGTAGCTGTTTCTGTCGCCGAAGAAGTAGTCTCCGTGCTTAATGGCGGAACTGCAAAAAGTGCTATCAATATACCATCCGTCAAGCCAGAGATCATGACCATGCTTGCACCTTATATCCAGCTTGCTGAAACAATGAGCAACGCATGTGCACAGCTTCTTGGGAAGAACTATGAAAAGATCGAGATCTCATACAACGGCGATATTGCACAGAAGGACACAAGACCTGTTACTGTTGCCGCACTGAAAGGTATGCTTCAGGTTGCACTCGGCTCAGCCGTCAACTACGTTAATGCAGGCTCCCTTGCAAAATCAAGAAAGGTAGGAGTTGTTGAAAGTAAGTCCGAGACCACAGAAGAATTCAGTTCAACAATAAAAGTTGAAATAACAATGGGTGAAGAGAAGGCATCAATCGTAGGTACAGTCATTGGTGGCAAAGGAAAGGTCATCAAGATCGACGGGGAACATGTCGATATGATACCATCCGGATATATGATAGTAGCAAAACACATCAACAAACCTAACGTGATCGGACCTTGTTGCATATTGCTTGGAAAGAACAACATCAACATATCAGGAATGCAGGTAGGAAGAGCTGAAATTGGCGGAACTACCATAATGGCACTCAATGTAGATTCAGAAGTACCTGAGGAAATACTGAAAGAGATGAGATCGGTTGAAGGCATTATCGATGCCAAGCTCATCAAATTTTAAGTATCAGATAGCAGATATTTTGTAAAAAGATAAAGGATGGCAGCAGTTCAATGATGCGAAAACGCATATATCATAAGTTTTCCCACAGGACGGTGGAGTTTGAACAAAAGTACCGCTACCATTCAGACCTTCCTTTTTTTGTGAAAGTGATGGCAAACATGGACGGAAAATTCGGCATGTTTGTCACTGAATCTGTTACCCAGCGAGGACATCGCATACAGGCAAAAAGAGAGATTGCTGTGGAAGTAGTATCCAATGGCATTGATTTTTCCCCACTGAACTATGATAATGTAGATGATGTGCTGGATACCATTGAAAAAGAAGGAATCATGGATTTCAGAGTACATTTAAGATATAGTTATCTTGACGGGAAATATAATCGTGTGCCATTCAGAGGAGACATATATATTGTAAGGGCCATCCTCGAACATGAATTACTTGTCCTCCAGATCAACCACATAGACGGGCCGAAGAGAACAGAATGCGGTCGTGTTGCCGACACCATCATTGATGAACTTCGCAGAGGTTCATGATGGACGAGTTGATGCTTGTAGCTGCAACACCGTTCAAAAGAAATAACAAGAATTCACTTTCCATCAAGGATTTTGAATTCGTACTCTCTTTTGATCTTAAGTGGATGGCACCCGATGTTGCGTCAAAGGTGAGAGACAGGGCCATAGGCGCCCACTTATTGAAATTTAGCGGGGCAGAGTTAGTTCCCAATTTTGATATAAGTAAGATAGAGATACCACATGGTTTCAAGCCTTCTGAATCAATTTTTAAAGAAAGATCGACCATTGAGGACATAATAGCCATGATTGTCGCAAACTGCGGGAAGAATGCGAGGGATACAACTGCACTGATCAATAAGAAACAGGAACAATTCGATGATCTTGTAGATATTGAAGTGGCTGGCCTGCTAACTGCAAAAGATCTGGGTTGTGACATAGACCCAATATACGACAAAGTGTACTGCAAGGTTTTCAGTAAAGACGAAAATACCACATAATCTTTATGTACTATTAATGTTATTCAACAGCAGTCTGATTCTACAGACAACTCATGTTCTTACTTAATTGACACCTTACGGATGTTCGAACGCATATAATGCGTGAGTGAGACATACTCTTGCGGAGGAACAATATGAGCAAGACTACACAAGTCAAAATCGAAAGAAAGACAAACCCTCGTACTCCTGTGCTTATTGCAGCACTGAAAGAAGGGTCACGTCAGAACGAAGCTGCTATCTGGAGAGATGTGGCAAAGAGGTTAGAAAAGCCTGGAAGGAATTACGCACAGGTAAACCTCAGTAAGATCAACAGGTATGCAAAGGACGGAGAAACAGTCCTTATTGCAGGCAAAGTACTTGGTGCAGGACTCCTTGATAAGGCAGTCACTGTTGCAGCATACAATTTTAGTATAACTGCAATAGAAAAGATCACCAGTCTTGGCGGCAAATGCCTGACAATTGAACAGATATTGGAAGAGAACCCGAAGGGATCTGGAATTAAGATCTTACAGTAGGTGAAGAAGATGACAATTATCGATGCAGACGGACTCATTATGGGTAGGCTTGCAAGCACTGTGGCAAAGAAATTGCTTGCTGGTGAGGAAATTGATATCATCAATGCTGAAAAAGCAGTTATTTCCGGTTCAAAATACACCACTTTAAGAGAGTACGACGAGACTCTGAGAAGAGGTAAACCGGAGTTCGGACCATACTTCCCCAAGAGACCGGACAGAATCCTTAAAAGAACCATCAGAGGAATGATCCCTTACAAACGTGCAAGAGGTAAAGATGCAATGGGTCGCCTGAAGGTGTACGTAGGTGTTCCAATGGAACTCAAGGACAAGGAAAGTATACAGATTGTTGAGGCAAGCATGGACCGCCTGAGCTCAAACAAATATCTCAGACTTGGCGATGTCAGTACAAAACTGGGTGCTAAATTCTAATAAGGAGGAAGATTATAATGTCCATTAAAGTAATAACCTCATCAGGTAAGAAGAAGACAGCTATTGCACGTGCAACTGTGAAGAAGGGAAATGGAAAAGTGCGCATAAACAAAAAGCCACTGGAAATATACACCCCTGATTTTGCAAAGTTCAAAATATATGAAGCAGTTATGCTTGCAGGCGAAGTTATTGAAGGAATTGACGTAGATGTTGTTGTCAGCGGTGGCGGAATCATCGGCCAGGCAAGTGCTGTAAGAACTGCAATTGCCAGAGGCATTGTAGACTGGACCAATGACACAAACCTCAGGGACGCATACATGGCATACGACCGTAACCTCCTGGTAAACGACTCCAGGCAGAAGGAAACCAAGAAGTTTGGTGGACCAGGTGCACGTGCCAAATATCAGAAATCATACAGGTAGGCAATAGAATATGTTACCAGTTCGATGTTTCAGCTGTGGAAAGGTAGTCTCAAATTGCTGGGAAGAGTACAAACAGCGTGTAGATGAAGGGGAAGACCCTGCAGCAGTGCTCAATGACCTTGGCGTCACACGATATTGCTGTCGCAGGATGATCCTTTCACATGTCGAGCTAGTAGATACGCTTGCCCCATACCAGTAAGGGGACCGTAGGGTAGCCTGGACCATCCTCCGGCGTTCGGGACATATGTATTTACTATGCGAAACACGCCGGGACCTGAGTTCGAATCTCAGCGGTCCCATGGCACCTTACAGGAAACTGCTGTTCAGGACAAATATACGACCACGTTCGGAGGGATTCCGAATAAAATTATTTATAATAACTATCATTAACCCCATTAATGGCTATCCATACAGGAATACTTTTGTAAGCAATAGGAGTAGCTGTCGATAAATGGACTATTGATATTTTCAATATAATTTTGATAAGGTGATCTATTGACTACAGAACACTATACCAGGTATGAAAAGGCAAGAATTGTTGGTGCAAGGGCACTACAAATTTCAATGGGAGCTCCAGTTCTTATAGATGATCCAAGCATGAACTCACTGTTCCTTGCTAAGAGAGAGTTTGAACTAGGCGTTACCCCGATTACCGTTAAACGAAATATTTGATAATCAGGTGATTTTATGGATTCAACAGAGGAAACTATAATCAATGAAGTAACAGAGGATGTTAGCGAAGAAGCAAAAACCACATCCCTTGTCCCAATAGATGAATATCTTGCAGCTGGCGTACACATAGGTACACAGCAGAAGACAGAGAACATGATGAAATTCGTCTACCGTGTCAGGACAGACGGTCTTTATGTACTCGATATTCAGGCAACCGATGAGAGAATAAAGCTCGCAGCCGGATTCCTTGCAAAGTATGACCCACAGAGAGTTCTTGTAGTATCTGCAAGACAGTATGGTCAATTCCCTGCAAAGATGTTCGCAAAAGCTATCGGCGCTAAGTCAATGGTCGGAAGGTTCATCCCAGGAATACTCACAAATCCTAAGATCGAGAATTTCTACGAACCAGATGTAGTAATCGTTACCGACCCAACCGGCGATGCACAGGTCATCAAGGAAACCGTAAACATCGGCATACCTGTTGTTGCACTCTGTGACACGAACAACATGACATCAAACGTAGACCTTGTTATCCCAACCAACAACAAAGGAAGAAAAGCACTTTCCCTTGTCTACTGGTTACTTGCAAGAGAGATAGCAAAGGCCAACGATTCAGTGTTCACTTACGAACTTGAAGACTTTGAAGCAGGTGTCTGAGCCGACAACCCAGTGTGGAGCATACTACACATATATTAAAAACCCTTATTAAAATATGGGGTGATTAGTAGTATGAGACAGACAACAGTTGCTGGTCAGTTCTATCCGCTAAATCCAAAAAGTCTTAAGAAGGAACTTAGCAGGTGCTTTAAGGATCTGGTTATTTCAGAAAAGCCAATCCTTGGTGCTGTCGTACCTCATGCCGGATACATATATTCTGGCCAGGTGGCAGCACACGCATATGCCCAATTACCCAGGGCAGATACCTACGTCCTGTTTGGACCAAACCATACAGGATATGGATCTGCCGTGGCAATGTCCCAGGATACCTGGACAACTCCACTGGGAGTTGTTGAAACAGACAGGGAAATTGGAAAGCTACTTGCAGGAACTATCATAGACTTTGACGAGCTTGCGCACCATTTTGAACATTCCATTGAAGTGCAGATACCTTTTTTGCAGCACAGATTCGGCAGTGATTTCAAGATACTCCCTATTTGCATGGGACTTCAGGATGAAGAAACCGCAATTGAAGTAGGGAAGGAACTTGCAAGAGCAGTTGAGGCTTCCGGAAAGAAAGTAGTGTTCATCGCATCAAGTGATTTCACACACTACCAGTCTGCCACGGTTGCCAGCGATAACGATCATTATCTCATCGAGCCAATCCTTGAGATGGATATTCCCGAATTCTACAGACGAAGAGAAGAAAGGAATATTTCAGCATGTGGATTTGGTCCGATCGCAGCAATGTTATCAGCTACAATGGAATTTGGTGCTAAGAACGTCTCACTGCTGAAATATGCAACCAGCGGAGATGTAACCGGGGACATCTCAGGTGTTGTCGGATACGCGGCAATAATCCTGGAATAAACAACAATATCAAAGGACAATCTATGATCACATGTTCTGCACCCGGAAAAGTTTACCTTTTTGGTGAGCATGCGGTAGTGTACGGAGAAAGCGCCATCTGTTGTGCAGTAGAACTTCGTACGAAAGTTCATGTCAATAAAGCCAATGACGTAATCATAGAATCAGTCCTTGGCACTACAGGACTGGATTTTGAAATTCATCCTTATGTGTCCCATGTCATTGAAAAAATGCGCCAGTTCACGGATATAGAAGGAGTGACCATCCAGATAGAATCCGAACTCCCCGTAGGTTCCGGACTCGGATCTTCAGCTGCAGTTACCATTGCAACTATTCAGGCATTGAACCTCTTATATGAATGCGGTCTTTCTCTTGAAGACATAGCAAAGACCGGACATGAGATTGAAAAAATGGTGCAGGGAAACGCAAGTCCGACAGACACATATGTGAGCACAATGGGCGGTGTTGTAATGATACCACAAAGAAAGAAGCTCCAGCTTCTTAAATGTCCAATTATCATAGGCAACACGAACAAATTCTCCTCTACAAAAGAACTGGTAGGAAATGTTGCAAAACTTCGCAGTGAATTCCCTTCTATTATAGACCCCATACTTGCCAATATTGGCCAGATGTCCATACTTGCTGAGAAATATGTCAACGAGAATGACTACAGAACCATTGGCAGGTTAATGAATGTGAACCAGGGACTTCTCGATTCCATAGGTGTCGGAAGTGCAGAACTTTCAGCCCTTGTCTATGCAGCACGTTACAGTGGTGCCATAAGCGCTAAAATAACAGGCGCCGGAGGCGGTGGATGTATGGTTGCACTTGCAGAGAATGACAATGTAATGACCATTGCCAGTGCCATCGAAAAGGCTGGCGGAGAAGCCATTATTACAATAAATACGGAAGAAGGCGTACGACTGGAGTCATTAAATGGATAAAAATAACATCACCATCCTGAAGATCGGAGGCAGTGTCATAACCGATAAAAGTGCGGATGACGGTGCTGCAAGATTGGATGAAATTGAGCGTATTGCCAGTGAAATTACAGGTTTTGACGGTAAACTTATCATAGTACATGGAGCCGGTTCATTCGGCCATCCACAGGTCAAACGCTTTGGTCTGACAGGTAAATTCGATCACACAGGATCAATAATAACACACATGTCCGTAAGGAAACTCAACACGATGGTTGTTGAAGCCCTGAACTCTGCCGGAGTGAACGCATTACCAGTACACCCAATGGCATGTGCTGTATCCAATAACAGCCGGATCGAAAGCATGTTCCTTGAACAAATCGAGAAAATGCTTGAGAACGATTTTGTCCCTGTTTTGCATGGGGACATGGTAATGGACAGTGAACTTGGAACTTCAGTCCTTTCCGGAGACCAGATAGTCCCATATCTGGCAATACAGATGAATGCATCGAGGATTGGTATTGGAAGTGCTGAAGAAGGCGTGCTTGATAATGAAGGTGAAGTGATACCTACTATCAGCAATGAAAACTTCGAGAAAATAAAAGAGTACCTGGGTGGGTCCGCCAATACTGATGTTACAGGCGGCATGCTGGGAAAAGTACTTGAGCTTTTAAAACTTAGTGAGCAGTCAAGCAGTACTTCTTATATATTCAATGCAGGCAATTCAGGAAACATATCAGATTTCCTGAAAGGAAAGAATATAGGCACCGCAATATCTGGTGTCGAAATATAGATCTTAAGGTATTATTATGAGCACTTCCAGGAGAAAGATAGAGCATCTAGAGTTATGCGCTGCAAGCCCGGTAGAATCGAGGAAAGTAGGACCAGGATTCAAAGACGTGATGCTGGTACACAGGGCTTTGCCAGAGATGGATATGGATAATATAGACCTATCTGTCAATTTTCTGGAAAAGAACATGAATGCACCTTTCATGATAGCATCCATTACAGGTGGGCATCCTGATACAACACCAGTCAATGCTGCACTTGCAGAAGCTGCAGAAGAACTTGGGATTGGAATTGGTGTCGGAAGCCAGAGAGCAGCCATAGAAGACCCTTCACAGGAAGAGTCCTTCAGTGTTGTCAGAGATAAAGCACCCAGTGCTTTTGTATATGGGAACATTGGTGCTGCACAAATAAGAGAATATGGCGTTGAAGGAGTCGAAAAGATCATTGAAATGATCGATGCAGATGCCATTGCAGTTCACCTGAACTTCCTGCAGGAAGCAATACAGCCGGAAGGAGATAGAGATGCTTCCGGAGCATTGGAAGTGATTAAAGACATCTGCTCCCTTGCAGTACCCGTAATTATTAAAGAAACAGGTGCAGGCATCTCACATGAAGATGCATTACTCCTTAAAGATGCAGGAGTCTCTGCTATAGATGTAGGCGGCGTGGGAGGAACCAGCTGGTCCGGTGTGGAAGTATATCGCGCCAGAGAGAGAAAGGATAACGAATCAGAATTACTTGGAGAGCTATTCTGGGATTTCGGCATACCTACAGTACCAAGTATAGTAGAATGCAGTGTATTTTTACCTGTTATTGCAACCGGTGGACTTAGAACAGGATTAGATATTGCAAAATCGATAGCTTTAGGAGCATCCGTTGCAAGCGCTGCACTTCCTTTTGTTGAGCCGGCCCTTAAAGGAAAAGATGAGGTAATAAGCAGCATTCAGAATATGCTGAATGAACTGAAGGTAGCAATGTTCCTTTGTGGCTGCAAAAATGTGAAAGACCTGCATCTGGCACCTACCGTAATCAGTGGCTGGACAAGAGAATATCTTGAACTGCGCGGCTTTAATGTGAGAGACCTTGCACTTCGTTCAAAGAATACTGATTTCCAGAGAGTTTAACATTCATCCAGTAAGGGAATATTTAAATAAAGCACATACTATAATTAGAGAGTAATATACATGACAGAAATAGGAATTATTGCAGTTGGCGGCTATAATGAAATGGGCCGCAATATGACTGCTATCAGAATCAATGATGACATAATCATTGTTGATATGGGCCTCCGGCTGGACAGAGTTCAGATACATGAGGACGTAGAGATCGACAAGATGCATTCACTTGAACTTATCGAAATGGGAGCGATCCCCGATGACACTATTATGAAAGAGGTTAATGGAAATGTGCGTGCAATCGTTTGTACACACGGCCATCTTGACCACATTGGTGCAATATCAAAGCTTGCACACAGATATACAGCCCCCATAATAGGAACTCCTTATACAACAGCCCTCATTAAGCATCAAATTGAGTCTGAGAGAAAATTCGGAGTAAAGAACAACATCGTGTCAATGAATGCCGGCGGAACAATGGAGATCACAAAGGACATTTCCATCGAGTTCGTCAATACCCAGCACAGTATAATTGATACTATCTTCCTTGTTATTCATACAGTGAGTGGTTCTATTGTCTATGCATGTGACTTTAAGCTTGACAGGACACCCACACTTGGAGAGGCACCGGACTTTAACAGGCTTAAGCAGCTTGGTGAAGAAGGAGTCATTGCACTGATCACCGAAAGTACGAACTCCGGACGTAACGGAAAAGCTCCTTCTGAAATGATAGCACACTCAATGTTAAGGGATGTACTGCTTGAGACAGAAGAGTCAGATGTAGGTATGATCGTGACAACCTTTGCATCACACGTAGCCCGTATGAACTCTATTGTCAAGTTCGCAGAAGAGATGGGAAGGATTCCTGTACTCATGGGAAGATCCATGGAGAGGTACATTGCGACCGCTCACCAGATGGGATACATCGACCTTCCGGATTCAGTAGAGATCTACGGTAACCGAAGAGAGATTGACAAAGCACTGGCAAAGATCATGGAAGGCGGCAAGGACAAGTACTTGCCAGTAGTCACAGGCCACCAGGGAGAACCAGGTGCAGTGCTTGGAAGGATCGCAAACGGAGAGACACCTTTCAAAATAGACAAAGGTGACAGGATCATATTCTCTGCAAACATCATACCAAATCCGATGACGCAGGCAAACCGTTATTCACTTGAGACAAAATTGAAGATGCGTGGAGCCAGGATATATGATAACGTCCATGTTTCGGGACATGCATACCGTGAAGACCACTGGGAACTTCTGAGGATGCTCAAACCTGAACATGTGATACCTGCACACGGCACCATACAGATGCACAGTGAGTACATACAGATGGCAGAAGATGCAGGGTACATACTTGGAGACACTCTTCACCTCCTGAGGAATGGAGAAGAACTCTACATTGATGAAGAGTAATTGATATAGATAGGGATGTTTATGGATTTGATCGAGGAGATTAAAAAACGTTCATTACATGTCGACAAGGGGATCGAGGAATACCTCCCCATCGACAAACCATATGAGCTTTACAAGGCAGCCAGATACCTTCCTGATGCAGGAGGTAAAAGGCTTCGTCCGGCAACAGTAATTCTTGCAGCAGAAGCTGTAGGTTCTGACCTTGAAACTGTTCTTCCAGCCGCAGTAGCTGTGGAGCTTGTTCATAATTTCACACTTGTCCATGACGATATAATGGACAGGGATGACATACGCCGCGGAATGCCTGCGGTCCATGTCAAATGGGGAGAAGCAGGAGCCATCCTTGCCGGTGATACCCTTTACTCAAAGGCTTTTGAGATACTTACACATGCATCAGGAAAACCGGAGCGTATCCTGAAATGTATTGACATACTTTCCAAGACATGCAGAGATATCTGTGAAGGCCAGTGGATGGATGTGGAGTTTGAGAGTCGCACAGACGTTACAAAGGAAGAATATCTCGAAATGATAGAGAAGAAAACCGGTGTACTCTATGCTGCTTCCATGGAAATCGGCGCAATTCTTGGCGGTGCATCTAAAGAAGTCGCTGATGCGTTCTACGAGTGTGGAAGGCTGATAGGCATCGCTTTCCAGATATACGATGATGTCATTGACATGACAACTCCCGCAGAAGCACTTGGAAAGGTCAGAGGCAGTGACCTTATGGAAGGCAAGAAGACACTCATAGCCATACACGCCCTGAACAATGGTGTGGAGCTTAAGATCTTCGGAAAGGGAGAAGCTACAACAGAAGAGATCAATGCAGCAGTTCACCAGCTCGAGGAAGCAGGATCCATTGATTATGTAAGAGATCTTGCATTGTCCTATGTGGCAAAAGGTAAAGAGCTTCTTGATGTTGTTGAAGATTCAGAGGCAAAGACCATACTCCTGGCAATTGCAGATTATATGATCACAAGATCATATTGATCTGTAACTTCTTTTTTGAAGAGCCATGCTCTTCACATGTATTTTTTTAGTTATCGTTAAACAGATAAGGGTACTTGATTGTCACGTATTCTGAAATCAAATCGACGTTAGCGTAGGCTATGAATTTAAAGTTGGATTTTGATTTAAAAAAAAGAAAAGAAAAAGTATTGAAAAATCAGGAGTTATCCTGTTTTTCAATTACTGCCTGTGCTGCGGAAAGTCTTGCTATTGGTACACGGAAAGGAGAGCAACTCACATAGTTCAGTCCGATGTTGTATCCGAACTTCACAGAGCTTGGTTCTCCACCATGTTCGCCACATATCCCTATCTTAAGATCCGGTCTTGTGGAACGTCCCTTTTCAATACCTATCCTGACAAGCTCGCCAACGCCTTCCTGATCCAGGACTGCGAACGGATCGTTTGCAAGTATGGAATTCTCGATATAGAATGGAAGGAACTTACCTGCATCATCCCTGCTGAAACCAAATGTTGTCTGTGTAAGATCATTAGTTCCAAATGAGAAGAACTCTGCTTCCTTTGCAATCTGGTCTGCGGTCAGAGCAGCCCTTGGAAGTTCGATCATCGTACCTACAAGGTAATCCAGTTTAACGCCATTTTCGGCCATCACTGATTCTGCAACCTCAACAAGATCCTTCTTGGCAGAACCGAGTTCATTGACGTGAGATACCAGAGGAATCATTATTTCAGGAACAATGTCCATTCCACCTGATTTAAGTTCACATGCCGCTTCGATTATAGCCTGGACCTGCATCTTATAGATTTCAGGGTATGTGATACCAAGACGGCAACCGCGGTGACCGAGCATCGGGTTGGTCTCTACCATGGAATCAACACGCTCCATCAGCCTTTTGATATCTTCCATGTCTTTGGAACTGCCACCTTCCGCCTCAAGTGCCCTTAATTTATCTGCGAGCTCTTCGTGCTTCGGAAGGAACTCGTGTAAAGGAGGATCAAGAAGACGGATAGTTACAGGGTAACCCTCCATTGCCTTGAAGATTCCTATGAAATCTTCTTTCTGCATTGGAAGAAGTTTATCGAGTGCTGCTTTCCTTACATTGGTATCTTCTGCCAGGATCATATCCCTAACTGCAGGAATACGGTCCTCACCGAAGAACATGTGTTCGGTTCTGCAAAGACCGATGCCTTCTGCACCAAATTCCCTGGCAACTTTAGCATCATGCGGTGTGTCTGCGTTTGTCCTGACACCCATTTCCCTTACTTCATCTGCCCAGGAAAGGAGTATATCGAGTTCACCGCTTACAGTCGGTGTGGTTAGACCAACTTCACCAATAATGAGAGCACCAGTGGTTCCGTCCAGAGTAACATAATCACCTTCATTCACAGTAACATCACAGACTGTGAATGTTGAACTGCTAAGATCAATACTGACTGCGCCACATCCGGCAACACATGGTTTGCCCATTCCTCTTGCAACTACGGCTGCATGAGATGTCATACCCCCTCTTACAGTGAGGATTCCCTGTGCAGCATCCATACCCCCTATATCCTCAGGAGATGTCTCTGTGCGGACAAGAATGACCTTTTCATTGTTCTTTGCCATTTCCTCCGCATGTTCTGCGGTGAAAACAACTTTACCGACAGCAGCACCAGGAGATGCAGGAAGACCTGTGGCAAGAACTTCATATTCGGCTTGAGAATCAATTGTTGGATGTAAAAGACGATCGATTTGTTCAGGAGAGACACGCATAAGGGCTGTTCGTTTGTCAATGAGTCCTTCATTGACCATGTCAACAGCAATTTTCAGTGCAGCAGCAGCAGTTCGTTTACCTGCTCTTGTTTGAAGCATGAATAATTTGCCCTCTTCAATGGTAAACTCGATGTCCTGCATATCACTGAAGTGATTTTCCAGTTTCTTATAGATCTCTTCAAGTTTTGCATAAGATTCAGGCATTGTATTTTCAAGGGTCACTATTGGCTCAGGTGTCCTGATACCTGCAACAACATCCTCACCCTGTGCATTCATAAGATACTCGCCAAAGAAGCGTTTGTCCCCTGTCGCAGGGTCTCTTGTGAATGCTACTCCGGTACCGGAGGTCTCACCCATGTTACCATAGACCATTGATTGAACGTTTACGGCTGTACCCCATTCTCCAGGAATCTGGTTAAGGCGCCTGTAAGTGATCGCACGCTGGTTGTTCCATGAATTGAACACGGCATCAATTGCCATCTGAAGCTGCTTGCGTGGGTCCTGAGGGAACTCCTTGCCGGTTTCATCCCTTATTATACTCTTGAATGTCTCAACAAGTTCCTTGAGGGCATCTGCATTGAGATCAGTGTCAAGAACAACACCCAACTTCTGTTTTTTCTCACTTAGAACCGATTCGAACTTGTGATGTTGAATATCAAGCACAACGTCACCGAACATGGTGAGGAACCTGCGGTAGCTGTCATAAGCGAATCTTTCATTGCCGGTCTTCTTTGCCAGACCTGCTACAGTATTATCATTTAACCCCAGGTTTAGAACAGTGTCCATCATGCCAGGCATAGAAACCCGTGCACCGGACCTTACTGAAATAAGCAAAGGGTTCTCATTGTCTCCGAACTTTTTGCCAGTTACCTTTTCGAGTTTTAAGATTGCGTTATTTATCTGGTCAATAACCTCGGTTGGATAAACCCCCTTTTCAAGATAAAGTAAACAAACCTCAGTTGTTATGGTGAATCCTGGTGGAACAGGGATTCCCAGATTGGCCATCTCTGCAAGGTTGGCACCTTTGCCACCCAGCAGATCTTTCATACTATTTTTACCTTCAGTTTCTTCGTTTCCGAAAAAATATACGAATTTATTATCTGCCACCGAATTTCCTCCATGCATAAGAATATATGATGGACATTCATTTAGTACTGTAAGTCGAGCCACAATTGTTCTTTTATAACTTTAAGGTTGTGGTCTGCGAAAGACTGACATAGTCGGAAAAAACATAGATATGTTTTTGTACTGAAAAAAACTAATATTAAAATGCTTACGATAAGTATTTATAGAATTAGCGTACCATATAGTACAAAACCTAAATACAGTAACAGAACACACATGAAAAGATTAGGTCAGATACTGCATATTTCTAAGCAGAATGAAATCGTTATTAGAGGCGACGAAAAGAAGTTTTCCGGGTCGATGAAGGAGTTACCCAGAATTAACTCTTTAGTTCTTGATAAATCCATTAAGCCTATCGGAAAGGTTTCCGGCATATTTGGTCCAGTTGACCAGCCCTATTTTACTCTGAAACCTGATAAGAGAGTTATAGCTACCGGATTGGAAAAACTTGTAAATGAGCGCGTTTACGTTCAATGACGTATTGAAGTAGATTATAAGTATTTACGCTGAGAGCTGTGGATGACTGAGAATATACTTATCAAATATATTTTCTTGAATGTTAATAAAAGGTGATGTGAATGGTCGAAGTTGAAAGGGTACGATATTCCGATACTTCCGAAAGGGAGAAAATCCGTGCAATGATTAAGGCACGTAAAGAAAAAGATAAGAATTTAGATGTTGAAAAAGCAAAGGTCCAGTGTCCTGAGTGTGGAAGCCGCAACCTTGTACAGGATTACGAGAGAGCTGAACTCGTATGTTCTGACTGTGGACTTGTGGTTGACGCAGAGTTCGTTGATGAAGGACCGGAATGGCGTGCTTTCGATCACGATCAGAGGATGAAGCGTTCCCGTGTGGGTGCACCGATGACCTACACGATACATGACAAAGGCCTGTCCACCATGATAGACTGGAGGAACCGTGACTCATACGGCAAATCCATTTCATCAAAGAACAGGGCACAGCTTTACAGGCTGAGGAAATGGCAACGTAGGATAAGAGTAAGCAATGCTACGGAAAGGAACCTTGCATTCGCACTGTCCGAACTTGACCGTATGGCATCAGCTCTTGGTCTTCCAAGGACCGTTCGTGAAACTGCTGCTGTAGTATACAGGAAAGCAGTTGATAAGAACCTCATCCGTGGAAGGAGCATTGAGGGTGTTGCCGCAGCAGCTTTGTATGCAGCATGCCGCCAGTGCAGTGTTCCAAGAACACTTGACGAGATTGGAGAAGTATCAAGGGTAAGCAGGAAAGAGATTGGCAGAACATACCGTTTCATTTCCAGGGAACTGTCCCTCAAACTCATGCCAACCTCACCAATCGATTATGTCCCAAGATTCTGTTCAGGACTTAACCTTAAAGGTGAAGTACAGTCCAGAGGTGTTGAGATCCTCAGGCAGGCTTCCGAGAAAGAGCTTACCAGTGGCCGTGGACCAACCGGTGTTGCAGCAGCTGCAATTTACATTGCATCCATCCTTTGTGGAGAACGCCGTACACAGCGTGAGGTCGCAGATGTTGCAGGTGTGACAGAAGTCACTATCCGTAACAGGTACAAAGAGCTTGCAGAAGAGCTTGACATAGAGATCATCCTCTAAAGAACTTAAACAATGACGAAACAAAGGAAGACTGTACCATCACTTCCTTTGTTACACATACTTTTTTCCAAATCTTTTTTAACATTTGACCGGATTTACCAGTATAGACTATGTTCGAACTACTGGAAATGCTGACAATCGGGTTTGTAGTAGGAATGACGGGGGCACTTGTACCTGGACCAATGCTTTTCGTTACCATCGATACATCCCTGAAAAGAGGCTGGCTAGCAGGTCCCGAGGTGTTCATTGGACATGCTATACTAGAGTTTCTTGTATGTATATTGATAATCTACGGCATTACAGCAGTCAGTGACAACACGATGATGGCAATATCTATTCTTGGAGGAGCCACACTTGTTGCATTCGGGATCTTGACTATTAAGAACGCAAAAGATGCCGCAAGTTCAATACATGAACATGACAGAGCCACATCACAGCCTATTTTAGCAGGAGTAGTAACTTCCGCATCAAACCCTTATTTCTGGTTATGGTGGCTTGCAGCTGGAAGTGCCCTTATACTCCAAGGACTTGAGATTGGCATAATTGCAGCAGTGATGTTTATGGCAGGACACTGGCTTGCAGACCTTGGATATTTTACAGTTGTGTCCACATCCTTTAGCAAAGGAAAGAAGCTCATGTCCTTAAAGGTTTATGAAGGAATACTCATGAGTTGCGGTTTGTTTCTCGTCCTGTTTGGGTCATGGTTTATCATAAGCATATGAACCCATGAAATTGATTAAAGCCATATACCTTGAAGGTATTTGCTACAAGATAAAAGCAAAAATGATACAAATCATAATCCGAAATTAGACTTGTAAACAGTACTCTTTTTGGTACGAATTTCTTGTGGTCTGTTCCTTGTCCTGTTCGGGTCATGGTTTATCATAGGTACGTGAACATGAGAAAAAGTTGCATCAAGGTTTTGAAAAGAGAGGGTGAACCCATACGCAGAGCACTTCTGGAAATGGACCTGCTGGATAATTCCGCACGCATTAGCTCAGAAGGAGATTACCTTTTCCTCCCACTTACAGAAGAGCCACCGGAATCAGAGTTAGAGGAACTGCCCGGAGAATTCGAACTTACTGAAAGGGAGTTTGAAGAACAGAAAGGACAACTAAAACTTGAAGATCTCCTTGATGGCGTACCGCATTTTGAAGTAGTCGGAGATATCGCACTTATCGAAGATGATGTAGCCGAACCTGCTAAGGTAGCCGATGCCATCATGAAAGTGAAGAAGAACGTTAAGACAGTACTTGCCGCTATGAGCCCTGTCGAGGGAGAGTTCAGAACCCGCAGGTTCAGGACAATTGCAGGCGAGAACAGGACATCAACCGTACACAAAGAATATGGTTGTAGATACTACATCGATCTTGAGAGGGCATATTTCACCCCCCGCCTTGCAACTGAGCGCTCACGCATTCTCACACAGATAAAGGATGGGCAGACCGTCGTTGATATGTTTGCAGGTGTTGGCCCTTACAGTATAATGATAGCAAAGAGAAGCCCTGAAATTCGTGTAATTGCTATAGACAAGAACCCTGATGCAGTAGAATTCCTGCGTCACAATGTAAAGCTCAATTCCGCCACCAATGTGGAGGCAATAGAAGGCGATGCCAATATTGAAGCTGAGAAATATGCCGGTATCGCAGATCATGTGATTATGAACCTGCCACACAACGCCAACGAGTTCCTTGACGCCGCCGTGAAACTGTGCGCTCCGAATGCCATCATCCACTATTATGATATCACCCATGAGGACGACCTTTTTGAGAGTTCACTGAAACTCATCGAAGAGGCTGCAGAAAGAACAGGAAGAACAATAGAACTAATAGAAGCGCGGGTCGTCCGTTCTTACGCCCCCCATCAGTTCAACGTCTGCATTGAAGTAAGAGTAATATAGATAGATAATAAGCGAAATCGTTAAATCATTATATAGGATTATAGTGTCGTTCACAGTTGCCTCTGTGGCTTAGGGGTATAGCGGCTGATTCGTAATCAGCAGGTCGGGGGTTCAAATCCCCCCGGGGGCTTTACATTAAAGAGGCAAAAGCCTGTTTTTCTTATTTTTATCACAGTAGAGAGCTTAAATGCTCCGCCCCAAATCTTGCATTTACCATGGAATTTAGCGAGCTCATAAAGATAGAATAGAAATGATAAAATGCATAAAAAAGAGAGAGCTGTTTTCTTTAAGCTCTCTGATTTATATAGATATTTATAATATTCCTTCATTATACTGAAAATCAGTCAATCTTATTGAACTTAGAAGCAGGTGCGCCACAGATAGGACACTTATCTTCAGGTTTACCTTCGTGAGTATGGCCACAGACACTGCATACGTAGTAATCGACCTCTTCATTGTCACCAATTTCAGCCAGTGCCTTTTCATAGAGGCTGGCGTGGATCTTTTCTACTTTATTTGCTACTTCAAAACTCCAGAGAGCCCTGTTGTCCCCTTCTGCCTTTGCCTCTTCGATAAACTTGGGATACATTTCCTCAAATTCATATGTTTCTCCGTTGATGGCCTCTTTCAGGTTATCCATTGTGGTCCCGATGCCGCCCATGCGCTGAAGATGATTTAGAGCATGAACTGTTTCAGCAGCAGCAGCAGCCCTGAAAAGTTTAGCTATCTGTGAGTAGCCTTCTTCATCTGCCTTCTTTGCAAATGCAAGGTATGTCCTGTTCGCCATTGATTCCCCAGTAAATGCTGCTTTAAGATTATCTTTAGAACTCATACATATCTCCTTTTGACTATTTGTCATACATCATTAGGGGCTTGTGCATATATCACACTAACGCCATAATACCCTAAAATAGAATATACGTTAGCAGCAGTTGAATAGAGTACTAAAAATCAATATTGGAAAAAGCGCTCTAAAAAGGGAAATACACATTGTAAAGAAAAAGGTGGATTAAAGATCACTCCACCATTTCTTCATTCTCCTGCGCCCATGCCGGCTGATCTATTGCAAAGAACTCAAGATCAGCATCTCCCGTATTTTCAGTATGTTGTTTTGAGCTTGCAGGTATGAGAATAAGTTGTCCTTCACTCAGTTCAAATGGCACATCCTCTATGTAAAGTACGCCTTCGCCTGCGAGAACATAATGAACTTCAGGATTTTTCATCATGTGAGGTTCAATGGAACCGCCCGGTTTGACGATCACATGGGCAATGCTGTAATCTACACCCAGATCTCTGTCAACTGTTCCCGGATGGAGGAGATTTCCAAGGGATACGGTTCCAAAGCGAGTGAAATATTCAATGTCTTCAAGACTGTTGGTGTAGACATAATCATCCACATAGAAACCGGAAGTCACAAGATATGCCTCATCACCGATAGAAGCTCTCTTGACAAATGTGTATTTCATGGCAGGAGATGTCTCACCGGGTTTTGGCCACTGGTAATCGACCCATCCCTCGCCATCTTCACTCAGGGCAGTATCTATGAAAAGTTGACCAAGAGAATTACCGCTGTAATCTTTAAGGTCGGATACGTTTTCGCCTTCACTGCTTACATTCGGAGCGTAAGCCACACGTATTCCATCAGTAGTCCATATGCTGAGATATGTATTATCATGGAACCACTTGCTGTCTTTTTCTCTGAATTCTTCAAATGCAAGTTCTCCTTTTTCATTCATCAGCTCGACAGCTTCATTGACCAGAGACATCGTACTCTCTTTCTGGAAAGCCAGCCCGACAGAATCTTCTTCTGTTGTTTGAACTTCCTGTTCGGTAGAGTCAGCAGCATTCTGCTCATTTACAGTTGTATCTTCTGACTGTACACAACCAGCAACTGCCAGTAAAATAACTGTGATAAAAAGAACGCATATTATTTTTTTAAAACCATTCATATTAGAACACCTGTAAATTAAAATTAAAATGCAAATCAAAAGATTCCTGTTGTCTTCAGAGGGTTACTGCAGGAGGTTCATTTTTTCCAGTGGTTATCTTACATATTCTGCCTGAATCAGTTCATGCTTCGGCTAATCATGTTGATTACAAGTTATGATTGTGCTATTAGCAGATATATAAAGAACCAGTATTATAATTTGCAAACAATACTAATTGAGTAATACTATATCTAACTTATTAATATTATTGGCATACACGAACGTATTTTTCATCTAAAAACTGATCAAGACCTTGGTTTTTAAAACTACAAATCATTTTGTAGCTTACATAAATGAATTATATCAAAGAACCATTTGTTACGTAGGTAAAAAAGGAAATGATCAAGATGAACAAATATATTATATTCAGCCTGGTACTGTTGCTAATTATTGCTTCTGCGTTTTCAATGGGATGCACTGGAACTGATAATGAAGAAGACATAAATGAAACCGGTGGAGTAAATGATAATACAAATAATGACTTCGATGAAAATCAGGTTTCCGAAGAAAATACCATTCAGGGAATGATTATCTTTGATCAACCCGTGGAAACTTTCTCCAATGCCACTGTATATCTGGAGGTAGAGGATGTCAGTCTTCAGGATGTTGCATCCACTGTAATATCAGAAGAATCCATTGTTGGAGTTTCTATGAATGCCAGTGATATTCAGCCAGTACCATACCTCATCCAGTATCCGAATCTTGAAGAAAGAAGGACATATTCACTTTCAGTGCATGTGGATGTAGATGGTGACGGTAGGCTTTCAAATGGTGATTATTATAGTACCTGGAACAACCCGGTTCCCACCAACCCCGGCGTACATGAGCTTGATGTTCATGTGGAAATTATCTGATATCTGATTATACTAAAATCCCGGCGCACCTGATTTGCGGATTGATGAATAAAAACTTTCAAGCCGGGACAATTCCAGATCGGAAATAATATTCTGTTCTGGAATCCTATCCATTTACTTTTTTAAGCGAGCCATCAAATTGCTTCATACTATAGCCCACAATCACCTTTTAATGGTTTTTATAGCATCATCAGAAATGCATCTAATAGTGAATAGGATTGTTCAATTAGAACGATATCATCAGTGGTATTTATAAGTTAATTATAAAGTTAGTAATATATAACCCCCCCTGTTTCGTATGGAATAAAAAATCAACTACCTTCGCCATATTCTCATTTTATCCTCTGACTTTTTAAATTGCTTACTATGCACGTGAGGAAATGTATACCCTTTATAGCCAACGAGCAACGTTTCAAAATAATAAAATATATGAAATACATAAATAAATTATAAATAAACACTACTAAATTTAATAAGATGCATACTCTATTAGAGTATACATCTGAATATAGCACTTTACTTGCTTAGCAATTTTGTATTTGCCATCAAGGTGCTGAAAATTGCAAATAAACACAGTATATAATTTGATAATCAAGAACAAGAGGACATAAAATTGAATGAAAATGCATTAAAATGGATAATGGGTTGGATAACTTTAGGGATTATCATTTCAATAATAATTCCCGTTGCATTTCACCTTTCTCTTGGATTTTTAGGAATCATGGCGCTTGCAATCATCTTCTGGTCATCCATGCTAATTGACTGTTTACAAAGAAGTGAAGATAATTTCCCCTGTCTGGACAGTATGAGAAACTTATCTGGTCACTTATTTTGATTTTCCTCAATGCCATAGGTGCAATCCTGTATTTCAGCCTGGTTCTGCTAAACACTAATGAAAAAAACACATAGACACCTGAAAAAATAAACTGAAACTTCAGGATATTCCTGAGTTTCACAGCACTTTCAGATATTCCACAATATCATCCAGATCCTCATCAGACATATGCCACCGGGGCATGGCAAGATCCAGCTCTTCCCCTGAAGGTTCAAGTCCATCCCTGATAGCAATCTTTATAGATTCATCTGTGTATGCTTCGTGTTCCTCGCCCCCTTCCATTTCGTGTTCTTCGGAAGTCAGTGAATCATAGGTGATATCCGCAGGCATAGCATAAGCCATCATGATAGGAACACCGCCTTTCCCGCTTACACCGTGGCAATTAACACAGCTTCCACCGTGAACATAAAGCCAGTTCGGACCGTATGAAATGGGTATTTTCTGTCCGCTTTCATTGTATCCGGTATAATAGATGATCTCACCGTTGGAGTCGAACTCAGTCTTGAAATCTTCTACCCCATAAGGATAAACGTAACCTGAACCCATCATTCCACCCTGGCTATAACCTGAGCCCATCATACCGCCAGGCATATTGTAGTAGTCGGGACCATAGGTAGTATACCCTGATGTCGGATTATTCAACATATTGATGACCATTGCCAGAAGGATAATTACAACCAATCCCAGCAACGCAAAGAAATATCTTTCAAATTTGTCCATATTAAAACCCCATATATCACTAGAAATGGAATTGATATAAGACTTTGCAAAAATGAGAAACAAAATGCCGATATCGTTAGTGAGAACATTGATACCGTAAGATCCATAACCACATAAGCCTGTGTGTTCAAGCAGGGTGAAGCAAATTGACCATAGTTGATTGATTTTGAAATCAAAGCTATCTCAGTGAGTCCACCTCACAAAAATGTGTTTTTTATAAACCCCATGAATATGAGATTTTTGATTTTTTGATTTGTAACAATATGTAGGAATAATATATGTCTAATTTTTAAAATTTATTATATGCATTTAGCATATATATTAATGTGAGAATAAGGAAAACATCTTAGTGACACATATTTTTTTGATTGTTAGCTTAGTGGTCATATTTGAATAATCTGCAATGAATGTCATATATGGATTCCTGTCTTGCAAGATGGTGTTTCTTCTAATATAATCTCGCAAACATAGCCAACTATTTTCATAATATCCAATATTATATAATTATCTATCAAAGATACTTAAGGAATGTATATATAGAATTAGAAAGAGAGAATAAAACATAAAACGGGATTATAGCCGGAAACATTCCGGCAATGAACAAGGTATGGGGTAAAAATATGGCAACGTCGCAAATAATGGATAGTGTATATGATATGTTTGATCAGATGATTGCTTTCCTTCCAACATTAGTAGCAGTTATCGTACTTTTGATAGTTGGTTTGATAGCAGGTAAAGCTCTGGGAAAAATAGGCGCAAAAGTTCTGGATAAGATCGGACTTGATGATCTGATAAATAAAACATCGATTGGTGGAATGATAGAAAGAACGGGGATAACTACCGTGGGATTATTCGAGAGCGCCATTAAATGGTTTATTTACTTCATCTTTGCCGTAATCATTATTGATCTTCTTCAAATACAAGTAGTTGCTGATTTCATCACACAGATTATCCTGTACATACCACTAATACTCTCTGCACTGGTAGTGTTGATTATAGGGTTGCTTGTTGTTGATTTCATAACTAATCTTCTCAAGAATGTACTCATAGCAGCAGGTCTTAACGAACGTGTGGAACAAACATCCATGGGTGCTGCAATGAAGAGCAGTAATATGACCGCTTCAGGAGTTATAGCAGGAATTGTGAAACTGTTTGGATACCTGATATTCATTATTGCTGCATTGGATATTCTGAAACTGGAAATGATTGCAGGAATAGTAGAAGCTATTCTGACCTACCTGCCTAACCTGTTTGCAGGTGTATTAATATTGTTGATAGGGCTCTTGGCAATAGACCTGTTTGCAGACTATATAGGAAACATGATGAAAAATGTGAATGTGGAAGGTGCAAACATATGGATACCTGCACTTAGAGGGTTCCTTTCACTTGTGATAATACTGCTTGCACTGGATGCAATGCTCATAGACACCAGCATATTCTACATCCTGATAGGTCCGCTTGCATGGGGAATAGCCGTTGTAGTAGCTTTCAAATGGGGCATCAAGGATGCGATTGTGGAATATGCAAAAGCAAGGAAATAAACGACTTTGCTGAATATACTATAATATAGACCGCTGGCCTTCTGTGCCAGCCTCTTTTTTACCATTGTTCCCTAAGTGAACAAAAATCTTTTATTGTCCCGGTTCTATCCAGAACTATAATCCTTGCCGGCGATGAATAACATGTTATCTGAAAAAGTTGCAAACATTCCTCCTTTTTACGTGATGGAAGTACTTGAAAGAGCACAACAGCTTGAAGAACAGGGCAGAAGTATCATCCACCTGGAAATCGGAGAGCCGGATTTTCCCACTGCTACCCATATATGTAATGCCGCAAAAGCAGCCATGTGTGCCGGCAATACAAAATACACACACAGTCAGGGGCTTGCAGAACTCAGACAGGCTATTGCTAAGAATTATAAGGACAAATTCAATGTAGACATCAGTCCTGAGCAGATAATAATATCGTCGGGCACAAGCCCTGCTATGCTTTTGCTTTTCCTTGCACTTATCAACCCGGAAGATGAGGTAATCATGTCCAATCCTCATTACGCCTGCTATCCGAACTTTGTGACAACTGTGGGAGGTGTGCCAGATTTCATTTACACCAACGAGGACAACGGATTTATGTTACAACCGAAGGAAGTTGCCGCGCATATCAACCAGAGAACAAAAGCCATACTCATCAATTCACCATCCAATCCAACGGGTCAGGTGCTACCTGACGCAACATTGAGAGAACTCGCAGAAGCTGCCGGAGAAGTGCCAATAATATCAGATGAGATATACCAGGGACTTATCTACGAAGGTGAGGACCATACTATATTAGAGTATACCGATAATGCATTTGTTCTTAACGGTTTCTCAAAACTCTACGCCATGACAGGATGGAGACTCGGCTACCTTATAGCACCAAAAGAACATGTCAGAACGCTGCAAAAGATCCAGCAAAACCTGTTCATCTCAACCAACGCCTTTGTCCAGTATGCAGGAATTGCCGCCCTTGAAGGACCACAGGAACAGATCAAAGAGATGGTTGAAACATACAACAAGAGACGTGTTTACCTGATTCAAAGACTTCGAGAGATCGGTTTTGAAATAAAGAGCGAACCAAAAGGAGCATACTATGTGCTTGCCGATGCCCGTAAATTCGGTGAGGATTCCCTGGAACTGAGCAGGAAGATACTTGAAGATATTGGAGTTGCTATTGCACCAGGAATTGATTTTGGCCAGGGCGCTGAGGGACATTTACGATTTTCATATGCAAACAGCCTAGAGAATATAAAAGAAGGCATGGACAGGTTAGGGATTTATCTAAAAAGTATTTAATACGGTCCCAGGATACCTGTAATCTTACAAAGTAAATTCTACAGACTGGGAATAATACAGACATATTTATATATAACCTGTATCCCATTTTACAAACAAGAATAGGTAACCCAAAAAAAGGTAGTTTTTTACATGACAACTGAGAGAACTGAAGATTATCTGAAAGTGATTGAAAAGATCATTGAAAGGAAAGGCTATGCCCAGGTCAAGGACGTATCCAGGGAGCTTGAACTCAGTTCACCCAGTGTCACAGGGATGTTCAAAAAGCTTACGAAAATGGGATACATCAACTATGAGAAATATGGCGGTGTCACCCTTACCCCTGAAGGCGAAAGAATTGCAAAATGTACCATGGAAAAGCACAGCGTCATCAGGGATTTTTTACAAATTCTTGGCCTGGATGAGGAAATTGCAGACCATGATGCCTGTAAGATCGAGCATGTGCTTGCCCCTGAAACTTTTGAGATACTCACTAAATTCGTGGAGTTCATCAATATGAGGGAAGAGGAGCCATACTGGCTTGAACATTTTGCTCACTACCACGAAACCGGGGAATACATTAATTGTAAGCCTTCTGCCAAGGATACCTGCCCTATACACGGAAAACAAAAAGAATAGAAAATCTCGTATTTTACTTGTTCACTATTCTGCAAAAGCTCTTTACTAGCTTCATAACACGCATAGCTGAAAGTCCATATGTATTTATCATGTTTTGCACACAAAAACAAATTAGGTAATGCGAAATTACTAAATACCAAAAAACAGATTACTGCTATCACCAAAATGGACAGGTAATGACTTGCAGAATAATCAGGAGACAACACTCGACACACTTAAACCCGGAGAGAAAGCCAGGATTACAAAAGTACGGGTTAAAGGCACTGCAAGACGGAAACTCTTTGACATGGGAATGGTTGCAGGAGCTGATATTGAGCTCATCAGAAATGCGCCACTTGGAGACCCCATGGAATACAGGATAAAAGGTTACCACCTCTCTATCCGAAAAGAAGAAGCAAGAGACATATTTATTAATAAACTTTAGTTTGGAGCTTTTCTTCCAAAACTTTTAGATATTCTGACATACATAACTATTCTCAGAGGATTACTCGATGGAAGACAGGGATATAAAGATAGCACTTACAGGAAACCCCAATGTCGGTAAAACCACTCTTTTTAATGCACTCACAGGCTCCAGACAACACGTAGGCAACTGGCCCGGTGTCACCGTTGAGAAAAAAAGCGGCAGAGTATCATATAAAAATTATAACATTGAAGTCATAGACCTGCCCGGCACATACAGCCTCACCGCGTATTCAATGGATGAGATCGTTGCACGAGATTTTATAATAGAAGAAAAACCGGATATCGTCATTCAGGTCGTGGATGCATCCAATCTGGAAAGAAACCTTTACCTCACCACACAACTCATGGAACTTGGTTCGGAGATACTCATTGTTCTTAATATGTGTGATATTGCAGAGGACAGGGGAGACCGAATATATATCGATAAAATGCAGGAGCTCCTCGCAACACCTGTGATAAGAACAGTTGCAACCCAGAAAAAAGGGCTTTGTGATCTTCTGGACAAGGTTATCGAGCAAAAAGAACTAAAGCAGCACCATGGACATGAAATAGGATATGGCAATGAGATTGAGGAGAAGATCCTTGAGATCGAGAAAGTGCTTATAGAAGACGAAAACCGTGACAAGAGATATCCTTTGCGATGGGTGAGCATACGCCTGCTTGAGGGCGATAACAATGTCAGGGAAAAAATAGCAAACAGTCCTGTATATGCCAGGACCATGGAAATTATCGATTCAATTGATCAGGAAGAATACGAGGCTGAAATCGCAGACAAGCGATACCTTGCTATTAATACTGTTTTTCCGCAGATGTGCACACGGGCTAATGACACATTGACCAAATCCGACATGATCGATAGGGTACTTACTAATAAATACCTGGGAATCCCCATATTCCTTGCACTTATGTGGGGAGCATTCGAACTTACATTCGCCTTTGCTACTCCTTTTATGGATATGATAGACTTTGCAGCTACATGGTTTGCAGAGTATGTTTCATCCAGCCTTCAGCCAGATTGGCTGGCATCCCTTGTAGGAGACGGAATAATCGGTGGTGTCGGTGCAGTACTCGTATTCGTGCCGAACATATTCATTTTGTTCTTCCTGCTATCACTGCTGGAAGGAAGTGGGTACCTTGCAAGAGCCGCGTTCATCATGGACAAGCTTATGTACAAAATTGGCATGCACGGCAAATCCTTCATACCCATGCTAATGGGATTCGGATGTAATGTGCCTGCCATCATGGCTGCAAGAAGCATTGAGGATGAAAAGGACCGGCTCATAACAATACTTATAGTACCGTTCGTTTCATGCGGAGCCAGACTACCTATATATGTACTATTTGCAGGCACTTTCTTTGGGAGACAGGCAGGAACTGTCATTTTTGCAATGTACATATTAGGAATAGTCATTGCCGTAATATCAGCCAAGATACTAAGAGAAACAGTGGTCAAAGGAAAACCGGCACCATTCATAATGGAGCTGCCACCATATCGCGTTCCAACCCTTAAGACCAGTCTCATTCATATGTGGGACAACGGCTTTATGTACATAAAGAAAGCAGGAACTATTATATTAGTAGGTGTTGTGATCATCTGGATACTGGCATCTTTCCCATGGGGTGTTGAATACGGAACCGAAGGAAGTTATGTTGGCAGCCTTGGACATGCTGTAGAACCACTACTGAAGCCTCTTGGTTTTGACTGGAAGATCTCAGTTGCACTTATATTCGGACTGGTTGCTAAAGAGATAGTTGTTGCATCTATCGGAGTGCTATATGGTACAGGAGAGAATTCAGAAGCACTGAGCGAGAGACTTATAGCAGACCCGGGAATTACGGCACTTAGTTCACTCTCGCTAATGGCTTTTAGTTTGCTATACATGCCCTGTGTGGCAACGGTCGGAGTAATTAAAAAGGAAACAGGTTCATGGAAATGGACAATATTTGCAATCATCTACGGAATTGCTGTTGCATGGATAACAGCATTCATAATATATCAGGGAGGAAGGCTGCTTGGATATTAAAGGAGATAATGTAAACGATGAAGTAGACACTAGAATACCAATGGTATTTTCTATTGTCGCCGGTTCCCTTTATTTCCTTTTGGGAATGCTACAATTATCAGCTGGTATCACTAAGATCCTTATTGGACCTGATGTACAAATCCCACTGACCGGACTGCTATTCGTACCTGCTGATATAATTGGTTCATTCGTCCTGTTATTGATAGGAACTGTTTTCATTTACGGGGTTATGGAGATGCGTTCAGGAATCTCCGAAGGTGTATCGTATGCTTACGTAGGCATTCTCATCGCACTCATTTTTGCAGTGATATATATGTTAGTAAGTACAGGGAATATGCTTGAGGCATATCTCCTTAAAAACGAAGATTTTATAGGATGGACGCCTGCAAGCGACCTGCGACCTGGAATATACCTGGCAGTTCTTCCATTATCTGCACTTATTAAATGGAAGAATATGTTTAAACCACTACAGGAGAGTGGACTGTTAAAATGATCAAAGAAACACTGAAACTCCTGTTCATTGACAACTGCACAATGCAGGAAGCAGCAGAGAATCTTGGAATTAACCAGAATGCTATAAAAGACAGACTCATTATGCTGCAACACATGGGTTACATCCGGGAACTCTGCAATAATGCCGGGCCAAAGACATCGGCATGCTGCTCATGTAGTGCGGCATCCACCTGCTCTACCGATGGAGGGGGCTTTGAAGGTAAGGCATACCAACTGACAGAAAAGGGCGAAAGGATATGCTGTAAGTGAATTTATCACGTTTGAGTAAGAAGACCACCGTTTTCAAACTCACGTTAAATCAAAGATTTAATGGGAGTTATAGTTCTTCGAACTGGGACTGCTGG
>OBLN01000068.1_pt1 | contig 36057 bp, 27 predicted proteins | sample 1519301 | NCBI WGS metagenome assembly OBLN01 (sample SAMEA2452533, study PRJEB22499) | sediment metagenome | reverse complement strand
AGCATAACGCCGTCAATGCGGCCATATCCGCCATTGCAGCAGATCGCTGTGAGAAATGCAGGCTAAATCAGGATTCCAGCCAGGGAAGCGGTTAAAAGGGTGACCAGGCTGCCGCCCAGGACCGCACGCAGGCCCAGGGCCGCGATTTCCGCCTTGCGCGTCGGCGCCATCGGGCCGATACCGCCGATCTGAATACCGATGGAAGAAAAATTGGCAAACCCGCAAAGGGCATAGGTCGCCATGATCACGGATTTCTCGGACAGCAATCCCTGTTTGATCAGGTCGACCAGGTTGACATAAGCCACGAATTCATTCAGCACAACCTTGGTGCCGAACAGGCTGCCGAACGCCATGGCGTCCGCCGCGGGCACACCGATGCCGATGGCGATGTACTTCAGCAGGAAACCCAGCAACAGCTCCAATGAAAGCGGAGCGCCGAATTCCGACTTGAGCCAGGCGTTGACCTGGATCAGGTCTCCCAGGGAAGCCAGGATGTAATTGAACATGTACACGAAAGCGATAAACACAATCAGCATGGCCCCGACGTTCAAAGCCAGTTTCAAGCCGTCGGCGGCGCCGGAAGAGGCGGCATCCAGAAGGTTGGCGGACTCGCGTTCCACCCGGAGGGTCACCTGTCCCCGCGTGCGCGGTTCACCGGTCTCCGGCACCAGGATCTTGGCGATCACCAGAGAAGCCGGCGCCGCCATCACGCTCGCGGTGATCAGGTGTACCGCGAATGTCAGTTGGGCCTGAGCGATGGGCACTCCCTGGGCCTCAGCCAGGGCGCGGCCCAGCAATTGGATGTAACTGGCCATTACGCCTCCCGCAACCGTCGCCATCCCCCCGACCATGATGGTCAGCAGCTCCGATCGCGTCATGTGCGTGATATAGGGCCGCACCAGGATAGGGGCCTCGGTCTGGCCGATAAACACATTGGCGCTGTTCGACAGCGATTCCGCGCCGCTGGTCCCCATCAGGCGGGACATGACCGAGGCCATCACGCGCACAACCGCCTGCAGGATTCCCAGATGATATAGAACCGCGGTCAATGAAGCGAAAAAGATAATGGTCGGCAACACCTGAAAAGCGAAAAAGAATCCCAGGCTGTCGTCACCAGCGCTCACGGCCAGGCTGCCGAACACGAAGCGCGACCCTTCCGTGATAAAGCCCAACAAGGTCACGACGGCACCACCGGCCCAATCGACCAGCAACTTGGGCCAGGCCAGGGGCGCAAACCATGAACCCATGGTTTTGCCGTGGATGACAAACACCGCCAGAACAGCCTGGAGCAGAAGCCCCGTCCCGACCAGGCGCCAGCTGATACGGCGGCGGTTGGAAGAGAACGCCACTGCGATCCCCAATACCAGGATCATACCCAGAATTCCGCGCAGAATCGACCAGACCGCCATCAGCTTTTCTCCATTCGGGATGAGCGGCGCCTTCAGAAACGCCGTTCCACCGCCTCAAAATAATCGATCATGCGGCGCACATACCGCCTTTTTTCCACATAGGTCCCGGGAAAGAAACTGCGTTTGAAGCCGTGAATCACCAGATTCTTCAAGTGTTTTTCATTGAGATCGAAGGCTTCCACGGCACGCATCATTTCCGCTGAAACCGTGGTGGCCGAAACCGTGCGGTTGTCCGTACAGATGGTCACGGACAACTTGTTTTTCATCATGCGCGCGAACGAGTGGTCTTCCAGGCGGCGCAGTTCGGGATGGGTCTGCAGGTTCGAAGTCAGGCACACTTCAATGGTGATGCGCCGGTCGCCGATGTATTGCACCAGGTTGTCCACGTAACGGCTGCGGTCCTTGATGGAAGGATCCGCGATATAATCTTCGTTGAAGAGATGCAGAGCGTGGCCCAGACGGTCGGCATGCAACTCCGTGATGGCCTGAAAGATGCTTTCCGGCCCGAAGGCTTCCCCCGCGTGGACCGTTTTTTTCAGGAAGTGGCGATGCGCCATGGCATAGGCCGGAGTATGATCCACTGCCGGGTATCCTTTCTCCTGGCCCGCCAGGTCAAAACCCACAACCGGGATTTTCAGCACATCGCGGGCATGAATGGCCGCGCGCACCAGTTCCTGCGAGGCCAGCGAAAAGATCCACTTGCGCTCGGAATTGGCATGAACATCCAGCAGGCGGTCATAATAATTGGAAAAGCCGGCATCGAACATCCGCATCGCGCAGGCGATAATGCCGTAATCAAACGGAGGCTCGGCACCGCTCTGAACTTCCGGGCGCCGGTTGAACGCCTCTTTGGCGCTCTCCAGGCCCTCGTGCACGGCGCGAAACACATCCATGATCCCCATTTGCGGATTCTGGTGCAATTGCGGGGCGAAACGCACTTCGATGTAACGGACTCCTTCCGCCTGGTTGTCTTCCGCCAGTTCCCGCGCCACCCGCGCCAATGCCTGCGGAGTCTGCATCACGGCGGTCAGGTAACCGAATCCCTTGAGGTATTCCCCGAGATCGGCGTACTGGTGCTTGAAAACGGTGGCTTTCAATTCGGCTTCACTCCGGCCCGGAAGTTCCACTCCCGCCGCCCCGGCAAGCTCCAGCAACGTGTTCAGGCGCATCGACCCGTCCAGGTGAAGGTGCAGGTCGGTTTTGGGCATCTGCTCTATGAATTCACGACTGATTTTCATTTCTTTATCTCCTCCAGCATGGCGGCGATTCCCGGTTTGTGGCGGCGGACTTCTTCAGCGGTCAGGCCGTCGAGTTCATGGGGAAAGATCAGCCATTTGTCCGTGCAATGCACAAAAAAATCGGGCTGAACCGAAGTCAGGTTGTTTTCCGGTTTGAAATACACCACGGCCACGCGAACATCCTGCGGCATGTTGCGCCGACAGCGGCGTTGCAGGGTTTCCTTTACGGCCTGAATGCTCAGGCCGGTATCGTACACATCATCCACGATCAACAACCCGTCTTCGGCGTTGATCTGATCCACAATGTAATCCAGTCCGTGCACGCGGATTTCGCGGTTGCGCCGCGCAATGCCGCTATAGGCGGAAGTTCGGATGGCGATATGGTCGGTCTGGATGCCGTTGAAATCCAGCAGTTCCTGAACGGCAATGCCCACCGGGGTACCTCCACGCCAGATTCCCACGATGAAGGAAGGGCGAAAACCGCTTTTCAGTACCTGGATCCCCAGACGCATCGAATCGTTCAACAGCGATCCGGCATCGACAAACAACTTGTCATTCATCTCTTGTCCCCTCCGCTTGCCGTGCAGACGAAAGGTGTTCACGGATCCGCGCGGCCAATACCTCCACCGCCACCCGGTTGCGAGCGTCCAATACCACCAGGTCGGCGTAAACACGGCTGGGATCAACAAAAGCCCGGTGCATGGGACGAACCGTGGCGAGGTATTGCTCCAACACTGAATCCACGTCCCGTCCCCGCTCACGGATATCGCGCTCAAGCCTGCGGGACAGGCGGACGTCCTCGTCCACGTCCACAAACACCTTGATATCGAGCAAAGTCCGCAGGCGCGGATCGGCCAGGATCAGGATGCCCTCCAGCAGAATCACCGGCGCCGGCTCGACACGAACACCGCCGACCCGCTGGTGGCGATGAAAATCGTATTGGGGAATGACCACGGATTTCCCCCCGCGCAACGCTTCAAGGTCCCGTACCAGCGCATCGGTATCCAGGGCGTCGGGATGATCAAAATTCATTTTACCGCGCGATAGCGGGTCCAGCTCGGATAAGTCCCGATAATAAGCGTCATGGGGAATTCTCAGGACAGGGTCGGGTGGAAAAGCGCGGCAGAGCTCATCGGCCAGGGTGGTTTTGCCCGCGCCGCTGCCGCCGCAAATGCCGATTGTCAGTGATGTTGCCTGCATAATCAGGGCCATGGTAGCACCGGCGCCAAGGCCTGTCAATCCACCCATCCTGATGCAGCCGGCCCGGACCAGACACGCGAAATTGACACTTCTGCCGGGCCTCGGTTATAATTTTACCGCAAAGACGCGGGTGTCTGCCCGGATCTTTTAAATCCCCGCACAGATTCCGGCGCCGGAAGGAGACAGGTACCAAGGCATGCAACTTCTGAATGTCCGGGAAATGATCGAGGCCAAACAGCCGGATTTCTTTAAAAAGTACCCGCGTTTCATCAGCCGCCTGATCGTGCGTTTTCTCCACTGGCTGCTGCACATCGAAGAAGCCAACGAATTCATCCGCCGCCACAGCGACAAGAAAAACTTCGAGTTCATCGACGAAATCTTTGAATTCCTCGACTTTTCTTACCTGTTGACCAGCCGGGACCGGCAGCGGATACCCTCCGAAGGCAAATTGGTGATCGTATCCAACCATCCCCTTGGCGCCCTCGACGGGCTGGCCATCCTGAAAGCGGTCGGTGAAATCCGCTCCGACGTCAAAGTTGTGGTCAACGACGTTCTGGCCGGCATTGATCAGCTCGCAGACCTGTTCCTGCCGTACAACATATTTTCGCCCCAGGCCCAGCGGCAGCGGGTGGGCCAGATCATGCGCGCTTTCGCCGACGAGGAAGCAGTGCTGTTTTTTCCATCCGCCGAAGTGTCCCGCCTGAAGGCCGGCCGGGTAATGGACGGGTATTGGTACAACGGTCCGGTTTACTTTGCGCAGAAATACGAAGTGCCGATCCTGCCCATCTACGTGAAATCGCGCAACTCCATCTGGTTCTACCTGATTTCATTCCTGCACAAAAAATTTTCCATGTTCCTGCTGCCCAGGGAGGTGTTCAAAAAACGCGGCAGAAACCTGCGCCTGAAAATCGGCGACCCCATTCCCGGTCGCTACCTCAAACAAAGTCCCATTCACCCCAACCTGCTGACCAAGATGCTCAAAAAGCACGTCTACAAACTGGCGCGCAAATCCCGGCCCCAGGTTTTCAAAACCGAGAAAACCATTCTGCACCCCATCAGCAAACCTGTTCTCAAGCAGGAATTGATGCAATCCCTTCTGCTCGATACGCCGGAAGAGCACCTGCGTCTTTTCCAGGTGGACTATCAGACCGCGCCCAACGTGGTGAAAGAAATCGCCCGCCTGCGTGAGATGACTTTCCGGCGGGTGGACGAGGGAACCGGGGGACGGATCGACATGGACGAATACGACCAGTTCTATGTCCACCTGGTATTGTGGAACGAACAAACCCTGGAAATCGTGGGAGCGTACCGTCTGGTACGGGTGGCGGATGTCCTGCAGCGCTTTCATCGCCACCACATCTACACGGCTTCCCTGTTCAAATACGCCGGCCGCTTCCAAGCGGTGCTGGAGCAGTCGGCCGAACTGGGCAGGAGTTTTATTCAATACCGCTACTGGAACACCCGGGCATTGGACTATCTATGGCGGGGAATCGGGTTGTATGTGTCTCAATTCAAGGATCTGCGCTACCTGCTGGGAGCGGTCAGCATCAGCCACTCCTTCTCCTCCACGGCCAAGAGCCTGATCGTCTACTATTACCGCAAATGGTACGGAGACAAGGAAAACCTGGTGCGGGCGAAATCCCCCTACATCATCAGCCGTGAGCAGCTGGCGGAAATGGAGAGCGTGTTTCGCGGCGACAGCGCGGAAAGCGATTTCCCCGTCCTCAAGCAGACGCTGAAGACCCTGGGCTATGCGGTCCCGGTCCTCTTCCGCCAGTATATCCAGCAATGCCTCCCCGGTGGAGTCCGCTTCATGGATTTCTGCGTGGACCTGGACTTCAATACCGTAGACGGCCTGCTGGTAATGGATATGGCCCTGATGGATCCGCGCAAGAAAGAGCGCTATAAGATCACGGGAGCCGCAACAATTGCTGCTGAAGAAACAGAGTTGAAGAGTTGAAAAGTTGGAGAGTTGAAGAGGGAAGAAGTTGAAAGAGTTGGGGAGAAGGTGACAGGAGGCAGGCCCTTCGGGCTCTGAAAACAGAAGAAGTAATAAGGCGTGATAATCAATATGTGCGCTGTTTTCTACCTTCTCCGTTCTACAGGGCGGCCACTGGGGGGTGTCATATCAAGTCCTGATACCTGTAACCTGACACCTGCCACCTTCTCTCCAGCTTCTTCCCCTTTATTCCAGCGGCAGGCGTTGGGAATAACAGCGCCGGCACACGGACACGTACCTGTCATTGCCGCCGATCTCGATCTGTGCGCCGCGACTGACCGGTTTGCCGTCGCGCATGCGGATCAGCATGGTCGCTTTCTTGGTGCAATACCAGCAGACGGTCTTCACTTCTTCGATCTTGTCGGCGAATAAAAGCAGGCTCTCACTGCCCGGAAAAAGCCGGTTGCGAAAATCATTTTTCAAGCCGTACACAATGACGGGAACACCAAGCTCATCCACAACCCTGCAGAGGGCGATCACCTGTGGCCGGGTCAGAAACTGTCCCTCGTCCACCAATACGCAGTCAGGCTGCTGCCGCCGTACCAGGTCCACCACGTCCACCCGGTCGTCCAGGATCAACGCATCGCGCTGGAATCCCATGCGGGATGTGATCACTCCGCGCCCGAAACGGTCATCGAGCGCGGGCGTGAACAGCAATACCCGCTTGTTCTGTTCGGCGTAATTGTGGGCGATCTTCAGAATTTCCGTGGATTTCCCGGCATTCATGGTGGAATAACGAAAATAGAGTTGGGCCATCCATCTACTCCCCGTCTGCGCAATCGCGCAGGATCATTCTAGGCGAGCTCAGATCAGAATCGAGGCGCGGATGCCGGCTCAGGTAACGCAACAAGGCCGACTCCAGCGTGACTGCGGAATCACGCGGTTCCACCGCCAGGGGTTTGAGCTTGTAGAAACGGTCGTAATCGTAAGCGCAGAATGCCACTTTGAGCGCCGTTTGTTGATCCAGCCGGGATCCGTCAGCCACGCGGCATTCCACGCGATCGATTACGCCGGCGAGATTGCGGCAGAACGTGCAGGACATACCGGAAACCTGCAAGTCCATTCCCTTGCGAAACCGCGCCTGTTGCAGCAGGAACGCACGCAACTGGCCGCCGCTGAGACGCGCCACCTGGATGGCGTTTTTTTCCGCGTGCTTGAACATGGAACGGAGCTGCGGCCGGCCGATCGATGTTCCGGCGGCGATGCGGATGCCCGGTACAAGCAGGCGGCTGGGAAACAAGGCCACCTGGGCGCCGCTCTGCTCGCGCATGGCATCCGCCATCAGGTTTCCCGCCGCGGATGAACCCGCGAAGGGGTCCGGACCGGTTTCCAGCGGATCCTCGCAGCGCGCATCCACCGTGTCGGCGGGCGCAGCCACGATTTCTTCTTCCGCCCGCAGGGCGGGGTCGGAAGGAATCGGCGGCCGCCCCGATTCCAGGTAGGCGATCACAGAGGCCGCGGTTGTCATCTCCAGTGATTTTCCGGGATCGTCATGATCAAACCGATAAGAAGAGGCGATATAACTGTTAAAACCGACTGCATACCGCCGGTTTTCGTTCAGGGGGGTTCCATCAGGCCCCATCAATTCGATCGCGTGGATCTTTCCCGCCGCGGTCCGGGCAACCCGTAACCGGATCCCGGACATCAGGAGATCCACTTTTCCGTGTTTGCTGATGTCCGTGGCGATCAAACCGCGAATCTCACGCGGATACAATTCCATGCGAACGACCAGGTTTTCAAAAGGCAGCATCTGGTAAATATCCTGCAGCCGGACCGCGCCCTCAAGTCGGTTGACCCGTACGCCGCCGGCGTTGTGAAAAGCAATGTCGAGGTTCAACTGCCGGCACAACATATCACAGATCCAGTTCCCCAATACGGTTTTCCCCTCCAGGGTGCGGGGCAACGTTGCCACGACCCGTTCCATGACCGGATTGCTTTCAAACGCCTTGACCATCGACAGAATGTCCGGCGCCGGTTGCACCGAATCCATGGGAATCAGCCGGGCTTCACTGCGGGTAACCTCTCCAGCCTCCAGAACCACATCGATGCGACCGAGGTAATCTCCATGGGCGCCGGCCTGCGCGATCAAAACCCCGTTGTGGCTGACGCCGGAATCCAGGACCGTATGCGAATGGCCGCCCAGGATCAAGTCCAATTCAGGCAGGGCCTCAGCCAACTGGCGATCCGTGGCATAGCCGAGATGCGACAGGGCGATGCGCACGCCTTTGCGCGGGAGCCTGGAGCGGAACGCCACGGCGGTTTCGATCGGGTCTTGAAATTTCAATCCCTCTAGTCTGGAAGGATGGGCGCTGGGAATGCCGGAATCCGGTTCGATCTGAATCAATCCCAGGACGGTCAGCAAGGGCCCGGCCGCAGACTGAATCCCGACCAGCGGCTTGACGGACTCCCAACCCGGTCCGTGGGCCTCGATGTTGGCGCACAACACGGGAAAGCGGGAACGGCCGACAAAACCGAGCAGCACCTCCTGGCCGTAGTCAAACTCGTGATTGCCCAGGACCATGGCCTGAATCCCCAGCGTGTTCAGCAGCTTCAGTACCGGTTCGCCGCGCGGATCAGCCTGATCCACTACCGGATTTCCGGAAAAGTTGTCGCCGGCGCAGAAAAAGTACACATGCCGGTATTGTCGCCGCGCTTCGCGCACCACGGTCGCCATGCGCGAGAGACGTTCAATGCGGCCGTGCAGGTCATTGAAATGAAAGATGACCAGGTGTTCTTCGCTCGCGCCCGCAGCACCGTTTTCATTCAGCGCGGATGCCGGGGAAATGGCGGCAAACAGCGCCAGGCAGACTGTCGCGTACAGGGCGTGCGCGCGCCGGCGATGGTTACTCATTATCTTCTCCCTGTTCTGCCTGCGCCAGGATCAAATGATCGCCGTCCTGAAGGCGGCCGTCCACGTACAGCCGGTGCCCTTCGGCGTCCAATACCACCACGTTGCCCGCCTGCACATCCTCCAGGGCAACGCTGGAATACGCGGTCAGCCCGTCCAGTACCCGGGCGCCGCTGAACAGAAATATCTGCGAACCGTTGATAAACACATGCATACTGTTCTCCTCTATCTCGCCCAGATTCTATAGTGAATGGCGGCGGCAAGTCAATCTCGCCTTGACTGCCCTGCGGCCCTGTGTTAATCAAGTTATGGGAGGTTGACATGAAACGCATGGCGGCAGTGGCGTTGGCGATTCTGATCGCAGGCTTCCGGCTTTGCGCGCAAACGGCGCCCGAAGAGTTTTCCCGTCACTTCATGGACCGCACATTGCGCGTCGACTACTACCATACCGGCGACCGCCGGACAGACACGATCACCCTGGACCGCCTGTACAAGGAAGGGATCTGGGCCGGTTCACCGCTTCATCTCCACGATGAGTTCAACAACGGTCAGTACTATGTCAAGATCTATGACGCCGCTTCCGGCGAATTGCTGTTTTCCAGGGGGTTCAACAGTTACTTTTATGAATACAGCACCACCGATCCCGCGATTCAGGGGCGGCAACGCACTTTCCACGAAAGCGTACGGATTCCGTTTCCCCGGCGCGCCATCCGCTTCGTGTTGGAAAGCCGCGACCGCACGCTGAACCTGCGGCCGGTTTTTTCCCGCGAAATCGACCCGCAGAAAGATTACTTTGATACCACGCCGCCTGCCGGCATCGTCCATGTCACCCGCCTGATGCAGAGCGGTCATCCCCACGATTGCGTCGACCTGGCGCTGGTGGCCGAGGGGTACCGGCGGGAGGACCGGGAAAAACTGGACAGGGACTTCGCCCGTGCCCGGGACGTGTTGTTCAGTCGCGAACCCTATCGTTCCAACCGCGGACGCTTCAACCTGTACGGCGTTTTCGCTCCTTCCCGGGAGGCGGGATGCGATGAACCCAGAAGCGGTAAGTACCGGGACACGGCGGTGGAGTCGTCTTTCAACGCCCTGAACCTGGACCGTTATCTGCTGGTGGAAAGCAACCCCCGCCTGCAGAACAACCTGTCCCGGGTACCGTTTGACGCGGCGATCGTGATGGTGAATCACGACCGCTACGGGGGTGGCGGCATCTACAACCAGTTCGCCGTGTTCACGGCAGACAGTCCGGCCAGCGCCTACCTGATGTTGCACGAGTTCGGTCATTCGTTTGCCGGCCTGGCCGACGAGTATTATTCATCCCAGGTATCCTACAATGAATTCGTTCCCCCGGGAGTGGAACCCATGGAACCGAACGTCACGGCTTTACTGGACGCCGGCAAGCTGAAATGGCAAGAGATGGTCACGCCCGGAACCCCGATCCCAACGCCCTGGGAAAAGGATCACTTTGACCGGCTGCCGGCCGCGCAACGGGCCGCCCACCTGCAAAAAGACGCTTATCGCGGGGTTGTGGGCGCCTTTGAAGGCGCGATGTACGCATCCAGCGGCATGTACCGTCCCGCAATCGATTGCATCATGTTCAGCCGCCATACCCTGGATTACTGCCCGGTCTGCCGCAATGCGGTAGAACGCGTCATCCGTCACTATTGCGGAATCGACCAATAAGAAAAGCTCAATTTTTCAGATCTCTTCCGTTTTGTGAGGGGAAGACCGTATTGATGATTAGCGGGAGGCAAGCGGCGAGGGGCGAAGGGCCAGTGGCAGAAGACAGCCTCGGGGGTTGCCCCTACCGCTTTTTATTTATCCGGAGCCGTTGCCGCCCGCGGGGGGTCGGTACAGGCGTTCTGCAGCCCGCAACACCCACTCCCGGGGCAAAAGACGCGTCAGCGCGTGGTTGATCCGGTTCAGCATACCGGGCACCGTGAGCGCACGGCGCCGCTTTAACCCGCGGACACAAGCCGCAGCGGCTTTTTCCGCCGTCATATTCACGCGGCTGTCACGGGGAATGCGGCGATCCAGGCCCGAAGAAGTGATCATGTCCGTGCGGATTCCGCCGGGAACAAAGGTGCCGACGAAAAACGGCGACCGGCGGTATTCCATGCGCAGGGCATCAGTAAAGGCCTGAACGCCATGCTTGGTGGTGGAATAGAATCCCTGATAGGGCGTAGGTACGAAAGCCGCCTCGCTGGTGACGTTCAAGAGGAACCCTTCGCCCCGCCTTTTCAGGACCTCGACAAACCCCAGGCTTAACTCCACCACGGCCGTCAGGTTGAGTTCCATGACCGCGTGGAACTCGTCGATGTCGGCAAACACCATGGGGCCGTAACGCGTCATGCCCGCATTGTTGATCAGGCCGAACACCGTCTCATCCTGCGCCAGGGTATCCAGCAGGGCGCGGCGTTCCGTCGCCCGGGACAGGTCGGTTCTCAGGACCTGTACGCGCGCACCCGTTCGTGCAAGGATGTCGGCTTGCAACATGTGCAGTCGATCTTCTCTGCGGGCGCAGATCAACAGATGGGCCCCCTCCCTTTCCGCCAGCTCGACGGCCAGGGCCCTGCCAAGCCCGGAGGAGGCTCCGGTCACCACAATCAAGCGGTCGGCCAATTCCATCACGGACATAAGCGGATTATACCTGAAGAAATTACAGATTGAAAATTATACCAATTCAGGCTATATTGGGTGCTCCGGGGAGAACACATTCATGGACACGCGAAAAAAAGTGAAAAAGAAATCGCGATTGACCCATCTCAACGGTCACAGCCTTTACACCGCTTTTGCCGCCGGATCCAGCAAAATCCTGGCGCAGCAGCAGTACATGAACCGCATCAACGTATTTCCCGTACCCGATGGGGACACGGGGACCAACCTGGCCGCCACGGTGCAGCATATCCTGGACGAGACCCATCCGCAACGCTCGCTGAAACACACGGTCGATGCCATGGCCAGCGCCGCCCTGGATGGGGCTCGAGGAAATTCAGGCATCATCCTGGCCCAATTTCTCTACGGCTTCAGTCGCAAAATCGAGGATCATCAAATCAACGCCAAACGATTCGCGGCCGCAATCAAACGGGCTTTTCAATACGCTCTGCAGGCGATTGAACACCCGGTGGAAGGCACCATCATCTCGGTCATGCGGGACTGGATTCAACACATCGACACACTCACGCAGAAAGGGGACGATTTCGGCCAGATGATCACGGAATCACTGAAGTCCGCGACGCGCTCGCTGAAACAGACCCCGGAAAAACTGAAGGTTTTGCGCCAGCACAAAGTAGTGGACGCCGGAGCACAGGGTTTCGTGTTTTTCCTTGAAGGCGTGATTGAATTTCTCAAATCGCGCAACCCGCGGGCCTATCTGCGGTCGATTCGCCGCAGCGCTCCGCCCCCGGCCGTCAACGAACCCCTGCATTCCGGCCCTCCAGAGCATCGGTTCTGCACGGAAGCCATTCTGGAAGGCAGGGAAATCGATCCCGACCGCATCCGCATGGCCGTAAGCGGAATGGGAGACTCGCTCGTACTGGCGGGCAGCCCGGAAAAAATGCGCCTTCACATCCACGCCAATGACCCCGCTCAAGTGTTTGCGGCCCTGCTGCCTTTCGGCCGCATTACACGCCAGAAAGCCGATGACATGGAGATGCAATACCAGGTCATGAATCACCGCAAGGCGGATATCGCTCTATTGACCGATTCGGTATGCGACATGCCCCGGGAAGAAATGCGGGAAATGCAGGTACACATGGTGCCGTTGAACCTTCACTTCGGCGAAACACGATTCCTCGACAAGGTCACCATGACGCCGGACCACTTTTACGCCCGGGCTGAAACCGCGCCGGCTTTCCCTACGACATCTCAGCCTTCCTACCGCGAATTCGAAAACATGTACCGGTTCCTGGCTTCTCACTACCGCTCCATCGTGGCCGTCCACCTGAGCAGCCAATTGAGCGGGACCTGGCAGAACAGCCGCCTGGCCGCGGAAAAAGTCGCGGCGGAAAGTAAAAAAAGAATCAGCGTGATCGACTCCCGCCAATTGTCCGGTTCACTGGGATTGATCGTCTATCGCGCGGCCAGAGCCATCCTCGACGGCGCGGATCACGATGAAGTGGTGCGCCGGGTGGAATCGTGGCGCGAGCGGACCCGCATCCTGGTCAGTGTCAAAACCATGGAGTTCATGGTACGCGGCGGCCGGGTCAGCCCCCTGAAAGGCCGCCTGGCCAGGCTCCTGAACCTCAAACCCATCATCTCACTGGACAGTCAAGGCAAATCGGTCCTCTATGACAAGGCGTTCAGCCAGAAAGGCAATATGCTAAAAGTGCTGCGACTGATCCGGCGCCAATTGCAAGCAGGCCCCTTGTGGAACTACGTGATGCTGCACGCCCGGAACCCGCGTGATGCCGCCTGGTTCGCCCGGCAGATCGAAGCTGAAACCGGAAAATCCCCGTTGTACACAGTGGATATTTCTCCGGTTGTCGGCGCCAACGCGGGCGAAGGCGCCGTCGCCGTCGCGCTGATGACGGAACTCAGAACCTGAAGCGGATCGGGATCTCGTTGCCGTCGCGATTGATGAACATCAGCACGCGGTCACCCGCACTCTTGCCGGAAATCAGGTCGCGGAATTGACGAACCGATTCCACATCGCTGCGATTGACTCCCAGGATGACGTCTCCGGGACGAAGCCCGTTTTCCGCGGCCACACCACCGCGCTCCACCTGGGTAACGACGATTCCCTTATCCGTGGCCAGGTTGTGGCGCCGGGCCAGGCTGGCGCTGTTGTTGACCACCACCATGCCCAGGTCCATGACTTCGCCGTTGCCTTCATCATCCTGCAGGCGTACTTTCAGGGAATCCGGCGCCTCTCCCACGGTAACCGGGATTTCCAGTTTATCCTTGCGCCGCACAACGGAAAGCGTGATCTTGGTGCCCGGACGGAATTCGGCGACCTGATTGCGGAAACGGCCCATCGATTCGATGGGCTGTCCGTTCAAGCCCACAATCACGTCATAACGCTGCAATCCGCTCTTCTGAGCCGGGGAGTTCTCTTCCACCGTCAACACCAGGATACCGCCCTCGGGCAGATCGTAATCTTCCGCTTCGGCATCGGTGATTTCGTTCATGCTGATTCCCAGATAGCCCCGCACCACGCGACCGGATTTTTTCAGGTCAGCCAGGACCCGCTGCGCCATATTGGATGGAATCGCAAACCCGATGCCGATATTGCCGCCGCTGGGAGAGAGGATCACCGAGGCAATGCCGATGGCCTTGCCCTCGAGGTTCACCAGCGGACCGCCTGAGTTGCCGCGATTAATCGCCGCGTCGGTCTGGATGAAATCCTGGTAATCCACATCCAGGCCTTGCAGTTCACGGCCCTTGGCGGATACGATTCCCGAACTCACGCTCAAGTCCTGTCCCAACGGGTTACCGATGGCCAGGACCCATTCGCCCACGGCCACGCGCGACGAATCGCCCAGTTCGATTTTCGGCAGATTCCTGGCGTCGATCTTCAACAGGGCCAAATCGGTCTTGGGATCCGTACCGATGTTTTTGGCCGTGTATTCTTTGCCCTTGTGGTCAATGACCTTGATCTTGATGGCGTTTTTGACCACGTGGTAATTGGTGACGATATCGCCGTCAGCAGAAATGATAAACCCGGTTCCCACCCCGGACACACGCTGGCGCCGCCGGGGGGTGTTAAAAAAGCGGTCAAAAAGGTCGTCTCCGAAAAGCGAACCCTGCTGTTCGACTATGGCTTCAGAAACAACTTTCACCACCGCCGGTTTCACCTTGCGCACCAGGGGTACAAAGTTCAGTGACGGTTGCACTTCTATGGATTGGGCCTGCACCGTTTGCGGCGCGATCGTCATCTGGTCGTCGGCGGACCGTTGCAGGTGCCCGAACGTCAAGGCAAAAAAAGCGGCTCCCAGTAGAAAACTGACTCCGGCTATCCACGCGATTTTCTTCATGTGTGCCTCCTTTCCGGCCCGTACCCGAAACCGATCCCGGCGTCTCAAACCATGGATGATTATAACGGGAATACCGCTCCCTCGTCAACAAGAGATGCGGATGGACCCGGCTCTCAATATAGACGCGCGCAACGGCCTCCGGGTTTCAATCCGGCGCGTCACATTGATGGCCGGCGCGCAGAAGATCATTGACGGTTTTTACCGGGGTAAAGGTCTTAACGGGGATCTCCACGAAGAAAGTCAACCAGTCGTGCATGGCCCCGTTCCACAGGCCCGGCCACTCCAGGGCGTACAACGGACGCCCCGCCCTCGTCTTGGATGTGACAAAGCAGGTTTCCGCGTTGACGAAATCGGTTAACGAAAATTTGCGGTCCTGATAATCCCGCAGCCCGCAAACCATATCCACGGGATTGAAATGCGTGGCTTTGGCGGCGATATCGCTCTGACCGGGATGCGCATGGTTGATCTGGGCGGATTCAACGATCTGCAACGACACCGATCCGGTCTCATCCCGAACCCAGAAAGGCCCCCCTCCGGGTTCACCCTGGTTGACAACCATGCCGCAGACACGGATGGGGCGATGCAGGTATTTTCGAATCCAACGAGTGCCCGCGTCGGCATCCAGGCCGGATGGCACGCGCTGCCCCATGACCTCGCGGATGTACTGTTCCGCTGCGGCCGCCGCACCCTGCTGGCGGCCATCCAGCTGCCGCAACAATTGGAATATCCGGCCCTGCTGGCGCATCAGGAATCCAGCCATCACCTTTTTCCAGTAGGTGGAAGCATCCGCGCAACGCCATGGCGTCACGTTGTCGATGTTCTTGATAAAAGCCAGGTCGGTATCCAAACCGTCCAGGTTGCGGATCAATGACCCGTGACCGCCGGGGCGCAAGAGCGGATTCCCGGATTCATCGCGGAAAAGGTCACCATCCACAGTGATGGACAGGGTGTTCGTGGCGGGGTCCTGCACACTGTACTGAACCCGGAACATGCTTCCCCGCTCCGGGAATCCGGGCAGGCACGCATCCACCCGGGCACGGATCCCGGATTCGAATTCGGGCGCCACGGTAAAGTGCACGCCGCAGACACCTCCCCGGCCCAGTCCATACGCCAGCGCCTCCGCCAGGTGCTCATGCAGGGGGGTATATGCGGTATCATAATCGAGGTGAAAGGGAATCAAAGCCTTGGGAAGGCGGGCATATCCCAGATGCCGCGGTTCCAGCAGCACGGACAGAATGCGCTTGAAATCCTTTTTCTTCAGGGCCCGTCGCAGGGAGGATCCGGATTTTTTCAGCGCCGCATCCAATTCATGCGTAAAGGCAAACCGCCGTTGCCGCAGTCCGGAAAAAAACTCATGCAGGAATGCGGCTTCCGCAGACGATGGCGGAGATTCCGCTGTCAAGTCTTCCACATTTACATGGAATTGTCCCTTGAGAAAACCCATGGGCAGGGAAAACATGCGTGTTGCGGCCCCCGAGGCCGGGACAAACTTGGTGACGCGGACGCTTTTCAACTGGTCTTCGTAAACGGTCGCCAGGCGGTCCGCTTCCGCGGGGGGAAAACGATGGATTCCGTCTCCCACCAGTGCGGGGCGATCCAGTACAATCACGGAACTTTTCCGCTTCAACAACTTGATCTGCCGCTCCGCATCGCTGAGGGAAATGCCCCGCGCGCCCAGGAAGGCTCGATCACGATCGCAAAACATCTGTCAAATCCCCCCCCGCCGCATTTCAAGCGGATTGCTTCACCAGGCGGAACGTTTCTTTGGCGATCATCAACTCTTCGTTGGTGGGAACCACCAGCGTACGCACGCGGGCGGCCGGAGTTGAGATCTCGCGCAATTGTCCTTTGAAATCATTTTTTTCCTGATCCACGGAGATACCCAGAAAATCCATGTCCTTACAGATCATCTCGCGCAGAATGGGAGAATTTTCGCCCACCCCGGCGGTAAATACCAGCACATCCAGGCCGCCGAGAACCGCCGCGTAAGCGCCGATGTACTTGCGGGCGGCGTAAGCGAATACCTCCAGCGCCAAGCGCGCCCGCGGATGGCCTTCAAAGGCCCGGTCTTCGACTTCACGCATATCCGGAGATACCCCCGATATCCCCAGCATGCCGCTCTCCTTGTAGAGCAACCGTTGAATATCGGCGGGAGAAAAGCCTTCGCGTTCCTGGAGGTAGAGCAGAATGGCCGGATCCACATCACCGGCCCGGGTGCCCATGGGCATGCCGCACATGGTACCGAATCCCAGGCTGGTATCCACGGATTTCCCCCGGTCAATGGCGGTAATGGAACAGCCGTTGCCGAGGTGCAGGGTAATCATGCGCAGTTGTTCCAGATCCAGTTCCAGGTAATCCGCAGCCCGTTGCGCCACATATTGATGTGAAGTTCCGTGAAAACCGAAACGCCGGATGCGTTTTTCTTCATAATACGCATAAGGCAGGGCGTAGATGAATGCCCGTTCGGGCAATGTCTGGTGAAATGCCGTATCGAACACCCCCACCATGGGGACATTCGGCAACTCGGCCTTGGCGGCGCGGATACCCAGCAGGTTGGGAGGATTGTGCAACGGGGCCAGTTCAATGTTTTTTTCCACGCTGCGGATGACTTCGTCGTTGATGACCACGGAATCGGAAAAATCCTCACCCCCATGAACGATACGGTGGCCCACGGCCTCAATCTGGCTCAAGTCCGCAATGACGCCGACACCCGGTTCAACCAGGGTTTCCTTGATCAAGTGGATTCCGGTCTGGTAATCGGGAATGGGCAGGGTCTTCCGGATCTTATCCTGCGGAGGCGCCTGGTAGGAAAAAATCGCGTCCTGGAAGCCAACCCGCTCGATCAGGCCCTTGGCCATTACCGTTTCCCGCTCCACGTCGATCAATTGGAACTTGATCGAGGAACTGCCGGCATTCAACACCAATACTCTCATCGATTCCTCCTGCGGATCCGATCCGGGATACGGCCGGACCATCAGCAACAGCAAAACGCAAAAGCGGATTATACCAGATGGGGGTGTCAATGCAACTGCGAACCCGTGCTGTTGCCGCGCGGCCCGACCGGCACAAGCACTGATTCAGCGCAGAAAACGGCCTGGAAACGGCAGCGCTGACGGCAACCCAAGCCGGCCGGTTCACGTCATCATCGGCCGGCGCGGTTGACAGTGCCGGGGTTTCCGATGATAATGGCCATTTGCGAGGTCAGCCGATGCCAAACAAGGAACTCCAGGTCGCGCGCATGGCCGTGATCAACGCCATGGAAATCACGCGGCGGATCCAATCGGACATGAGCAAATGCGACACCCTGACCAAGTCCGACCACAGCCCCGTTACCGTAGCGGATTTCGCCGCCCAGGCCATTATCTGTTCGCTGTTGCACCGCGATTTTCCTGCAATCCCGATTGTCGCTGAAGAAAATGCCGACGCCCTGCGTCGCCCGGAAAACCATGAAATCCGGGAACGGATCGGCTTCTACCTGGAATCCCTGAACGGATCTCTCAGGCGGGATCCGAATGAGATCTTCCACATGATCGACCTGGGCAACCATTCCCCCGGGGATCGCTTCTGGACCCTGGATCCCATCGACGGGACCAAGGGCTTTCTGCGCAAAGAGCAATACGCGATTGCACTGGCCCTGGTTACCCGGGGAGAGGTTGAGATCGGCCTGCTGGGCTGCCCGAACCTGGACTTCCCGGGATCGGCGTCCTCCGGAGGATGCCTGATCAGCGCCGTGCGCGGATCAGGCGCTTGGATGGAGACAACGAATGGTGAGTCCCGCACAGCCTGCCGCGTTGCTCTATCCCGGGATCCCGCCCGGATCCGCTTTGTGGAAAGTTATGTGTCTTCTCACAGCCATAGCGAGATGCAGCTTGCCGTGGCCAGGGAACTCGGTATCCACTCAGACCCCGTGCGCATGGACAGCCAGGTCAAGTACGCCGTCGTATCGTCCGGAAACGCCGAGATCTATCTGCGCATCCCCCACCCGAACACCCCGGATTACAAAGAAAAAATCTGGGACCACGCCGCGGGCAGCCTGATCGTCACTGAAGCCGGTGGCATGGTATCCGACATAGAAGGCCATAAGCTGGATTTCAGCCGGGGCAAAACCTTAAGCGGAAACCGGGGCATACTGGCCGCCACCCCGGAAATGCACCCCCGGGTGGTCCGGACCATCGCCCGGCTGGAAAACCGGTTTTGAACCACTACTCGCGGATGCCGAAGTCCTGCTTGGTAAAAATCGCGACAAAATCATAACCCGCCGCGGTAATGGCCTCCCGGCCACCCTCCTGACGGTCGATCAGGGCCATGACCACCGCCACCTCGGCACCGGCGTTCTTGACCAATTCCGCGCCTTTGAGAATCGAGCCGCCGGACGTCACCACGTCATCAAAAATCGCCACCCGTCCGCCCCGGGGAAAATTTCCCTCGATGGCTTTTCCCGTACCATGCACTTTGGCTTCCTTGCGAATGATGAAGGCCGGCAGCGGCGTGGACTCGAGCCGGCTGACAACGGCGATGGCGGCCACGATGGGATCAGCGCCAATGGCATAACCGCCGACCGCATCGACGTGGAAATCCCGCAGCATCTCCAAAAACAATTTGGCGGCCAGATAAGCCCCGTCAGGATCCAACGTGGTCATGCGCGCGTCAACGTAAAAACGACTTCTGCGCCCGGATGCCAACGTAAATTCACGGTCACGAAGCACCGACTTGTTTTCCAGGATTTGCTTGAGCCGTTCTCTCATGAGAGTTTCCCGCGGAAATCGGGGGGGATCAAGCGGATCAGATACGGCGTCACCTCACGGGCGACCTGCTTGAGTCTTTCCAGATCCATGGGAGAAAAATCGGGCCCCGCATCCATGAACGAAGGCGCCCGGCGCGACAACTGAATCACGCCGATGCGTTCAGTGCCTTCTCCCAGCAACACGCCCAGCATTTTGCAGATGGGATTGATGGTCTTTCCCGGAGCTTTTACGGTTTCGAAAATGGAAAGATGCTTTTGCTGCATGAAGTTGTTTTCGATCACCGGGCGACCCATGCGAAAGATCTGAGCCACCACGGCATCCGCGGATGTCACGGGGATAATGCCCGCGTCCACCAGGTAGGGGGGATAGGCGAAGGAGAGAAACGTTTTTTCGCTGTTGCTCAGGAAAATCGCCACTTCCGTATCTTCCAGCGCGAAAATGCGCATGAGCGCGGACGCCAGGGAATGAACCGCCTGAGAAAACCGTTCAGGGGAATCCGGCTGCGACGCCATGTTGCCCAATTCCTGTTTTAACGTTTCCAAATCCTGCATCCTGACTCCTGAGTGACCGGATCGTGATCCGGTTCTTTGTGTCACGCATATACGATACCTTTCCGCGGGCAAAAATGCAACCATTGACCCGCTTTCATGGAAAAGGATGCGGGAACCCTGTTTCAAATCCCATGTTCGAAATATGAAACAAATTCAATATCGAAAGCAGGTTGAGGCAGTTGAGTGGGTTGAATGTGGGGCAAAGTCCACTTGTTCCGTTTATAAGGCAACTGTATTTCCTCCCTTAACTTCCCCACTTCCCCACTCCCCAACTCCCCAACTTTCCAACTCTCCAACTTTCCAACTCTCCAACTTTCCAACTCTCCAACTTTCCAACTCTATTCAAGTTGTCATTCCCGGCGGAATGTGCTAAAAAAGGCTATGGCCAAAAAGCTGCTGTCGGTCATTGTTCCCATATTCAACGAAGAGGAAAACATCCGCCCCCTGTACCAGGAGGTGCTGGCCGCTACCGAACCTCTGGATATTGACCTGGAAATAATCTTTATCGACGACGGCAGCACGGACGCATCCCTGGATACGCTGCTGCAATTGCATGCGGGCGACCCGCGCGTGCAGGTAATCCAGTTGCGCAAGAACTTCGGCCAGAGTCCCGCCATTTCAGCGGGGTTCGACCGCTGCCGCGGCGACGTGGTGATCACCATGGACGGGGACCTGCAGAATGACCCCGCGGATATTCCCCGCATCCTGGAGAAGCTCGAGGCCGGAAACGACATCGTCAACGGCTGGCGCAAGAACCGTCATGACAGGTTCCTGACCCGTATCCTGCCCTCCTTTTTCGGCAACAAACTGATTTCTTTCATTACGAAAGTCAAACTGCACGATTATGGGTGCACCCTGAGGGGATTTCGCCGTGACGTGGTCAAGAACCTGATCCTGTACGGAGAGATGCATCGCTACATCCCGGCCATCGCCTCGCGCATGGGCGTGCGCTCGACTGAAATCGCCGTCAATCACCGCGCGCGCAAATTCGGCAAGTCCAAGTACGGCCTGGGACGGACGTTCCGCGTGGTACTGGACCTGATCACCATCAAGTACCTTTTGTCCTACGCCCATCGTCCCCTGCAGATATTCGGCGGTGTCGGCCTGCTGATGCTGCTGAGCGGATTTTTGTCGGGCATCTATCTGACCGTGATCAAGTATGCCTACCGCCAGCCCATTGCCGGGCGACCGCTGCTCTTTTTGACCATCCTGATGATTTTCCTGGGATTTCAGGTGATCACCCTGGGATTGATCGCCGAGATGCTGACCAAGATCTACCACGAGGGGTTGAATAAAACCACCTACTCCATCCGCGCCATCAACGGGGTTGATCATCATGAAAATCCTCATGATCGCCCCTGAACCTTTTTTTGAACCCAGGGGAACGCCGTTTTCCGAATATTACCGCATCCGCGCCCTGAGCGACCTGGGCCACCAGGTCGATCTGGTCACTTACCCCATCGGCGCGGACAAGGAGGTTCCCGGGCTGCGAATTTTTCGATCATTGCGGCCTTTCTGGATCCGCGAGGTCAAGACCGGGCCATCGCCGAACAAACTGATCCTGGACTTTTTCCTGTTTTTCTCCGCGCTGAAGCGCTTGCTGCTGAAGCGCTACGACATGATCCACACCCATGAAGAGGCGTCCTTATTCGGCACCATCCTCGGGGGCATCTTCCGCATTCCCCATCTTTACGACATGCACTCGTCGCTGGTGCAGCAGATGGACAATTTTCAGTTCACCCGCTCGCGCCTGGTACGCCGCCTGTTTGCCCTGAACGAGCGCTGGGCGCTCAAACACGCCCGCTCCGTGATCGTAATCTGCCGGGCATTGTTCGAACACGCCGCGACCGTCACCGATGCGAAAAAACTGACGCTGATCGAGAACTTCCTCGATGAGTCCGTGCCGGAACTGGACGCGGAAATTCTGAACCGCATTCGCGCAGAACTTCCCCGAGACCGGCGCATCGTCACCTACACCGGCACCCTGGAACATTATCAGGGCATCCCGCTGCTGCTGGACAGCCTGGAATACCTGGACCCGCGTTTCCACCTGGTACTGGTGGGGGGAAAACCCGCCCAGGTGGATAAACTCCGCCAGACCGCCCGCCAGAGAAACCTCACAGAACGGATCCACTTTGCCGGACAGCGCCCCCACGCGGAAATTCCCTACTATCTCCATTTGTCCCACGTACTGGTATCGCCCCGTTCCCACGGCACCAACATCCCGCTCAAGATCTACGCCTACCTCAAGAGCGGGGTTCCGGTTGTGGCCACAAACCTTTATACCCACACCCAGACCCTGACCCCGGATATCGCCGTGCTGGTGGATCCGCAACCGGAATCACTGGCACAGGGGATTCAACGCGCGGACAGTGACGAAGGCCGCGCCATTGCCGTCGCGGCGCAGCAATTCGCGCAAACCCATTATACCGCCGAACAATACCGCGAACGGGTCAACCGGGCATTGCAGCCGATTGCAGCACCCGCACGGGATTGAGCTTTCCCTCATCCGGGGCTATAATCGCAGCGAAACCGCACTTGGAATCAACGCAAGGAGAGTTGAATGATCGAACGCTACACGGTTGAGAGGGTCAAGAGAATCTGGAACCGGGAAAACCGTTATCAACGCTGGCTCGACGTGGAACTGGCCATCACCGCGGTCTGGCACCGCATGGGACAGGTCCCGGATGAAAGCATGGAACATATCCGCCGCAGCGCCGCGTTCAGCGTGGAACGGATCGATGAAATTGAAAAAGTCGTCAAACACGACGTAATCGCCTTCCTGACATCGGTGGAAGAACACGTCGGACCCGATTCCGCTTACATACACAAGGGAGTCACTTCTTACGACATCGTGGACACGGCCCTCTCGCTGTTGATCCTGGAATCGCTCGACCTGATCCTGGAACAATCCCGCCGCCTGCACGGCGTCCTGCTGGACCGGGCGCGCGAATTCAAAGGCCTGATGGGAATCGGCCGCACCCACGGCATTCACGCCGAACCCATCTCCTACGGCATCAAGTTTCTGCTCTGGTACGAAGAATTGGAACGCAATATCCGCCGCCTGGAACAAGCCCGGGAAATCATGGCCGTGGGCAAGATATCGGGATCGGTCGGCACCTACATCCATTTTCCGCCCCGGGGAGAGGAAGAGGCCCTGCGCGCGTTGGGCCTTTCCCCCTGCCGTGTGTCCTCGCAGATTATCCAGCGGGATCGGCACGCGGAGGTGTTTTATGCACTGGCCAGCCTGGGAACGCTGATCGAAAAAATCGCCCTGGAAATCCGCCACCTGCAACGCACGGAGGTGCTGGAAATGGAAGAGCCTTTCACTCAGGGTCAGAAAGGGTCATCCTCCATGCCGCACAAGCGCAATCCCGTTCGCTGCGAACGCATTTCGGGACTGTCGCGGCTGTTGCGCAGCCACGTGGGGGTTGCCCTGGAAAACAACCTGTTGTGGCACGAAAGAGACATCTCACACTCCTCCGCCGAGCGGGTGATCTTTCCGGACGCGTTCCACGCCGCCAGTTTCATGCTGGAGGAAATCACCGACATCACCATCCACCTGGTGATCTACCCGGAAAACATCCGCCGCAACATGGAACTCACCCGCGAAGTTTATTTCTCCCAGGCGGTCCTGACTTTGCTGCTCAATCGCGGCATCGCGCGCCAGAAAGCCTATGAACTGGTCCAGGCCAACGCCATGAAGTCCTGGACGGAGCGGCTGGGGTTTCGTGACCTGATTCTGCATGATCCCGCCATCCTGGAGCTATGCCCGCGCCAGGAATTGGAAGCGGCTTTCTCAGCCGAGCCGTTGAGCAGTGGGATCCAGGCCATCTTTGAACGGTTTGAGAATGATCCTGTTTGAAATCCGGCGCAAGGTGCGCTTTACCTTGAGGAACCTGTCTCTGCTCGATGCGCCGGCGCAAGCAATCGTCAACGCGGCCAATTCCAGCCTCAACCACGGCGGGGGCGTCGCCGGCCTGATCAGTCGCGCCGGAGGGCCGGAAATTCAGGAGGAAAGCCGCAGGAAGGCCCCGGTACCCACGGGAACAGCCACCCATACCGGAGCGGGACGCCTGCCTTTCAGATGGATTGTTCACACCGTAGGTCCGGTATGGCAGGGCGGCGGAAAAAATGAGAGAGAACTGCTGTTCAAAGCCGTCACCTCCGCATTAGAAGAATGCGAAGCGTTGGGAGTCCGCACGGTCGCCATGCCGGCTGTTTCCACCGGAATTTTCGCTTTTCCGCTGGAACCCGCACTGGAGGAGATCAACCGGGCGCTCATCGCCTTTGACCCGCGCGCCAGGTGCCTGGAGGAAATCATGCTCTGCGAAATCGACACCCGCAAGGCGGACCGCATGCGGGAAATACTTTCCGTGTTGATGCCGCCGAATCCTCAATCCGCAGGCCGCGGTAATGTGCTAAAATGAAAACCATGGCTGAAACATTCCGGGTTTTCGTCGCCAAGCGCCCCGGATTCGACACCACCGCGGAACAACTCCTGCGCGACCTGCGCGACCACCTGGGGATTCCGTCTTTATCAGAAATCCGCGTGTTCAATCGCTACGAAATCCGCGGCATCAGCCGCGCGGAACTGGAAACCGCCATCCCCATCATTCTTTCCGAACCGCCTTTGGATGAAGTGTTCCTCGATAAAATTCCCCTGGACGGCGAGCAACGCCTGCTGGGGGTTGAATACCTTCCCGGCCAGTATGACCAGAGGGCGGACAGCACGGCGCAATGCTTCCAGATCCTGCTGCGGAGGGAACGCCCCGAGGTGGCCACGGCCCGATTCTTCCGCTTCAGCGGGCAAATCACCCGGAGTGACTATCAACGAATCCGCGCTTACATGATCAATCCGGTGGATTCGCGGGAAGCCCGGCTGAAGGAATCCGGCCTGGATTCATTCATGCCGCCGCCCGATCGGGATGTTCCGGTGCTTGACGAGTTGCCGGCTCTGGAAGACGAAGCGGCGGCCGCCTGGATTCACCAGATGGTCCTTTCCATGAGCGCCGCGGATCTGCTGCTGATTCGCGATCATTTCCGCGGCATCGGCCGCGCGCCGACACTGACGGAATTGCGCATGCTGGACACGTACTGGTCGGATCATTGCCGCCATACCACCTTCCATACGCTGATCGACACGGTCCGGATCGATCCGGGACCCTACGCCGGCGTGATCCGGGAGGCACACGACCGGGCGATGCGCGATCTCGCCGGGATCAAACCCCGGCCGGGAAACCCCACCCTCATGGACCTGGCCACATTGAGCATGCGCCTTGCGAAAAAGGCCGGGCGCCTGGACGACATGGAAGTATCCGGGGAAGTCAATGCCTGCAGCGTCATCCGCACGGTGCGGGAAAACGGCAGGCAACGGGACTGGCTGATCCTGTTCAAGAACGAAACCCATAACCATCCCACCGAGATTGAGCCCTTCGGCGGTGCGGCCACCTGCCTGGGCGGCGCCATCCGCGACCCCCTGTCCGGTCGGGCCTATGTCTACCAGGCCATGCGCGTCACCGGTTGCGGTGATCCACGCACACCAGTCAAAGATACCCTGGCGGGAAAGCTGCCGCAACGCCGCATCACTACAGAAGCCGCACGTGGATACAGTTCGTACGGCAACCAGATCGGCCTCGCTACCGGACTGGTGCGTGAACTCTACCACCCCGGTTACGTGGCCAAACGCATGGAGGTCGGAGCCGTCATCGGCGCCGTCCCCCGGGAATACGTGGTTCGCCTCGAACCCCGGCCGGGAGATCGCATCCTGCTGGTGGGGGGGAGAACGGGCCGGGACGGTATCGGCGGGGCCACGGGTTCATCCAAGACCCACACCGAGGCATCCCTGACGACCGCCGGAGCGGAAGTGCAGAAAGGCAACCCCCCGGAAGAACGCAAACTGCAACGCCTGTTTCGCAACCCCGGTGCCGTCGCTATGATCCGCAAGTGCAACGATTTCGGCGCCGGAGGCGTGGCTGTGGCCGTAGGCGAGCTGGCGCCGGGGATCGATGTATTCCTGGAGCGGGTTCCGCTCAAGTACCAGGGGCTGACCGCCACGGAAATCGCCCTGTCGGAATCCCAGGAGCGCATGGCGGTTGTGGTCTCGGCCTCCGATGTCCCGGCTTTCATTGCCGCGGCGGAGGGCGAAAACCTGGAAGCCACGGAAATCGCGGTGGTCACGGACACCAACCGGTTACGCATGTACTGGCATGGCCGCATCATCCTTGACCTGGACCGCGGCTTTCTGGATTCTCACGGCGCCACCCAGCACGCGCAAGTAAGAATCCAATCCCCGGCGGCCGGACCGGAAGGCCGCCTGCTGGTTCCCCGGGTATCTGTGGCGGGCGATGAAAAATCCCGCTGGCTCGAACTGATGGCTGACCTCAACATCACCTCCCAGCAGGGATTGGTGGAACAATTCGACGCGTCGATCGGCGCGGCGTCGGTGCATTTTCCCCTGGGCGGCGCATTCCAGGAGACTCCGGCTGATGCCATGGTGGCGAAAATCCCCCTGGAAAAAGGTCAAGCGGCCACCGCCACAGCCATGTCGTTCGGTTTCGATCCGCATCTTTCAGCAAAAAGCCCCTTTCACGGGGCCATGTACGCCGTGGTGGAAGCTGTAACCCGCCTGGTCGCCGTCGGCGTTTTTCGAGCGGAGATCCGCCTGTCTCTGCAGGAATATTTCGAAAAACCGGGCCATGACGAATCACGCTGGGGCAAGCCGTACGCCGCGCTGCTGGGAGCCCACACCGCGCTGACGGAACTTGAAGTTCCCGCCATCGGCGGAAAGGACAGCATGTCGGGTTCTTTTAATGACCTGGATGTTCCTCCGACCTTGGTCGCCTTTGCCATGGGTACGCTGGAAGCCGAAAGCACCGTATCCGCTGAATTCAAGGCGCCGGACCACGCGGTGTATCTGGTGCCAACGGATCACACCGCGGCGGAAGTACCGGATTTCCAACACCTGCGCGCCGGCCTGGATGCCGTTCACCACGGCATTCAATACGGCCAGGTGCTTGCCGCCCGCGCGGTCGGAATGGGCGGAATGGCCGAGGCGCTGGCCAAGATGGCTTTCGGAAACCGAATCGGCGTAAGCATCGATGCGGATATCGATACCCGGCAATTATTCCGCCCGGATTACGGAGCCATGATCCTGGAGGTTGCCGCTGAAACGGACGCGGACTGGATTCGAGCGGCCGGCGCCAAGAAAATCGGCAGAACCATCGCGGCAAGCGAAATTCGCCGCAAGGATCTGGCGATTGTCCTGGATGAGTTGCGCGAACCCTGGCAGGAAACCCTTGCCGGGGTCTTCCCCAGCCGGACCCAGCCGGAAGGCGGCATCGAAGAGATCCCCTTGTACCGGAACGAAACGCGGCGCTCGGCGGCGATCAAAGCGGCACAGCCGCGCGCATTTGTCCCGGTTTTCCCCGGTACGAATTGCGAGTACGACACCGCGGCCGCCCTGGAAAGCGCGGGCGCCCGGGCATGCATCCAGGTATTCCGCAACCGCACGCCGCAAGAGATCGAAGATTCGACGACGGCATTGTGCCGGGAAATCGACCGCGCCCAGATGCTGGTTCTTTCCGGTGGCTTCAGCGCCGGTGACGAGCCGGAGGGATCCGGAAAGTTCATTGCCACCGTGTTCCGGAATCCCCGGGTTCACGAGGCGGTGGATCACCTGCTCAACCGGCGGGACGGCCTGATCCTGGGAATCTGCAACGGCTTTCAAGCCCTGATCAAACTGGGACTGTTGCCCTGGGGAAAAATCACCGATCTGTCGACGGATAGTCCCACCATCACCTACAACCGCATCGGCAGGCACGTCGCCCGCATGGTGAGAACACGGGTGGTATCGACCCTCTCGCCGTGGCTTTACCGCAGCCGGCCCGGTGATATCCATCTGGTGCCGGTTTCGCATGGAGAAGGCCGTTTCGTGGCCGCTCCAGAGCGGATTCACCAGTTGGCGCAAAGCGGTCAACTGGCCGCCCAGTACGTGGACATGAGCGGCCACCCGACCATGGAGTATCCCCATAACCCCAACGGTTCCTTCTGCGCGGTCGAAGCTGTTTCGAGCCCGGACGGCCGTATCCTGGGCAAAATGGGACATAATGAACGCCTGGTTTCAGGCGTGGCGCGCAATATCCCCGATATTACGGCGGCGGAATTGTTCGGCGGCGGAGTCGATTATTTCAGATGAAGCAGGCAGGACCCGCCGGCACGCCGGATATCGCTTCACTGTTCCCACTGGCCGACCGCATGCGCCCCGATCAGATCAGCCAGGTCTACGGCCAGGAGCACCTGACCGGACGCGGCAAGATCCTTTCCGACATGGTGGAGCATGAACAGCTCGGGTCCATTATTTTCTGGGGTCCGCCGGGAACCGGCAAAACCACGCTGTCGCGCATTCTGGCCAAATCGCTGAATGTTCCCTCGCTGGAATTCTCAGCCACGGTTTCCCGCATCGCCGAAATCCGCGAGGTGATGCAGCAAGCGGAATCCGCCCGCGGCCGATTGCATCGCCCCCTGGTGGTTTTCGTCGACGAGATCCACCATTTCAACAAGCACATGCAGGACGCGTTTCTCTCTTTTGTGGAACGCGGAGACATCATCCTGCTGGGCACCACAACCGAGAATCCCGCCTTCAAACTCAACCGCGCCCTGATCTCGCGCATGCAGATCCTGGAATTGCGCCCCCTGGAAGACCACCACCTGGAAGCCATCCTTGAGCGCGCCGCCGCCATGGTGAGGGAAAACGGGATCCCGGTCCCGGAACTGGCCCCCGGTGCCCGGGCGCTGTTGATTCACCACGCGTCCGGGGACGCCCGGCGCCTGCTCAACAGCTATGAAATGATCCTGCGCCTGGGAAAAGATCCCGCCGAGACCATGCAGACCGAAGAGGTGGCGTTGCTGCTGCAGCGCAAGGTCAAGGGATACGACCGCTCCGGCGATGACCGTTACCAGCTGATATCGGCATTTCACAAAAGCGTGCGCAATTCCGACGTGGACGCTTCGTTGTACTGGCTTCACCGTATGCTTGCAGGCGGAGAAGATCCGCTCTTTGTTATCCGGCGCATGATCCGCATCAGCGCGGAAGATATCGGCCTGGCCGATCCCCAGGCTGTGCGCGTCTGCCTCGATGCCCGCGAGGCTTTCGATTTCATCGGTTCGCCCGAGGGCGAGATCTTCCTGACCATGGCCACGGTATACCTGGCAGCGGCTCCCAAGAGCAATGCCTTGTACAACACCGAGAAACGCATGCAACAGGTGGCGGAACGCTACGACAACGAGCCGGTCCCGCTGCATCTGGTCAACCCTTCCCACTTCCTGGCCGCGCGCCGGGGGGCCGGGCGCGACTACCTTTATGCCCACGATTTCGCAGAGCGGACCACGCCGATGCGGACCCTGCCCCGGGGAGTACGCGAAAAGAATTTCTATACTCCCGGTGAACTCGGCTTTGAAAAAACCATCCGCGAGCGCATCCAGTTCTGGCTGGAGCGCAAACGAGCCATGGAACAGGCCGCAGGGGAAACAAACCGGCGCGAAGACCCCGAAAAAAAGGACTAAGTGCCGCGGTTTTCCGCGATCATGGCCACCAGTTCCAGCACTTCCCGGTAACGGATGGGCTTGGCGATATAGTGGTCATACCCGGCTTCAAGGATCCTCTCGCGATCGTTCTTCAAAGCCATCGCGGTGGCGGCGATCACCGGCACCGAACGCAAGCGGGGTTCGGTCTTCAAGTAACGGATCGCGGAAAAGTCATCCATCTCCGCCAATTGCACATCCATTACAATCAATTCCGGGGGCGAATCCGCGGCCATTGTCAATCCGTTGATCACGGAATCGGCGCACACCACTTCATGACCGCCGGAAATCAGAATCGTGCGAATCAATTTCAGGCTCGCGGCATCGCTTTCAATGACCAGGATCCGCATCAGGATTTCCCCGGAACCAGGTGGTGCAACACCCGGGAAACATGCTCCATGTCGACTCCGCCGGGACTCAACAGGGCGAACAGGCCCGGACGCATGGCGTGAAGCTCCGCTTCGAGGTTTTCCGGCTCCAGCGCCAGCACGGTGGAGATGGTGCGTGTTTCCGGCCGTTGCGCCAGCAGTTGGATCACCTCAAACCCGCTGATATCAGGCAAAACCGCGGCCGTGATTAAAAGCTGCGGCCGGCCGCGCAACGTGGCGTCGATTCCGGCCAGTCCGGAGGATGCCCGTTCCACCTCCCAGCCCAGGGCGCGCATCACCTCCACGCCCTGTCGGGCGCGTCCGTCATCGGCATCCACCAGCAGCGCGCGTTTCCCCGCGGCTGGTGCCGCGGCATCGGTTTCTGCCGCCGCATTGAGCACCATTTCGAGAGACGCCGCGTTCAGGGGAAACAGGGAAAAAGCCGACGGCGCGATTACGGCGCCCTGACCGGCGGCCGTCACTTCCGCCAACAGAACAACCGCAACGGCCTGAAGTTGCGGCAATTCCTTCATCTGGATCAGGAAACGGATTCCATCCAGGCCCGGATACTCCGCGTCCAGGATCACCGCATCGGCCTGGTGGCGATTGAGCCAGTCCCAGGCCATGGCATAGTCTGCTGAAACGGTCATTTCAAGTTTTTCTGATTGCGACCAATCCTGAAGTCTCTGACACAGATTTTTGTTGCGTGAAAGCGCGAACAGGGAAAACGATCTTTCGCGCAGCGACGCCTGATCCCGAAGCGATGGGGTTACAGCGGCCGATTCGGTTTCCGCGCTTACCCTCCAGGGCATAAAAACGCTGAACCGGCTGCCTTTCCCGGGGCTGCTTTCCACGTTCACCCAGCCGCCGTGCAATTCGGCCAGGCGTTTGACCATGGTCAGTCCCAGTCCGGTCCCCTCGTACCGGCGACTGAGGGAGCCGTCAAGTTGTTCGAAGGGAACAAAAAGGCGTTCCAGGTCACGGGGGGATATGCCGATGCCCGTATCCTCAACCACCAGCTCCAGGAAATAGTCGCCCTGCCAATTGGGGGCCGCTTGCGCATTGCGCCGAAACATCTCCCGCGCCGCCACCCTGCGGGCGGACAGCAAAACCTTTCCGCCATCGGGAGTAAACTTGACGGCATTGGACAACAGGTTGTAGACGATCTGGCGGAACTTGCGCATATCCAGAAACAGGCTATCCTCATGCGGATCCACCACGGACTCGAGCCGGATCGCGTGTGCCGCGGCTCTTTCGCGAATGATCCTCAGGGCGCTCTCACACAAAACCGACACCCGGGCGGGTTCCAGTTCAAGCGACATCTTGCCCGCGTCGATCTTGGACATGTCCAGGATATCGTTGATCAGCGACAACAGATGGCGACCGCTGTTAAAGATATCTGTGACGTATTCCTTCTGCCGCGGCGACAAATCCCCTTCGACGATCCCGTCCTTCAACACTTCGGAAAATCCGATCACGGCGTTCAGCGGCGTACGCAATTCATGCGACATGTTGGCCAGGAATTCAGATTTCGCCCGGTTCACCACTTCCAGTTCCAATGTCCTTTCTTTCAAAGCGATTTCAGCCATCTTTCGCGGCGTCACATCCTCGATGGCCAGAAGAAACAAGGGCTGCTTGTCCACCGTCACCCGCCGTCCGCCCGCCAGAAGATGGCAATGGCCGATTCCGGGATCATTGAATTCCAGTTCCAGATGATGAAAATCCTCGCCGCTTCCCGCCTGGAGGGATTGCACGCCGGCACGCAATTCCGCCACGTTCCAGCGTCCCTTGTCCAACTCAAAAAAAGGACGGTCCTGCGTTTCTTCAGGCGTATAGTTGAAACGGGACAGGAAAGCGGGATTAGCCGTGGTGATGAGCAGGTCCTCGGACAGAACCACGAGCGGGATGGGCACGGACGCCACAATCGATTCAGCATAGTTCCGGGCTTCCTGGATCCGGTCCGCCGACACGACGATGTTGGTAATCGCCCGTTGCGAAAAACGATTGAACAACACCACACTGATGGCCAGCATGAACGCCAGAATCGCGATAATGGCCACAATCGACAGCTGGGGTACGTCCACCAGCGTATCGTACATCGTTTTGACCAGCAGCAGGAGCAGGCCGTAGATGATCAGGGTGATCACCGCCTTGAGCTTGCGGACTTCATTGTTGAGAAACGCGGGAAGCGGTACTTCCTGCGAAGCCGCGTGGCCGCGCTTCGGCAACAGCACTTTTTTTCTCATTTTCACCGGCTGCGCGGCGCCCGGTCATGCAGGCGCTGGAACAATTCAGAGAAGCGGTCCGATGTGTGCCGGAACGCCTTCAATACCCGGGGATCAAAGTGTTCCGGGCGACAGGAGTCATCCCCTTCAAGGATGAGGCGAACGGCCTCTTCGTGAGGAAGAGCCGGCTTGTAAACCTTGGCGCAACGCATGGAATCATAGTGATCCGCCACGCACACGATTCGGCCCTCCAGCGGAATTTTTTCTCCCTTCAATTTGTGCGGATATCCACTGCCGTCGAAATGTTCATGGTGAGTGAGCGCGATATTGCGCGCCATGCGGAAGCGCGGATGGGAGCCGATGATTTCCGCTCCGTACAACGGATGCCTGTGGATGACCGCCATCTCTTCTCCGGTCAGGGCATCGGTTTTGCGCAGAATCCGTGCCGGGACCTTGATCATGCCCACATCATGCATCTGGGCCTGCAGCCAGATGGCGCGCACGAAATTCCCCGACATCCCCAGGGTCTCGGCCAGCAGGGCACTGAACGCCCCCACGCGGATCACATGGTTGTCCTTGTCCTCGTCATGGGATTCCGATGCCCGCACCAGCGCCCTAACGGTGTGTTCCAGGGCGTCTTCCGTCTCCAGGATCTGGTTGGACAAGGATTTCAGAAACAGGCTCTGCATCACCAGGCTCTTCAGGACCGACGCATCATAAACCGTTACATCCCGGCCATAATTCAGGCTGAACACACACAATTCGGGGCCGAGGTAGCCGATGCCGTTGCGTACACTCAGCAGGTTTTCCGCTTCCAGCATGCGCACCAGTTCACGCAGCTCGGTATCGCCGGCCTCGCCTTCGTTGAAAAACAAGACCCTGGACTCACCGGGCTCCGGCAGCCGGAGCGTCTCCTGCAGCCGGGTGTTGAGCCGGGTCTGGTAGAGTTCGTTGAAAGCCGACTCGAACTGGTACCATTCCCATTTTTTCTTCTGGGAAGTCCCGACAATCACGATCAGCGGGTTGTCCTGGATATCACCGGATTGCCGCAATACCTGCTTCACCACGCCGGAGATCACGCGCAGAAAGCGGAAATCCTTGGCGGAAAAGTCTTTCAGAATCTCTTCCCCAAAAGAAGTCAAACGCGTGATGTTCTGGTAACCGTGGTTGAGACGATCGTTCAGCGACTTCATCTTCAGCAGCATGCGCACGCGGGCCAGCACCAGTTCCTGATCGAAGGGCTTGGTAATGAAGTCGTCGGCGCCGGCTTCGATGCCCTTTATGCGGTCTTCCCGCGAAGACAACACGGTAATCATTACGACCGGGATATGGCGGGTTTGCGGATTATCCTTGATGCGGCGACACACGGTATAGCCGTCCACCTCGGGCATCATGACATCCAGCAGAATCAGGTCAACCGGTTGTTCACTCACAATCGTCGCCACCTGCTCCGGGTGTTGTGTCGTGATCACCTGATATCCACGCGGCGACAACACCGCGCTCAATACCTTGAGATTGACCGGCTCATCATCCACACACAAGATGGTCTGCTTAGCCGTTTGCACATTCCCTCCCCGGTAAAAATGTGGCTCCGCCTGCAGGTAAACAGGCTCCCCGATATCCGGGCCAGCCGCGCCATGAAACAAATTGCGACAAAAACTCCGCCATGGATCGCCTCAATGCATCCATGGTACCCCCGCAAAAGGCGAAATTCAAGCGTTGCGAGCGGCCGTGTGCCTTTGAACGCGAGAACTTTTATACTATAATGGCAAACAGCAGAAAGCGATCATGACGGAATTGTTCGACAACCTCCATATTGTATTGACCGAACCCAAAAACCCGGGCAATATCGGGGCATCGGTTCGAGCCATGAAAAACATGGGCATCCCCCATCTGCGCCTGGTCAATCCGGTCCCCTTCCGCAACGAAGAGGAACAGAAAAAAATGGGGTACCGTTCACAGGACATCGTGCGCCACTGCCGCGAATTTTCCTCGCTGCAGGCAGCCCTCGAGGACATGTCCATGGTGTTCATCACCACATCCAAGCAGGGAAAGTGGCGCAAAGACTTTCTGGACATCCGTGATGCGGCGGAGCGCATCGCCGTGTGGATGCGGAATCAGAAGGTTGCCGTGGTGTTCGGCCGGGAAGACAAGGGCATCTCCATTGATGAGTCGCAGCTGGCCAATTACCTGATCTATATTCCCTCCGCGGTGCACTACCCATCACTCAACCTTTCCCAGGCGGTGATGGTGACCGTTTACGAGATCTACCGCGCCGCGGCGCAACGTCCCGTGCAGAAGTCGATGCCGGCCATGGCGGAACAAAAGGATTTCTCGCGGTTGATCGACAATATCTGGGACCTGATGAAATCCCTGGAAATCCGGGAGGGCGATAACGGCAAGTTCCATCGTTCGCTCAAGCGCACCTTGAGCCGCACACATTGGACCCGTGCCGATATCGCGGTATTGGACCGGGCTTGCAAACAGGTGCGCTGGTACCTGTCCAACCGCGTGCGTCCATTATCCGAGAGGCCGGAATGAGCTTGCAGGTTTTCAACACCCTGACCCGGCGGAAAGAAACCTTTATCCCCATCGACGCCCCGAACGTGGGGTTGTACACTTGCGGACCCACGGTCTACGACTTCGCCCACCTGGGCAATTTCCGCTCCTATGTGGCCGAAGACCTGATCAAGCGCTACCTGATCTACCGCGGATTCCACGTGCGCCATGTGATGAACATCACCGATATCGACGACAAGACCATCCGCAAGGCCCAGGCGGAAAACCAGCCCTTGAATGCAGTTACGGACCGGTATATCGAGGCGTTTTTCCAGGACATCAAAACCCTGAATATCCTGCCGGCCGACCGGTTTCCCCGGGCCACGGAGCACATTCCCCAGATGCAGGCCATGGTGGACAAACTGGTGCAGCGCGGACACGCATACCGCCAGGACGATTCCGTCTACTTCCGCATCTCCTCTTTCCCCGCCTACGGGCGCCTCTCCAACCTGGACCCGGAAAAGATCCAATCGGGGCGCAGCGTGGACAGTGATGAATACGATAAGGAAAGCGTGCGTGATTTTGTCTTGTGGAAAGGTTATCGCCAGAATGAACCATGGTGGGACTTTCACCTGGGCAAAGGCCGGCCGGGATGGCACCTGGAATGTTCGGCCATGAGCATGGAATACCTGGGCAACCACTTCGACATTCACATGGGGGGAGTGGATAACATCTTTCCCCATCACGAAAACGAGATCGCCCAGGCCGAGTGCACGACCGGTGAACCCTTTGTCAATTACTGGCTGCATGTTCAACACCTGATCGTGAATAATGAAAAGATGTCCAAATCCCTGGGCAATTTCTTTACCCTGCGCGACCTGGTCGAAAAGGGTCATGACCCGCTCTCCATCCGTTACCTGCTGCTCTCCACCCACTACCGCAAGTTGCTCAACTTCACGTTTTCGGCCCTGGACCAGGCGGACCGTTCTCGAAAACGCATTCAGGATTTCCTGTTTGCCCTGAACACCAGAGAATTTTCCCCGGGAGAAACGCCCGGGTTCAGGGATGAGACTACGGAGTGGCTGAACCGTTTCCAGGCGGAGATGGATGATGATTTCAACGTTTCCGGGGCTTTGGGAGTCTTTTTTGAGTTCATTCACGCCGTCAATCGTCGCCTGGACAACCTGTTGGCGGAGGATGCACGACATGTCCGCGAAACGGTGGTACGCATCGATTCCGTGCTGGGAGTCATCCGCGAGCCCGAAACCGCCACCCTGGATGCGGAGTTGGAAGACTTGATCCGGCAACGTCAGCAAGCCCGTGCCGCCAGGGACTTTGCGCGCGCCGATGAAATCCGCGAACAATTGCTGCGACGCGGCATCCAACTGCTGGACACCCCGGAAGGGGTCAAGTGGAAA
>OBLN01000067.1_pt1 | contig 36389 bp, 23 predicted proteins | sample 1519301 | NCBI WGS metagenome assembly OBLN01 (sample SAMEA2452533, study PRJEB22499) | sediment metagenome | reverse complement strand
GGATAACAGAACTTAATGCTCTGATTGAAGAAATCAACGGAGCAGGGTCACTTGAGGACCTCATGGAAATCATGTCTTCCTCCGAGGGGGTTCATGGAACCGGTATTGGAGGCCCGATGCATCAAGGAGGCTGTAACTGTCCGATGCCTCCTTCAGGAGTGCAGGACAATAACACTGAAACCAGTGCCGAGTAAACCTTTCCAACTTTGAATATCTGCAAAACGAGATGAAAAGTCAAAAGTCAGGAAGGAGGTAATAAAAAATTAAATAACTCAAAATTAAAAGAAATGGTAAGTTAGAAAAGGAATTGTAAGTTAGAAAAGGAATTGTAAGTTAGAAAAGGAATTGTAAGTTAGAAAATAGATGATAGGGAATTAGAAAAGGACGATGGCTGGATTTATCTTCCCATCACTTTTTCCGGGCAAGTTTTAGATAAGTACCTAGAAATATACCGGGTAAACTTCGCCTCAAATCATATATTACCTGCTAAATTCCTGAATACCCGCCTTTATCTGATTCTTTTTTTCGGAATCAGGTGAAAATTTAACGACCACACCATTAAACAACAAGATCAAAGATCTGGAAACAAAAACCTTACCCGTAAATCATCTATTTTCTCTTTTCTATCTCCCTTATCCTGTTTAATTTTTCCAGTAATGGCCGGTTTATTTAATCTTTTATTGAATTAATTCTCCTTTTTTTAATTTCATATCTTCTGCCTTTTTGCCAATTCTATCCGCCGCTCGTGGGCCATTTTCATCAGGAAGTCCTCTGCAGCTTCCGAGGAATTGCAGTATTCATGCCAGATCCAGCCACCCGGCTGTTCGGGAACTACGATGATTCCTTTTTTTTCTGCAACGCCTTCAAGGATTATCCGTGCAGCTTCTTCCGCCGGAACCGCATCTTCAGGAGCCTCCATCTCTTCATGGACCGGACCCAGTATCGGCTTTTTCCAGATGCGCGAAACAACAGCTGAAGGGCATGTCACTGAAAAATGGATACCTTCTTCTGCAAACTCGTATCGCATACTCTCACTCATCCCAACCACTGCGTATTTTGTGGCGCAATAGAGAGCCTGGAAAGGGAACGGTACCAATCCAGCAATGGAAGACGTATTAACAATATGCCCTCCGCCCTGGAGGCGCATGACTGGAAGCGCGGCATTGATGCCGTATATTACACTCCACAGGTTTACGTCAATAATAGACCGCCAGTGTTCAAGTGAGGCGTCAACGGTAGGCATTGTACCCCCTATCCCTGCATTATTAAACAGGATATCAATTCTTCCTTCCTGGGCGACCATGTCCTGGATAGCCTTATCCACCTCCGGCTGCTTTGTCACATCAACAAGCGAAATACGAATCTGCTCGGAATAGGCGTCAAGATTTTTAGCTGCTGACTTCAGGCTTTCTGCGTTCCGACCAGCCATGAAGACTATGGCTCCTTTTTCAAGAAGTGCTTCGCTTATCGCATAACCGATTCCTGAGTTTGCACCTGTTACCAGGCAGCATTTGTCTTTAAAATACTCATCAACCCCTATTTTCATTCCCCCTTTTGCTCTCTAACAATCATTTTTTACTGACTTCTTTGAATACTTTTTACATCCAGATCAAGGTCCTAACTGCCTAATTATTGCCAGACGGGCTATAACATAGGCTATGGGGCCGGTATAAATTACTTTAAATAGAGCCAATCCGTACACCGAAAGCTCTGTAATGCCAAATAAAGAGAACAGGGAGGCTGTTAAAGTCACCATTATCAATACCGCACAGATAAAAAGAACTATGCCCAGTAATGACCCCCGCCTCGGCAATTTCGACATTATCGGCCCGGGCCTGGGAAGTTTTTCATTTTTGAAATGACCTGCACGAAGCTGTCGGTTTATATCAGCTGCCGAGAAAACAGCTACAAGCCAGGTCATCACAATCGATGTAATCACTGTATCAATCAAAATACCGGATAGGGCAATGCTGTCCACATTCCTGTTTATGAGAAATGCTAGCAGAGGGTTTACCACCATATTTATCAGGGCAGCAGCCAGAGCTTGCTTATGAATATAAGAATCAATCGAGCTCAGGCTTACCATACCTCCGCTCCACCGCCAAAGTGGGCAGTGAAGATCTTGCCGGGATCGGCAGTTTCTTCTACATTTGGTATCCTGTATGCTTTTAAGTTCCCGTATCCTGCAGGGACGTATAATGTGAAATTTAGAGGGTCTGCCCCATCAGAGACTGCCTGGAGATATTTTTTAATAGAGTCCGGATGGCTGACCATTTGATCCACGCTACCGGTATAAGCACCTCCGTTTCGGGTCTTATCCGCGTACTGGAATGCTGTGCCGTATAAAGATTGGAAATTGATAGCCTCAGGTGACTGAGAACCATATATACTGTTAGTAAGTTGGATGTAGGTTGCCAGCTGCCAGCTCGGCCACATGCCTTTTCCCCAGTTCATTCCCGGGTTGAAGGGATCTTCGCCTCCCTCTCCAGACCGTGACATATCAAATGCCTGGGTTGCTATCATTACAAGTGAATACTCCTGCATGAAATCATGCCCCTGAGGATTCCAGTCTTTACGGGAAGGCTTGAGGCCAAAATCAGCAATTGAATAAAAAGTCCCTCTGAGCTGGCCGTATTCTTCAGTCAGTGTTATTTCACCGGAACGGTTCAGTAATCTGAAACCCGCAGTCCAGAGCCCTTTTCTCCCGTTCTCGTCGTAATCTATTATCCCGTCATTGCTCTCGTCGAAGCCGTCCATGAATTCCTTTAAAAGTGAGGAGCCAGTCAGCTTATCATGGGCATCCGCATAACTCAGGAGAGTCTTCTGCATGTCCCAGAGCATGCATGAAGGGTTGTAATACATCGTCTTTGTCATCAGCTCCTGAAATTTCCCATCTTCTATCCTTCCCAGGTGTCCTTCCAGAGAAACCAGTGGTGTCTCTGTCAAAGCGTCCCAGCCAACGACATAGTATTTCTGCTGCCCCACACCTCTCGCTTCAGCATAACTGTACAGGTTATACCTGAAAAGAGGTGAATCAAGACCTTCTTCGGTTGTGATGTTTGTCCCGTTAATTTTTGCCACGGGTACATGGTGGACAAATTCCGTGGGCCAGCCGTTCTCTTCCTTAAGCTTTAATGCTTCATGCATGGGTACCGTTTTGAAACAGTATCTTGCACAGAGGAGGTCGAGGGCCACGCAGTCCAGGGACGACCAGACATAACCTTCGGGGATTCTAACAGCTCTGCCGTCCGGATTATGACAGATATTAATCATGTCAATTCCGTCACTGACATGCACCATGAACACATTCTGGTTCTGCACTGCCCTGATAACATCTGCCTGAGTACCTGGCATTCCTGCGGTCTTTGTTGTTATGTATTCCCCTTTCTCATCTTTCACAGGCAGGTTGGTATCATCATCCATTTTGACAATCCACGGCATATGCGGTAGCTCACCTTTATAAAATGGGACCAATCTGGTCGGGCACGCGTATTTCCATTTCCCATCACCCTTATCTTTCCCTTCGCAGGGAGCCTGCGTGGGATAAAGGCCGATGCCCAGGTTCTTGACAGCATTTGTGATAAGGTCCTGGGCATGGATCTTCAACTTGGGGACATTAATAAGGACGCATCCAGGATAGTTTTTAAGGCCTTCACTATCGTTTTGGTCTCCTCCTACTACCACTTTGTGCAGTGTGATTTCTTTGTAATTAGCTCCGTCCGGAACTTCGACTGTTCTCCCCCGGGATACATCTTCGTCAAGTTTGTTCAGGTCGTAGACCATGAGCCGGTCTCCGGCTTTGCCTGGAGGGAAATACCTTCCAGCAACGCTATCCTCGTAGCCTTTCATTGGATCGTCTTGATGGGAGGCAGGATGGCATTCGGACAGATACTTACGGACAAAGAAAAAACCCCAGCCCCCGTAGAAATCTCCACTTCTTCCTTCAAAAAGAGCTTCGGTGGTAATTTCCTTTCCGGAAGTTAGCCTGAAAGCTACCGTCATTAACAGGGCGGAAGTTGAAGCTTCCCCTAGGCTCATCTGATAATAATGTATGCCAAGTCTGTCATGGAACCACCTCATTAGAGCGGCCATAAGGGGCCATTCAGTGCAGATGGAGGCTCCCAGGCCTTCGCAATGAGTCCCTGCATCAATGGCAACCGGGCCTACCAGGTTAGGTTTGAATAACAGTTTCTTGCCAATGTTTATCTGCGACTTTATCTCACTGGAAAAGCCTGTCTCCCGGTCAAGCCAGCACAGAGAATAATCAAGATTGGAGTAAATATAGTCTATTTTCTCGACTATCTCTGTCCAGGCTGCAGTATCATTTTCATTAATTACCTTCTGAAGCAAGCTCGGAACTCCGGAATAAGCTTTTGAAGTATCCATCCTGATGCCAGCGACAGGTGATCCCTTTGAATCGATATCTTTCCTACCTAACTGCGAACCTATAACTGTGTTTTTCGAGTAATCTTCATTTATGATACTCATATTTCTCCCCCATCCATGAGTTTCAAGACTCTCAACGCAATTTAAATATTATACTATATATACAATCTATCTAATATATATTATGAATACTATGTATGTTATAACCTGACATAGCAAAAATACAGTGGGGGTTTGAACATTTTCAGATTTGAAGATAATAAATCTTATAGAATGCCAGCTCACTTTGGTGGTTTTGACTGTCCTGGCCCAGATGCCGCACTTTACTACAGGGATGCAGTTTCTGTAACCTTTACATATAAGACAAATGAAAACCAGCTTTCCAATTATGTACCCGAGGGTTTTGAGCTTTTAAAGCCTGAATTGAATATTTCTTACAGTCAATTTAGAGAGATTGATTGGATGGCAGGAGGAGCGTATAATCTCGTTCAGGTCAGTGTACCAGCCCGTTTCAACGGAAAACGCGACCAGTTGGAAGGACAATTTATTCTGGTAGTGTGGGAGAATAAAACTGCACCTATCCTTGGTGGAAGAGAGGAGACTGGCATTCCAAAGATCTATGCCGATATCGAAGACCTGCATACCGTCCAGCAAAATTACTACACCAGCGCCAGCTACGAAGGAAATACTTTTCTGCGCCTGGAAATGCTTGGGGCAAAGCCTGTGGATGAGCAGACACTGAAGAATATAAAAGGTTCTGTAACGACAATAAACGCCCTGGGGTGGCGTTATATCCCTAAAGTTGGTGCTCCTGGTGCGGATTTGAGCCAGCCTATACTGTACCCTCAGGGTGCTGAGATTTACAGCGCCCTGGCAGGCAGCGGCACTGTAAAATGGACACAATTGAGCTGGGAGCAAAACCCCATGCAATGGCATATTATCAAGGCACTGGCAGAACTACCCATGCTCGAAATGGCTCCTGTAATTATGACGAAAGGAATGGTTATTTTGAAGCCAAATAACGGCCGCGTTCTCGAGTAATTAAAAGCCTTCATCCTGCAGGTTTTTTATATTTCAATATTTTCGAAATAATGTTTTAGGTTTGAAGGGGGACGTTTTTGTAATTTTTTATTTTTCTCTTCTCAATGAGCCCTTTGAAATGAACTTTTCCGGCTCCGGGCAAGAAAATACGGCTTTAACGAAAAGGAATAAGTAGAGATGCTTGAAAACCTCGGTTGAGAAGAGAAGCCCTGGCTACGGGAATGCCTTCTCAATGTGATTACCGGACAATCTACAGAGTATAAGATTGATAATTAGACTGGCAGTTTACGGTAAACTCAGCGAAAAACTAATCGGATATATTACTGTCAGTAATTATACCGCCAACATTTTATACAAGAAGTCCCATATAGTATATTGTTCACAAGGAACCAAGCTGTAAAATGAAGCAATTCAGGACAGAGTAAAATCCGATCTCGGAATCTACTTCATTGACGTGTAAGCTTGAATGTGTAAGCTTAAAATGGAGTAAGTTCAGGACAGAGTAAATCTGATCCCGTGATACCTTCATTGACGTACGAAATTAAAATGAGGAAATTCAGGACGGTTTAATAACCGATCTCGAAATATACTTCATTGGCGCGTAGCTATAAAGTGGGGCAAATTCAGGACAGAGTAAAATCTGATCCCGTAATATACTTCATTTATGGCGTAAACTGCGAAATGGAGCAAATTCGGGACAGTTTGAAAGCTGATCCGCAATAAACTTCATTTACGTACGGGCTTAAAATGAAGCAAGTTCAGGACAGAGTAAATCTTCCATGATACCTTCATTTGACACGTAAGCTTGAAATGAGGCAAATTCAGGACAAGTCTGATAGCTGACCCGTAATACTTCATTGACGCGTAGCTATAAGGTGAAGCAAATTCAGGACGGCTTGAAAACCGATCCCGTAATATCCTTCATTTATGGCGTAAACTGCGAAATGGAGCAAATTCAGGATAGCCTGACAGCTGATCCCGTAGTTACCTCGTTACCGTGTAAGCTTAAAATGGAGCAAATTCAGGACGGAGATCTGATCCCGAAATAAACTTCATTATTGCAGACCAGACCTTGTGAACCCTTTATTCACTCTTTTAATCAAAGTTAAAGCGTAAAGTATCTTTCTCTTCTTTTACTGTTTTCCCTCCACTTTTCATTTTAGGTTTTTAACAACGTCATTAATTTTTCCATTAAATCATTTTATTTCTCTGCCTTATAAGCGATTTCACCATCTATCAGAACCATGTAAGTGGTAGAAAATGTATCGAATGGGTGACCATCCATAATTACGATATCGGCATCTTTACCCTTTTCGATACTTCCAACCCTGTCATTTATGCCCAGTATTCTGGCCGGATTTATGGTTATTGCTTTGAGAGCCTCATATTCATCCATTCCGTCTTTAACAGATAGGGCAGCACATAAAACAAGGTACTGAATCGGAATTACAGGGTGGTCTGTCATAATTGCAACCATTATACCATTTTTTGACAATAATCCCGAGTTTTTAAAGCTTAAATTTTTAAGCTCTATCTTTGTCCTTCCAGCTAAGTTAGGTCCGACTATGCATGGATATTTTTCTTTCTTAAGCTCATCCAGAACCAGGTATCCATCAGTTACGTGCTCTAATGTAAGCTTCAGGTTGAACTCTTTTGCGATTCTAATTGCAGTATATATATCATCAGCCCTGTGTGCATGAGCTTTTAATGGAATCTCACCTTTCAGGACAGGAATCAGGCTTTCGAGTTTTATATTGTATTCAGGTCCGTCTTCATTTTTTGCAGCAGATCTCTCTTTTTTAGACATATATTCAGCTGTTTTAAAAAGTGCTTCTCTTAACATAGCCGCTGTTGCCATTCGAGTTGTTGGAGTTTTATTTTTATCTTTATAGGCTCTTTTGGGATTTTCCCCAAAAGCAACTTTCATTGCAACAGGCGCTTTAATTATCATATTGTCTATTCTTTTACCGTAAGTTTTTATTGCAGCAAACTGCCCACCAATAACATTAGCACTTCCCGGACCTGTTGCTGTTGCAGTAATCCCGGAACTTAATGCTTCGCTGAAACAAATATCACAGGGATTTATTCCATCGATTGCTCTGAGATGAGGTGTAATAGGATCCGTATCCTCATTAGCGTCTGCCCCTTCAAAACCCATTGAGTCCTCAAAGATGCCAACATGCGAATGTGCATCTATAAAGCCCGGAAAAACAAGTTTACCGGTTGCATCAATTATATCATCCGCTTCTTCATTTATTCTGCCTATCTCTACTATTTTATTATCTTCAATGAGCACGTCTGCATTTTCCAGTATTTCTGCCCCTGACATTGTATAAATTTTTCCATTCTTAATTATTCTTTTCATAAATTCCCCTCTATAAGTATGTTATTTTTATATTTTTTTCAATTAATATAAATTTTAAATAATATACTGAAAGTTAAATTCCTTTCCAAATGAAGAGCCGAATGTTATGGAGATTTCTCTTCATTAAATGAAAATAAAACCCCAGGTACCTCGTCGTAAAATTAAAAGTTCTGAATAAGGCACAAATTAATGTGTCTTACGAGTTTTTGACAATATGAGTCCTGAAATAATTAAGATTGAAACGCAGAAATAACCCCTATGATTAGACCCTGCATATGGTACATTATCACCTGGAAATGATACATTGACATCTTCACATACAGTACCATAAGTTTGAGACTGAGCACTAATTCTTACAGTGTAAGTCTTTCCGGGATAGCTGGTGACTATAAAAGAATCAGTTACCACCCCTGAAGGACTACTTACTTTGTCATTGGTGCCTGAGATTCCACACGGCACAAACGTTTTTCCGCCATGCATAATGCCCAGTACAAAAGTCAGGTTGCTGGACTGCGCCGAAGAATCATAATAGCTTGCATTAATATAAGCTGCTGTCTCGTTTATCTGTTTATACGTGCAATTTGCAATGATTACGGTTTTCACTGGAGGTATTGAAGATGTATCACCTGCAGGTACCGTAATAGTATATTGATCCAGATCAGGCGTTAATTTGCTGGTATGCGTTTGTCCATCTAAAGTAATTGTTACAATTTTGTATGTAATACCCCCGGTCAAGTGGAAATTCGCTCTACCGTCATTATTTGTCCAGGCACGAAAATTTGGTTTTTCATTGCCTGGGTCATTATCTGGTGCATAAATCTTAACTTCACACCCGGAGACCTTCTCATTTGAATCGGTACAGACGTATAACCGTACATAATGAGGTTCTAAATAATCGGGTGCTTTAGCCATTTTCAAATTTACTTCTGTATTTATACCTGTCAAATTTACCGCTAATCCTGGGTTATTAAGATACCCTGTTGCTGAAGCGGTTAAACAGTACGTGCCTTTTCCGTTGTCCATATTAAACTGGTAAAGCCCGTCAACATCGGTAATTTGGGTACTGTTCCATGTATTATTTGACAGTGTTATTACAGCACTCCTAACGGGTTGACCCGTAGTTGTATCTATTAAATATCCAAATATACCGGAGTTAACTGCAGCCGATTTTCTGCCATTTACTGTGAACAAACTCACGGGACTGCTGTATATCCATGAATTATGGACGTCATCATGTGCGCCGATTTTTATAGCAAAAGATCCATTGGAATTTATCGGTATATTTGCAGATGTTTGTGAAGTGTTAAGAGCATATATTAAATGAGAAGAATCGAATTTTGACGTGCTATTATATACGCCGATAGAGTATGCGGTTGCATTTAAATATGTCCAGCTTATGCTTACGTACCCGTTAACGGTTGAAATTGTACTTCTATTAGCTGGAAAAATAACGGAAGGCACCGAAGAACCATTGTAAACAGGTAAATTTCTTGTACCATTTGTAACATATCCATGATCTTTTGTGCCTCTGGAACTCGAATAGGAGCTGGTTACAATATTGCCGGCAGATGAAATTTCCATGCCATTAATTCCATTATATACGGGGCTGTTATAAAATATGTTATTTGAAACAGTACCTTTGCCTGAACAGGTACCATCAGCCGGGTCCTGATAAATCGTATTTAATTGAAGTGCTGAAAATATATTATTATGAATATTAAGACCTGTTACATCTCCTCCCATTACTTCCACACCAGCATTACCAGAACCGGTATCAGTGTAGAAAGTATTCTTGTAAATTTGAACGTTTTTCGTATTATGAACCTTAATGCAAGAATTTATAAAAGTGCCCCAGCAGTTATTATATATTGAAATTCCATCACCGGCAGACCATGCATCAAAACTGTCATGCCCTGGTTTGCAGATTGTATTATAAACCCGAACATTGCTGGTATTTTTCTTACAGAAAATAAAGTCTCCCATACTGTATTGCATTTTTAAGTCATGAATAACCACATTTGAACAGCCAGCGAGATAAATTCCTTTTTCATACTCTCTGTACCTGTTGCTTGCCGCATGCATTACACTTAAAGATTTCCAACCACCATCGATTAAAAAATTTGAAATTTCAATATTAGAAAGGTCTTCACAATGGATAATATTTTGAGCTGCAAAATTAGATTCAGGATCATCACAGTAGATAACGGTTGCACCAATCCCATTTCCATTAAGAGTTATCCCTGATTTCATAATTACTGGTGAACTTATATGAAACGTGGTTGACGCAAGCTGTACGGTGTCACCCGGGTTCGCTGACTGTATGGCAGCGTTAATAACATTCTGGTCATCTGAGCCTGTAGGGTTAAAAGAAGTTCCGGGGCCTACGTTGATAACTGCTCCCAGACAATTTGTTGAAAAAAAACATATATATAAAAACAAAGCAACAAAAAGATTTTTGGTTCTCATACTTTTCACTAATATTTATATTGTCTTACTCTCTTATATTTTTTGTTTAATTTCCTCTGTTTTATCACAAAACTAAAAATTCTTATAAAACAAAGACTTCTCCAACACTTACCTCTTAAACTATCCTTATGGCAGAAGATACTCTGAAAACAGCCCTAACAGCGTTGTAACATTACCGAAATCTGAAAAATAGCTTGATGAATAAAATATATACATTATTATGAAAACTATGAAAAAACTAAGAGGACTTCTAAGTTTATTAAGATTTGAACTCCCGTTCTCTGCCGGAGTATGCGTTGTTATGGGGCAGATTTTAGCCCTGGGAAAATTTGCATCAGTTTCCGAAACTGTGTTTGGTTTTTTGTCAGTATTTTTTGTTTCAGCTTCAATACTGGTATTAAATGATTATTTTGACGTTGAGACTGATAAGCTCAATGCGCCCGATAGACCAATCCCTTCAAACATTGTTACTCCGTCAGAAGCTCTATTATTGTCAATAGGTCTGATGTTCTCCGGCTTCATTCTCAGCTATTTGATTAATGGTATGGCACTATCGCTTTCAATTATTTTATTGACAATTGGATTTCTTTATAATCGAAACTATAAAAAGAGCGGGCTGCCTGGAAATTTAATGGTGAGTTTTTCTGTTGGGATGACATTTATTTATGGTGGCGTATCTGTAGGATTGCCTTTTCATAATATTGTCTGGTTTTTTGGTGCAATTGCCGCATTAATAGATCTGGGTGAAGAGATTGCTGCTGATGCTATGGATGTGCAGGGAGATCTCCTTATCAATTCAAATTCGCTGGCAATAAAATACGGAAACCAAATTGCTCTCCGGATAAGCAGTTACATCTTCTTTTTTGTTATTCCGTTGACGTCCGTCCCTTTTGTACTGAAGTGGCTGCCTGTCAGTTATCTGGTGCCAATTGCAAGAATGGATACTTCTATTGCTTATTCATCTTTAAGATTATTGAAATCCAGCAATAATAAGAATTCAGGAAGGAAGTATATCCGCTGGCTTTATTTAGGTTCAACATTGGGGCTGTTGGTTTTTATATTAATGAGACTCCTCGAAGCATGAAAATAAAAATTGAGAATATGGAGGTTTTAATGACAGGCCTTGAGGAAATTGTATCTATGATCAATGGGAAAGTGAAAATTATCATTAAGAAATTCCCACATGTCTGAATATCAAAGAACATGCCGACGTCCTTTGTCTAAATATCAAATAATATGCCGATGTCCTTTTCTATTCCCTCAAAATCCAAATTTTCTATTCTTACCAAATCCAAAAATTCAGATGTTTTTCAGTAAAATGTTGTGGTGGATATCCACCACTTATATTACTGTGAGGTTACTGTGAGATTGCGGTGAGATTTTCGGTTTGTTCTGAAAAGTTGTATAAATATATGTAATTGCTTTCCGCACCATCAACATAGTTCTTATCCGTTCCCCATACAACGGTATTATCGTACACTTCCGGCGTCGTATAAACATCTTCAAGATAGCCATACACCAGTGTGCTTTGTCCTGTAGTTATGTTGTATATATATACTCCAGGTTTGCCTTCATAATCATCAACAACTTTATTGTATACAATTTTATCATTTTGTATGGCAATATGTGTCCCTGTACTGGCTCCATATTCATTTCCATCTGGATCGATATCAAGCGGATGTGTAACTTCTGTGGTTTCATTTGTTGACGTATCGTACATCGCAATATATCCCTGATGATTATATACGTCAGACCAGATGACTTTAGCGCCCCATATATGCGGTATGTTTGGGTCTCCGTATGAATTGACAGTTGTCTTTTCATTCGTATCGATGTCATACATTCTAATAGCTACATCTACGTCCGGGTCCTCAGAATATGAGTAATACACTACTTTTGCGTCATATATGTCGGGATTACTACCGTTTCCGATTTTAGTTTGTGTGGACGTAGATATGTTCCTAAGATACACACTATCATTTGCACTCCAGACGATCCTGTCGCCGTAAATAGCAGGTTTGCTATACTGGTCTACATCCTGCGTAATGTAACTCTTTGTGGCTGTAGGAATATCATAAACAGCGAGTCTTGGTGCTCCGCTACTTTCATCATGCCACACCAATTTGTCACCATAAATATCTGGACTGGACGCTCCAGAAGAGCTAACCTTAACGTCTGTTCCGTCGGTCAGATTGTATAGTTGAATAACGACCCCATTTGTCCATACTACCTCGTTACCATAAATAGCAGGATCGTATCCTGTGCCAATTTTGGTAACCTGAGCCGCTGAAGTTGCAGCTGAGGTTAAAATCAAAAAGACAAAGACCAGGAACGCCGAAGCTAAAGTTATTGAACATAGCTTCCCCTTATTTTCCATTTATTTTCCCCCGGTATTTCTTCTAAGTTAACTTACAGTTTACATTATTCGGATATCTTTCAGGTTTTTAATAATATCTGAATTATCTATTACTGAAGTCACATTAATTCAAATCTGGACTATTTACCCAGCTAATTATGTGGTAATTAGTAAAGAAACTAAGCAATTATATAATTTTGCGAATAAAATATTTTCCAACCTTTGTTACATATCAATTTTTATCCTGAAATAAAATTACATACCTCAATTAGCAAACAGATTAAAGTCAAACGTTCTTTTCTTTGAAGCAAAACCCGCATAGAATCAGAGACGGAATATTTTGTGTAATGTACATATTTTTCGATTACGTTTAAATTAGAAAGCCAGATTAACAAAAACAGGGATTAAAGCTTTCTGTCTTCATCGAAAAACTTCCGATCTTCATCGAAAAACTTCTGATCTTCATCGATAATCTCACGAATAACCCTGCAGGGATTCCCAACGGCAACAACACCTGATGGGATATCTTTTGTTACAATACTTCCTGCACCGATGACAGTATTATCTCCAATAGTTACTCCGGGAAGTACAACAACATTACCGCCTATCCACACATTGTTGCCGATTTTAATAGGATAAGCATACTCCAGTCCTGCATTACGACGCTCTGCGTCAAACGGATGTCCAGCCGTATAGAAGCTACAGTTTGGAGCGACCATCACGTTATCACCAAAAACAACCTTTGCTCCGTCAAGAATGATGCAGTTGTGATTTGCATAGAAATTATTGCCTATTTCGATGTTGTAACCGTAGTCGCATATAAATGGCGGCTCAATAAGAAAAGAATCTCCGGTTTTGCCAACAATTTTCCGAATTAAAGCTGTCCTTTCCCCAATTTTTGCTGGATGCAGCTGATTATATTCATAGCAAAGAGCTTTACAATAAGCTCGTTCATCGATCAGCTCTTTATCATAGTTTGCGTTATATAATAAGCTCTGGGCTGCTTTTTCTTTTTCAGTCATTTCAGCCATTGTTGTTTTCCTCCTCAGTAAAATGGTCATCCTGTTTATTTAATTGCTCCTGAGGAAGAGATCAACTGTGAAATTAAGGTTACACGACCAGAAGAAAAATCTGATCTTGAAGCAAGAATTGAACAGCTGGAAATAAAGGTTAATATTTCTTAAAATTAGAATACAAAGAATGTAAAGACAAAAAGAAATTGTGGGTCCGCTGAGATTCGAACTCAGGACCTCTGCCGTGTGAAGGCTAGAATAATTGACGCATCACCGTATTTGACGAGCCAAAGTTGTTTTATTGTTTCCTCCGCAATCTCACTCTCAACCCACTTAATCGAGAGTTTTTCGCGTAGAAATATATGTTTACATTATTTTTCCAAAGATCATTGAGGATATTTTTATCAGCACGTAAACTATTGGCAGTGATGCTAGAAACAAGTACATGAAATATCCAAGTGAGCCCAGACCTCTCATTATCCGGGCTTCAATGCTACTTCCTCCATGAATTACAGCACCATCATAGCCTATTTTGCTGTCAAACTGCCCGAAATATATTTCATTCTTTTTCATATATCTCCCACTCATCTTTCTTCCCCACTATTCTTTTCTTTTTCGATTTAACGTTTTCCTTTTTTGATTGTACTCTGATATTAAGTACAAACACTTTCTATAAATAGTTATCTTATTAAGCTAATCTTATTTAGATAGTAATACAGAACTATTGATGATATTACATTAGTAAAATAGATATAATGAAGCCGGAAAAAGAGCTTATAGTTGCTCATTTATGTATTATTTTTCGATCTTCGCTTCAATTACTGCCGGGAATTTGCCAATAAATTCTTTTCAAAGATTTAAATAATAATTTTAATCAGTTTTTTCTTTTATCTTTACTCCTGCTGAGGTCATCCCTTCAAGTTCAAGAGAAAAGGCGTGCACGTTTACGTAATCCCATTTGATGAAAAACCTGACTGTGAACTTAAAGTTATGTAACCCAAAGAAATATCTGATCCCAATCCAGAGTTGAAACCAATCCAGAGTTGAAGCATTAGAAAAAAAACTCAACAATCACTTTGGATCCGAAAACAAGAATAATAAAGAAAAGTGGGATAAAGAAAAGTGGGCCTGCTGGTAAGTGGAGTGGAGGCAGTTCCTGGTGTTGAGAACATGAAGTATTATCGCCAGAATCAAGGCCTTTTTAAAATCGACCTAATTCAATCATTAAATACAAGGTTATTTACACATTTACACAATCTTTGCCGACAAAATTGTTTATGATCAAAAATGCCAGAATAAGAATATCGTAGATGTATACGATCTCTCCATAATCTCTCTTTCAAACAGAAGTATTGTTGCTATCCCTTATTAAAGCGCAGAGAGTCGTGTGAGAATGTATCGCCAAAGTATAAGGTCAAAGAAATGTCATAACCTGGTTTTGTAATGTTAGCAGCAATAATAAGGTTAATTCAAGTTTTGGGATGAGCGCTCAAAAAATATTTCAGGAGAATGCTTGCTTTTTTATAGGAAATATGTATTTGAAATGTTTATCAGTTTATGAAATGTTTATCAGTTTATGAAATGTTTATCAATTTATTTTCTTTTTAAATATAATTATATTCTAGCTCCATAAAGACATATTTGGAATCATTTAAATACATCTACTTTTGAATAAAAACAGTTTTAGGGACAGCAATGCCAGTCTATGAAAATACAAAGTTTATCCTTGAAAAGGTTGGAAGCACAACACTGGTTTGCATTACCAAGACGGTTGAACCTGAACGGATAAACGAAGCCATTCAGGCCGGAGCCATTATCATTGGAGAGAACCGGGTTCAGGAGTATGAGGATAAACATAATGACATACTACCATGTGAGACACACCTTACAGGCCATCTGCAAGCAAATAAAGTCAAAAAAGCCGTAGATCTGTTTGATGTTATTCAGTCAATTGACTCCCTGAAGTTAATACGGATTATTGACATGAGAGCCAGGGATATCGGCAAAGTACAGAGAGTCTATCTTCAGGTTAACATCGGTAACGAGCCACAAAAATACGGATTCAAACCTGATGAGATAAAATATGCAATAACAGAGATCCGTTCTTTAAGGAATATCCGTGTTGAAGGCCTTATGTGCATCCCTCCTTTCGTACCCCCCGAACAGACCCGTTCCTACTTCAGGAAGATGAAGGCCCTTTTCGATGAAATGAAGCAGGAAAACCGGGACAACATCGATATCAGAACGCTATCCATGGGCATGTCCGGTGACTACAGGATTGCCATCGAAGAAGGAGCCACAATGGTACGTGTGGGTTCTGCCATATTCGGGAAGAGGAAGTACTGAAGGTGCCGGTTTGTAGAAAAAACCCTCACTCAAAAAAGGTGAATAAGATAGTGAAATGTATGGTGGGCCCGCTGAGATTCGAACTCAGGACCTCCGCCATGTGAAGGCTCTTGATGCCGAAAGCTTTTCTTGAAATGAAATCTCATGCTAACGAGAGTGTATACTATCTTCTTAAATCTGTTAAGACCATGTAAGTAATCTCTAATAATTTTAGAAAACTGAATATCGTAAAAACAAAATTATAAATGATAATGTGGAATATTATTAGCAGGTTATGGCAATTAAATTCGAAATGCGGTGACTATAGAAAAAAGTTTCTATTTATTGGGAATCTCTGATTTTGACCATAGATGGAGGGTACTAGCCTCGATATTCAGATCCGTGAACAAAAAGATGAAAATGAATTGTGGGTAAAATAATGAGTGACAACCAGACCCCGGAGCAAAACGCCAGAAATGAAATTGATAAAAAACTAAATGATGCTGGCTGGATTGTGCAGAAAAAAAGCAAGATAGAGTGGAGTGCTTCAAGGGGTATCGCAGTCAAAGAATATCAGACTGATGTGGGACCTGCTGATTATGTGCTGTTTGTTGATAAAAAGCCAGTAGGGATCATTGAGGCAAAAAGGGATGAGGAAGGCCACCGATTAACCGTTGTCGAGGAACAATCATCCGAATATGCTTCAAGTAAGCTAAAGTATCTTAACAATGACCCTCTTCCTTTTGTATATGAGAGTACCGGGGAACTTACGCGCTTCACAGATTTTCGAGACCCTAAACCCAGGTCAAGACCTATTTTTTCTTTTTTCCGCCCCGAGACATTTGAAGAACACTTAAAAAAGAAACCACTACGGGAAAGACTGCTGGATATTCCTGAACTGTGTACCAAAGGTCTGCGGGACTGCCAGATAATAGCGATTTCAAACCTTGAAAAGTCTTTTAAGGATTACCGCCCGAGGGCTCTGATCCAGATGGCAACAGGCTCCGGAAAGACTTATACTGCAATAACCTTCATCTATCGGTTGCTGAAATTTGCAAATGCTAAGAAAGTACTTTTCCTTGTTGACACCAAAAACCTGGGTGAGCAGGCAGAACAGGAATTCATGGCTTATGTGCCCGGTGACGATAACCGCAAATTTACCGAGCTTTACAATGTGCAACGCCTGCGTTCCAGCTACATTTCCTCAGATAGCCAGGTGTGTATTTCTACAATCCAGAGGCTTTATTCCATCCTGAAAGGGGAAGAGATGGACGAAAAAATCGAAGAAGAAAACCCTGCCGAGAGGAGATGGCAACCGAAGGAACCGCTTCCTGTCATGTATAATGAAAAGGTTCCAATTGAAGAGTTTGATTTTATTGTCATAGATGAGTGCCACCGTTCTATATACAACCTGTGGCAGCAGGTTCTGGATTATTTTGATGCTTTTTTGATAGGCTTGACAGCGACACCTGATAAACGCACTTTCGGATTTTTTAATGAGAATGTGGTAAGCGAGTACAGCCATGAAGACGCAGTTGCAGACGGCGTGAATGTTGGGTATGACGTGTATACAATCGAGACTGACATTAGTAAAAATGGGGCAAATATACCTGCTCAGGAGTATGTGGACAGGCGTGAGAAACTTACCCATAAAAAACGCTGGGAGCAGCTGGACGAAGATTTAACCTACACTTCCAGGCAGCTGGACAAGGAAGTGGTTAATCTTAGCCAGATACGACGTGTGATACGGACATTTAAAGATAAGTTACCTGAAATCTTTCCTGGTAGAAAGGAAGTTCCTAAAACCCTGATTTTTGCCAAAAACGATAGCCATGCTGATGATATCATCAATATAGTTCGGGAAGAGTTTGGAGAAGGCAATGCCTTTTGCAAGAAAGTGACCTACAAAGCTGAAGAAGACCCCAAATCGATATTGTCGGCTTTTCGCAATGATTACTATCCCAGAATAGCGGTTACAGTTGACATGATTGCAACGGGTACCGATGTTAAGCCGCTTGAATGCCTGCTCTTTATGAGAGACGTAAAAAGCCTTAATTATTTTGAACAGATGAAGGGCAGAGGAACAAGAACCCTGGATTTTGACGACCTGCATAAAGTGACTCCATCGGCCGTTTCAGCTAAAACTCATTTTGTAATTGTGGATGCTATAGGCGTTACAAAAACCATGAAGACTGACAGCCGGCCTCTTGAACGCAAGAGAAATGTCTCATTGAAAGATCTGCTGGCAGCGGTTACTTTTGGTGCTCAGGACGAGAACCTTTACATTTCACTTGCTAATCGGCTTGCAAGGCTGAACAGGCAGATAAACGAGGACGAAAGAGCTACTTTTGCTGAAAAAGCTAATGGAAAGGCTATCAATCAGACTGTAAAGGACCTGCTCAATGCATATAATCCTGATATGATTGACCTCAAAGCTGATGAAATTAAACTGCGGGAGCCGGAAATTCAGGACGCAGATGCAAAGAAAAAGGCACAGGAGGTTCTTGTTGACATTGCCAGATCTACTTTTTCCGGCGAGTTGAATGAGTACATCGAAAATGTCCGCAGAGTCCATGAACAGATAATCGATACTGTAAATCTTGATACCCTCAAAAAGGCTGGATGGGATACAGATATTTTAGCGAAGGACGAGAAGCTAATCCACGATTTTAAAGCATATCTGGAAGCTAATAAAGATGAGATCACAGCCCTGAGAATTTTCTATAACCAGCCCTACCGGCGCAGGGAAGTCACCTTTGCGATGATAAAGGATGTGATGGCGAAACTGAAGCTGGAAAAACCCAATTTCGCCCCCTTCAGGATATGGCAGGCTTACGAGCAGCTGGACAAGGTGAACGGAAGTTCCCCAAAAAACGAATTGATAGCTCTTGTTTCCCTGATTCGCAGGGTAACTGAGATAGACCCTGTGCTTACCTCTTATGACCAGACCGTAAACCGCAATTTCCAGGATTGGGTATTCAAAAAGCAGGCTGGAACCCTAAAATTCAATGAAGACCAGATGAACTGGCTCCGAATGATTAAAGATTACGTTGCAACCAGCTTCCACCTGGAAATCGAGGATCTTGATTACCATCCCTTTGATATCCTTGGCGGGCGCGGCAGAATGTACCAGCTTTTCGGGGACGAAATGAACATAGTTATCAGCGAATTGAATGAGGCACTGGCGGCGTAAGAATGGATGGTTCTATTCAAGATCTGATAGATGCGGGAGAAGGCTATCACCTCGAATTCAAAGAATCCCTTGAAAAATCATTTATCGAGGAAGTTTGTGCTTTTGCTAACTCCAGAGGAGGTAAGGTTATCCTTGGAGTTTCCGACAAAGGAGTCATAAAGGGAATAAATACCGATAATAATTTTAGATCAAGAATTCAGGATTCCCTTAGACAATTGCAGCCCTTTCTTGATGTTAGTATAGAAATCAAAGATAACCTCATCATAGTTGACGTGCCCGACGGCAACGACAAACCTTACGCCTGTTCCAGAGGATTTTTTATTCGTAATGGGGCTAATTCCCAGAAACTTACCCGCAATGAGATTATCGAGTTTTTCCAGAAAGAAGGCAGAGTTCGTTTTGATGAACTGAAAAACGATAAAGCGGTTTTTGAAAACGATTTTGATGAGAAGGCATTTGAGAATTTTCTGAACCTGGCAGGAATTACCCATTCTATTGACAGAATGTCTTTGCTGAGAAACCTGGATTGTATAACTGATGATGGAAAATTTACAAATGCCGGAGTTTTATTCTTTGCCAGAGACATCGATTTCCTGTTAAATCATGCCATAGTTGTCTGTGTTTTGTATAAGGGAACGGAAAAAGTGAATATCCTTGACAAGAAGGATTTTAAGGGAAATATTGTTGAAAACATCAATAATTCCATTCTTTTCGTTAAAAGGCATACAAACGTGCAATATAAGATTGAAAAATTGCAGCGAGAAGAGATCCCCGATATTCCTGATGTAGCACTCAGAGAAGCAATTATAAACGCCGTTTGTCACCGCGATTATTTTGATAAGAGCGCAAATGTGCTCATTGAGGTTTTTGACGACAGGGTTGAGATCTCCAATCCAGGTGGATTGCCGAGCGGCCTGAAGCCTTCTGACTTCGGAAGCAAAAGCGTTGCCCGCAATCCTCTTATCGCCTCTCTCTTAAACCGCATAAATTACATAGAAAAGGTAGGTACAGGAATTAACCGCATTAAACAGGCTGTGGCTGAGAATGAAAATTCTTCAGTGGAATTTTCATTTGATAGTGGATTTTCTGTCATTTTCCGAAGACTTGCGTTAACTCCAGATATGGTATTGGAAGAAAAGTTGGGTGAAAAGTTGGGTGAAAAGTTGGGTGAAAAGTTGGGTGAAAAGTTGGGTGAAAACCAGCTGGAGATAATCGAGAAAATAATAAATGATCCTCAAATCTCAATTGTAGAACTAAGTCAAAGAATTGGAATTAGTACTACTGCAATTGAAAACAACGTTACAAAACTCAAAGAGAAAGGCATTTTGAAGCGTATCGGTTCCGCAAAAGGCGGATATTGGGAAGTTGACCCGGAACTTGCTACTTTCCTCAAAGAGAACTTAACTCCTGATATAGGGTTGGGTGAAAAGTTGGGTGAAAAGTTGGGTGAAAACCAGCTGGAGATAATTAAGGAAATAATAAAAGATCCTCTGATCACAATTGTAGAACTAAGTCAAAGAATAGGGATTAGCACTACTGCTGTTGAAAACAATGTTACAAAATTTAAGGAAAAGGGCATTTTGAAGCGTATAGGTCCTGCAAAAGGTGGGCATTGGGAAGTTGATTCGGAACTTGCCAACACTGTTAATAAAACTTAATTTCTAAGATTGAGTTCGGAGAAAAGTTCGGAGAAAGGTTCGGAAAAACGTGGGATAGCTGTGGTGAAAACTGTGGTGAAACTGTGGTGAAGAGTGGGGTGAAAAAAAATAAAAGTAAAAATAAGCAGCTCATGGTGGGAAGCTGATCAAAAAAGAGAAAATAGGTTGGGTGAAAGGTTGGGAGAAAAGTGGGGTGAAAAGTGGGGTGAAAAGTACGAATACAGAATTATATGAGGCTCTGGCGGCTTGTATACAAATGTATAACACTCAAATAAAACATACTGTTTTGAGATCAAAATGAAATTTATTTATCTATCATAACAGCATAAATTTATTCTGTTTTTTATGAATGGGGTTGATTGGAATCATGAAACTTCTATATGATACGAATATTTTAATTCACATTCAAGATCCAAAAGAGCTACCTCCAAATCTACAAGCATTGTTAACAATAATCCGAGAACATGGCTATCAAGAGTTTATCCATCCTGCTTCTTTGAAGGATATTGAAAATGATAATAATGCTGAAAGAAGGAAAATAACTCTATCGAAGCTTCGTGGCTATCCTCGACTTCCTTCACCTCCCATTCCAGATGATGGATTTACATCTTTAGTTGGCATTCCAGTAAATTCACATGATAAAAATGACAACGAAATTCTTTTTTCACTTAAGAAAAATCTTGTTGATTTCCTCATAACTGAGGATAAAGGAATTGTAAAAAAAGCTAATTTACTGAATCTTGATGATAGAGTATTTTCAATAGATTCAGCACTCAATTATTTTACTGACCTGTATCAACGTTTTTTCCCTAATCATAGTTTATTAAGGAAATGCTATGCTCATGAAATTGATATTGATCAGCCGTTTTTTGACTCGCTGAAATCCGATTATGGAGATGTGGGTTTTAAAAAATGGTATGAAAAATGTATCAAAGAAAGTCGGGAGTGTTACACATATGAGGTGGATGGAAAAGTTAAAGCTTTTCTTATGTTAAAAGAAGAAAATGAAGTAATTGAAACACATAATCATCCTATTCCTGCTACAAAAAGAGTTAAAATTGCAACACTGAAGGTCGATTTTCCAGGCTCTAAAATTGGTGAGCTTTTCCTCAAAATGGCTTTTCAGTATTGCATAAATAATCAGACTTTTGAAATTTATTTAACTCATTTTGAAACTGAAGATTACACCTTAACTTCTCTCATTGAGAATTTTGGTTTTGAAAAAGTGGGAGAGCTAGCAAAAAATAATGAACCGGTATATCTAAAGAAATTTATTCCGGAAACTACTGAATCGCCGTCATTAGAGATTGCTAGAAAATACTATCCTTGCTTTAAAGATAGTGAAGGTGTTAACAAATTTGTGATTCCAATTCTTCCCGAATATCATGACATTCTATTTCCTGAATACAAAAGAAGGCAAATGAAATTAACAGATTATTTTGAAATCAATATTCCTGGCAATGCAATAAAAAAAGCATATCTGTCATCAAGATTTTCTTCAAGATTGGGACTCGGAGACATAATTCTTTTTTATCGTTCACATGATCAAAAAGCGATAACCTCTCTAGGAATAATTGATCAAGAGCCAGTAAGAACGAGCAATTTAGATGAACTTAAAAGAATCGTAGGTAAAAGAAGTGTATATTCTGAAGAAGAACTTAAAGAATGGGCAGAAAAATCCGTTTTTGTAATCCGTTTCAAGCATCATTTATACTTGCCAAACCCTTTGAATCTGGACTATCTAAAAGAAAATGGTATTTTGAAAGGTGCTCCACAATCGATAACTGAAATAAACCATGAACAATATCTAATCCTAAAAAATGGTGGCAAACTCGATGAACGTTTTACTGTCAATTAAACCAATATATGTTGATGAAATCTTAGCTGGAAAAAAGATATTCGAATTTAGAAAATCCATTTTTAAAAAAAAAGATATAAGTAAAGTATTCATTTACTCGAGTTATCCTGTCAAAAAAATAGTTGCATCATTCGAGATTGCCAGAATTATTGCTGATTCCCCTAAAAATCTCTGGGATAAATGCCAGAAGTACGGAGGAATCTCTGAAAATGATTTTTTTGAATATTTCAAAAATTCAGATATTGGTTATGCAATAGAAATAACCAATCTTAATGAATTTTCTGAGCCGATTAACCCATATAAATTAAAAAAGAACTTTAGACCACCACAATCCTACTGTTATTTACCTTTAGATTATTTTGAAAATAAAAGCACCAACAGTATTTCAAGATTAAAAAATCAGGACATAGTGGTATCGGAATCAGATAATGATTATCTCACCAATTTAGATGACAATAATAACACTAGCAAAACACAAAAACAAACTAAGCTTTTCAATGAAGATCGATCCCAGAAGGTGACCGAACTGTCGGAAGAGTTGTTGAAAAATAGTATAATTAAAGAAGAAAAAATTGGATGGATAGAAACTGAATTAAGTCGAGTAGCTGAAATCATAATGGGACAATCACCACCATCTTCAACTTACAATGAAAAAGGTATTGGACTTCCGTTCTTTCAAGGGAAAGCAGAGTTTACTGAAAGGCACCCTGTTGTTTCAAAATGGTGTTCACAGCCAAATAAGATTGCTGAAGCAAATGATATTTTAATTTCGGTTAGAGCCCCCGTTGGAGCGACAAATATTGCTAACCAAAGATGTTGTATTGGGAGAGGATTAGCAGCCATTCGCTATCCCGATTGCAATAAGTATGTATTCTACTTTTTAAGATTAATTGAAAAAGAGTTAGATAAAAAAGGGACAGGTACTACATTTAAAGCCATTTCGGGTTCAGTCTTAAAAAGTGAAATAATCCCCCTGGCACCTCTCCCAGAACAACGCGCCATAGTCTCCAAAATCGAGCAACTATTCAGCGAACTGGACAATGGCATTTCTAACCTCAAACTGGCACAGGAACAGCTCAAAGTTTATCGGCAGGCGGTGCTGAAGAAAGCATTTGAAGGGGAGCTTACGAAAAAATGGCGGGAGCATCAGACGGATTTGCCGGACGCGGGGGAGTTGCTGGAACAAATAAGGAAGGAAAGAGAAGAAGACGAGAAAGTTTCCGGTAAAAAACTGAGCAAAGTAAAGTCTCCTGCTGACACTGAGTTGGCGGAATTGCCAAAACTACCTACGAGATGGAGATGGGCAGAATTGGGAGAAGTAATTGACAATATTCAAGCAGGAAAAAGCATAAAGTGCAATGAAAGACCTCCCGAATCAAATGAACTTGGAATTGTAAAAGTAAGCTCAGTTTCATGGGGAGAGTTTAACGAAAAAGAAAGTAAAACTTGCTTCAGTGAAGAGGCTTTTAACGCTGATTATATTATTCACAAAAATGATTTCTTATTCAGTCGGGCTAACACAATTGAACTGGTGGGGGCCTGTGTTATTGTGAAGTCTATAAACAAACGCTTAATGTTAAGCGATAAAATTCTCAAGATAGACTTCTCACAAAATCATAATATCTTTTATTCTTTGTATTATCTGCGTTCTGTTTTTGGTAGAAAAGAAATAGAGTCATTGGCAACAGGTAATCAGGAATCAATGAGGAATATCGGTCAGGATAGAATAAAGCGAATAAAAATACCCATATGTTCCCTTCTCGAACAAAAAGCCATCGTTCAGGAAATAGAAACCCGCCTTTCAGTCTGCGATAAGATAGAGCAGGATATTGAAACAAACCTGGAAAAAACCGAAGCACTACGGCAGAGTATTTTGAAAAAAGCGTTTGAGGGGAAGCTGCTTAATGAAAGAGAACTTGCAGAGGTTCGCGGGGCAGAGGATTGGGAGCCGGCTGAGGTTTTGCTGGAAAGAATAAAGACTGAAAAGGCAGGAAATGGGAAGAAGTGAGGAAACATGATCTCTGAGCAATTGAAAATCATCATTAAGGACGGTGAAGGGCTTACCGTGGAATTCAAGGAATGCAGGGATCAGTTAAACAGGGATGTGTACGAGACCATCTGTGCTTTTTTGAACCGCAGCGGAGGGCATATTGTCCTTGGGGTTGATAACAGCGGCAATATTACAGGAATTGATTCGGGTTCTCTACCGCAAATTAAAAAAGATCTGGTCACTGCACTGAATAACTTCCAAAAGATCAATCCGCCTCTCTATATATTGCCTGAAACAGTGGTCGTTGACGGAAAAACCCTACTTTATCTTAGCATTCCTGAAAGTTCACAGGTCCACCATTGTAATGGAAAGATATTTGATAGGAATGAAGATGGAGATCTTGATATAACCAACCATCCTGACGCTGTGGCTCATCTTTATATTCGTAAACAGAGTTCTTTTTCCGAAAACCGCATCTATCCCTATGTTAAACTTGAAGACCTCCGGGATGACCTTATTCAGAGAGTGCGGAAAATGGTCCGTTCCCAGAATCCCAACCACCCATGGGGAACCATGAATGATGAGGAGCTTTTAAGCAGTGCCAGATTGTATCAGCACGATTACCAGACCGGCAAAGAAGGTTACACGCTTGCTGCTATTCTCCTGCTAGGCAAGGATGAAGTTATCCAGAGCGTACTGCCTCATTTCAAAACTGATGCCATCCTTCGCAGAATAAATCTTGACCGTTATGACGACAGGGACGACATACGAACCAATCTGATCGAAAGCTATGACAGACTGATGGCTTTTGTTGCAAAACACCTACCTGATCCTTTCTATCTGGAAAATGACCAGAGAGTCAGCCTGCGAGATCATATCTTCAGAGAAGTTGTTGCAAATATGCTCATTCACAGGGAGTACATAAACGGTTTTCCTGCAAAATTCATAATAGGAAATAATCAGGTTCTTGCAGAGAATGCGAACCGTCCACACGGACATGGACGAATAAATCCTTCCAATTTCACACCGTATCCTAAGAATCCAGTGATTGCTCGATTTTTCAAAGAAATCGGAAGGGCGGATGAGTTAGGTTCAGGTGTCAGGAACCTCTACAACTACACAAGAATTTATTCCGGTGGAGCTGACCCGCAGCTTCTTGAAGGAGATATTTTTAAGATAATTATTCCTGTTACCCCGCAAGCTACCCCGCAAGCTACCCCGCAAGCTACCCCGCAAGCTACCCCGCAAGCTACATTGGGAAATGAAACAAATAAAATAGCTGCATTGCTGGAATATTGCATTGAACCAAGAAGCAGAATTGAAATTCAAGAGTTCATGGGATTGAAGGACAGAGAATACTTCAGGCTGGAAATTCTGAATCCGCTTATTCAGGAAGGAAAACTCCTGCTTACAATCCCTGATAAACCAACAAGCCCTAACCAAAAATATTACTCTCATCTCAAGGATTCAAACCATGTCTGAAAACACCTCATCCATCGTTTCCAAAGTCTGGAGCTTCTGCAACGTCCTCAGAGACGGGGGCGTGAGCTACGGAGATTATCTGGAACAGTTGACCTACCTCATATTCCTTAAAATGGCTGAAGAGTACGGGAAGCCGCCGTACAACAGAAATATCGGCATCCCCGAAGAATACACCTGGGACAGATTGAAACAGCAGCGAGGGGCAGAACTCGATACTCATTACAGGGAGCTTCTCGAAGAGCTTGGGCAAAAGCCCGGAATGCTCGGGCAGATCTTCCTTAAATCCCAGAACAAGGTTAGCGACCCTGCCATGCTCTATAAGATCATTGATATGATCGACAAAGAAAGCTGGGTCATGATGGGGGTGGATACAAAAGGAGAGATCTATGAAGGGCTCCTGCAAAAGAATGCCGAAGATACAAAAAGCGGAGCCGGGCAGTACTTCACCCCGCGGCCTCTCATCAAAGCAATGGTGCAGTGCCTCCGGCCCGAGCCCATGAAAACAATAGGAGACCCCTGCTGCGGTACAGGCGGGTTCTTTCTGGCAGCTTATGACTTCCTTACCTTACACCACCGGCTTGACCGGGACCAGAGCCGCTTCCTGAAAAACAAAACTTTCGGTGGGAACGAAATAGTCGCAGGGACAAGGCGGCTTGCTTTGATGAATATGTTCCTGCATAACATAGGAGAGATAGACGGAGAGCCCATGATCTCCAATTCAGATGCTCTCATAGCTGATCCCGGTTACCGTTACGATTACATCCTTACAAACCCGCCCTTTGGAAAAAAGAGCAGCATGACCTTCACTAACGAAGAAGGGGAGCAAGAAAAAGAAGACCTCACCTACAACAGGCAGGACTTCTGGACAACCACAAGCAACAAGCAGCTCAACTTTTTGCAGCACATTCACACCATCCTCAAAACCGGCGGGCAGGCAGCAGTAGTACTGCCTGATAATGTCCTTTTCGAAGGCGGAGCAGGAGAGACCATCCGCAAAAAGCTTTTAGAAACCACCGACCTTCACACAATCCTGCGCCTGCCAACAGGTATTTTCTATGCAAATGGGGTAAAGGCAAACGTTCTTTTCTTTGAAGCAAAACCAGCAGCTAAAGAACCCTGGACAAAAGAAGTATGGATCTACGACTACCGCACCAACGTGCACCACACATTGAAAAAGAACCCTATGAGATATTCGGATCTTGAAGACTTTATCAAATGCTACAACCCTGAAAACCGTCACATCCGTAAAGAAACCTGGAGTGATGAAACTCCCGAAGGCAGGTTCAGGAAATTCGGCTATGACGAAATTGTATCAAGGGACAAAACGAACCTGGACATTTTCTGGCTCAAAGATAAAAGTCTAGCTGACCTCGAGAACCTTCCCGACCCTGATATTCTTGCAAATGAAATAATTGAGAATATGGAGGCTTCACTGGCAAGTTTTAAGGAGATCATGCTCACAATTAATGGAAATGGTGAGTGATAACTGAAACAATTGTCTGCTTGTGCAGACATTTATCTATTCTTAAATAAACTTCAAAACCTGAAATGAACATCTAATGAACTCTTAAAATCAGAAAGTAAGTTCCAGGAGAAGCTAAACAAAAGTGGGCCCGCTGAGATTCGAACTCAGGACCTCCGCCGTGTGAAGGCGACGTCATAACCGTCTAGACCACGAGCCCATGGATTGAAATTGAAAATTAAAAGGGTTAAGCAACCATAAAATAGAACTTCTTATGTATAAGCTTATCGCTTGCGGGCTGATTTTGGGCTTGACCGGGCCTGTTATGTAATAAATTTTAGATTTTCCTGAATGAATTTTTCAATCAGGCGATAGGATAAAAAAGTAAAAAAGTTATAATGTTCTTCACTATAGAAATAATTTAGTTGCCTGGTTTTTATGATAGAGATCTTGAAAATCCTTTTCACCATGCCGTTTTTGTTGTATGCGTGCTATACCGACTTGAAGGAACGCAGAGTCTCTAACAAAGTATGGAAGTACATGCTTGCTTCGGGTTCGATGTTTGTAATCTATGAAGTTTTTACCGGGGGAGTTCCTTATCTTAAATCTTTAATTATTTCCGGTGTTGTTGTTTTTATTTCGATTTATATTCTTTTCCAGCTCGGAGCCTTCGGAGGAGGGGACGCAAAGGGGCTGATAGTGCTTTCCATTTTATTTCCGCTTTATCCGGTCTTTTTGTTTTCGGGAAGAGCCTATCCCCTTCTCGGGCTGCCTTTGATAGGGCTTTTTACTTTCACGGTACTGGAAAATGCCCTTCTGGTAACTGTCCTCGTGCCTGTCGGGATGTTCTGCTATAATCTTTTACATTACTCGCCTGAGATGCTCAAGAAGCCTTTCTACATGTTTATCGGGTACAGGACTGAGGTTTCTTCCCTGAAAAATAAAGAGCATTTAGGTCTGCTTGAAAAGTTCGAGCTTGACGAAAACGGAGCTATTATCAGGAAGTTTGCAAGGACAGGGCTCGATTTTGATGCAAACCGGAAACCGGAGCTTGAAGAGTACGTAAAAAAAGGGTTAATTGAAAAAGAAGTCTGGGTTACTCCGGGTCTGCCTTTTATGCTCTCAATTACAGCAGGCTTCATAACCTCGGTTGTTTTCGGGGATTTGATATTTTACGCCATCTTCAGTTTTATTATGGGCTGAACCGAAAATTGCAAGGCAGGCTAAAAATCTCTATAAACCTACAAATCTGTATAACTGAAATAAGTAAAGCCCGTGAAAAATTTCCCTTACTTTTTTATCTTTTCTGCACGATAAGCAGCCCATAAAGGATAGTATCTGCAATCGGGGGGTTATCAGGAGTTCCTTTTGCAATCCTTTCTTCCGGATAGCCGAGGTTTTCACAGGTATAGAGTTCGGCTTCTATTCCAAGTTCTTTAAGGATCTCTGCAACCTCGCGGGAGCCGAATGTCTCTTCCGGCAGGAGGAAAATATTTCTTCCGTTCTTTAATTCCTGAATCAGTTCGGCTTTTGCAGGCTCAAAGTCCCTACCGTGGGCTGTTATTGCACAGAGGTTGGTCAGGTTCACTTTTGTGCGGGCACAGGCTGCCTGCATTGAAGAAATTCCGGGGATTACGGTATCATTTTCCCCTGCAAATTTCCCGAGACCGGAAAACATGGGGTCTCCTGTAGACAGGACAACCGCATCTGCGGGCAGGAGGTGGAGAGACTTATAGTCTTTAATCGTTTTTGCTTCACAGGCGATATGTTCCTGTGCGAGTTCGATCGCCCTTTTTGCGCCGTAAACTACCGAAGCTTTCTTTATTGCTCTTATTCCTTCTTCCGTAAGCATGCCGGGCCCGACCCCGACTCCTACCACTATCATAGTTTTTCTTCCCCTGTCCGGTTTAAGTTTTTAAAGTCTCAATTTTTGTTTGTCTCAATTTTTGCTTAACTTTTTATTTTCCATTTTTGCTGTCCATAAGGACAGACCCGTCCCTGTCAATTACAACGATTCTTGCACCCTTGCCTTTCTCTATTGCCATCTCAAAGGCTTCTTTCAGGCGCTCGTGCTCAGGGGATTTTTCAAGCATCTCAACAACGGTTGCATACCCGCTGCCTTCAAGCATTTCAGGATTTCCCCATTTCAGGACAAGACCGGGGAGCCCGCAAATAATAATATCGCCTGAAGCATAACCGAGGCCTTCTGAGATCCTGCTCCCTACCATAACAATGGTGTATTCCGGGAAAAGCATATGAGAATACTTCATTCCTATCCTGCCCGTGGTCAGAACCACTTTGTCCGTGCAGCGGATAAGGTCTCCTCTCATTTCTCCAAGGTGGTCGTTCCAGGGCTCGACAAAACCTGTGCTCCCAAGGACAGAGATCCCGCCTTCGACCCCTATTCTGCTGTTCAGGGTTTCTTTTCCGATCCTTTCCCCTTCAGGGATTGAAATCGTAACCTCTGCTCCCTTCAAGCCCAGTTCCTTTACAGCTTCATTTACAGATGCGGTTATCTGTTCCATAGGTTTCGGGTTTATGGCTGGCTTGCCTTTTGGGACCTGAAGCCCGTCCCTTTTTACAATCCCTATACCTTTTCCTCCGAGGATAGCGATTCCCTCGGTTTCCCTGGCTTCTCCGACAAATTCAAGCCCGCGTGTGATATCTGATTCGTGATCATTAAGGATTTTCTTTACAACTGCGCGTCCTGGGGAAGACTCGCTGACCTCAAGGTAAGCCCTCAGCCCTACTGGAGTAGGGACGGATACGCTGTCAATCTTTTTCTTAAGGGAAAGGACAGCAGCTTTTGCAGCGGCACTGGCTGTGGTTCCTGTCGTATATCCTCTCTTAAGGACAGATCCGTCACTCAGAACCACTAGCATGCCGGAGGCTACGTTTTTTTCAAGCTCTTCCCTGGGAAGCCCTGTACGGGCAATCCATTCTTCAGGGATCTTGAAATTATTAACAGGATCTATCATGGAAGAATACTCGGAGGTTTTTTATTATAAATGTATTGACCTGACAACCGGGTAAGAATTAAAAGAAATAAGCAATCGTAGAATAGTAACCAATAAAATAATCAACCGTAGAATAATAGCCAATAAAATAAGCAATAATAAAAATAATAATAGAAAAGGGTGGCATCATTCCAAGGAGTTGGGGTTTTTTTTCGTTTTTCTGGAAGTTGGGGTATTTCTCTTGGGGGTTTGAATGGGGGGTGACCATTCTTTGTTGGGGTTTGGGGGGGGTTGGTGTGTGAAAAATAGCCTTATGGAATGATGCCTACAATGTCAGACGAGTGCTGACATTTCCCTACATCTCGGTTATATTATATAAAGCTATAGGAAATAAAGATAGATTTCTAGTGGAAACTCTTTCCATCGATCATAATCAATAATGCACGTCCTTTCTATATATTACATCGAAAGAACATATTTTTTATAGAGATATTTCTCGTTGTAATTATCCTTTTTTTCTGTATTTTCTCAGCTTTTTCTTTATTCTGTTAACACTGTTAACAGAATCTACTATTAAGAGAATCTGCTATTATCTGAATTTATTGAATTTACTGTTAGTAGAATTTACTGTTAGTAGAATTTGTTGAATTGCGTTACATAGTTCTTGCAAACATCCTGTCCAGTTCGCCTTTTGTAAAGGTTATGACTGTTGGTCTTCCATGAGGGCAGGAGTAAGGGTTATCCGCTATTTTTAACTGCTCTACTAGCTCTTCCATCTGCTTTGGTGTGCAGGCTGACCCCCCTTTAATTGCAGCTTTGCAGGCAAGGGTTTTACTTACTTTTTCCGAAATCCCTGTCTCTTTTTTAATCTTTCCTTCTGCCAGCAGATCAGATATCACATCATGGATTACGTCAGTATCTTCAAGCCGCCCGAAGACTTCGGGTACAAAAGTGACCACATAGGTATTGTCCCCAAATTCGGAAATTCCAAAGCCGTATTCCTCAAGGTAGGGTATGTATTCTTCCATGAGCACCTTTTCTTTAGGGGTAAGTTCTATCATTACGGGGGCAATCAGTTCCTGTATTCTGGACTTTTTGCTTTTTAAAACCTGTTCGTAAAGGATACGTTCGTGTGCTGCGTGCTGGTCAATAATCACAAGGTCTTCCCCTTTTTCTGCGAGGATATACATCCTGGAAACCTGACCTATGATCCGCAGGTCCTCAAGAAGATCGGTATTTGCTTTTTGCTTTGGCTTCTCACTTTGCTTTTCCTCTGCAATTATTTTTTCATTTACTTTCTTTTCACCTGCGTGCTGATCTGTTCTTTTACTTACCAGGTCATTTTCTTTTTCGTCTATTTTTTTCTCTTCCTTCTCTTCTTTCTCTCCTGTTCTTTTCTTTTCGTCTTCTCTTGCAAAATCAATGAGTCTCTCTGATTTCTTCAGTCTCCTCTCCGTGTCTTTTACCGGATAAGTATAAGCTTCGGACTTATCTTTCAGGAGGCTACCCCTGCTTTCCGGAATTCCTTTCTTCTCTGAAATTCCTGACTCGTTTCCGGTTTCTCTTCCGGCTCCCTCTAGAGCTTGTTTTCCTGTCTCCATTGCCGTTTTCTTATCCAGAATTCCTGTCCCGGCAGCCTGTACCTGAAAATTTTCTACTGATTTCGGGGTCTCGAAAGTTTTCTGGAGCCCTCTTCCTTCTTTTTCCCTGATTTCAGGGGCGAGCCCGTGTTCCGAAAGAACCTTCTCAACTGCGAGAACGACTGCATCCCCAACTTCCTTTTCACGGCTGAAACGGACTTCAGCTTTACGGGGATGGACATTTACGTCCACCTCTCCCTGATCGAGAGTAAGTGCAATTACTGCCACAGGGTAACGGCCTTTAGGCATTTTTGTATAATATCCTTCGCGGATGGCTTTGTTAATAGCGTTTGAAGTTACAGGGCGGGTATTTACAAAAAGAAAAAGCTGGTCATTATCTCCTCTGTTCAGCTCGGGTTTTGAGATATAGCCTCTAATATGGAAGTCTTTTGTCCCGTACTCAAGAGGGACCATTGAACGTGCAGTCTCAGGTCCGAGAAGATTTACCATGCTGTTAAAAAGGTCGTTTGACCCTGTATTCCGAAGGACAGTCTTTCCTTCGCTAAGCAGGGTAAAGGAAATTCCGGGGTTTGCCAGAGCCAGCCTCATAACCGTATCAGTGATATGGGCAAGCTCCGTACGGTCGGTTTTCAGGTACTTGCGCCTTGCAGGCGTATTATAGAAGAGGTCTTTTACATGTACAGATGTTCCCGGAGCCGTGCCCGCATCAGAAATTTCTTCTACCTTTCCTCCGTGAATTACAATTTTCGTGCCTGCAATTTCCTCCGGTGGACGGGTAAGGATTTCTACCTTTGCAATTGCGGTTATGGAGGCAAGAGCTTCCCCTCTGAAGCCCATTGTAGAGAGCTTATCCAGGTCTTCTATCCGCGTTAGTTTGCTTGTTGCATGTTTTTTATATGCAAGGAGAGCATCTTCTCTGTTCATTCCGCAGCCGTTATCCCGGACCAGGATGAAGTGCTTTCCTCCTTTTTCAACTTCAATACGGATTTCTGTTGCTCCGGCGTCGATTGAGTTGTCCACAAGTTCCTTTACTACGGACGCTGGACGCTCTATCACTTCTCCGGCTGCAATCTTATTTATTGTGTCTTTATCAAGAACCCGAATTTTATTTCCCTGTTTTTCCATATTCTTTTCCGGCTTTTTTTCAACTTTTATCTCTCGTATTTGTTTTTTCGGTATTTCTTCAGCCTTCTCTTCCATCTATCCTTCTGTTTCTCTTCTACTCTACCTTTTCTTAACCAAGCAGCTTTTTAAGCTCATGAATTTTGTTCATGGCTTCTATTGGAGTCATCTCGTCCACATTCATCTTTTTAATAGCTGCTTCCACGGGGCTTAACCCTCTTTTCCCTTCAGAACTTCCGCCGCTGCTCCCGGGGTCGAAAAGCAGCATCTGGGTATAACGGGCAGCCGTTTTACCTTTTCTCTTTTTCCCGTTTTCGGTTTCTTCAGCTTCTTCAAACACGCTTTCCCTTTCAAGTTCCCTGAGGATCTCATTTGCCCTTTCTGTTACTTTTTCCGGGACTCCGGCAAGTCTTGCAACCTGGATTCCGTAACTTCTGTCAGTTGCTCCCGGGACGATTTTCCGCAGGAAAACCAGCTCGTGGCCTTCTTCTTTTACAGCGATATGGTAATTTTTGACACGCTTTAATTTCTCTTCAAGGGCTGTGAGCTGGTGGTAATGGGTTGCAAAAAGAGTTCTTACACCAATTTTTCCCCTGTTGTGCAGAAACTCTACAACTGCTTTTGCAATGCTATACCCATCGTAGGTGCTTGTTCCCCTGCCTATTTCATCAAGCAGCACAAGGCTTTTCGGGCTCGCATTGTTCAGGATATTTGCAAGCTCCACCATCTCGACCATAAAAGTGCTCTGTCCGCTCGCGAGGTCGTCAAAAGCCCCAATCCTTGTGAAAACCTGGTCAATAATACCTATAGAGGCGTAAGATGCCGGGACAAAAGACCCTGCCTGAGCCATAATTGCAATCAAAGCCGTCTGGCGCATATAAGTGGACTTTCCTGCCATGTTCGGGCCTGTAACCAGCAAAAACTGGTTTTCCTTGCAATCAATTTCTGTGTCGTTAGGGACAAACCCCCCCGGTACCGTACTTTCAACTACCGGATGCCTCCCGTCCCTTATAAGGATCTTACAGTCTTCGGTAAGCTGTGGGCGTGTATAATTGTTATTCTCTGCAACCTCGGCAAGGTTTGCAAGGACATCGAGTATGCCTATCCTTTCTGCAGTCTCCTGGAGTTCCTTTGAATGGGCTGAGAGAGTATCGGTAATTTCGGTGAAAATCTCATACTCCAGAGCCACGGCTTTATCATTGGCTGTCAGGATCAGGCTTTCTTTTTCTTTAAGCTCAGGCGTAAAGAAGCGCTCCGCATTTGCCATGGTCTGCTTTCTGATATAGTCGTCAGGTACCTGGCTGCTGTTAGCATTGGTAATTTCAATATAATACCCAAAGACTTTATTGTATCCAACTTTCAGAGACTTTATCCCTGTCCTGTCCTTTTCTTTTTGCTGAAAAGCTGCAATCCACTGCTTGCTGTTGCTTGAGATATTCCTGAGTTCGTCAAGTTCCTCACTAAACCCGGGTCTTATCATTCCACCTTCCCGGACTATTAGAGGAGGCTCATCAACAATTGCTTTTTCAATCATCTTAGCCAGTTCTTCTAGTTCCGAAAAGGCTGCAAGCCCCTCCGAAATCTCTTTTAATGCCTCTGAACCGGCTTTTTCAAGAAGGCAGTTCCGGATGGAGGGCACAGCATCAAGGGACTTTTTCAGAGCAACAAGGTCCCTTGCATTTGCGTTTCCGTACACTATCCTGCCAACAAGGCGTTCAATATCCCTGACATCTGAAAGCCAGTCCCGTATATCATAGCGAAGTAATGGGTCCCCTGTCAGTTCTTCCACGGCATCGAGCCTGAGATTTATTTTTTCAACTGAAAGAAGAGGTTTCAGTAGCCATTTTTTCAATACGCGGCTGCCCATAGGTGTCCGTGTAGTATTAATGGTTCTGTAAAGGGAATTCTGGTCCCCTTCGTCCCGCACGTTTTTCGCGATTTCAAGGTTGCGAAGGGTAACAGAGTCGAGAATCATAAACTCCGTGTTTGAGTAGGTCCTGAGGGTATTGATGTGCTCAAGGTCTCTCATCTGGGTTGTCTTTGCATATTCAAGGGCAGCCCAGGCAGAGTAGACTGCAAATTCAAGTTTTTCACAGCCCATGCCCTCAAGAGTTGAAACTCTAAAATGGGTTTTCAGCTTTTCCCCGGCTTCTTCTATTCCGAAAATTTCCGGTGCAAACTCCTGTACTATTGTCTGGTCCCTTAATCTGTTAACGAGTTCCGGATTTCCGTAAAGGCTAGGAGGCAGGATACACTCCGCAGGCCGCATGCGGGCAAGCTCGCTGAGTAATTTTTCAAAACTTTCCGAGTCTGTAAACTGAGTTGTAAGGAATTCACCTGTTGAGATATCAAGAAAGGAGAGCCCGACTTCTATTTCCTTTTCCCCGCTTTTTCCGGATTTTCCAGCCTCCTTTCCCGCTACTGCCATCAGGTAGTTATTTGACGAGTCCGAGAACATGGAAGAATCTATCGCTGTTCCCGGGGTTACCACCCTGACCACACCTCTTTTTACAACCCCTTTTGCCTGCTTCGGGTCTTCAAGCTGTTCACAGATAGCTACCTTATACCCTCTATTTATCAGCCTTGGAAGGTAAGTATCAATAGCATGATAGGGGATTCCTGCAAGTGGCATCCTCTCCCCAGATTTATCCTTTCCCCGGGCTGTTAAAGTAATTTCAAGCTCTCTTGCAATGGTTTTTGCATCTTCACCGAAAGATTCGTAGAAGTCTCCCATCCTAAAGAAGATCAGTGTGTCAGGGTATGCCTTTTTGGCTTCGTAATACTGGCGCATTGCGGGGGTCATCATTTCAGTCATTTTTTACTCACTATTAAACCTTGAATACTGGTATTTGAATCCGGAATTTGTTTCTGACGGATATGGGAAAGGGTAAATAGACGGCTGGCTATTTTGTCGGTCAGCCCGTTTTCTCTTGTGTTTGTTTGATAGTTGATAGATAATCGCAATACAGTTTGGGTATGAATTTTGATTTTAATTTCGAATCAATTGTGTATCAATTGTGTATTAATTGGATATTAATTGTGTATTAATTGTGTATCAATTGGATATCAATTTGAATATCGGTCAGAAATACTATGCCTTTATCTTGAATCATG
>OBLN01000066.1_pt1 | contig 37013 bp, 30 predicted proteins | sample 1519301 | NCBI WGS metagenome assembly OBLN01 (sample SAMEA2452533, study PRJEB22499) | sediment metagenome | reverse complement strand
CCTAATAGTTTCACACATTTAAGTCTCAGATCAAAGACAATTTTCATCATATTTCTATCATTCTTTCTTTTATTTTTGTTTTGCAGAAGTTTATGAAAATCAACATACTTAATTTCCCTTGCAAATAAGCTTTTTTATGTAAAAAATATATCAGGAAAAACACAATCTTATTCAGGGGTCAAAGCAATGCAGTTTTTTAGAGATGTTTCCCTCAGGGTTAAGCTTCTGGGCATTTATTTTTTTGGTCTTATTCTTTTGGGGATAGTAGGTTACGGGCTCTTTATCTATACCGAAGTACAGAACTACTATACGGATAAAGCTGTTTTCAGCTCACAGGGCAAATATTTTCAGGAGAAATCATTCCGTCATATGAAATATACCATGGATCTCCACGGTATACTCACACGGCTGTATTCCACAGCAGGCGACCCGTCCAAAGACAAAGAGAACATCGTAAAAGAGTTCATAAGCAATGTTCTTATCCTCAGTGACGACAGCTATTCTTTCGCCATATTCGATTTTAACGGCAGTCTGGTTGCGGCAAACGGAAGTGATTTCAAAAAACTTCTGGAAGCTTCCCCCTCAAACCGCACAAAACTGAACGCGATGATCAAAAAAGCTTTTGAGTCCCGTATGCACGGGGCATTTGTGGAATTTTCATCACACGGAAAAAATGTCAGCTATTTCATAAACACCATGTATTTTGAACCACTCGACTATTACATTTTATCTCTGGACAAGACCCAGCGCACGGAAGAGAACATAGACAGCATACTGCAGGAAAAACGCATGCGGATAATAAAGTCAGTGGTAATCTGTCTCCTGCTCGGATTAATAGCCACTGTTGTTGTAGTTGGCATCCTTTATACGTATCTCAAAGGAATGACCGGAAACATTAACCGCATCACCCGCAGCATAGAGGATCTGGGTTCATCAGGCATAATAGAAACCAAAATTGAAGCGGTAAACAAAGATGAAATAGGCAGAATGATTTCCGCTTTTAATGACTATCTTCAGAAGCGCCTTAACATGGAGCAGTTTAAGCAGCTTATAGAAGAGGATAAGAATATACACGAGGTTTATGTCCGTATTTTCGGTCTGCTGAACAGCTTCGGTTTCCATGATTTTGCAATATACGAAGTGGATGAGGCAAAAAACAGAATAAACTACCTTAACCATGAAATATGCGGTGATACATGTACCCTTGAGCCCATGCCCTGCTCGGAAGACATACTCATAAGTCCTGAAGAATGCAGGTGTAAGAGACTTGCACAGACTGTTTTCGGATCAGCAGATTTCAGATCATGCCCCAGATTTCTGGGCTACGATAAAGGAAGGAAGCACATGTGCATGCCCATAATCATTGCAGGTGCAGTGGGCGAGGTTGTGCATGTCACGGTGAAACCGGAAAACGAAGAGATGCTTAAGAGAGCATTGCCGTTATTACAGGATTATCTTAAGAATGCTTCTCCCGTAATAGAGAGTAAGAAACTGCTTAAAAACCTGCGTGAAACAACCCTGAAAGACCCCCTTACAGGGCTAAACAACCGCAGATTTCTTGAAGAATATACAGAAATACTCACTGCGGATGCTAAACGCAGGCAGAAAAATATCGGCATACTGATGTGCGACCTGGATTACTTCAAAAAAGTAAATGACGACCTTGGTCATGAAACCGGGGACAGAGTGCTTCAGATACTTGCCACGATAATGAAGGGCTCCGTTCGCTCATCCGACATCATAATACGCTACGGCGGCGAGGAGTTTCTCATCATAATCAAAGATGCGGAAGACGATGAAAGCATAATGAGCGTTGCGGAGAAAATACGCCGGAATATGGAAGAACATGAAATGCGGATAAGCCCCACTGTCTCATTAAAAAAGACACTCAGCATAGGAGTTTCCATTTTCCCTAAAGATACGGAAAACTTCTGGCAGGCGATAAAATTCGCAGATATATCGCTGTATAAAGCAAAAGAAGCAGGCAGAAATAAGGTAATGCGCTTTACAAGAGATATGTGGACCCACGATACAGAGTATTAGCTGTTCACCATACAGAGGGCGGCGGCTCCCAGAAGCCCTGCCCTGTTTTTGGAGGCAGCGGTTTCTATCACCACCTTATCTTTGAGCGCCGGAAAGACAATTTTTGAAAATACCTTAACAGCAGTATGGAGATAAGCGTCTGACATCTCGGAAAGTCCGCCGCCTATCTTTATCTTCAGCGGAGCAAACAGATTAGCGATGCTTGCCATTCCATGAGCAAGGCTGTTGGCGTAATTTTCAAAGGCAAGCTCCGCTACCTTATCACCCATTTTGAACTGCTTATAAATATCAGCGGCTTTGAGAAATTTAACATCGGCGCTTAATTCATTATAGCTCCGCACCAGCCCGCTCATGCTGCAGTAGTATTCAAAGCATCCTCGTTTGCCGCAGCCGCATTTTTCACCGTTGAAATTAAGGGTTATATGCCCCACTTCAAAAGCTGCTGATTCGGATGTAACCAGTGTTCCATCCAGTATCAGTCCGCCGCCAACGCCTGTACCGAGAGTGAGCAGAATCATGTTTCCGGTGCTTTCCGCTTCAAAAAATATATATTCGCCAAGGGTCGCAAGGTTGGCATCGTTTTCTATGCTGACTGTTAAGCCTGTCATCTCAGAAATGTCTTTTTCTAGGGGATATCCGTTCAACACGGGGAGATTAGGGCAATATGCACTGCCGCCGCTTACATTGCCCGGAATACCTATGCCTATGGCAGAGCAGGAGTTATCCAAAGCAAAATCACGTATTTTTCCGGTGAGTTCAGCATAATCCTGCGGTGTTTTTTCGGATTCATATCCAAGAAAGATGCCGTTTTCGTCCACCACACCCATTTTAAGGTTGGTGGCGCCGATGTCAAAGCAGGCGTATTTCATTATTTCATCCTGATAAACGGAAAGAGGGATTCAAGTTCTTCTCTTTCGCCGGGGTCAAACCCCATGAGCTTTTCCCAGAGAGATGAATGTTCCATGCAGAAATACATGAAAGCATTTTTCCATCTCTTCCTGATTGATCCTGTCACACTCCGCAGCATATGCGCACGAAGAGGCTTAAAATAGCGCATTTTGCCGTCAAGCCCCTTTGTGTAATCACCTTTCAGCAGCATACTCCCGCCGAATTTTTCTCTCACGGAGGAAAGAAGTTCCGGTATAAAGCGGAATGTAGACACACTTATGAACTGAACGTCAGATTCATTTACATGAGCTGCAAGCAGCTCTATAAGCTCATCATAATCTTTTTCAAACCCTTCATAGTATATAACTGGATCGAAGTGAAAGGAAACCTTGTATCCGTATGCGGAAAGCTCCTTAGCAGCATTAAGCCTTGCTTTAAGCGATGCAGCGCCATGCTCCTCACGCTTTATAACATGTTCCGGGTTCAGACTCCAGCTTACCACTATATTTTTCGGATTTAAGTTAAACAGTTTTGAAATATTAGCCGACTTTGTCTTAAGTTCAAACTGAACATTGTCATACTCATTTATCACAGGCACAAGGATTTCACTAAGCCCCAGAATATTATCCAGAGCCAGACTGTCCGAAAGCTCCCCTGTCCCCAGTCTCACCCGTTCGCCCTTTGAAGCAAGCTCTCTTATCTCCGTGACAATGGCGTCCGTGTCCCCGTAAACTTTTATGTATGAGTGATTAAGATACGACTGGAGTATACAGTATGAACAGTCAAACGGGCACCCCTCCGCAGCGTCTGTTACATAATAATTACAGCAGCGGTATATCTTCGTAGCGGGGCATCTGTGAACATAATTATTGCGGGAGGAAGATATGAGAATATTCCTCTTGGTGTCTTCGGGAACAAAACCGTCATCAACAAGAACAACCTCATTCTCTTTAGCCACTTTGAGTGCAAGAGGAAGGTTTTCGGCGGATTTTTCAATATATATCATTTTCTTTCAGAAACCTGAACAGCTCTGCTGCGTTCTCTCTGGAATCATAGAGTTCGGCACACTTTTTCAGGTACTCCTCATATGATGAAGCGGTGAACGATACTGTCACCTCTTCCGTTTCAAAACCTGATTGGCTCGATATGTCCCCGCCGAGTATTCTGCCAAGCCTTCGGAATTCCGCCTCAAACTCTGTGCGGGTTTCTCTGCGCTCGGTTTCAAGTTTTTTGGTAAGCATAGCATCATCTGGGTTTATATCCCTGTCAGCATAATCAGTGAGTGTTTCAACCGCTGTCCTGAATGCAGATACAGAAGGCTGTGAGGATATATATTTATGGAGAAATTCTTTATGTGATTCAGGCAGAGCAGCGTACATGCCCACTGTCTTCATTGAAGGCTGTTTCGTCTTTACATACTCAAGAAAAGATTGAGGCGAACGGGATAGAATTTTTAGAGATTCGGCATTTCTGACACCCTTAACCCTTGCGCTGATTACGTTTATTTCGCTGTATTTTCTTCCGAACGATTCACCGATTTCGATCATGCGTCCAAGGTCAGCCGGGTCTGGCTCGCCGTGAATTTTTAATGACAGCTCAAAAAGCTCATCCAGAGAAAGAACACCGGCATGGAAAAAGGATTCCGCAGGTTTATCAAACCCGCTGAGTATGTAAGCTTTCCCTTCGTGTTCGGCAACAACAGGGGGAAAAGGGTTCTCTGCTTCTCTGTTTATCCAGCGGAACTCCGCCGGAGTGAAATCAGCCTTTATCAGCTTCATTTATATCCGTACGGAAAAGGGCTTCCACAAAGCTTTCCGCATCAAACGGACGGAGATCGTCCATCCCTTCGCCGAAGCCGATGAATTTAACCGGGATCTTAAGCTCGTCAACTATGCCTATTATAGCGCCGCCTTTTGCGGTTCCATCCAGCTTGGTGAGTATAATACCCGTAATACCAACTTCTTCATGGAATTTTTTAGCCTGTGAAAGTGCGTTCTGACCGCTGGTGGCATCCAAAACCAGAAGAACCTCATGGGGAGCAGCAGGCATCTCTTTTTTGATGACTCTGAATATTTTTTCAAGCTCTTTCATCAGGTTAAATTTATTGTGAAGCCTTCCGGCGGTATCGGCTATGAGAACATCGAAATTCTTTGCCTTGGCGGACTGAACAGCGTCATATATAACAGCAGCAGGGTCCGACCCTTCCGCCTGTCGGATTATGGGCACCCCTGCTCTATCAGCCCATATTGCAAGCTGATCCACAGCAGCGGCACGGAAGGTGTCCCCGGCAGCAAGGACAGTTTTTAGTCCGGAATCCTTAAACATTTTAGCAAGTTTTGCTATGCTCGTAGTCTTTCCTGTTCCGTTAACTCCGACAACTATCACCATGTACGGTTTTTCTTCAACCTGATTTAAAGTGTTGTCCAGATTTATTATTTCCAGAATTTTCTTTTTAAGGCTGTTCTTCAGTTCCGCAGGGTCTTTCAGAGTCTTTCTGGAAACCTCATCACGGACACTGTCGATTATTTTCATTGAGGTCTGCACGCCCATGTCAGAGGTAATAAGAAGCTCCTCAAGCTCTTCAAGGAGATCTTCATCTATTGTTTTGCGCCCAAGGAATATATTCTCCAGACCGCCGGTAAATTTATCTGAAGTTTTGGAAAGCCCTTCTTTCAGCTTTCCGAAGAAACTTTTCGATGTTTCCCCGACGGGTGATTGGGGTGTTTCTTCTTCCGTCTGTTCAACCTGAACGGACGTTTCATTCTTTTTCTTCCTGAATATATCAAAAAATGCCATTTTATCATGCTCCACAGACTTTTTCTCAAGCCAGACAAGTAAAAACTGTTGCCACTTTTTTGTCAATATGATTTATTAGGTTAATTAGATGTTTAAAAGTCATGAACGCTTTAGTATTAGTTGTTTACAAAACGCACATAAAGAGACAGGCAGAAGATATTTCTGTTGCCAGTATTGAAAAATCAATCATAATTAATAGATATTCTTAAACGGAGAGTTCATATGAAGTTCACCATCAAATACAAAATTATCATTGTGTTCAGTATCCTTTCCCTCATCACTATTCTCTTTCTGGCTATAACTGCATACAGCAATGCAAAAAAAATGTCCTACTCAATGATTGAAAATGATCTCTCCCATACAACAGATACCTTTGCCTCCATTGTGCTTGCCTCCATAAACTCATCTGCTAAGGGCTACCTCGAAGGAGCAGTGGATTCGGGCATCAACACAATAAACCTCACATACATGAACTCGCTGCGGAGAGACTACAACGAAGATGTTGCTATGTATGACGCATCTCAGGCTCTTCTTGAACAGGATATTCTGGAAAAAGGCTATTTCATCATCCTCAATAGTTCAGGGGAAATTATTTACGACAGAGTAAGAGAAGATATAGGAAAAAATCTTTCATCCACCGCGGGCTTCTCTGAACTTATAAAAAACCGCAGCGGGTTTGCCCATGTATCGCTGAACGGTACTCAATCTCTTGCTGCGGCACGGGTTTTTGAGAAATGGGATTGGATAGTAATCGGCACTGTTCCTGTCTCCGATTTTAAAACAATGCTTAATTCAAAAGATTTCAGGGATTATATTCTCTCAGTCAAGATAGGTGACACAGGCTACGGTTATGTTCTTGATTCAGAAGGAACACTGATGGTGCATCCTGCCATGGAGGGAAAAAACCTCTCAGAGAGCAAAGATGCAGACGGCAGATATTTTATTAAGGAAATAATCACAAATAAATCCGGCAAAATTGTTTATCCATGGAAAAACCCCAATGAAACACACGCCAGAGAAAAAATAGTAATTTACAAATACATGCCCGAAATAGACTGGATAGTCGCAGCAGGAAGCTACATAAACGAACTTGAAGCGCCGCTTCACCGCATGAGAAATATAATAATAATCGAAAGCCCGCTTATCCTCGCTCTCGTCATAATAACAAGCTTCTTTGCAGCTTCAACCATCACAAAACCGCTCCTCGGATTCGTGACAGTTTTCAAGGAGATAGCAGACGGCGACCTCACCAAGAAAATACTTGTCAAATCAAACGATGAAATAGGAACAGTCGCCCGTGAGTTTAACATATTTGTTGATAATATAAGGGAAACAATGCTCAGTGTTAAGGACGCCACAGATACTGTGGCATCTGCCACAAATGAGCTTTCCAGCACGGCCGAGGAGCTTTCTGCAACTGCGGATTCCCAGTCGGCACAGGTGAACGACATAGCAAACGGCATGAGAGATGTAACCCAGTCAGCAGAAGAGGTCACTCTCCATGTTGACAGCACAGGACAGAGAGTTGAAGAAGCCCTTGCTGTAACTGAAAAAGGTAAAAAGTTTGTCCAGGAGACTGTCCGCAGAATTTCCGGAATAAAAGACACCACCGCAGGGCTTTCTGAAACAATATCCAAGCTCGGCAAATCATCAGAAGAGATAGGAAATATCATCAGTGTGATTAATGATATAGCAGACCAGACAAACCTTCTTGCACTGAACGCAGCAATCGAAGCAGCGAGAGCGGGTGAAGCCGGCAGAGGCTTTGCTGTGGTGGCGGATGAGGTTCGTAAGCTCGCAGAGCGCACACAGAACGCTACAAAGGAAGTCGGAGAGATAATAACATCCCTCCAGAAAGAGACCGAAATGGCGGAAGCCGGCATGCAGCAGGCTGAAAAGAGCGTTGATCAGGGAATCGGCGCTGCCGAGGAAACAAGGCATGTCTTTGATGAAATAGTTACATCAGCGGGACAGATCCATGATGAAACATCGTCTGTCATGTCTCTGGTTCAGCAGCAGACACACTCCACAATGACCGTTAACGAAAACCTTCAGGGAGTGGCAAGCGCAGTTGAACAAAGCTCCGTAGCATTCGCTGAAGTAACCCAGACAGTAAATAATCTTCAGGTGCAGACAGAAAATCTCACCATGCTTATATCAAAGTTCAAGGTCTGACCAAGGCTTTAAACCGTCACATACAGATGCACTCCCTCAAAAGCAGGGAGTGCGCAGTACCGGACACCCGTTTATTCTGCTTAAAAAATATAAATTTCTGCCTCCCTTTCTAATTTTCAGATATGAATAGTTACGGAATTAAGATAAAATTGTTTCATGCGCTTTAAGTCCATAACACTGCAAGGCTTTAAATCATTTGTTGACAAAACTGCCGTGGATTTCCCCGACGGCATTACCTGCGTGGTCGGTCCAAACGGCTCAGGCAAAAGCAACATCATGGATGCTATACGCTGGGTCTTCGGCGAACAAAGCCCAAAGGAACTCCGTGGGAATGACATGGAAGATGTCATCTTCGGCGGCTCCTCCAAGCGCAAGCCTTCCGGTTTTGCGGAGGTTTCACTCACTGTCAGTGACCTGCCGGAAAGTGTTACGGCAAAATGGGGCACTCTCTCCGAAGTAACAGTAACCAGAAAGTTTTACCGCACCGGTGAGCGTGAATACAAAATCAACAACCGCAAATGCCGCCTTAAAGACATCCGTGAAATTTTTTATGACACAGGCATGGGCGCCAGAAGTATTTCCATCATCGAACAGGGCAAGGTGGAAAAAATTATTCAGGCGACACCGGATGAACTCCGTCTTTTCCTTGAGGAAACAGCAGGGGTTGTCCGTTTCAAGGAACGCAAAAAAGAAGCGGAAAGAAGACTCCACCAAACCAGAGACAACCTCGGACGTGTCAACGACATCATCAGCGAAATCCGCAGCCATATAGAAACACTCACAAGACAAGTGGAAACAGTGAAAAAGTTTCGTGAGTTTGCATCCCGAAAGACCGAGCTTGATAAAAACATAATCCTCCACAAATACATTAAACTGAAAGACGATTCGTCCGCTCTTACCGAGGAGATAAACAAGGAAAAGATCGGCATGTCCGGTATCATCGCAGAGTTTGAAAGGCTGGTAAAAACTGAAACAGAAAAGGAAAGACAGCTCAACTCTCTCCGGGGCAGTTTTAAGGAAACCAACGAAAAAATGCTGTTTCTGGGTGATGCTATTGCCAATATATCCGGCGATGTCCGCCTGCTGGAAAGTGAAATAGCCGGAGCAGAAAGCACGAAAGAGCGCCTTCATAGAGAAATAGAAGACTTTGAACGTAAATTCAGAGAGCTTACAGCCTCAAGGGTCAGGATTCTTTCCTCCAAAGAAGAAACGGAGAAAAATAAGAATAAACTCACTGAAAGCCTTGAGGAACTTGAAGAAAAAATTGAAGAATACACCCGCATGCGGGATGATCTCAAATACGATATAGACGGGCTTGAGGATGAATACCTTGAACTCACCCAAAAGCTTACATCCGTAAACAATTCTGTTTTTGAAAAAGAGACGACAATCAACCGTCTGGAAGCGGATAGAAAACGCTTCACTCTGGAAAAAGATGATCTGGAAGCAGAAATCGCAAAATCTGTCCGGAGAGCGGAAGACGCTCAAAGAGAATTTGAAGAAACCAGAGACGCCCTCAAGCACCTGACAGATGAGATAAAGGAAGCGAAAGCCGAGCTTGCAGAGGTGAAAACCCTTGAAGCGGATGCCAAAAGCGAGGCGGACAGCCTGCGTCTTGAAAAAAACTCACTGGAAAGCCGCAGAGCGGTTCTCCGTGAACAGATAGAAAATGCCGCCATAGGTGACAGCGGTGAGTACCTCAAACGTTTTGAGTCATCACTGCTTATTGATATGCTAGATGAAGAGTCCGAACCACCGCTCCACTCAGCAGACATTGTGGTTTTCAAATCAGAGCAGAAATCAATGGTTCTTGCCACAGTCAGAGAGATGACCGGATCGCTCCGTTTTACTTTCAGCGATGCTGCTGACGGACTCATAGCAGAACTCGGACAGCAGGAAAAAATAACCGACAGCATTATCAAAACAGGAAACCTCTACCGCAAAATCGGTGATGATGATAAAGGGGTTGTGATCCTTAAACTCAAAACAGAGCTTAAAACAGCAGAGGATAAGCTTGAAACTGTTGCGGCGGATTTTGAATCCGCAGAGTCCAGATACGAAGGTCTCTCTGCCAAAACCGCTGAAGTTTCCGAGCTGCTGGCAGAGAAGGAAAACCGCAAATCAACCCTTGAAACCGAAGCTAAAAATACTTCACGCATGCTTGATGAAGCTGTTGCAGTAAAAGAAAAACTCTCCCGCAGAGGCGAGATAATAGACAAGGAAACAGAGTTTGTTGCCCGTGAGCTGGAACGCACAGAAAAGGAGCTTGCCTCCCTGCGTGAGGAACGTGAGAAGACAGCCGATGAACAGCGTGAGAAAGAGGATGAAAAACAGCTTCTGGATGAAAGGCTTGAAGACGTGAACACCCTCTATGAAGACGCAAAGGATGAACTCTCTGCATTTAAAATAGAAGAAAGAGGCTTCACCGAACAGCTAAATGCGCTGGCACGTGAGCTTCATTTCACCGACAGGGAAATAAGCGAGACAACTCAGAAAACTGGCGATGCCAAACAGCGCCTAAGCAAACTGCTCACTGTTGATATAATAAATTTCCGTGAACGGCTGGAGATCAAGAAAACAGAATATGCCTCTCTGATGAAACAGCAGCAGGAGCTTCGCTCAAGCGCACTGAACACAGACAGGGAAGTTGCCGAAAGGGAAAAAGAGCTGGAAGACCTCAAAAAAGAGATCGAAAAAGCCAACCGTGAGGTAGAAAAACTCCGCAGCGTTGTCACTGATTCAGAAATAAAACGTGAGCGTGTACTTGCGGAGATGCAGAGCCTGTCTGAAAATTTCACGGAAAAGTTTGAAGCAGATATAAATGATGAAAAACCCGATCTTTCCGGATTTCAGCCTAATAAAGCAAAGGCCGAGCTTGATGCAGTAACTAAACTCATAGACGAACTCGGACCGCTCAATATGGCGGCAGAGCAGGAGTTTGATGAAGTCTGCAAACGAGATGAATTCCTTACCCAGCAGAGAGAAGACCTTGAAGAAGCCATAGCCAGTATTCACGAACTTATCAGCGAAATAGACGACAGCACGGCAGCACTTTTCAGAGACACCTTTGAAGGTGTGCGTGACAACTTTAAAAAGGTTTTCGATATTCTCTTCGGTGACGGCAGAGCGGAACTCCGCCTCAGTGAGCCGGATAATTTTCTCACCAGCGGTGTGGAAATCTTTGTTCAGCCGCCCGGCAAGAAGCTGGTGAACATGAATCTTCTTTCAGGCGGAGAAAAGGCAATGAGCGCATGCACACTGCTTTTCGCCCTGTTTCTTTACAAACCCACGCCTTTTTGTTTTCTTGATGAAATAGATGCGCCTCTGGACGAGGCGAACATAGATAAATTTATGAAAGTGGTAAAAACCCTTTCGGGGGACACCCAGTTTGTCATAATCACCCACAGCCAGAAAACCATGGCAGAGGCTGACAGCCTCTACGGGGTAACAATGCAGGAACCGGGCGTCTCCAAGATGCTCTCAGTGCGCCTTAGCGACCTTAAGCTTTAGCCTCTCCCGCAGTGTTTTTTCTGCGGGGTTTTCTTCCGCCGGGTTTGGTAGGTCTGCTCCCTGCCCTGCCGGATGTCTTTATAACCGGTCTTTCTTTTTTCTCAGGTTTTCTAACCGGGTCAGGCAGTTCAGTCAGAAGTTCCTCTTCCGGGTAAATGTAGTTCATCTTAACACCCGTATGCTCTTCCAGAGCCGGAATAAGCATAGACTCCTCTTCACAGGCAAATATCACAGATATACCGGATGCGCCAGCTCTGGCGGTACGTCCTATCCTGTGAACATAGCTGTCAGGGTCTTCAGGAAGATTATAGTTGAATACATGGGTGACACCGTCAACATGAATTCCTCTGGCAGCAACATCTGTAGCCACAAGAACCTGAATCTTACCGGTTCTGAACTCTTCAAGAGTGTTGATTCTTTTTGTCTGGCTGACGTCACCGGAAAGCATTTTACACTCAATACCAAGAGCATAGAGGCTGTCTGTCAGGTTGCGGGTCTGATCCCTTCTGTTGCAGAAAACTATAACACTTTTAAGATCACGGGTTTTGATATAGTTGTAGAGCATCTTAAACTTGTCGTCACTTTCTATAATATATGCAAGCTGCTCTATGCGTGTGTTGGTAATGTTTTCCGGTTCAATCTCAACAGCAAAGGGTTCTTTTGTCCATCTGGATGCAAGCTCTGCGACCTGCGGTGTAAGAGTTGCGCTGAAAAGCATTGTCTGTCTGTTTTCCTTTTGGGGAAGATAGTTGATTATTCTCCGGATATCGGGGATGAATCCCATATCAAGCATTCTGTCAGCTTCATCAATAATCAGTATCTCAACCTTGGAAAGATTAACCTTACTGCTCTGACGAAAATCAAGAAGCCTTCCGGGAGTTGCAACCACAATGTCCACCAGCTTTTCTTCAAGGGCTCTTTTCTGCTTTTCGTAACCCATACCGCCGAAAACAGCGAGAACTTCAGCATCAAGATATTTAGACAGCCCAAGGGCATCTTTCTCTATCTGGAGAACAAGTTCTCTCGTCGGCGCCAGAACAAGCACTCTGGGAGTTCCGGGCTTGCGGTTTTCAAGGGGGTTTCTCTGAATATGCCTGAATGCAGAAAGAAGGAACGCCGCTGTTTTTCCTGTTCCTGTCTGCGCTTTTCCACTTACATCTCTTCCTTCAAATGCCTGCGGGAGAATTTCTCCCTGAATATCTGTGCAGTATTTAAAGCCAAGATCATAAACTGCTCTTAAAAGCTGTTCCGAAATATCCAAATCATGGAAACGTACCTTACCCTCAGCCTTTTCAACCTGAAATTCGGCAGGATCCCATGGTGTAAACACTTTAGGTTCTTTTTTGGGTTTTGGCTGAGCCTGTACAACTCTGACTTTTTCTTTAGGAGGTGCAGTTCTTACCTTCTCCTTTGATGGTTTGGCAGGTTTATGGTGCTGCTCTTCTTTTTTCGCATCCATAGTGATTTCTCTCACACGGATCGCCGCTGCCTTCTTTGTTCCGAAAAGGGAGCGGATTTTTTGTTTTAAACGTTTTAGCAAATGCCACCTCTATATTACAGCTCGTGTTTGCCTTCCGTGGAAACTCTCGCCACACGCTCGCGCCTTGCCTAGCAAGGCTTCGCTGCGCACGGCGAACTTCTTTACACGGAAGTCAGGGAGCTTGATAATTCAATTAAATCATATAAGAATCCAGCAGGAGTGTAAAACTATATGAAAAAAAAGCAAAGGACTTTATCACGCCTGTGATATTATAATTATAGTAAATCTTCTCTTTAAAAAAATATATTTCTTCCTAAACTTATAATTCTGAACTATATCTATAAAAATAGACAATTTTTATGATGTTGAATGTCACGGTTAAATGAACTTATAAATACAGACAAATTGAAAAAACAGCTCGAGCAGTTCTCGGAATTTTCCGGTTTTCCTGCCAGTATACATGATTTTGAAGGCAAAATACTCGTCAAGGCAGACGGAAACCGCCACGCAAGTCTTCTGCCGGATGTTTTAAAAGATGCCGGTGCGGAAAACATCATAAAAGGCATATTGCGCACCGATAACGGCGGAATCTTTGCACTTAACACAATAGAACTTGATAACTTCCCTAAAATCCTGTCAGCCGTCTACGCCAATGACAACATTCCCATTAAAAGACTCAAGTCTGCAGCAGCTTATGTTTCCACACTCACTGAAGGCTGTCTGGCAGATAATCTTGTCAGCTCTGCCCATTCCGATCTTTACTGTGATAACGTCAGAATGCTCAGGACACTCCATGCCGCAGTTGAACACAGCCCTATTTCCATTGTAGTTACCGACCGGAACGGAATAATAGAATACGTTAACCCCTTTTTTAAAGAGCTTACAGGCTTTTCCAGAGAAGAGATCATCGGTCATGGTTTTGCAGAACTAAAATCAGGTGTCCACGATACAGACTTTTACAGAAACCTCTGGAATACTATCCAAAAAGGCGAGATCTGGACAGGGAAATTCATAAATAAAAAGAAAGACGGCACAAATTATGTTGAATTTGCCAAAATAGCTCCTATTACTGAAAAAGGCGAAATTACACGCTTTATCGGAATAAAAACAGATATAACCGAACAGGAGAAGCTCAGGGAGCTATTGGAAGAGTCCAACCAAATGCTGGAAGAGACAGTCCGCAAACGCACTGAAAAACTGCGCACAGCTTACACACGCCTGAAAGAAAACAGAGATCTGCTGAACAAAACCCAAAAAGTCGCCAGAATGGGCGGCTGGATGCGTGATATGCGGACAAGAAGAGGTCGCTGGACAGAAGAGGCATTTGCTATTTTCGGTTTAGAACGCAGACCGGAAGCACCTACAGTTAAGGAAATACTCACCGCGACTCATCCCGAAGACCGTGACAAAGTCAGAGGATGGCTGGAAGCACTTTTTAAATATACGCCTGAAAGAGAATTCAATTTCCGGATCGTTCGCCCTGACGGCGAGGAAAGAATCATCACTTCAATCTACTCATATGATTTTGACTCATCAGGCAAACCCCACAGAATAAACGGGATACACCACGATCAGACAGAAAGAATCCGTGCTGCAGAAAGCATTGAAAAACACGAAAAGCTTCTTAATTCCATATTAGTCTCAGCAAATGCCGGCATATGCGTTCTGGACAGAAACTGCCGTGTGGAAATAGCTAACCCTGAATTTAACAAGATTTTCGGGCGTGAGCAAAGAATTACCCCCGGTAAATTTTTTACAGATGCCTATCCGGAGCTTTTAAACAGCAGCCAGGCGGATATTCTATGTGATGCCTTAAGAACAAATCAGGATATAAGCAGGTTGGAATATTCTTTTACACTTCAGCCAGGAAGAGAGAAAATTCTGATCATAAGTGTGGCAAGACCACGGGCTGATCATGACCCTGTAACCCTTATAACCGCCTCCGACATAACAGAGTTGAGCGAGCTGCACACCAAACAGAAAGAACAGGAGGCGATGCTCATTCAACAGTCGAAAATGGCTGCTCTGGGTGAAATGATAGGCGTGATAACACACCAGTGGCAGCAGCCTCTTAATGCAGTTGGAATGTTCAGCCAGCTCATTGAATCAGAGTTTAAAAGCAATGATCTGAATATTGAAAACCTCCATGACTACACATCTTCAATTATGGAACAACTTGAGTTTATGTCCCAGACAGTTAAGGATTTCAGAAACTTCTTCAAACCCGGGCAGGCGGACGATAAATTTGAAGTAACCTCAGCTCTTGAGGAGATCATAAACCTTGTATCCGTCCACTATGCAAACAGCCGAATAGAAATAATCCACAACCTCGAATGCAGCACAAAGGCGCTGATTTACGGTTCAAAAAGCGAGTTCAAACAGGTTATCCTCAATCTTCTGGCAAACGCAAAAGATGCAATTACCGAAAGCCTGAAAGGCTCTGCCGGAGGTAAGATTGATGTGAGCTGCGCTGAAACTGAAGATGCAGTGGTCATAAGAATAAAAGATAACGGCGGCGGCATTCCCGAAGAGATTAAAGACACCATATTCAAATCCTACTTCACCACAAAGGGTAACAACGGAACAGGCATCGGGCTGTATATCTCCAAGCTCATTACAGAAACACATATGCAGGGCAGTATTCAGGCGGATAATGACGACACCGGAGCGGTATTTACCCTGCGTTTCCGAAAACCTTCGTAAGCTTTTCTGTTTTTTTCTGTTATAATTATAAACTTGTAACTCTTACGGGGGGCTGATGATTCGGCAGATTATAACAGACAGGCTTGAACGTGTAACCTTCAGCGGAAAATACGATGAAAAAACAGTTGCTCCTTTTCTTAAGGAGGCCGATGCACGCTTTGCCATTCTGAACAGTCTGCCTGTTGTTCCATATGCGTACCCATATCTTGAAACCATATTCAACAAATGCATTTACTCATCCCTCACAGTTCAGAAAAATAATATGAACAGCGAGGATGCCCTTAACCTCCTGCGGATCCTTCAGGACAGCTACCACCGCCCGGCGGCTGAAAAAGCGCTGGCAAACCTCAGGATAGTCTACGGGCTTGTAGATTCCATAGTCCCTTCTGCTGAACCGTTTATACTCACACCTGACTTCATAAAAAGACTTCATATGCACATAACTTTTGATGTGCGTGCAGAGGGGAACATTCCGGGCAGTTTCAGAACAAAATCAGCCGATATAAAATATTTTTCTCCCCCTGAAAAGGATATTGCAAAACTCATAAAGGAATTCTGCGACTGGTTTAACAGAGATGAAATAAAGTCCGTTCATCCGCTTATCAGGGCTTGTCTGGCGCATTATCATCTCAATCTCATCCACCCCTTCGGTGACGGAAACGGGCGGACAGCACGCAGCGTTGAGGCTGCAATTCTTAAAAAAGCCGGTTACAGATACCTTTACCGCTCCATAGGTATTTATTATAAAGAAAACAGATCCGACTATTACAGAAGTTTCAGAAAAAGTGAAAAAACCGGCGGATTTGATCTCACACCCTTCATTATATTCTATCTGACCGGGGTATGCAGATCGTTCATCACGGTCACTGATATTTTACTGGCCGGCTTACGCATATCGGCTGTCAAAGATTTCTTCGAGTGGCTGAAATCGGAGAATAAGATTTCTGAACGTCAGTACAAACTGCTTTATGCTCTTTTTGAAGCAGACAGAACAGTATCCGAAGAGGAACTTTTCAAAAATCCGGTTTTTTCAAAGCTATACGAAAGTAATTCAGAAGATGAAAGAACAAAAGACATCAAAAGTCTCTTGGAAATAGGTATAATTTTCAGGAATGAAGAAGGATTTGAGCTTAACAGGAACCTGCCGCAGAGTCCCGTTTGATATGTCTGTCCAGAATAATACTGAAAATAGCGCCTGAACTGCCGTTTCTGACCCGCACCTCTCCACCCATGCTGTTTTCAACTATGGCACGCACCATATAAAGGCCTATTCCTGAGCCATGCTCCGAGCTTTTCGTAGTGAAATAAGGATCAAAAATTTTCTTCAGCAGCTCTTCAGGAATTCCGCCGCCGTTGTCCTCAATATCAATTGAGACACGACCTTCAAAATCAGTTATTCTGATACATATTTTTCCGCTCTCCGTCAGTTCCCCTTTTTTCTTCAAGGCTTCAATGGCGTCCTTGGCATTATTGAATATATTAAGCAGAACCTGCATAAATTCATTTCTATAGCCCTCAACACGAAGATCGCTGCGTCCGCATTTATTGCAGTCTATATGTATGTTAGAGTCACCAATATTCTTAATATGTGCAGAGATTCCTTCACCCTTATTCTCTTTCCAGTCACACTTCATTTCGATGTGCAGATCATGGGAAATTGCCTGATGTGAAAATATCTTAAGCGTTGGCCACAGGGCTTCTTCTATTGTGAAAAGGCTGCGCTCCTGTGAAGGACGGAGAAAGTCCATAAAATCCTTAACTGTCTCTGTCATGTAAGTTATCTGCTCTGATGCCGTATCATGCACCCAGTCGACATATTTTTTATCCATCTCGCCTGAATTATACGTACGAACCATATCCTGCAAAAGCATCCCGACTGCACTCAAAGGCTGCTTCCACTGGTGTGCAATTGAACGGAGCATAGCCCCCATTTCTGCAAGCTTTGACTGCTGAATAAGAAGCTGCTCCTGCTCATAGCGCTTCAAAGTCTCTTCTTTTACCTTGTCCTCAAGACTATTCTGAAGCTCTTTAAGGTCGGAGATATCTATAGTGCTGCCAATTCCGGCAAATTCACCGTCAATCATCACAGTATTTGTTGCAACTCTGACGGTTCTGATCTTCCCTGATTTAGTTATTATTTTGCGTTCGTGGTATTTCTGGTCGAAAACTTCGCCGGCCAGTCTGCGGGTCACATTTTCCTTAACAAAGGCTCTGTCGTCCTCATGAACAAGCTCCCATGGAGACATAAGTTTAAGCTCTTCCATTGTGTAGCCGGTTTTGGAGAGATATTCCGGGTTTGCATAAATATATTTATCTTTGTAGATATAAATACCGGCGAAGGAATTTTCTGTTAAGATACGGAAAAGCTGCTCTGTTTCAGCAAGTTTTTTAACACGTTTATCAGCCGAAGACCCTGCATCGAAAATTACCAGACATGAATGCTTCCCTTCGTATTCGATGCTTTTTATCTCGCTTTTCATGGGGATCAAAGAGCCATCCGCAGTGCGGAAATTAAACTCGCCGCCCATGTTGCACTCGTAAATTTCTTCAAATATACATGAATTAAGCAGCTTGGAATCCACAGGGAATATCTCGCACGGCTCACGCCCCTCCAGATTACCTGCCGGATAACCTAAAGCAGCCTCAGCAACGGAGTTGCAGTAAATAACTTTACCGTTGAAAACAAGAACACCCTTGCCTATCGAATCAAGAATGGAAATAAGCAGTGCCGCATTGCTTCCCGAAGAACAATTTTCACCAATCATTAAAAAATGTTCCTTCCCAAACGCTTTTTTGACAATATTATAACAGTATCTTATATATTGTACAGGCTTTTCAATTCCAAATAATGAATTTTTTAAACTGAAGAAAAACTTTTATGTGGATATCACAATTTTAACAGGTATTGATTTTGATATTCATCGGAGATATTTGAATATTCTCACAAAAAAAAGGCGCCCCAAGCAGGAGCGCCTTTTAAGGATATTTAATCCGTGTAATTTTTATTTCGCTGCTTTTGCAAGTTCTGCGCCGGCTGCGAGTGCTTTTTTGTTAAGCTCTTCCGTACCTCTGGGAACACGGCTGAGAACAGCCTTCTCAAGGGTTGAATGATCAACAAAGTCGCAAAGAGCGTTGAGCGCACCAAGAGTCACAACGTTTGCAACCATTGCTTTGCCCACTTTTTCAGCGGCAGTGACAATTATGTCAAGGCCGATAACTTTGAACTTCCCTTCGGGAGCTTTTTTAACCATGAGGTTGTCAACTATCAGAAGACCTGTATCTTTAAGGTCTTTGCAGTATTTGTCTGCAGCTTCCTGAGTAAGAGCCACAACAACATCAGGGTTCATAACTTTAGGGTAGTAGATATCATCATCACTGATAATAACCTCTGCCTTGCTTGCGCCGCCTCTTGCTTCAGGTCCGTATGACTGGGACTGAATGGCTTTTTTGCCTTCGAAAACGGAGGCAGCCATGGCAAGGATAATACCGGCAGTAATCATACCCTGTCCGCCGGAACCGCTAAGTCTTATCTCACTTCTAGCCATTTTCAATCACTCCTTACTTCAAACCGACCTGAGCATCGTAAGCTTCTACGTACTCAGTTTTCTGAACTTCATGCAGAACGCCTATGGCGAATTTACCCGCCATTTCCTCTTCGCTCATTTCCTTGGCTTTGTTAGCGGGAACCGCATTTTCTTTCTGCCAGAGGATCATGTTAGCGGGAGAGCCCTGTTTGTTTTTGCGTCCGTAACCTGTGGGGCAGCCAGCCATGATTTCCACAACACTGAAGCCTTTGTGATCAAGCGCCTGCTTAATCAGTTTTTCCATGGGTACAGCGTGGTAAGTTGTGGTTCTCGCAACAAAAGTTGCGCCGGCGCCTATGGCAAGCTGGGCAATGTCAAACTGGTTGTCTGCGTTGCCGTAGGGTGCGGTTGTCGCTTTGGAGTTTTTAGGCGTAGTGGGTGAGTACTGACCGCCTGTCATGCCGTATATATAGTTGTTGAAAACAAAGCATGTTATGTCAATGTTTCTTCTGCACGCATGGATGAAGTGGTTACCGCCGATAGCTGTCATGTCTCCGTCACCGCCAAGGGCAATAACTTTAAGCTTGGGGTTAGCCACTTTAACGCCTGTTGCGAAAGCAAGTGAGCGTCCGTGTGTGGTGTGCAGCGTGTTGAAATCCATATAACCGGGAAGACGGCTGGCACAGCCGATACCGGATGTAAGAACTATATCATCCTTATCGATGCCTGTGGCGTCGATAGCTCTGATAAGTGATTTCATGATTATACCGTAGCCGCAGCCGGGGCACCATATATGAGGGATTTTACCTGCTCTGAGGTATTTGCTGTAATCGTAAGCCATTACTTAGACCTCCTGATTTCATCCATGATCTCAACAGGCGTGATCGGGTCGGAGTCTATCTTATTGATGCCGACAACCTCTGCCTGTCCCTTCACGACTCTGTCAACCTCAAGTTTGATCATACCGAGGTTAAGCTCAGGAACGATGAACTTTTTGGTTTTGCCGACATATTTTTCAAGGTGTTTTTCAGGGAAAGGCCAAAGCGTAAGGGGTCTGAAAAGACCAACTTTCACACCTTCTTCTCTTGCCTTGATAACGGCTTCTTTAGCGGAGCGTGCAGAGCTGCCGTATGCAAAAACTATAATTTCAGCATCAGCACACTCAAACTCTTCCACTTTCACGATATCATCATAGTGGTGCATAACTTTGTTTTCCTGACGGATTTCATCAGCCTGAGCCATCTTACCGTTGTTTGAGGGAAAACCGTCTTCAGCGTGGTTAAGACCAGTTATATGATATCTGTAGCCTGAACCGAAATCAGCCATAGGGGGTACAAGGTCTGCTTCGGGTTTGTAGGGTTTATAATCTTTCGGATCGCATGTGGGTCTCTTGCGGTCGATGACTTCAAGTTCGCCGGGTTCGGGAATTTCGATAGCTTCCCTCATGTGACCGATAATTTCATCTGTGAGAAGAATTACAGGCATCCTGTATTTTTCAGCAAGATTGAATGCTCTTACTGTTTCGTTCAGCTGCTCCTGTACTGTGGAGGGAGTGAGAACGATTGCCGGGTGGTCACCGTGGGTTCCCCATTTAGCCTGCATAACATCAGACTGTCCGGGTCCTGTGGGAAGACCGGTTGAGGGACCGCCCCTCATAACGTTTACGATAACACAGGGAATCTCTGTGAGATAGCCGTATCCAAGGTTTTCCATTTTAAGGGACATACCGGGACCTGATGTTGCCGTCATTGATTTTTTGCCTGCGATAGAACCGCCTATTGTAGCTGCCATAGCAGCAAGTTCGTCTTCCATCTGGATGAAGCGTCCGCCTACTTTGGGGAGTGAAGCCGAAAGACCTTCCGCGATTTCGGTTGAAGGCGTTATGGGGTAACCTGCATAAAATCTGCATCCCGCATAAAGAGCGCCTTCACATACTGCTTCGTTTCCTTGAAGGAATCTAATTTCTCTAGCCACAAATTCCTCCTGTTAGCCTTTTTTATAAACTTCGATTGCAAAGTCGGGACACCTAAGCTCGCACTGCATGCAAGCTATGCACTTGTCGAGGTCGGCGACGTGCGCTTTAAAGTCCTTCATATCAAGGACTTTGGTAGGACAGAGTTCTACGCAGATTTCGCAACCCTTGCAGTACTCTACAATAATGTTAATGCTTTCTGCCTTACCCATTAACTTCTCCTTTTGTAATTGCCGTAACTTCAAATTACCGCGTTAAAAGCTGATTCAGGTCTTAAGCCGCTGAGATCTGACCTGAAAATAAGCTTTTTTACCTTTATATTCAGGCTGTCTGCCGCCCCAAGGCAGACAGCCCTTATTTCTAAATTTTCCCAAGAACCTCGGCAACTTTCTTGCCGATTTCCGAAGGCAGCTCCACAACGTGAACACCGCATTCAGCAAGCCTTTTCATTTTAGATGCCGCTGTATCGTCTCCACCGGAGATGATGGCTCCCGCATGTCCCATTCTTTTACCCTTGGGTGCGGTCTGCCCAGCTATGAAGCTTACTACAGGCTTCGAAAAGTTGTTTTTAATCCATTCCCCTGCTTTCACTTCTGCCTGGCCGCCGATTTCGCCTATCAGAACTACAAGCTCTGTCTGCGCATCGTACTCAAACATTTCAAGCAGGTCGATGTATTTAAGCCCTATTACAGGGTCTCCACCGATTCCCACACAAGTTGACTGACCAAGACCGTAAGCGCTGACCTGCTTAACAGCTTCGTAAGTCAGTGTGCCCGATTTTGAGATGATCCCCACTGTTCCGGGGGTATGTATTTCACCGGGCATAATTCCCATCTTGCACTCGCCGGGTGTGATCACGCCGGGGCAGTTGGGTCCTATGAGCATTGTTCTTGAACCTGTGGTCTTGATCATTCTTTTAACCGCAAGCATGTCCCTCACGGGGATGCCTTCGGTGATGCACACGCATACGTCGAGGTTTGCGTCCACCGCTTCCATAATGGAATCAGCAGCGTACGCAGGCGGAACATATATTATAGACGCATTAGCGCCTGTAGCTCTGACAGCTTCTTCAACAGTGTCAAACACCGGAGTGCCGTCAACGCTCTCTCCGCCTTTGCCCGGAACAACACCGGCAACGATATTTGTTCCGTATTCCTTCATTTTGGCTGCATGGAATTTTCCCTGACTGCCTGTGAGGCCCTGTACAATCACCTTGGTTCTGTTATTTATAAGTATGCTCATTTGCTCCCCCCTTTCTTCTTCGCAGAAGCAGCATTGGGCGCGGGTTCGTTTGCGAGTTTGACGGCAAGCTGGGCGGCGTCTGCCATCGTATCTGCCGCATAGATGTTCAGTCCTGATGTCTGGGCTTCCTCGTTGATGATTTTCTTACCTTCAGCAACGTTTGTGCCGTCAAGCCTGAGAACTACGTGTTTATCACCCGGAACCTCATTTGCCGCTTTCAAAACGCCTTTGGCTATCAAGTCGCAGCGAACGATACCACCGAAAATGTTTACGAAGATAACCTTCACATTCGGGTCGGTAAGGATGATTCTGAATGCTTCCCTTACCTTGTTCTCGTCTGCTCCGCCGCCGACGTCGAGGAAGTTGGCTGGCTGCCCGCCGAAGGACTTAATAATGTCCATGGTCGCCATGGCAAGACCGGCTCCGTTAACCATGCAGCCGATGTTTCCTTCCATGCTCACATAGGACAGGTCATATATGGAGGCTCTTACTTCCTGAGGCTCCATTTCACCGTAGTCCTTCATCTCTTCTATCTTTGAGTGACGGAAGAGTGCGTTGTCGTCCACAGTGATTTTTGCGTCAAGGCAGACGATTTCATTGTCACTGTTTACGACGAGGGGGTTTATTTCAAGCAGCATGCAGTCATAGTCCATAAAGACTTGGTGCAGCTTAACCACTACCGCGGAAAACTTATTGAGGAGATTGCCTTTAAGCCCGAGTTTCTTGGCAATTTTTCTCCCCTGATAAGCCCCCATTGCCTTTATAGCGGAGAGTTTCTCCTTTATAATGGCATCCGGTCTGCTTTCAGCGAGAGTCTCAATCTCAGTACCGCCTTCTGCGCTTGCGATTAAGATGTGCTGCTCATTATCTCTGTCCACCATAAAACTCAGGTAAATTTCCTGTTTGATGTTAGTCGCTTTTTCAATGAGAATCCTGCGGACTATTTTTCCGTCTTCTCCGGTCTGATGCGTAACCAGCTTCATACCGAGCATGTGTGTGGATTCGTCGTATACGTCTGAAAATGACTGAACAATCTTAACGCCGCCGGCTTTTCCCCTTCCGCCTGCGTGTACCTGAGCTTTAAGAACCCATTTTTCTCCTTTCAACTCTTTTGCGACACGGAGAGCGTCGCTGGCTGTGGATGCTACTCCTCCGTCCGGTACGGGAAGACCGTACTCGCGGAGAAGACCCTTAGCCTGAAATTCGTGTAAATACATGGCTCACCTTCCAGCTGTTTTGTTTTACTTAGGGCTTAAAACACAAAAATAGTATTCCAAACCAATGCTAACTTCAAGCCTTAATTGGTGAGCCATGTTAATATAGCCTTAAAATATAACGGTTATTCTAAAGGAAACCGAGGCGTGTCATAGCTTCAACAAGATCTTTAACAGCATTGACAGAATTATCCATCAGAGCCTGCTCTTCAGCATCAAGTTCAAGTTCAATAATTTTTTCAACGCCGTTCTTTCCAAGAACAACAGGCACACCGACATAAAGATTATCTACGCTGAATTCGCCTTTAAGAAGAGCGCATACGGGCAGAACTCTTTTTTCATCTTTCAGAATGGCTTCTGCCATCTGGATTGCAGATGAAGCGGGAGAATAGAACGCTGAACCGGTTTTAAGAAGCTTCACAACTTCGCCGCCTGCCTGTTTGGTTCTTTCAACCATAGCAGTCATAACTTCTTTAGCTTTTGCTTTGTCGTTGTATTTTCTTTCGAGCAGCTCCATTACAGGGCAGCCGTTAACGTTAGCGTAACGAACAAGGGGAACCATTGTATCGCCGTGTCCGCCAAGAACCATAGCGTTTACGTCTTTAACAGACACGCCGAGTTCCCAAGCGATGAAAGAAGCAAATCTTGAAGAGTCAAGAACGCCTGCCTGACCGATAACCCTTTCAGCGGGAAAGCCTGTGACTTTCTGCATAAGAGTAACCATAGCGTCAAGAGGGTTAGAGATAACGATTACATATGAATCGGGAGCGTATTTTTTGATGTTTTCCGCAACAGACTTAATAATGTTAGCGTTTGTTGTAAGCAGATCGTCTCTGCTCATGCCGGGTTTTCTGGGAAGACCCGCAGTAACAATAACTATATTTGCGCCTGCTATGTCTTTGTAGTCATTTGTACCCTGAAGGCATACATCAAAGCCATCAACTCTGGAAGCTTCTGCTATGTCAAGGGTTTTTCCCTGAGGCATGTCCTCAACTATGTCAAAAAGAACAACATCGCCAAGCTCTTTAAGTGCGCTGAGCTGGGCAAGAACGCCGCCTATCTGGCCGCCGCCGATCAAGGCTATTTTAGGTCTGTTAAAGCACATATCAAACTCCTATATGATATAGTTTCAGAGCCATCAGGCTCCAATTTCCTCATAGTACACGCTTTTCTGGCGATAACCAGCAATTTTCATTAAAACCTGCTCACAAAAAGTCTGTTTCGCCATCCATTTCATACACCGAAAAAACGTTTTTAGAACTCTTTTCTGATGTATACTGTATACAGTTATAATTATACATAAATTTTTGTCAAGATCTATTGGCAACGCCGATAATAAAACATTTTTTAAATTTGATAAAGAAGAAAATACGGTTTTTCGCATATTATAAAAGACAAAACGGTTTTTCGCATATTATAAAAGACAAAAAAAATAACACTTGGTTCAAGAACCCCTACAAGTCCCTAAATACGCCATATTCAGAGTAAATAACAAAACAAACGCAGCTTGGTAATTTTCCGATATAACGGTTTAAAAAAGACTGCGTGGATACCCATAGCTTAACTTAGCATGCTCATAAACAATAACAGTAATCAGCGGATTAGAATTCCCAATAAACATATCGTTTTTATCTATCAATTTTTTCAAATACCGTTTTATGAACATAAAGCCATTTGATTTATACTGTAACATATCATTTTGACTTATAGATGCACAAAAAAAGGGGGACTTTTTCAAGTCCCCCTGGGAAATGTTAACTTAGAATGCCACTCTTTCGATGTATGAAAGCTCAAAATCGCCCATTTTATCAAACTCAAGGTATTTATATACCTCAGCTTGTTTAGGCTCGATTTTGCTCTTATAAAGCATAAAATATTCCTCCGGTGTGGGAAGCTCACCCATAAGAGCAGTCACCGCCGTAAGCTCCGCAGAACCAAGGTAAACCTGTGATTCGTCCCCTATACGGTTGGGGAAGTTCCTTGTGGAGGTGGAGAGTACATTCGCTTTGGGCTGAACACGTCCCTGATTACCCATGCAGAGTGAGCATCCGGGAATTTCCGTCCTTGCGCCGACACTTGCATATATTGAATAGTATCCTTCTTCCATAAGCTGCATCTGATCCATAAGAGTGGGAGGTGTCAGCCATATTTTTGTTTTAGGATAAGCTGCGCCTTCCCAAATTTTGCCTGCTGCACGGAAGTGACCAATATTTGTCATGCAGGAGCCGATGAAGATTTCATCAATCTTGTTTCCTGCAACTTCACTAAGAAGTTTAACATCATCAGGGTCGTTGGGGCATGCAAGGATAGGCTCTGTTATTTCTGCAAGGTCAATCTCTATAACTGCTGCGTACTCTGCATTTTCATCCCTTTCAAGAAGAACAGGGTTAGCAAGCCATTTTTCAGCATCTTCAATGCGTTTTTTCAGAGTTTCAGCATGCTGATAACCTGCAGCTATCATCTTTTTCATCAGAGCAATGTTGCTCTTCAGAAATTCGGCCACAGACTTTTCGCTGAGTTTTATAGTACCGCCTGCGGCTGATCTTTCCGCTGTTGCGTCAGTAAGCTCGAATGCCTGTTCAACTGTCAGTTCGGGCAAACCTTCCATTTCAAGGATACGTCCGTTGAAAATGTTTTTCTTATTCTGTTTGGGAACAGTAAGAAGCCCCTGTTTTATTGCCCAGTAGGGAATAGCGTTAACAGCGTCTCTAAGGGTGATTCCGGGGTTGAATTTGCCTTTGAACTTAACAAGCACAGATTCAGGTACATCAAGCGGCATGAAGCCCAGAGCGCCTGCGAAGGCAACAAGACCTGAACCCGCAGGAAGTGAAAGCCCTATGGGGAAACGTGTATGAGAGTCTCCGCCTGTACCGAGAGTATCCGGCAGAAGAAGCCTGTTGAGCCATGAGTGGATAACACCGTCGCCGGGGCGGAGTGAAACGCCTTTTCTGGATGTTACAAAATCAGGGAGAGACTTGTGCATGTTCACATCTGCTTTTTTGGGGTAAGCCGCTGTGTGGCAGAATGACTGCATGAACATATCCGCCTGAAACTCAAGGCAGGCAAGTTCTTTTATTTCGTCTCTTGTCATAGGACCGGTTGTATCCTGTGAGCCGACAGTGGTCATTTTGGGTTCGCAGGCAGTTCCGGGAAGAACGCCTTCAACACCGCATGCCTTGCCGATAATTTTCTGTGCGAGGGTGAAGCCCTGACCTTTTTTGGCAACAGGATTTACAGTGGCGGTAAAAACAGTGCTTTCAGGGAGTCCAAGAGCCTTACGTGCTTTGGTTGTAAGCTGGCGTCCGATGATAAGGTTCAGACGTCCGCCTGCTCTGTATTCATCTTTTATTGTGGAAGGTTTGAGTTCAAAAGTGGATATCACTTTTCCGGACTCATCCTTTATTTCGCCTTTTTCTGTGTCAACAACTATAACATCGCCTGTTTTGATGCTGTTAACATCACAAGTTATGGGCAGACCGCCGGAATCTTCAGTAGTATTAAAGAAGATGGGAGCGATTACGCCGCCGAGGATAACTCCTCCTCTTCTTTTGTTGGGAACAAACGGAATATCCTGACCGATTTTCCACATAACTGAGTTGCATGCGGATTTTCTGGAAGAACCTGTTCCGACAACGTCACCCACGAAGCCGACCTCAAAGCCGTCAGCACGGAATTTGTCAATTGTTGCATTCCCTTCCGGCCATGAGGTTTCACCCATGGCAAGTGCATGGAGAGGAATATCAGGACGGCTCCACGCATGTTTAGCGGGGGAAAAGTCATCTGTATTTGTTTCGCCGTCAGCCTTGAAGACTTTCAGTTTGAATGATTTGGGAAATTCGGGTTTTGATGTGAACCACTCAGCATCAGCCCATGACTGAACAACAGCCTTTGCGTTGGCATTTGTTTTGGAAAGAGCAAGTACATCCTCAAAAGCGCCGTAAACAAGTATTGTATGTTTCAGAGCTTCAGCAGCATCAGCGCCGAGTTCTGCATCAGCAAGAAGATCCACCAGAGGTTTTACATTGTAACCGCCAAGCATCGTTCCAAGGAAAAACACAGCTTCCTTCTTTGTGATAACAGGACATTTAACTTCGCCTTTTGCAACTTTAGCGAGCCATGCTGCCTTAACTTCGGATGCGGGGTCAACACCGGGGGAAACACGGTTGGCGATAAGATCTTTAAGGAAATCTGCCTGATCCTTTGCCGGATTTTCCAGCATTTTACACACTTCAGCGGTAAATTCGGGTGAAAGAGGAAGGGGAGGAATGCCCTGCGCTTTTCTTTCTTCTACATGTTTGAGGTAGTCTTGCATCATAATTATTTCTCCTTGATAGAGGTATTCATACGGAATCCGGAGATCCGCTAATTTTTTTGTATTGCAGTTCATGACCTGCGGGCTTTCAGGGCATGAACCGTTCATAACTCAAGATTGTATACGGTATACAATTTTGAACGGTTTTTGTCAAAATATTTTAGAACATATTTTCACACAAGGCACATATAAACTTAAGCATGATTATTAAAGAATGTTTGGCTTGCTTGTAAAAGCCTATAGATAAATGATTTTCAGACACACTAAAAAAGAGACCAATGCCGGCAAAAACCAAAAAGTATTTTATATGCGCTCGTTAACCTGCTGCTGCCGGAAACATAATAGAAACACAAAGCGCATGTTTCCTTGTTTCCGGCCCATGAATAAAAGCTTGGTTTATGCTTTTGTAACTTCAACAGCAGATGCATTGCAGGCAAGTCAGTCATAAAAATCTATATTCATAGAATTACGCTTCTGAACAAACTCAGAAATACTTTCTTTTGCTATCCTCCAATGCCCTTTGCCGTCAGTCCGTGTGTTCCATGCAGGCAGTTCAACACGCCATATCCATCTTTTAACCGTAAGCGGATTAACCTGAAGAACCTCAGCCGCCTGCGATACAGATAAAAACCCATGAGGAATTTTTGCCAGTTCGTTACTAATGCTTTTCTCCTCCCACTCCAGCTCCCTGTACACCATCCGCCTCCAAATTAACAAATAATACTTGTTATTACACAAATCGTGCGTATCAGTCAACAAAAATTTTTTGTTACTCTTTTACGCAAGTTTCATGTATTCTAATTTTTATGGATTTAGCAGAAAGATTAAAAACCCTCAGAAAACACTTTAAAATATCTCAGGCTGACATCGGGGATATCCTCTCCGTACGCCAGCAGGCCGTATCGCATTATGAGAAGTCCGGCAATATTGACGCCGCAAAACTCGAAATACTTGCTGACCACTTCGGGCTGGACATTAAATTCTTTTACGAAAAAGCTCCTCTGGAACATTACCTGAATGCCAACAGGCAAATACTCCAACAGCTCTCATCATCAGGAGGAATACCCATCCCCGCAGGGTGGGAGGTGCTTCTGGAACGGATAAACCGCCTGAATTACTCAAATATTAAAAATATTGAGAAAGTAATTGTGCCTCTGGTGGAAGTTTTTGAGGGTTCAAAAGAATAAAATCCGGCCGCTTTGAAGCCGCATTTTTGCCGGAGTCCAAATAATGGGGAAAAACTTCAAAAACCCCATACTGTTCATGGAGTTTTCTGAAAACTTTGTAAAAGCACGTCCGGTATCCGGTGTTCCGGTAAAACCCCGCACATCAGGATACCCTTCCATAAACAGAGGAACCATTGTCCGCATGGTCAAGGAAGGGTTCGGGTTTTACAGAAACTTTGAGTATAACAAGGGGCTTCCTGTCGTTGAAAAATTTGTTCTGCGGGAAAACTCTCTGGCGAAATCTCTGCGCTACAGCTTTCTGGAAACTGCAAAAATATCACTCATAGGTTCAGCCGGAAACACAGGCTTTCTGTTCCCTGTTGCGGACGATAGTGAGCTGGAACGGATCTGTTCCGTGATGCGTTTCAGCAGAAGCAAATCCTTTGAAGCATCTCTTACTCACATTGAAAATATCGGCGGGTTTTATCCTAATGAAAAGCTTGAGATTTCTCATAATTTTGTTAAGAAGGCTGTTTTCGACAAATCATCCGGCAAGACAATCCGTTTTAAATGCTTTCCGTTTCCTGACACAGCCGAAACAGTAGCAGGCTTTCTTAACAAGCTCGGTGCGCATTCCCTGAAAATTCACCCGCAAATCGCTGATTCTATATTTATTGAGGCGTATCTCTCAGACTACAAGCCTAAACTGACAACCATTCTTAACCACAGTTATATATGTGAGATATCTGAACCTGAGATGATCGAAATAACAGAGCATTACCTTCGACATGAAGATCTTTTCTCAGACTGCGTGATGGAAAAAAAAGCCGGAGAAACATACCCTGCTGTGGGAATAATAGATTCAGGAGTTGCGGAAAATTCCTTCCTGCGCAAATGGGAATCAGGGAAAGAACTTTTTGTTGAGAAAGAACTTATTGATCCTGCTCACGGAACTTTTGTAACCGGGCGTGCCCTTGCCTGCGGAGAGAGCTTCGGCGGAACAGAATTTCTCGATGTGACAGTTATGCCCGGACGAAACGGCACACCGCCCGACCTTGCCCGCCTTGCTAAGATTTTAAGAACTGTTGTTCCTAAATACAGGGACAAAATTAAAATCTGGAATCTTTCACTGGGCACAAATATCACCGCAGGGGAGAACATAAGCCTGTTCGCCTATCTTCTTGACTGCATTCAGCGGGAACAGGATGTTCTCTTCATTCTCCCCGCCGGCAACTATTCTCCTTTGAGAGACTGGAATAAAGATGAACCCAGAGCCGAAGACATCATAACCATACCTGCTGAAAGTCTGTTTGCTCTGACTGTCGGCTCGGTGAGCCACACTGATACAAATCTCACACCGTTCAACTCCCCTTCACTATTCACCCGAAGAGGAAGGGGCGCATTTTCATCCGTTAAACCCGAACTTGTTTATTACGGTGGAACTCACGAGTACAGATTCGGAAAAAATATACCTAAGGGAGTTTTCTCAATAGGAAAATATAACGAGATAGCAGAAGACACCGGAACAAGCCATGCTTCGCCTTCTGTGGCGGGAACAGCCGCTAAACTTTATACACTTCTGGACAAAGCAGCCACAGTGGACACAGTAAAAGCTCTTTTGATTCATAAAGCAGCAGGTGAAGCAGCTGACGGAATATATACCGGCTGGGGTCTTCCTGAAACACCGGAAAAAATGATGACAACAGATGATGACACAATAACAATCATCCACACCGGAATATATAAAAAAGGTTCATTCATTGAAACATCAGCAGTTCCGGTTCCTCCTGAAATGATCTGTAACGGCAGGTTTACCGGCACAGTCCGCATAACACTCTCCTACCGTCCTCCGGTGAGTATCGCCTATGCGGGATATTATACATGTGTTAATCTCAAGGCATCTCTTGGTTACTATAAAAACGGAAAATGGACGGGGCTGGTGACAGATAAACATCTGAAATATGCCCCTGCTGATCCAAAAGCAAAGTCTGACTTCCTGTGGCTGCCTCTTAAGGACTACCACGCATCCGTAAATACAGCGTGTTTATTTGAGAATCTCTTTCTGCGCCTGACGGCATCAAAGAGGGATTTTTTCAAAGAACCTGTTTTAGTTCCCTATGCAGCAGTCATATCCTTCATATGCAAAAGCAGCAGCAATTTTAAAAATTTTAAAGACAGTATAAAAGAGAACAATACCGTTTTTGCCTTTTTAGAGATATAATAGTTTAAATACATTTTTATTTGTTGCAATAACGTTGATATTATCGCTTTTCCATATTACAATTGTGAAATATATCGTCAGAGGTGATGGATGGCAAAGGACTTATCAAATCTGAGCATACTCTATGTTGAGGATGAATCCGTCACCAGAATGGCGGTTACTCGTGTCCTGCAGAAACGTGTCGGTCAGATTTATCCCGCTAAAGACGGCAAAGAGGGTCTCTCCATGTTTCTGGAACACAGACCGGACATGGTGCTGACAGATCTCCAGATGCCCGTTATGGACGGATGGGAGATGATATCCGAAATACGCAAAGTTGAACCGGGTGTCCCCATTATTGTCATATCTGCATATGAATATGACAACAGCGACCACTCGGTGACTGATTCAATCGTGAAGCCTGTCATAAAAGACATGCTGTTTGAAAAGATAGAGTACTGCTCAAAATAAAAAAGGGGCTCGCTAAAAGCCCCTTTTCCCATGTTTATTCCTTAGGTGTAACCATTTCTTCAGGTATCACATATTTGTCGAACTCCTCCGCAGTGAGCAGACCGAGTTTTACCGCAGTCTCTTTCAGAGTAGAGTTTTCTTTGTAGGCTGTTTTAGCTATTTTTGCGGCATTTTCATACCCAATGTAAGGGTTAAGCGCAGTCACCAGCATCAGAGAATTTTTAAGATAGCTATCAATCACATCTTTATTCGCTTCTATACCCACAGCGCAATGTTCATTAAATGAATCCATGCTGTCTGCCAGAAGCCGTACAGACTGAAGAAAGTTATAGATTATCACAGGCTTGAAAACATTCAGCTCAAAATTCCCCTGACTCGCACCAAAGGCTATCGCCGCATCATTACCGAACACCTGGCACGCAACCATAGTCACCGCTTCGGATTGAGTAGGGTTGACTTTACCGGGCATGATGGAACTGCCGGGTTCATTTTCAGGTATCCTGAGTTCACCTATTCCGCATCTCGGACCGGATGAAAGCCAGCGCACGTCATTGGCTATCTTCATCAGGTTGGCAGCAAGGGCTTTTGCAGCTCCGCTTGCATAAACAAGAGCATCATGAGATGTAAGCGCCTGAAACTTGTTTGCGGCGGAAACAAAGCGTCTTTTTGTAAACGAGCTTATCTCCTCTGCCGCCATAACGCCGAGTTTAGGGTGAGCGTTTATCCCTGTGCCTACTGCTGTTCCGCCTATGGCAAGCTCCCGGACATATTCAAGTGATCCCTCAAGCTGAGTATAGTTTGTTTCAAGCATTGCCACATATCCGCTGAACTCCTGCCCCAATGTCAGAGGAGTTGCATCCTGAAGATGAGTACGCCCGATTTTAACTATTCCGGCGAATTCATCTCTCTTTGCAGCAAACGTGTCTCTGAGCCTTTTCAAAGCGGGAAGAAGCAGATCCTCCACTTCAGTGACAGCAGCAATATGCATAGCCGTGGGAAATGTATCGTTTGAGCTTTGAGACATATTCACATGGTCATTGGGATGAACCAGCCTTTTCGTGCGGAAATCCCCGCCCATAATCTCTGTTGCCCTGCTGGCTATTACTTCGTTAAGATTCATATTGGTCTGAGTTCCGCTTCCTGTCTGCCATACAGCAAGGGGAAACTGGTCCGCAAGCTTTCCTGCAAGTATTTCATCGCATGCCTGCACAATTCCTTTTGTTTTATCATTATCAAGCTTGCCCAGCTTGTTATTCACAACAGCCAGTGACCTCTTAAGAACTGCAAAAGCTTTAATAAGCTCAGGCGGCATCTTTTCAGTGCCGATACGGAAGTTTTCCAGACTTCTCTGAGTTTGCGCCGCCCAGTAATTCCCGTCGGGAACCCTGATTTCACCCATGGTATCTTTCTCAATCCTGAAGCTCATTCTTTTCCTCCGGTGTTTTATTATAAAATTACTGATAGTTATTCTGCATTATATTAAATCTAACAGCCTTGTAATAATTTTACCATACTTAGATGCTTCTAACATTAAAAAATCGTTGTTTTAAAAATACCTGTGAGCATTATGAGCTTTATCTGTATAATATAAATTAATACCTGTTTAAAGCCGTTATTGAAATATAACATTTTTTGGGTTACATATGAGTATAAGCGCAAAATAACGCTATTAATTTTTTCAATAGCTGAATAATGAGGTGGCTATGGAACTCAAAAATGCTATGTTGGAACTGCTCCGCAGAGCCTCCACAGACCTTGCACCGGATGTGGAAAAGGCGATCAGGCAGGCATACGACAATGAGGACGAGGGAACATCCGCAAAAAACGTTTTCGGCACAATAGTCGAAAATATCGAACTCGCAAGAGAAGCGTCTACGCCTCTCTGTCAGGACACGGGATCTATCATCTGTTATGTGGATTTCCCCGTTGGCGAAAGCGAAAAGAAATACCGTGAGGCCCTTGAATGGGCAGCAATGGAAGCCACAAAGCTTCAGTATCTCCGCCCCAATGCGGTTGACCCCATCACAGGTAAAAACACAGGCAACAATATCGGAATAAACGCTCCCTACATGCACTTCCACCAGTGGGATAAGCCCGAAGTCAGGGTAAGAGTAATGCTCAAAGGCGGCGGTTCTGAAAACGTTGGAACACAGTACAGACTCCCCGATGCTGCTCTCAAAGCAGGACGTGACCTTAAAGGTGTACGCAAAGTTATTATCGATGCTGTTCATAAGGCTCAGGGATATGGCTGCGCACCCGGTATAATCGGCGTCGGCATCGGCGGTGACAGAGTTACCAGCTATGCCCTTTCAAAAGAACAGTTTTTCCGCACACTGGGCGAAAGAAGCGAAAATCCTGAACTCGCCAAACTTGAAGAAGGACTCATAGAAGATCTCAACAAGCTTAAGATTGGTCCCATGGGCTTCGGCGGTAAAACAACTGTTCTCGGAGTAAATATCGGTCTTCAGCACAGACACCCCGCCACCTATTATGTTGCAATATCATACACCTGTTGGGCTTACCGCAGGAAAACCATGATTATCAAAGGAAGCGAGGTGAGCTATGATTAAGCTGCAAACTCCTATCTCTGAAGAGACAGCAAGAAGCCTCAAGGTCGGTGATGAGGTTTTGCTTACGGGAACAATAGTTACAGCAAGAGATGCCGCACACAAGCTCATGGTTGAGGAAAGACCGGACTTCATAAGAGAACACCTTAACGGTTCTGTTATTTACCACTGCGGTCCTGTTGTCAGAAAAGGGACGGACGGTTCTTACTCCTTCGTAGCAGCCGGCCCCACTACATCTTCCAGAGAAGAACCCTATCAGGCTGATGTTATAGAAGAATACAAAGTGCGCGCAGTTATCGGAAAAGGCGGCATGGGTCCTAAAACAGCTGATGGACTTAAAAAAACAGGAGCGGTCTACCTCCACGCAGTCGGCGGAGCAGGCTCACTTATCGCCAAGAAAGTAACAAAGGTCGATACAGTTTACAAACTTGAAGAATTCGGAACTCCCGAAGCCTTCTGGGTAATTCAGGTTGAGGATTTCCCTTGTGTTGTAACCATGGACTCTCACGGCGGAAGCCTTCATAAAGACATTATGGAGATGTCAGCAGGCATAGCTAAAGAGCTAATGGATAAGTAGAAGATACTACAATATATGTTTTAAGGCCCTGCTCACCTTAAGGTGGTCAGGGCTTTTTTTACGGAAAAAACGGGCTCTTATAAAAAGAACCCGCTTTTTGAACAAGCCTGGTTATACCTATAACCGTAAGATAGCTGACAGCTAGGAAGCAAAATGCGCTGTCACTATGGTTATGGGGATAACCACCGCAATTACATATGCAAACTGTGCGGTATAGATTGTGAGTCCTTTACCAAAACCTATGGGAGAATCATCACCTGAATGGCTGAACACTCTGCCGTAAATCCATCCGCCGATAGGAATAAGAAGCAAAAAGGTAAGGAGCATCACACCCTTTACTGCATATTCAGAAACTTCTTCCCCTGCCATATGTTTTTTGAAGTAATGAGCAACAGTAGCTCCGACAACATAAAAACCACCGGCTGTCAGGGTCATTCTCCTGAAAGCTGCATACCTGTCCGGTTCAAAGCTGCACAGTTTCCTGCATAGCCTGCATATCAATAACACATTGCTGTATAAATATACAGAAATCAAACCCATTACTAATACCATCAATAGCATTCCACCTATTGTTGTCAGCAAGCCCACTTTCACCTCCAAATACCCAAATAGAACGGCTCTGCTGATTTACGGGCTTTAAAACATAATCCCGTAAATCCACAGGCTTTCCGGGTGGGTGATTATAACAGGCATGAGGATGATGTCAAAAGAAACCGGATAAATATCTGATACCAAAAAGCAAGAGTGGACACATGTTCAAAAGTAAATAAATAGACAAAAAAAACCCCCGCCTCGGCAGAGACGGGGGATTTCCATATATAAAAGGGGTCAAAACCCCTCTGGGTTAACAAACAAATGTTAACTTACTTTACTACGGATTTGATAAGGGTCAGCACATAATCGGGATGTGCAAATGAACCGTGCATATCGGGGAAATTTTTGTAAAGCATGCCATCAAAAATTTCCTGCTCGCCTTCAAAAACCTTAATTTTAACAGCGGGATTATTTTCCTCACCAGATCTTGTGGTGTACACTCCTTCGCCGTCAATAACAAATTCGGGCAGGTAGTGTTCTACAAGTATAGTGAAGGGAGTCCCCTGAATTTCAGACTTCTGACCGATAAGGACTTCTGTCTGCACATCTATACCTTGTTTCTCGTTCTTCACGCCGATGATCACGCTTTTGAACTTGTCAGCGATCTCTTTGGGGATAGAAACCCTTTTTTCTTTGGGAACAGTTATTCCGTGGGGATCACCTGCGGGCTGTTCAGTTGCTGTCTGTTCCTGCGCCATGGGCGTTCCGCTTTCTTTTTTATCATCCACTACTCCCTGTGAGCAGGCGAAGATAACAAAAGAAACGAGTACAAGATAGAGTGCTTTTAACATAGTTTTTCCCTCTTATGCTAATTCAAGAATTAGTTAGCAGAAGCGTTATCAGCTGCAGGTGTGGCGTTATCTGCCATTTCCATTCCACCTTCAACTGTTGCGTTGTCTTCTGCCGCAGGAGCTTCAGTAGTAAGGTTGTCAACTGCGGTATAGTTATCCGCTACCTGTTCCTGAGTTACTGCAGGAGCTGCCGGCTCCTCTGTTTTTGTTTCTTCTGCTTTCTGTGAGCAAGCGAAGATAACAGCCGAAATGAGTAGTACATAGACTGCTTTCAACATAGTTTCTCTCTCCTATTATAAAAGTAACGGAGGGGGAGGGATTTGAACCCTCGGTACGGTATTAAGACCGTACACTCGCTTAGCAGGCGAGCGCCTTCGACCTAACTCGGCCACCACTCCTTTCCTTTAACTTACAAAACGGAGGAGGTAGGATTCGAACCCACGGATGGCTCACACCATCAACGGTTTTCAAGACCGCCTCCTTAAGCCAGACTCGGACACTCCTCCAAAGAACAAACCTTATAAGACAACTTCCCTTAATTTGCAAGAGGTATCTTTACAAATTCCAATTTTTTTTAAGGTATCAGTCATAAAAGAGCTAAGTTCGGCATTCAGGATAACATGAGTGCCGTCTATGTCAATAAATTTCATATTTTTTGCAAAAAGACTTAATCGTCTGTCTTCTGTTTTTGTCCCGTAGAGCCAATCCTGCACAAGCGGATGCCCGTGAGCCTTCAGATGAACTCTTATCTGATGGGTTCTGCCTGTATGCAGTTTTGCAGCAACCAG